>Ga0210386_10004947_pt1 | contig 10909 bp, 9 predicted proteins | sample IncBWH32OmetaG_FD_160091 | JGI IMG/M metagenome (GOLD analysis project Ga0210386, IMG submission 160091) | Forest soil microbial communities from Barre Woods Harvard Forest LTER site, Petersham, Massachusetts, United States - Inc-BW-H-32-O ... | reverse complement strand
GGTTCCTCGTGGAAGGGGCGCCGTACGTGGTGCAGCGGTTTGAGTTGGTTTCGAGTTTTGCGAATGGGAGACGGGTGAAGGTGGATACGGGGCGGGAGACGTTCGTGGGGACGACGGCGGGGTTGAGCGCGGAGGGCCTCTTGATTGTGAAGAAAGATGATGGCGTCAGCACGACGGTGATTGCTGGGGACGTTAGCGAGGTGAGGTAAGGTAGGGCTAGATTTGGGACAGGGTGTCGCCCCTCCGGGGCTTTGGCGCGAAGCGTAGGTTTCCCAGCGCTTACGCACTGGGCAAACTTCTTTCGCGCCTCCGGCGCTGAAGAGTGGTGGATGGCGGAGTTGGAACGCTGGGCCACCTGAAGGTGGCCGCTACGGGGAGTTGGATGCTGCTGACGATTGATGTTGGGAATACGAATACGGTGCTGGGGGTGTTTCGGGGGGAGGAGTTGATCGCGAACTGGCGGCTGACTACGGCGCGGGCGCAGACGGTGGATGAGTACGGCGTGCTGACGCGGAATCTGTTTTCGTATGCAGGATTGAACCAGGAAGCGATTACGGGAGTGATGATCAGTTCGGTGGTCCCTCCGGTGAATTGGACTCTGGCGGAGATGTCGCGAATTTATTTGGGGAAAAAGGCGCTGTTTGTGGAGCCGGGAGTGAAGACCGGCATGGCGGTGCTGGTGGACAATCCGATGGAAGTGGGAGCGGACCGGATTGTGAATGGAGTGGCGGCGTTTCACCAGTTTGGCGGGCCGTGCATTGTGATTGATTTTGGAACCGCGATTACGTTTGACGTGATTTCGGCGAAGTGCGAGTACCTGGGCGGGGTGATCGCGCCGGGGATTGGGATTGCGTCGGAGGCGCTGTTCAGCAGGGCGGCGCGGTTGCCACGCGTGGAGATCAAGGACCCTGGGAAAGTGATTGGGACGAATACGGTGACGCATATGCAGGCGGGGCTATACTACGGCGCGGTGGATATGGTGGACGGGATGCTGACACGGATAAAGACGGAGCTGAAGAGCGAGGCGACCGTGGTGGCTACGGGCGGGCAGGCGCGGCTGGTGGCGCGGGGGACGAAGCATATTCAGCATGTGGATGAGTTTTTGACTTTGACTGGGTTGCGATTGATTTGGGAGAAGAATCAGGTTGGGGAAGCGGCGGGGAGTGGGAAGAAGTTGAGAGTCGAAGGTTGAAGAAGCCAGGTGTTTAAGAGAAGCGGGACTTGCGCCGAGGCGCTGAGAGCGCAGAGGGAAGAACGTGAAGGACGGTTGGGATTGGGAAGATAGGATTGTTTGGGTTGTTATTACACCGTAAAAGCGAAAGCTTCGCTTTCGCACTCAAAAATGGACAATTGGAACTACTTTAATTACTTCACGGAAATTGAGGAACATTTCTGGAAAAAGCGCGGGGCGCACCTGCTGGTTTCGCCGCTGGATTGGGCGATCATGGAGACTTGGCAGAAGGCTGGTGTGCCGCTCGAAGCAGCGCTGAAGGGGATCGACCGGGCGTTTGAGAGTTATCAGAGGTCGCGGCGCGGGGCGGGAAAGCCGCTGAAGAGTTTGGCGTATTGCACAGACGCGGTGCTGGAGGCGGCGGAAGAGAGCCAGGAATCGGCGGCGGGGGCGCAACCAGCGAACGGAAGCGGGCAGGCGAAAGAGACGTTTTCGAGGGAAGATGTGCGGGCTTATTTGGAGAGGAATATTGAGTTGTTGAGGAAAGCGGCGGAGCGGGTGGCTGCTTCGCAGGCGTCGGTGGCTGAGTTGCTTGAGAATGTGGCCAATTCCCTTTCCGGGGCGATGACGCTGCTGGAAACGCCGGGGCAGGTGGACCTGGAAGATCTGGAGCGGCGGCTGACGATTTTGGATGAGAAGCTACACGCATCGTTGATGAGCCATGCGAGCGAAGAGTTGATGCTGAAGATACGGCGCGAGGTGGATTCGCAATTGGCGGCGTATCGGCGCAAAATGAAAGCAGCGCAATTGGCGGTGGTAGAAAAACAATATTTGCAGAAACGGTTGTTGGATGAGTACCGGTTGCCGCGGTTGAGTTTGTTTTATTTTGGCTAATACAGAAAGCGCCCACCTCAGATGGCGGCCGCTACAAAGGCAAGAAAAAGAAAGAAGGCGGCGTAAAGCCGCCCCTACATGGATTGCTGGGCCCCGACCGGGTCGGGGCCGCTACGAAGAGTTCCAAGAAAAAGGATGAGAGTGGACATTTATGGCTGATGAGTTACTATTATCAATTGAGAAGCTAATTTATGGCGGGGAGGGATTGGCGCACGCCGACGGAAACACGGTTTTTGTGCCTTATGTGCTGCCGGGGGAGCAGGTGCGGGCGGCGGTGAGGACGCGGAAGAAGAAGCTGATTCATACGAGTTTGGTGAAGGTGGAGCAGAGGGCGGCGGCTCGGATTGCGGCGACTTGCCCTCACTTTCAGGTTTGCGGCGGATGCGATTACCAGCACATCGAGATTTCGGAGCAGGTGCGGCTGAAGAAAGAGATTCTGAAGGAAACGCTTTCGCGGCTGGGTGGAATTAACTGGGACGGCGCGATTGCGGAGCATACGGCGCAGCCTTACGGGTACAGGAACCGGGCGCAGTGGGCTTACCGGGAGGCTCTGCCGCGGGCCCTGGGATATTTTCAGACGGAGAGCGCTCACATCGTGCCGGTGGACCAGTGTCCGGTGCTTTCGCCGGCGCTGCACGAGACGTTTTTGAAATTGCAGGAGATGGCGCGGGCGAACACGTTGCCGACGGGATTGCTGGAGATTGAGGCGTTTGCGGATTCTACGGATACGAAGATTGCGTTGAACGCGGCGTTTGAAAGATTCGTGAAGCCGGCGAAGGGACTGATTGCGGATTTCCGGGCGGCGCTGCCGAACCTGGAAAGTTTGTTGCTGCTGGATCAGAGCAAGAACAAGTTCGAGTTGTTCGGGCCTGGTTATTTGGAGCAGCAGGCGGGTGGATTTACGTTTCGTGTGAATCACCTGTCGTTTTATCAGGTGAACCGGTTTCTGATTGAAGAGTTGTTGAAGGCGGTGGTGGGCGGGAAGAAGGGCGGGTTTGCGCTGGACCTTTATGCGGGGGTGGGATTTTTCACGTTGCCGCTGGCGAAGGCGTTTTCGCGGGTGGTGAGCGTGGACGCGAACCTGGCGGCGACGCAGGATTTGCGGGAGAACGTGAAGGCGGCGGGCGTGGAAGTGGTGTCGGAGAACGAGCACACGGAAGATTTTTTGAAGAAATTCACGGAGCAGCCGGATTTTGTGGTGCTGGATCCGCCGCGGGCGGGATTGGGAGCGGATACGGCGGCACGGTTGGCGAATCTGGGAGCGCCGGAGATAGTTTATCTTTCGTGCGATCCGTCTACCCTGGCGAGGGATTTGGCGGTGTTGACGGGTTCGGAGCGGAAGCAACAGACGGAGACGGCGCCGGTGCATCGCTACGAGCTTTCGGAAGTGCAGCTGTTTGACCTTTTTCCGCAGACGTATCACATCGAAACGCTGGTGAGGTTGCGAAGAGTGACATGAGGATTCCGGCCGTAGCACTTGCCGCTGCGTTTTCGGGCGGCATTTTGCTTGGCCGGGAGGTGCATCCCTCGTATGGCGTTTTAAGAATAACTTTCCTTTGCATTAGTTCCCTGCTTATAGCCGCGTTGTTGTTTGCGTGGCGCAATAAGATTTTCGTGGCGGCGATATTTTCGCTGGCGGGATGGGTGTGTTTGGGCGCGGCGGCGATCGTGGTGGCTTCGCGGCCGATGCCGGAGGAGCACGTTTTGAGCCGGATTGCGGCGGGGCAGATTGAATTGAAAACGCCTCTGCGGTGGTATGGGCATTTGCGTGGCGAGCCGGCGCGGTTGCCGTGGGGCGTGGGGCTGGAGATGGAACTTTCGGACGTGGAAACCGCGGCGGGCATGATTCCGATTTCGGGTGGGATGCGGGTGGGATTTACGCCGAAGGAAGGCGAGTCGCTGCCCGAGGTTCATGCGGGGGATGAAGTGTCGGTGATGGCGCAGGCGCGGCTGCCGCTGGTTTTCCGGGATGCGGGGGCGTTTGACCGGCGGGAATATCTGGCGCGGCAGAATATACATTTGCTGGCGACGTTGCGAGCGAGCTCCCTGCTGGAGCGAATTTCGACGCCACCGGCAACGATGGGGACGCGGATGGCGAGGTTGCGGGGTTTACTGCGCGAGCGGCTGGATGAGCTTTATCCGGATGCGCCGCAGACGGCGGGGATTTTGCGGGCGATGCTGCTGGGCGACCGGAGCTTTGTGGATCGGGCGGAGTCGGTGGATTTTCAGAAGACGGGCGTTTTCCACGTTTTGGTAGTGGCGGGGTTGCATGTGGGGGCGCTGGCGTTTTTTTTGTACTGGCTTGGGAATCGACTGCGATTGCCGCGGATGTTGGCGACGGTGCTGCTGCTGGCGGCGTTGTTTGCGTACATCGCGGTGGTAGAACAGCGGGCGCCGGTATTGCGGGCGGGATTGATGACGGGGATTGTGGTGCTGGCGGGATTTCTTTACCGTCGGCTGGAGATTTTGAATTCGGCGGCGGTGGCGGCGCTGGCACTGCTGGTGGCGAAGCCGGGGGAGCTTTTTGATACGAGCTTTCAGTTGTCGTTTTTGGCGATCGGATGCATTGCGGGAGTTGCGGTGCCGTGGATGGAGCGCCATGTGCAGCCGTATGTTGGAGCGCTGCACGCGTGGCGCGATGTGACGCGGGATGGGGCGTTTTCCGCTCGGCAGGCGCAGTTCCGGCTGGATCTGCGGGCGGCTGCGGCGGCGATGACTTCGAGATTGTCGGCGCGGAATGCGAAGTGGGCGCAGGATTTTGGAGTCGCGGGGATTGGGTGGAGTTTGCGCGGCGGGGAGATGATCGCGCTTTCGGTGGTGCTGCAATTCGGGATGCTGCCGCTGATGGCCCGGGATTTTCACCGGGTGACGCTGATGGGGCCGGCGGCGAATCTGTTTGCGGTGCCTCTGACAGGGGTGATTGTGCCGCTGGGATTTTTCACGTTGGGGAGCGCGGTGATTGTGCCGCCGGTGGCGCGAGTTCCGGCCTGGCCGTTGGGTTGGCTGGTGGCATCGCAGGGGCATGTTGTGGGGTGGTTCGCGGGTTTTGCGCGTGGGAGTTATCGGATTCCGGGGCCGCCGGCTTGGGTGGCGATTTTATTTTTCGTATGCGGGCTTGGGCTGGCAGCGGCGTTGCGTGGCGATGGAATTTTATGGGCGCGAGTGAAGTGGATTGCCGCAACTGGATTGGCGCTGACTTCGCTCGTGATTGCGATGTACCCCTTCCCTGCCACGATGGACCGCGGGACGCTGGAGCTGGATGTACTCGATGTGGCGCAGGGAGATTCGATCCTGGTGATTTCGCCGAAGGGGAGCACGCTGCTGATTGATGGCGGGGGAAGGTTTGCAGGATTTCGTGGACGCGAGGAGATGCCGGGACCGGACCCGGGAGAAGAAGCGGTGTCGGCGTATTTGTGGTCGCGAGGGATACAGAAGTTGGATGCGGTGGCCTTGACGCACGCGCATCAAGATCACATCGGAGGGTTGAAGGCGGTGCTGGAGAATTTTCAGGTGGGGCGGTTGTGGCTGGGGCGGGAGACGGAGACTCCGGCGCTGGGGCAGCTTAAGAAAATTGCGGAAGGGCGGCATATTCGGATCGAACACGAATTGCGCGGGCAGAGTTTTTTGTGGGATGGCGTGCAGGTGGATTTTTTGTGGCCGCAGATTCCGCCGGAAGAGATTGGGCGGGGCGCGCAGAATAACGATTCGTTGGTGGTGCGGCTGCAATACAAGGAACGCAGCGTGCTGTTGCCTGGGGATGCGGAGAAGCAGGCGGAGTACGCGATGCTTTCGGAGACGAACGCGGGAAAACTGCACGCGGATGTTCTGAAGGTGGGGCACCACGGGAGCAAGAATTCGACGATGCCGGAGTTTCTGGAGAGCGTGGGGCCGCGGATCGCGATTATTTCGGCGGGGGAGCAGAACCCGTATGGGCATCCGAGTCCGGAGCTGTTGGAGCGGCTGCGGGAAAGCGGGGCGCGGATATTGCGGACGGATGAGGAGGGGGCGGTGCAGGTGGTGACGGACGGGCACAGTTTGCGGGTGAGTTGTTTTGTGGAATGCGGAGAGGAAGAAGAGAGGAAAAAGATAACGCAGCGGCGCTGAGGGCGCAGAGAAGAGAAAATCCGCACCCTCAAAAACGGAGGGTGCGGCACCCAGGCAAGAGCGGCCGCCTCGGACCCTTCGGCTTCGCTCAGGGCAGGCGGCGGCCGCTACAAAGGCAGGTCAGGCTGCGTGGAGGCGCCAGATTACTACCAGGGCGATCAGTAGGAAGAGGAAACCCAGGGTGGCCTGGTATTCGTGGTTTTTGCGGTATTGGGACCAGGAAAATGTGGTGGCGGTGGCGGTTGGCTGATTTGGCGCGGTGAGCCTGGGGAAAAAGAGCGGGACGGATTGGGCGTAGGCGTCGAAGGCGGCGCCGTGATGGCCGCGGAGTTCGATTTCTTCGCGGCGCATGACGAGCGAGTAGACGAGGGCGAAATAAAAAAGGAGCAGTGTGGCGGAGAGCCAGGAGTTCATGGCGATGGCGGCGCCCGCGGCGAGGATGCTGCTGCCGAAGTAGAGAGGATTGCGAGTGCGGGCGTAGGGGCCGGTGGTGGTGAGGACGGCTTGCTTGTGGAGGAAGCCGGCGGCGTAGGCGCGGATGGCGAGGCCGAGGAGGCCGACGCAGGCGCCGATGAGAATGGAGCGGGGCGCGGGGCGCGAAAGATAAAGGACGACGACGGCGAGCAGGTAGCCGATGCGGACACGCCAACGGGCGAAGAAATCAAGCGGGGTCATGAGGAGGCTCCGAGATGGAGCTTTACGGCATCGAAGACTTGCGCGACGGAGATTTTGAGGAGAGAGGGATTGGTTTCGGTTTCGCGCTTGTGCGTTGTGGAAGCGGTGGGATCGCGCAGTACGAAGGGTTGCGGCGGATACGGGCCGTTGCGCGCGGGATTTGTGGGGCCGAAGATGGCGACGGCTTTTGTGCCGAGGGCGATGGCGAGATGGAGGGGACCGGTGTCGCCGCCGACGATGCATTGCGCTCCCTGGAGGAGAGCCATTAGTTGGCCGAGTTCGCCGTCGTAGAGCAAGGGATCGGCGTTGCCGCTGGCGGATTTTACGGTGGCGGCGAGAGTTTCTTCGCCCGGGCCGTAGTTGATTGCGCAGCGCAGGTTTAATTCGTCGCGAATTTTGCTGCAGAGTTCGCCGAAGCGTTCGGCGGGCCAGCATTTGGAGCGCCAGCCGCCGCCGGGGCTTAGGACGATGTAATTGCCGATGCCAGCGGTGGCGAGGTCGGAGCAAACGCGCTGGCGGTCGGTTTCGCTCACTTGTAATTTTACGGGGCCGACGGCAGATTGCGCGCCCGCTCGTAGAGACAATTCCCCATTTTGATCGGCAATGTGTGAGGCGCGCGGGTGTACGCGGTCGGTGTAGAGAATGGGAACGCCAAATTCGCGAATGGCTTCGGGGGAAAAACCGATTCGCTTGGGCACACCGGCTAGGAACGGAAGGAGCGCGGACTTCCAGAGACCTTGGTAGTCGATGGCGGCGTCCCATTGTTGCGCGCGGATTTTAACGATGGTTTGGCGGACACTTGCGAGAACTCGGGAATCGACGGGCCAGATTTCGGTGGCTAGGCCGCTGCTGGAGACGAGATTGGTCCAACGAGGATGAGTTAGCCAAACAATTTCGGAGCGCGGGAAAGAGCTGCGCAGGCCGGCGACGGCGGGGAAAGTGTGGACAATGTCGCCGAGAGAGCCGAGGCGGACGACGAGGAAGCGCGGCTCAGACATGCGGGGCCTTGCGGATGGCATCGAGAAGCGAGCGTGTGGAATGGTCTTTGGGATCGCCGACGATGGCTACGCGGATGCCGAGGCGGGCGGCGACGGCGCGTTCGGGGACGGAGTCGGCGGTGTAGTCGGTGCCTTTGGCGTGGACGTCGGGGCGCAATTCTTCGAGGAGTCTTTCAACGTTTGGTTCAGAGAAAATCACGACGTAGTCCACAGCGCGCAGGGCGGCGACGAGGAGGGCGCGGGCTTGTTCGTCGAGAATGGGGCGGCCGGGGCCTTTGAGTGCGCGAACGCTGGAATCGGAATTGACGGCGACGACGAGAAGATCGCCTTCGGCTTTGGCGGCGGCGAGATAGCGGGTGTGGCCGACGTGAAGGGTGTCGAAGACGCCGTTGGCGAGGACGACGCGTTGGCCGCGCTGCTTTGCTGAGGAGAGCACGGAGATTAATTTTTCGCGAGTGACGATTTTTTCGTGGGCTTTGCGCATGGGTCAGGAATTTTTTCCGGAGGCGGAAGAGCCGATGGCATCGAGGAGTTCGGCGCGGGAGACGGTGGCGGTGCCGCGCTTCATGACGACAAGGCCGCCGGCGATGTTGGCGAGATGGGCGGCTTCGAGCGGGGATGCGGCGCTGGCGAGCGCGAGGGTGTAGGCGGCGAGGACGGTGTCGCCGGCGCCGGTGACGTCGACGGCCTGATCGCTGCCGTGAATGGGGATGTGGACGGTTTCCATGCCGGGCTGGAAGAGAGCGAGGCCATCTCGGCCGCGGGTGATGAGGAGAGATTGGAGTTTCATATCGGCGAGGGTGGCGCGGCCGCAGCGTTCGAGTTCGGCAAGATTTTTTCCGATGGAAGTGTGGCGGAGGGCTTCGATTTCGCCTTCGTTCGGAGTGGCGGAGTGGAGGCCGGAGCGGTTGTAGTCGGTGAGGCGATAGCGGGAATCAAGGGTGGCGAAGAGTGGACGTTTGCTGGCGGAAAGAATTTTTCCGAGTTCCTGGGGAGAGGCGACGCCGAAGCCATAGTCGGAGACGGCGAGGGCGTCAGCTTTTTTCAGGGATTTCGCGAGGGTGGAATGAATCTTGTGATGAATTTCGGAAGGCAGCGGCTGGCCGGGTTCGTAGTCCACGCGGAGAACCTGCTGGCCGACTTTGTGGGCCCAGCCCGCGAGGAAGCGGGTTTTGGTGGGAGTGGTCCAGCCTTTGACGCGAAGGATGCCGGAGAGGTCGACATTTTTCTCGCGAAAGAATTCGAGCAGGCGGTCGCCGGCTTCGTCTTCGCCGACGGCGGCGATGGGGAGGACTTTGGCGCCGAGGGCGGCGAAATTGTTGGCGGCGTTGGCGCCCCCCCCGGGGACGATCTGGGTTTCGCGATGCTTGAGGATGAGGACGGGGGCTTCGCGGGAGACGCGGGTGATGTCGCCGAACTGGAAGGCGTCGGCGACGAAATCGCCGAGGACGACGACAGTTTTCGCGGGGAAGCGCTCGACGACTTCGGCGAGAGCGACGAGATCCACGGAGGGTGCGGGAGCGAGCTGTTTTTTGGAGCGCTTGGTCATTTATCCCTCAGGATCCAGTCGACCGCGGTTTCGAGATTTTCGGTTACCAGGTCGGGCTGCCTTGGCCAGGATTGCGCGTGCCAGGTGAAATCGCCGAGGCCGTAACCTGTTTTTACGAAAATCGCTTTTGCACCGGCGTTGAAGGCGAGTTCCATGTCGCCGTAACGATCGCCGACCACGAACGAGCGCTTCAAGTCGATGCCGAATTCCCGCACGGCGCGGTGCAGCATGCCGGGGTTCGGCTTGCGGCAATCACAGGCCTGCGATTTATCGTGCGGACAATAATAGACCGCATCGAGGTGCGCGCCGTATTGTGCCAGTTCCCTTTTCATGCGCTCGTGGACATCGTGCAGCAGCGATTCCGGAAAATAGCCCCGGGCCACACCGGATTGATTGGTGACCACGACGACCGGGACACCCGCTTGATTGAGGCGGCGGATGGCTTCGGCTGCAAACGGAAACATACGAAAACGGTCGAGATGATTCAAGTAACCGACTTCGTCGGCAATGGTGCCGTCGCGATCGAGAAAGACGGCGGGGCGGAGGGCGGAGGGATCAGGCAGAAGGCACCTCCGCTAGCGCTGATTGCAGCGCGGATTCGACCATTGTGGGCGTGACGGCGGTCATGCAACGGTGATCGGTGGGACAGCGGCGAAGGAAGCACGGGCTGCAGTAGGGCTTTTGCTGAACGATGGTGACGCGGGGCGTGACCGGGGCGGTGCCATCGGGATCGGTGGGGCCGAAGACGGCGACTACCGGGAGGCCTACGGCGGCGGCTACGTGCATGGCGCCGGAATCGTTGCCGAGGAAGAGATGGCATTGGGAGAGGAGCGCGGGGAGATCGGCGATGGAGGTTTTGCCGGTGAGGTTGACGGGGACGCGCAGCAATTCGGAGGCGATGGCGGCGGAGACGGGGAGTTCGCCGGGCGTGCCGAAGAGGATTACATCGGCGTCGGCGTTGGCACGAGAGAGCAAGGCGTTTAAGGCTTTGGCGAAGAGGTCGGGGGGCCAGCACTTGGCGGAGCCGTAGGAGGCGCCGGCGCCTACAGCGATGCGGAGGGCGTTGGGGCGCGAACCGGCTTCGAGCAGAGTATGTGCGGCGCGCTCGCGGGCGGCGTCGGGAACGCGCAGAGTGATGTGCGGCTCATCGGAGAGTTGATCGAGCCAGCCGGCGCGGCGGAGGAGTTCGAGATAGTAGAACTTCTCGTGCGGGGGGATTTCGCCGGGCTTGGGGACGGGGATGGGTTTGGTTAGAAGGAGGCTGCGAGCGTCGCGGGCGTAGCCGATGCGCTGGGGGATTTGCGCGCGCCAGGCTAGCCAGGCGGCATCGAAAGCGTTTTGGAGGAGGAGGGCGACGTCGAATTTGCGGGTGCGAAGGTCGGAGATGAGTTTTTCGCGGCCGCTCCAGCCGCGATGGGCACCGTTGGGATCGTAGGCGACCAGCTCGTCACAAATTTGTTGATCGCGATAAATGTCGGCGACGTAGGGACGGGCGACGATGCTGATTTGCGCATCGGG
>Ga0210386_10004946_pt1 | contig 10910 bp, 13 predicted proteins | sample IncBWH32OmetaG_FD_160091 | JGI IMG/M metagenome (GOLD analysis project Ga0210386, IMG submission 160091) | Forest soil microbial communities from Barre Woods Harvard Forest LTER site, Petersham, Massachusetts, United States - Inc-BW-H-32-O ... | reverse complement strand
ATCAGCAGATCGAAGCCCGGCTTTAGCGTATGGTCACTTTGTTAGTTAACTTCATTCCCATCCTGGCAACCGGGGGCGCATTGGGTGATCGCTCCATTCCGGACTGGGCCAAAGGCAATACGATATTTGAGACCTTTTTTAAGGGCGGTCCGGTCATGTACCCGATTGCAGTCGTTCTGATCGTCGCCGTGGCGGTGGTGTTGGAGCGAATTGTTTGGTGGACGACTCAGACCATTCGTCGGGACTCCGACAAATTGGACCGGGTCTTTGCTGCTTTGGAGCAAGGTGACATTGCTGGTGCGATCACCTTGTCCCGCGATTCCAAGGATCCCCTTGTTCGCACGGTCTGGCATGGATTGAACCATGTTCACTCTTCTGTGGAAGGAGCCCTCCAGGTGGCGTCCGGGATTGAGATTCAGCGGGCTGGCCGGTTTATGTCGGTGATGGATACCACAATCACTCTGGCTCCCCTTTTAGGGCTCCTCGGGACGGTCATCGGTATCATGGGGTCTTTTAATTTCGTGGGAAACTCGGATTTAGCACCGGCGAAAGTGAGTGGCGGTATCGCAGAAGCCCTGATCGCGACCGCCTGCGGTCTTGGTATTGCGATTTTCACTTTGATTTTCTTCAATTTTTTCAACGCGAGAATGGCACGACTCCAATACGAGCTCGAATCGGCCTCTAACAACGTCATTTTGATGCTGAACGCTCTGCGAAACCGAAACAACATTTCTCCTGGTCAAGATGCACGGCAGGCACCGCAGTTCGCCCGTACCAATTAAACGGGCCCGGATCGAGATCATCCCTCTGATCGACATCATGTTCTTCCTGCTTGCGGCATTCATGCTGGTGAGCTTGACGATGATCAACATGAAAGGGATCGATGTTAACCTGCCGACCGCCACAAGCGCTCAGGCTAATAACCTGCCCGACTTCACTATCGTGAGCATTGATGCGCTCATGGACATCTACTTCGAGAAGGAAAAAGTGGCGAAAGAAGATGTTTTGCCAAGATTGCAGAAGCTCTACGACTCCAACCACAATGTTCGGATTTTTGTTCGCGCGGACAAGGATGCGACTTACGAGAATGTCGTTTTTGTTTTGGACAAAGCCCGGACTGCCGGAATCCAGAAGGTAGGTCTGGAGATTAAGGCCTACGATTCCAGTTCCGGATCCGCTCCCACTCCAAGCCCTGCTGAACCTGCAACGTCGCCGTCACCCGCGTCACATTAGTCCCGCGGTATGGCCGACCATGATCTGAAACGATCCTTTCGATCGAGGGATGGTGTCCCGTTCATCGTTTTCCTGATCCTCTCAGTTATCCTCAATGGTCTAGGCGCCTATTGCGGTTGGTGGCTGAAATTTCCGGAACCCTCTTCGCATGATGACACGATGCAGCTGACCGCCATCGACACAAATGATGTCGAAAAGCTAGGCAATCCGGATGCGCAGGGAGAACCGCCTCCACCCGAACCTGAGCCGCCACCCCCTGAACCGACGCCGCCTCTCGAAGCTGAACCGACGCCGCCTCCGCTGGATAAGCCACCGGAATTCGAGATTCCTCAGTCGACGCCGACCCCGACTCCTACACCCACGCCGACTCCCACGGCAACACCCGAACCCACGCCAACCCCGACGCCGATTCCCACGGTAACACCAGAGCCCACGCCAATCCCGACGCCGACCCCTGAACCCACGCCGATTCCCACGGCAACACCCGAACCCACGCCGACCCCTGCACCCACACCAATTCCAACGGCAACTCCCACACCTACTGCGACGCCTGTGGCGACGCCCGCTCCGGAGAATTCTCCCAGGCCGAAGTCGAGTCCCAAACCGCACCCGCAACCTGTGGCCAAGTCGGCCGGAGCGCCGAACCCGCACCCGGCGCTCGTTCCTGGATTGAGCAAAGGCAGTGCGACGGGGGCCACCAACGGAACCGGAAATGGTGGACCGCGTTCGGGGCTGCTGCTCCGGAGTCCGCGCCCTCCCTACCCGGCTCTAGCGCTTCAGTTGCACATTTCCGGCGATGTACGCGTCAAGATAACCGTGGAAGGTGGAAATATTGTCGATACCGAAGGTTCGGGTCCGCCCATGTTGGCCAGTGCCGCGGCGCGCTGGGTGAAAGCTAACTGGAAGTTTAGTCCGACGGCAAACGGAACCTTTACGCTTCCCGTTTCATTTGTCTTGGCTCAATAGCCCCCAAGTTGCGCCGGCGTCTCGTGGCTACTGGGTAGCGCGGACCGAAAAGCCGTTGGCGGAAGTTCTCAGCAGATCATCGTTTCACCAGCGGAAAATTCCGCACATAGACAAAGTGGATCACAAGACCTACTGATTACCGACTACCTCCTCCTTATTTTCTGACTCCCGTTCATAAAAGACCCATCAACGCTCATGAACCAGATTTTTGAAAAATCGAACCAATGGCTTAAGGATCTCGTCAGTTACGTCCCTGGGAAACCGATTGAAGATGTGGCTCGGGAACTTGGGTTAGAACCTGGTCAAATCGTGAAGCTTGCCTCCAACGAAAACCCTCTTGGGCCCTCTCCGTTGGCGGTTAAGGCGATGCAGGAAGCCCTGCTGAGAGCGCATTTCTATCCGGACGGCGGCGGCTATCATTTGCGGGTCGGCATCGCTGAGAAATTTGGTTTGAGCATCGATAACGTGATGCTCGGCAATGGCTCAAACGAAATAATTGAATTTCTCGGGCATGCCTTCCTGCAACCCGGTGACAACATCGTCACCGCCGAACACGCTTTTGTGGTTTACAAAATACTGGCAAAACTTTTCGGTGCGGACACCATCGAGGTAACAGATCCTGATTTAACGCATGATTTGCCCGCCATGGCTGCAGCTATTAATGAGCGGACCAAAATTGTTTATATCGCGAACCCGAACAATCCAACCGGTACGATGGTGACCGAGAATGAATTGGATCAGTTCATTAACCGTGTTCCGAAAAACGTTGTCGTGGCCTTGGACGAAGCTTACTACGAGTTTTTGCAAGAGCCTCCCGATACCCTGAAGTACCTGCGGAACCACCCGAATGTGATTGCGCTGCGAACCTTCTCAAAGATCCAGGGTCTGGCGGGATTGCGAATCGGTTATGGATTGGCACATGAAGAATTGATCCGACTGCTGCAAAAAACCAGGCAGCCATTCAACGTCAATTCGATCTCGCAAGCTGGTGCGCTGGCCGGTCTCCGGGATGATGCTTATCAGGCGAAAACGAGAGAGGTCGTCTGGCAGGGGCGTGACTTTCTCCAGGCAGAGTTCCGTCAGCGCAATCTCGAATTTGTCCCGAGTGTCGCAAATTTCATCCTGCTCAAAGTCGGCAACGGGAAAGAGGTATTCCATCAATTGCTTAAACGAGGGATGATTGTGCGAGCCATGGACGAGTACAAGCTCCCGAAATGGATCCGGGTCACCGTTGGGACACCCGAACAAAATCGCAGATTCCTGGAAGATTTGGATCGAGTCTTAGCCGCAGATTAGGTTTTGGCCGTTCTGTGAAATCTGTAGGTCGATTTTTCCGTCGCTGTGGCTTTTGACGACACCATCGCCGCTATCTCTACCCCAATCGGTGAAGGAGCGCTTGCTGTCATTCGATTGTCGGGTCACGACTCATTAGCGGTTTTTAGTCAGATTTTTGCCGGCGCAGTCGTTCCTGAGAAATTCGTTCCTCGCCGCGTGTTTTTCGGGCAAATCCACGACTCTGCCGGAAAAGTAGACGATGTCCTGGTAATTTATTTTCGTGCCCCGAGTAGTTATACAGGGGAGGATCTTTTGGAGATCAGTTGCCATGGCGGTATCTTGGTGACCCGCCGGGTGCTGGATCTGACGCTGGCAGCCGGGGCTCGAATGGCAAATCCGGGAGAGTTCACTCAACGGGCCTTTCTGAATGGGAAAATGGATTTGACCCAGGCGGAAGCGGTGATGGATTTGGTTCGAGCCCAGACGGAACTCGCGTTACGGGCGGCCAACGAGCAGTTGGCAGGACATTTGGGGAACGAACTGACCGAGATCCGTGAACACTTGCTGACAACTTTGGCCCATGTCGAGGCCTACATTGATTTTCCGGATGAGCAAATCGACGCGGATACAGGCAAGACCCTATTGGACCGAATTCTGGCGCTGGAAAGTCGCCTTAACCGCTTACTGGCGACCGCCGACCAAGGCCGGGTGCTTCGACATGGGTTGAGGACGGTCATCTATGGAGCCCCGAACGTTGGTAAGTCGAGCCTGCTGAATCTTCTGCTCGGATACGATCGGGCGATCGTGAGTGACGCCCCCGGTACTACGCGGGACACCATCGAAGAAGTCATCAACGTTCGCGGCATTCCGGTTCGACTGATCGACACCGCGGGAGCGCGCGAGTCTTCCGACTATGTGGAAAGTGAGGGTATCCGGCGCACCCAGCGGCAAATAGATCAGGCCGATTTCGTTATTCAGGTGGTGGACGGCAGCCGGTCTCCAGTTGATTTTAAAATATTTTCTGAGTGCGAGAGCCTGCTTCTTCTGAACAAATGCGATCTGGGAGTTCACCCGCAGTGGCGCGAATTTTTTGGGGTTCGGTTTTCTTGTAAAGAGAAAACCGGCTTGGAAGATCTGAATCAGGCGATTTGGGATCGAGTGATGGGAGAAAAGATTAAACTTGCCGACGTCCGGGTGGCGATTAACGCGCGACACCAGGCTTGTCTTCAGAGCGCAAAGCAGCTTCTGGTGGCGGGTGGCCGGAGCTTGCAGGACGGCAAATCCCCAGAGTTCATCTCGATTGAGTTGCGCGCAGCCCTGGATGCAGTGGGCGAGGTGGTCGGCAAACTTGACACAGAAGACTTGCTGGGAAGGATCTTCAGCGAGTTCTGTATTGGAAAATGAGGCTTTTCGCTATCTTCTTTGGGTAACGTGTCTGCGTAGCGCTGCGCCAAAAGAAAGATGTACGAACGTTTGCTCAAGCCGATCCTTTTCTCGATTGACCCGGAACTGGTCCACGAGATGGCGATCGCTACCCTTGAGAAGCTATCGCACCTTCGTTGGTTTCTTGATGCGGTGCGCCGGTCTGGCCGCGAAGGACCGGGTAAGGAACTGTTCGGACTTCATTTTCCGAATCCCGTCGGTCTCGCGGCCGGTTTCGACAAGAACGGGATCGCACTTCCTGCCTGGGAGGCTTTGGGATTCGGATTCATGGAGATCGGTACGATCACGGCGCTAACCCAAGTCGGGAATCCGAGGCCGCGGATTTTCCGAGTTCCAGAGATGGAAGCCTTGATCAATCGTCTCGGATTCAACAACCAAGGTGCTGAGAAAATCGCGATCCGTCTGGAAGAACTCCGGCGATCCTCGCATTGGCCGAAAATTCCGGTCGGTCTAAATATTGGAAAATCCAAGATCGTTCCACTGGAGGAAGCTGTGGGCGATTACCTTCGATCGTTTCAGCGCCTGCAGGGGCTGGGCGACTATTTTGTTCTGAACGTGAGTTCGCCCAACACGCCCGATTTGCGCAAACTGCAGGAGAAAGGAGCAATTGGTGAGCTTTTCGAAGCAATCCAGCGGGTGAATCGAAGCAAACCTCTGCTGGTGAAAGTCGCCCCCGATCTGACCTTTGCACAGCTTGACGATATTCTCACACTTGCCAACCAATACCGGCTGGCTGGTATCGTTGCCACGAATACGACAACCGATCAGCAGGCCGTTCCGGAACATCAACGGCAACAAGGCGGTTTGAGCGGAAAACCATTGCGGGCGCGTTCCCTCGAAATTTTGCGCCACCTCAAGAAATACAGCTCGCTTCCGGTAATCTCTGTGGGCGGCATCATGAATGAGGATGACGCGAAACAGCGGTTCGATGCCGGTGCCGAGTTGGTGCAAATTTACACCGGGCTTATTTATCGCGGGCCAGGTTTGGTGCGAAAAATTGCGAAACAGGAGCCAGGAGCCAGGAGCCGGGAGCCACAGTGATGCGAACCAAGATTCAGAAGCCACTAGCGTGGAAACAGAATGGCCGACGCTCTCCTCGTCTCGTATCTCCTGACTCCTGACTCCTGGCTGAATGTCCTCCCTCATTCAACTCGACAAAACACATGTCTGGCATCCGTTCACGCAGATGCGCGACTGGGTTGCCCCGGATCACCAACCGCTCATGCTGGTTGCCGGGCGCGGAGCGTGGCTGGAAGATAGTCTCGGCAGACGCTACCTTGATGGCAACTCTTCGATCTGGACGAATATCCACGGCCACGGTCATCCGACCTTGAATCAGGCGATTCGGGAGCAACTGAACCAAGTGGCGCATACCTCTTTCCTCGGTTTTACCAACCCAAAAGCGGTGGAATTGGCGGTCAGTCTGGTGGGGCTTTTGCCCGGATCTTCATTGACGAAGGTATTCTTCTCCGATGATGGCTCGACTGCGGTCGAGGTGGCGATCAAGATGGCGGTCCAATATTTTCTGCAGACTAGTCACCCGAAGAAGGCAGGATTCGTTTCATTTGAAAACGCCTATCACGGAGACACATTTGGCGCTTCCAGTCTAGGTGGAATTTCCCTGTTCCGTGGGCAATTCAAATCGCATCCTTTTCCTGTCACCCGAATTGGATCGGTTGATTCTCTCGCCGCGATAGACGGTTCCGGGATCGCCGGCTTGATCATCGAACCAATGATTCAGGGTGCAGCAGGTATGCGTCTTTGGCCTCCCGGTATCCTGAAAACATTGCGCCAATGGTGCGACGACAATGACACCTTACTAATATTTGACGAGGTCATGACGGGCTTCGGACGAACAGGAAAATATTTCGCCTGCCAACACGACGAAATCTACCCGGACTTTCTGGCGATCGCCAAAGGTCTGACCGGCGGCTACCTCCCGTTGGCGGCAACTCTCACCACAGACCGGATTTTTTCAGGGTTTCTAGGCTCCTATGAGGAGACCTTTTTTTATGGCCACAGCTATTGCGGTAATCCGCTGGGTTGCGCCGTTGCCCTCGCGAATCTTGCCGTGTTTGAAGAGGGACGTGTCCTGGAAAAGTTGCAACCCAAGATCGGACACCTCGCCCGGCGATTGCAAGGTCTGGAAGATCTGCCTAATGTCCGGGAGACTCGCAGAGCCGGATTCATCGCGGGGATTGAGGTCGCTCGGCGAGACGGAGGTTCGTTCGATGTGCGTGACCAGGTAGGAGCGCAAGTCTGTCTTGCTGCGCGCCCCTACGGTTTGCTCACGCGTCCAATTCGTGACGTGATCGTTCTCATGTTACCTCTCTGTGCTACCTGTGAAGAGGTAGACTTGGCGATCGATGCGATCGAGAAGGCGATCACCGAGATTTGTGACCGTGCCGGTTAACGCGGCTGTGAGGGCATTCAAGCGCCTGTTCGTGAACTCCCTCCGTGTTTTTCCGGGTGATTCCATCTTCTTTTCGGCACAGCGCTAGACGGGAAAATTATCCGACGGGCGGTTCGACAAGATTTGATCTTCAATTGCCCGGTTACGGGGGTCGGTTGGCTCGAGATCGATGGCGCGCCGAATCGCCTTTTTCGCTTCACTCATTTTCCCAAGCTTACTGAGGGCCAACGCCAGGTTTCCCCAGCTGGCCGCCGTATTTGGAAAAATCACCACGGATTTCCTGGCTGCCATTTCGCATTCTTCCCATCGGCCAAGTTCCGCGAGGCACCAGGTCAGCTCGAGCCAAGCCTCCCCATTCATTGGAGAAAGGCGTACCACCCGAATGAAATGATCCGTGGCTTCCGGCCAGCGCCGGATCATCCGAAACCCTAGGCCCGCGACAAATGCGGCCAGAACTTGATGGCTTCCGGCGAATTGGAGGAAAGACTGCGCGCGCTCGGCCTGCCTGAGAATTTTTGCTTCCAGTTCTTCGAAGAGTGATTGTCGCCCTTCAGCACTCGCGCGATCGGCTTCCTGCTCAAGATCCCACAGGTAGTTTCCCATCTCGCGAAGTTTTTCGTCGTAATCGGCGTCCGTCAAACTGGCAGGATTCATAAATGGGCTGTGCTCCCTGTCATTCCGGGCTGAGCGTATCGAAATGCAACAAGGATTTTGTTTGAAGAAAAGAACTTGATCAACACGTCGCTTTCAAGCGTTATGGAGTGCGGCAATCGATGAGTTCCAAGGTCCTCGCATTCATCAATTTCAAAGGTGGCGTTGGGAAGACCGCAACGGTGGTCAATATTGGGGCAACGCTCGCGAAGCTGCATGACAAGAAGGTCCTGATCGTCGATCTCGATCCACAATCTAACTCAAGTCTTTGGCTGATGCGGCCGGATCGATGGCACCAGCACGTCGCTAAAGGACGTCGTTCGACTTTTCAAATCTTTGACGATGCGCTTCAAGGCAAGGCACGTTTCATTTTTGAGGAAGCGCTGGTGAAAGGTGTCGTCACGTGGACAGGATTCACCGATTTAACGAAGCTTCACCTGTTGCCGGCAGCAGTCGAGTTGCTACGGGTTGAGGACAGGATTCATGAGCTGCGGCCCGCCGTGATCTATCAAATCTTGGATTCGGCGCTCGGGATGCACTTCAAACAATACGACTACGTCCTGCTGGATTGTCCGCCGAATCTTTACAGCACGACAAAGTCCGCCATTTTCTCTGCCGACAGCTGCGTTGTGCCGTTTGTCCCTGACTATCTATCCCTCTCCGGCTTCCAGGTTTTAGCGGAACAGATCGCCGAGATGCGGGAGAAATTTGCTCCCCACCTTCCGGGCCGCCGGAAGCCCAATATCAGCGCTTTGATCGTCAGCCACTACCGGCACACGGGCAACGTTTTCAGACTGGCTGTGAACGAGCTCGAGCTCTCGATGGCCGCCCTCCGGCAAAAAGGCCTGCTCTCTGATCAGGTGACCTTGCTCCATCCCTATATTCGGCATTGTGTACGGGTTTCTGAGTCTACCAGCGAACATCTGCCGGTGATCCTCTATGCGCCGGGGAGTATCGGGGCGCAGGATTTTGCCGATTTGACCCAAGAGTTTGTTGGCCTTTTTGAGAGGAAAAAATGAACTATTTGGATCTCGCAAACAGGCTTTCCCAACTCGGAGAGCGGCTAACCAAAACCTCCGACAGGTTGGAGGGTGAAGATCTCGGCCGGGCGGCGGCTAAACTTGCCACGCAACTAGCTCGTTTCGAGGAACAGCTTGAGAACCATCTTGCCAGCCGGAAATCCGGCGAGCTCTTGCTCGAGAGTTTACTTCGCTCTCCGGCATCAAAAAAGCATCTGACCATTCCTCTTTTGAAGCTTGGGTTACGAAAGATCTGCGCGAAACGCCTGAAATCGGACGACCTCCCTGGAGCGAAACGCGAATTTATCGAATCAGTCCATCGAACCGGGAAACAAGATCAAGGGGTGGAATTTTTGAAGGAGGCCTTTGCTAAAGCAGCCCACGTAGAATCTGGCGGCAAAGATAAGGCGCTTCTGCAGCATGAATTTATCCATTTGGGGCAATTGCTGGAGGAAGAATTCGCCGTAGAGATTGGCTCACGAACCTTGACTGAACTCCGTCGAGTTGCCACCGTGAACGGTGTCAGATTCAGTGACAAAACAGACAGGCAGCGTTTAGTGGCGCTCATTCGCCGCTATGCGCAGCGGGCCGCTTTCAATGTCGGTGCGGTTCGTGTACCCTCTCGGAATTAGGGGGCCATGGCAACCAATCGCGAGTGAGAGAAGCAAATTCAGGATTTCGGTTCAAGGGATCAAATGATGCGGAGTGACCTCGAGAGAGTGCTTTTTCGTGAGGATGAAATTGCCGCGAGACTTGATCAATTGGCAGTTCAGATCACGGAAGACTATCGCGGAAAGGATCTGACTGTGCTGGCAATCCTGAACGGCAGTCTAATCTTCATGGCTGATCTGCTCCGCCGGATCCCACTCCCACTCCAGCTGGATTGCCTGCGGGTGAAAAGTTACTTTGGCGGGACGGTGACGACCGGGCGGGTGCAGTTCGATCATGACGCGCTGCCGCCGATGCACGGAAGGCACGTCCTGCTGCTCGATGATATTCTCGATAGCGGGAATACTCTGGCGGCGATTAGCGAGACTATCCGTCTCGAAACCGGGCCCATAAGCCTGAAAAGCTGTGTACTTTTACGGAAAATGAAAAAGCGGGACGTCTCGATTGAGGCGGACTATGTGGGTTTTGATATTGGGGACGAGTTCGTCGTCGGCTATGGGCTCGACTATCAAGAACGATATCGAAATTTGCCGTTAATCGGCGTTCTGAAGAGCTGAGCGTGCTGATTGAAATCCAATATTTTGCCCAACTTCGCAGTTTGGAGGGCCCGAATTCGCTTGAATTGCCTGAAGGAACAACCGTCGGGGATTTGCTCGAGAAACTATTCCAACTAAAGCCAACGCTGAAGAGCTGGAACAAGCATCTTTTAGTCGCCGCGCGAACCGAGTGGGTCCAACGGGATTACGTGATCAAGCAGGGTGATAAGATCTCGTTGATGCCCCCGGTGCAAGGTGGATGAACCAGCGGAGAAAGGGAGCGCCTGCGGATCACGCGGATGGACGTGAGAAGAAGAGGGTTCCTTGGTGAAAACGGCGGCGTCTGTGGAGAAATCGAGATAGTGGTGAAGCATCGCACAGAGGTCCGGGGAGGGGTGGTGTTTTGTGGGGTGAAGCTAATCCCGGAAATTCCTGAAGCTGAGACCAACCCCGAAATCCTTGCCCCGCAAGAATTGGATCACTGCTTGAAGTTCGTCTCTCTTTTTGCCAGTCACACGGATTTGTCGATCCTGGATTTGGCTTTGAACCTTGGCGTCTAGCGCTTTGATCGCTTTGATAATCTCCTTGGCCTTGTCGCCATCAAGACCCTGTTTAACGTGAATCTCCTGGCGCGCATGGCCCAGAGGTGAAATGGCCGGATCTTTTCGTTCCACATTGCGGAGATCGATGTTTCGTTTTGCAAGT
>Ga0210386_10004941_pt1 | contig 10917 bp, 9 predicted proteins | sample IncBWH32OmetaG_FD_160091 | JGI IMG/M metagenome (GOLD analysis project Ga0210386, IMG submission 160091) | Forest soil microbial communities from Barre Woods Harvard Forest LTER site, Petersham, Massachusetts, United States - Inc-BW-H-32-O ... | reverse complement strand
GAGGATGCTTGGAACCGGCTGGCGAGTGTCGATGTCGGTGACGATGCTCTCGGGCAGTTATTTTACGGTGTACACGGGCGTGGATAATGCGTTGACGGGAGAGAATGGAACGACGCAGCGGGCGAATTTACTATCGCCGAATTTGTATGGAACACGGGATCCGAACGACTACCTGGCGCGGCCGGCGTTCGGGAGTCCCGCTGCGGGCACCTACGGGAACCTGGGGAATGCCGCCATCGAGGGGCCCGGATTGTTGCAGGTGAACACGAGTTTGTCGAGAGCGTTCCGCATCAAGGAGAGGCAGGCGGTGGAACTGCGAGCGGATGCATCGAATCTGTTAAATCGGGTGAATCTGTCGCTGCCGAACAACACGCTTAGCAGTCCGACGTTCGGCCAGATTTCCAGTGATGTAAGCCCGACGCTGAACCAAACTGGGGATCCGAGGATCCTGCAGTTTTCAATGAAGTATATTTTCTGACTAGCGGCTGGTGGTTGTGGTGGGCTCCTGTTTCGGCCCGTTGTCACTGGCTGAACCGCTGAAGACTTTTCGGCCGTCGGCGAATGTGACGACCCGCGCGCTCACCGTGTTCGTGCTGTCCTTGGCGCGGTAGGCTTCCACAGTCACCTGATCGCCGGTCTTGAGGTCGTTCTTTCTCCAGCCCCGTCGAAGCAGTTCTATAGGAGCGCCGGTCTCGCACTGCCAATGCTCGAGTTTACCGTCGGCGGTGGTGACGTCGATGTAGAACCAGGCGTGTGGGTTCATCCATTCGACCTTGGTGACCACACCTTTCAGCGTCACCGGCTTGCTGGTATCGAACTCGGCTTGGAAAGAATGGTGCGCAAGGACGGGGACGCCGGCGATGAGCGTGAGAGCTGCAACGAACCATGCGATGGTCTTCATTTGGGATTCCCTTGTCGACCATCAATTTACAACGTGACTCAGTGATATGTCAATTTGACGCAATATCAATTTCGCGCAGAAGGCGTGCGCCGGCGGCCATGGCTTGCATCTTGGCGAAAGCGACGTCGCGAGGAAGATACTTCATGCCGCAGTCGGGCGCTACGATGATTCTGTCCGCGCTGACGTAGGGAAGAGCGCGGCGGATGCGAGCGGCGACGGTCTCGGACGTTTCGATCTCGTTGGTCGAGAGATCCAGGACGCCGAGGATGATTGCCTTGCCTGGGACGTGGGCGAGGACGGAGCAGTCGAGCAAGGATTGCGCGGTTTCGATGGAGATGGCGTCGACCGGCGAGCCGGCGAGCTCGGTCAAAAACGAATAGGCGGCGGGACGGCCGGGCACCATAGCGGCATAGCCGAAACAGAGATGGATAGCGGTTTCGCCGGGCACTCCGTCGAGCGCGAGCCGAAGCGCGGTCAAGCCGAACAGGCGGGCTTTCTCGGGGCGCGCCTGCATCCAAGGCTCGTCGATTTGGACGATGTCGGCGCCGGCGGCAAACAGATCCCTGATCTCGGCGTTCACAGCGGCGGCATAATCCAGCGCCATTTCATCTTCCGTCGCGTAGAAATCGTTTTGCGCTTGTTGGGACATTGTAAATGGCCCGGGGACAGTGGCCTTAATGCGGCGAGTGGTGTTGGCGCGCAAAAACTGGACATCGCGGACTTCGACCGGATGCCTGCGGCGGATTTTGCCAGTGACGCGAGGGACGATTGTTGTTTCGCCGGAGCGGCTCACGATGCTGGCGGGATGATCGAGGTCGATGCCTTCGAGCGCGGTAGCAAAGCGGTTGGAGTAGCTTTCGCGGCGAATCTCGCCGTCGGTGATGATATCGAGGCCGGCAAGCTCCTGATCGCGAATAGCCAGGATTGTCGCGTCATCTTGAGCTTGATCGAGCCACTCGGGCGCGACGCGCCAAAGTTCCTGAGCGCGCACACGCGGAGGCAGGCGATGGGCCAGTTTGGCGCGATCGATTAGCCAGTCCGGTTGGGGATAAGATCCGACCAGGCAAGTCGGGAACAAAACTGGAGAGGCCGGGTTACTTGCTCGTGTCACCGGACGCCGGCTTCACAGTCGGGTATTTGATGCCGAGCTGTTCCAGGTAGGTATTATATTTCGAAGGATCGTAGTAGAACGCCTTCATGCGCTGCCGATAAATCTCCATCGTTTTCTGATTGAGCCAGGTGGCGGGCTGATCGGTTGGCCGCAGAAAACTGGTGTACTTCGTTTCTTTGGTCTGAACATTTTTGAAATAATCCCAGGCCTTGTCGACCAGTTCGGGATGGAGCAGAATGTCGAGCATGGTCATAGCCTGCACTTTGGCGCCGGCGATCACGCCCTTATGCGCGATGGGCGTGGCCATGGAAATCGCGTTCGCCCAGTTGTGGCCAGGACCGCCCGGAATGTTGGACGGGTAGCGCAGCGTGACGGTGGGAACGTTCCAGGACACGTCGCCGATGTCATCGGAGCCGCCGCCGGTGGGACCGATGCCCTGACCTTCTTCACCGCTGAAGTCTTGGGTCTGCTCGCGGGGCGCGCGCAGCTCGGGAACTTTAGTGGCAAGCCCTCGGACAGGAACTTTCAATTCGCGCTGGAAGGCTTTCGCAAGAGTCTGATCGTCATCCGACCATTGCGGCAGCCCGACCTTCTTGATGTTTTCGTACATGTCCTCGGCGATGGGCTTATTGAAATAGCCGGGCCACGCGGTTCCGAGCAGACGCGATGTGTAGGTGGTGTCGGTCATTAAGGTGGCAGCCTGCGCCATGTTGTCGCCGATGTGCCAGAGGTTCATGATGTGGTCGTAATCGGCTTCACGGAAGTAATACCAGACGGCCGCGTTGGGCGGAACGACGTTGGGTTGGTCGCCACCGTTGGTGATGACGTAATGCAGGCGCGTGGCCAGGCGGAGATGCTCGCGGCGGAAGTTCCAGCCGACATCCATAAGCTCGACGGCATCGAGTGCGCTTCTGCCGCGCCAGGGAGCGCCCGCGGCGTGAGCACTTTCGCCTTTGAACATGTACTCGACCGAGACGAGGCCGTTTTGCGGACTGGGTCCGTAGGAGACCGCGAGGTTGTTGGCGACGTGCGTGAAGAGCACGATGTCGACGTCCTTGAACATTCCGGCGCGAACGTAGTAAGCCTTGGTGCCGACCAGTTCTTCGGCCACGCCGGGCCATAGGCGGATAGTGCCCTTCAGATGCTCGCGCTCCATCACCTTCTTCACAGCCAGTGCGGCCATGATATTCAGTGGGACGCCGGAGTTGTGCCCTTCGCCGTGTCCGGGCGCGCCTTCGATCAAGGGTTCATGCCAGGCGACGCCGGGTTTCTGCGAAGCTTGGGGAATATCGTCGATGTCGGAGCCGAGCGAGATGACCGGCTTGCCCTCGCCCCAGGAAGCGACCCAGGCGGTGGGAATTCCGGCGATGTTGCGGTCGACCTTGAATCCTTCTTTTTCGAGGATACCTGTAAGGTATTTGGTTGTTTCGAATTCCTGGAAGCCAAGTTCGCCGAAGCTGAAAACGCTGTCGACCATCACCTGCGCCTGTTTCTTCATGGCGTCGATCTGGCCGGCGAGGTCGGCCTTCATGGCGGCTTCCTTGTCGGGGGCGACCTTGGGCTGAGCCAGAGCGCAGGCGGCGCCGAGCAGCAGAGAGAGGGCGAGTTTCCGCATTCCGGTGGTGTTCTCCTTCCAGTTCTATCTAGTTTAAGCCGGAGGGGGAGCGCGGCGGGGGAGTGCTAGACGCCAATGGTGGACCGGGTTGAGGAGATCGAGGCTGCGACTGCCAGTTGGGAGCGGACGCTATGGGACGAGCAACTGGACAGCGACTATTCTTCTGGAAAACTCGATCTCCTTTTTGACGAGGCCGAAAGCGAATCCGCACAGGGGCTTCTTCGTGAGTGGCCACCAGCGAAATGAAGTCCGTCGCCACGCGATCGTCAGGCTCGCTTTCTTGACGCCCTCGCCTGCTCTTCGTTCAGCGCACGGCTCAGCAAGGTCTTGATGACTGCTTGGCGGCTGACATTGAGGCGTGCAGCCCGCGCATCTAACTCTCGCAGCATCCCTTGAGTGACGTCGATGTTGACCCGGCGAACGGGTCTCACTACAGTGAACTTGTTCGTAAAGTGTGCGGATATATCTTCGCCTCTTGAGGCCATCTCGGCAATCTCGTCGGCCGCGAGTTTTATCCTACGCGTTCTAGGCATGGCTTCGAAGGTCGGCGGCGACACGCAACGCCAGAGTTCGGACTGCGGCACTGGCCGACTCGCGAGTCGTGCCGAACGCCATCACGCCGGGCATGGACTCGAAATCGGCCCACCAACGGCGGTCGTCTTCACGCCCAACGACGATCGGTATGGACTCTATTGTGATCTTCTCCATTCGAGGACTCGCCTTCATTATAGTTGCGGGCCTATACCGGCATCTTCTCGAGCCTTGCCCCGAGCGTCAGAAAATTCAGCAGCGTCGCGGCGGCGCCACAGCCGGCGATCACGATGGCCATGGGCAATGCCGTAGTAATCTCCATCGTGCCGAGAATAATGGTCGCGATGGCGGCGAGCGTAAACTGATTCGTTCCCAGCAGCGCGGAAGCCATGCCGGCGATGTTGCCGTGCCGCATCATCGCGATAGCCGATCCGTTGGGAAAGACGAATCCGGCGCTGGACACATAGATGAACGTGGGGACAAAAATGGCGGCTAAGCCGCCTTTGCCTGTGAGTGCTGCGGCCAGGAGTAAAAGGCCGGCCGCCAGTTGAACGAGGTTGGCGGTCCGCAGCACGCGCCAAAGCGGTACGCCGTGTAACATCCGGCCATTCACTTGCGACGCGGTAATAATTCCAGCCGCGATGGCCCCGAACAGCCAGCCGAAGCGCTCGGTGGGGACCTTATATATGTTGATAAACACGAACGGCGCACTGGCGATGTAAGCAAACATTCCGGCGGAGCTGAATCCGGATACTAACGACGCGCCCAGGAACGTCCGGTCGCGAAAGAGGCGCCGGTAGCTGGCAAGGATGTGACTCGCCTGCAGCGGCCTCGTGTCGTCCGGGTTGAGTGACTCGGGCAAGCGGAGATGGATACCGAGCAGGCAGGCAAGGCCCAGCGACGCTTGTGTCAAGAAAATCGCCTTCCATCCGGACCACAGCAGAATATAGCCGCCGATCAGCGGCGCGGCGACGGGCGATACGCCCACTACCAGCATCAGCATTGAGAATACGCGACGCATTTGATCCGGCGGAAACAGGTCGCGGACCATGGCGCGCGATATGACCGCGCCCCCGCAGGCCCCGATGGCTTGCAGCAGCCGGAAAAAGGCCAGCGCCCCAATCGAGCGAGTAGTCGCGCAGGCGATTGAAGAGAGCACGAATAGCAAGAGGCTGAAATACAGCGGCGGCTTGCGGCCGAAACGATCGGTGATGGGGCCGTAGAGAGACTGCCCGAGCGCGTAGCCGACGAAGAAGGTCGCGAGTGTGAACTGCACTTGAGCGGTGGTCGCGCCGAACACGCGCTCGAGCAAAGGCAGGGAAGGGAGGTACATGTCGATGGACAGCGGGGCGAAGGATTGCAGCGCGCCCATCAAGACCAGAATTTCGAGCTGGCGTAAGTGGGTGCGCTGGGCCTGAGCGGCGATCACGCTACTCGTGCTCCCATTCCTGGAACCGGAAACGCTGGCGGTGCATGACTTCGCGGGCTTGCTCGACAGCTTCCGGCAAGACGTAAAAGAACGCTCCCACCCGCGTACTGCGAAACAGCAGGCCGCCGCTGTACTTGTCGGTCTCGACGGCATACTCGAGGCCCGATTCGGTAAGCGCATTCTCCAGGCGCAACGCCTCCTTCAGGTTCTTCGCGATGTAGATGAGGTCCATTTCGCGATCCTCGAAGAAGTCGGCTTCCCGGCGCATTTCGCTCCATCTTATCGTGTTTGCCTCATCGTATTTGTCTGATCGTATTTGCCTGATCGTATTTGGTATGTTGAGACCGATGAGACGGATTGTTCTGAGCCTTTCGCTCATGCTGTGCATGGTTCCTCTGGCAGAGGCCCAGCGGTGGCGAGCGGCGGATGCGCGCGACTGGTATTCCGAGCAAGGTTGGCTGGTGGGAAGCAACTACATTCCAGCGACTGCGATCAACGAACTGGAGATGTGGCAAGCCGATACCTTCGATCCACAACGCATCGATCTGGAGCTGGGCTGGGCGGAAGGGATCAGCATGAATACCATGCGAGTCTTTCTGCATGACCTGCTATGGCAACAGGACGCCGGGGGCTTCCGCCAGAGAATCGACACGTTCCTGAAGATCGCGGCCAAGCATAAGATCCGGCCGATTTTCGTATTATTCGACTCATGCTGGGATCCGGCGCCGCGGTTGGGCAAGCAGCGGCCGCCGACGCCGGGCGTGCACAATTCCGGATGGGTGCAGAGTCCGGGGGCGAAGGCGCTCGAAGATCCGTCTCAGTACGGCCGGTTGGAGGCGTATGTCAAAGGCGTGGTGGGAGCGTTTGCGAACGACAAGAGAATCCTGGCGTGGGACATTTGGAATGAGCCGGACAACCTGAATTCCGGCAGTTACGAAAACCTGGAGCCGGCGAACAAAGTAGCACTGGTGCTGGCGCTGCTCCCGCAGGCGTTCGAATGGGCGCGGTCGGCGCATCCCAAGCAGCCACTCACCAGCGGCGTTTGGAAGGGCGATTGGTCGGCACCGGAGAAGTTGTCGGCAATGCAGAAAGCGCAACTGGAATTGTCGGATGTGGTGTCGCTCCACAACTACAGCGCGCCGGAAGATTTTGGGCAGCGCGTCGGTTGGATGGAAGCGTATAATCGTCCGATTTTTTGCACCGAGTACATGGCGCGCGGGAACAAGAGCACGTTCCAGGGGATATTGCCGATCGCCAAGGAGCACAAGGTGGCGGCCATCAACTGGGGGCTGGTGGCCGGCAAGACGCAGACCTATCTTCCGTGGGATTCGTGGGCGAATCCTTACACGGATCGTGAGCCGGCGGTGTGGCATCACGAGATTTTTCGCACCGATGGGTCGCCCTACCGGGAGGAGGAAGTGGGCTTCATCCGCACGGTGATTGGGCGGAAGGGGAAGCGATGAGGTCGTGGGAGAGGCGCTATCGGCGCGGAAAATCGGTATTTGAGTGCACTGTCCCTAATTTTTGATGCGGGCCTGGAAGGCTTCGTAGGCTTTGGGATTCGCGCGATTCATGTTGTCGATCATCCCTTTGGCGATGGTTTCCAGGTTGGACAGATACTTCGGATTGTTGAATGCCTTCCTAATGTCCGGCACGAAGTCTTGAATCTTGGTCCACACGAACAACAGCTCGCCGCCGCTTTGCTGGAATAGTTCCTGATTCAGGACGCCGGAGGTAATGAACGACGCGGCCATTTCCCAATAGCTGGTAACCATGCGGACCGAAGCATCTTGTTCAGATCCCGGCGGGCACGCGGCCTGCAGTTCGGCGAGGGTCTTTGCTTTGAGTCCGCCGAAAAATCTGCGCGCCTCGCGCATCCGGTCTTCACGACGGAGCTCGTACAACTTTAGAATCAGATTCACATCATCGTAGGTAGCCTGGTTGTCCATATATGGTCCAGTGTACGATGCGTGGATCTTTATGGCTCGCCGTTAATCAGAAGGTCGATGTTATTCTCCGCCTGCGTGCTGCCGGTCCCCCATATGAGACCCGATCCCCAGATTAGAGCGAGGCCGGGAATCGAGTTAGTGCCCCAGATCAGCGCCGTGCCATTGATCGTGTTGCCATTTGCCACGAATAAATTCGAACCCCAGATGAGCGCCGTTCCCCAAGTAAGACTGGAGCCCCAGGTGAGAGCATTGCCGAGAACCAAGGTGACTGTGTTCGTCGCCGGATCGAACACCGCTGTTGGAGACAACGCTCGCAGGTTGGCCAAATCCGTGTTGTTCAAGGCTGCCGCGATGTCCAGATAACCGGCTCCCACGGTGAAAATGTCGTACTGGCTGGTATGGGCGACGTGCGTGATCGGGTCGACGGCTACGCTGCTGCCGGGGAAGCTCTTAAATGCAGTCTTCATCAGGCGCGCCTTTACCTGGTCCGGCGTCAAGCGTGGATTTTGCTGAAGCAGCAGTGCTACAGCACCACTTACCACCGGGGTCGCCATGCTGGTGCCACTCAGTGAGTAGTACAGGTTCGAAGGAGTCGCGGTACCATGCACGCGGTAATAAGAGAACTGGACGTTGTTCAGCGGATACGACTGGGCGAGTGTGCTGTTGGCGGCAAGAAGCGAAACCACGCGGTTACCAGGTGCGACGATATCGGGCTTGACGACGTGATCAAACAGTGTCGGACCCTTGGAGCTGTAACTGGCGATCAGGTCATCGGTTCGCGACGGGGTGCCCATCGTCTTCATGGCCCCGACCGTGATGACATAAGGATCGTTGCCGGGCGCTGTGATGGTGCCATACCCGTTGGTGCCCGCTGAGTTATCGCGGCCGCTGTTGCCGGCTGCCACCACTACGACGATACCTGCCTTCCAAGCTGCCTCAACTGCCTGGCAGAGAGGGTCGACTGTATAACTCTCAAAGACCGGCCGGCCGAGCGATAGATTGATGACTCGAATGTTATACGTGTTCCTAAGCTGGATGGCCCGCTGAATTGCAGCGATAACGGTGCTATCGCTTCCCATGCCGTTCTGATCGAGTGCGCGGAGATTGATGAGATTCGCGCCTGGCGCCACCCCTTGGAACGTGCGGAAGTAACCCAAACCTTCAGACGATGCGCCTGAGCTGGCGATGATTCCGGCGACGTGAGTTCCATGGCCATACTTATCATTGCCAAGACCATTGGCTGGGCCCAGGCCGTTCCCAGGGCCTGGACCGTTCCCCGGGCCACCATTCCCAGGACCTGGACCGTTCCCCGGGCCCGCACCATTTCCAGTGAAGTCCTCGCTATCCACCACTTGACCTTTTAAGTCCGCATGCTGCGCAATCCCACTGTCGATGACTGCCACGCCAACGCCTTGCCCGGTCCAGCCTGACTGCCAGGCGACACTCGCATTCACGGCTGCGACCGTTAGATCGAGCAATCCGTGAACTGGTCGATCGGCCGCGATGAAGGCCACTTCGGGATTGTTTGCTAGAGCGGCGAGAGAGCGGGCCGGCATGGAAACGGCATCGCCGGCGACCAGATGCAGGTCGGCTCTGTGTTTAACGCCCATCCGTCGAAGCATTTCATGGTGAGCTTCAGTAAGCGGATGTTTGAACTGCACAATCACATCTACAGTCGAATCCGGATCCGCAAGCTCCAGACCCTTGGCAATCTTCGCAGACTCCCCAAAAGCCAAACTCGTGGCAAACAAAAGTCCTGTGAGTGTCGATCGAATTAGTACTTTTGTCTTGGTCAATTGCATTTAGAAGCGACTCTAGTTGCAAGCCGGATACCAGTGGAGTTTTCCTTTTAGGTTGAGCAGCCGGGCTTTTGACAGTTGTCATAGGCAGACATTGAATGCCCATGATGTCCCATTTCATAAGGTGATCCTGGCCATTCTGTCTCAGTGCTGCCCCGATCCTCGGTTTTAGTTCGCGGATACCAGAGAAAACCTGCCGCGTTCAGACACATCTTCCTAGGTATGCCCGCGGCTGTACCCGCCATCACCAAAGAAGAAGAGCTCCACTGGCTGGCGCTGCGGCTTGTTCCGGGGTTGGGGACGAGCAAAGCCGGCCGGCTTATCGAGCAATTTCGGGCGCCCCAGGCGATTTTCCAAGCTTCACGGTCGGACCTCGAAGCGAGCGGCCTGTCGGGAAGCGTCGCGCAAACTATCGCCAGCGGGTGTACGTTTGAAGACGCCGTCGATCAACAGCAGAAGATGCTCGAGACTGGAACTGCGTTGGTGCCGATAGCGGACCCGCGTTACCCGGCGCGGCTCAAGGAAATCTTCGACCCGCCGGTCGTGCTTTTCGCCCGCGGCCGTTTGGAGCTGCTGCAATCGATCATGCTGGGCATTGTGGGTACTCGACGCCCCACGGCGTATGGCATCGCGGCGGCAGAGCGGCTTTCGCCGGACCTGGCGCAAGCCGGGCTCACAATCGTTAGCGGGATGGCGCGCGGAATTGACACGGCGGCACATCGTAGCGCTCTCAGCGTGGGCGGCGACACGATGGCGGTATTCGGCTGCGGGGTCGATCTCGTCTACCCGGCCGAGAATCGAAAGCTGGCGGGCGAGATTGCCGAAAAAGGGTTGCTGCTCTCAGAGTTCCCGATGGGATCGCCGGCGTATCCACAGAATTTCCCCATCCGAAATCGCGTGATCAGCGGCATGAGCGTCGGCATCCTGGTAGTAGAAGGGGCACAATACAGCGGCTCGTCGATTACGGCCCGAATGGCTCTCGAGCAGCAGCGGGAGGTTTTCGCAGTCCCGGGTAATATAACGTCAAAAATGAGCTGGGGCCCGAATCTGCTCATCAAACAGGGGGCTAAGCTGGTGCAGGAGTGGAACGATGTGTCGGTCGAGCTTCCCGCCGACATCCGTCGCGCGCTGATCGCCAAGGCGCAGGCACGCTATGGCCAGATCTCATTGGAAACAAAGGACGAAGAGGCCGCCCCAGCACCAGAGATCAGCGCCGCCAGCCGGGCCCTCATGAAGGCCTTAAAGGCGGATTTGCCGACGCATATTGACGAACTGATGGAAACTTTTGATACTCTTACATCATCAGAGATAATTGCCGGGTTGTTCGAGCTTGAAATGCTTGGCCTCGTCCGGCAACTCCCCGGAAAGAACTTTGTTAAAGTGTGGTAGGCTTATGGCCGTCTTATAGTGTGGACGGGTTCGTCCACGCAATGTAAGTTCTCTTACTCACGGAAATAATCATGGCAAAATCTCTCGTCATCGTCGAATCGCCGGCGAAGGCGAAAACGATCGGTAAATATCTCGGCAAGCAATTCGTCGTTAAAGCCTCGCTCGGCCACGTCAAGGACCTTCCAAAGAAGGA
>Ga0210386_10004939_pt1 | contig 10918 bp, 10 predicted proteins | sample IncBWH32OmetaG_FD_160091 | JGI IMG/M metagenome (GOLD analysis project Ga0210386, IMG submission 160091) | Forest soil microbial communities from Barre Woods Harvard Forest LTER site, Petersham, Massachusetts, United States - Inc-BW-H-32-O ... | reverse complement strand
GATCGCCAGCAATCCGGCGAAGCTGTTCGGGCTGTATCCGCAGAAGGGCACGATCGCGCCGGGATCGGATGCCGACATCGTGCTGTGGGATCCGACAAAGCGGGTGACGATCACCAACGCGCTCATGCAGCATGTGATCGACTACACGCCGTATGAGGGCATGCAGCTCACTGGCTGGCCGGTGGCGACGGTGAAGGGCGGCAAGGTCGCGATGCGCAATGGCAAGGTGCAGGCCGAGCCGGGGACGGGGAAATTCCTGGCACGTGCGCCGTATGATCTGATCAAGCCGCGCGGTGTGCTGCCGTTCGACTTCGATGCCGCGCAATTCGCGTAGGATGGTGTAAAATAATTGCTACGTCTCCGGCACGATCCCCGCGACGTCGACGGCGCCCAGTTCACATAGCCGGCCTGTCAAACCTTCCACGACATGCGGTGCGAGACCAAAGAAGGGCTTGGATGCCGGGTCCGCGTGACCTTTGGCGCCGATAATGGCAAAAAATGGTGCATCTGTTCAATTGCCGCGCCGCTTCCAGCTCCGCATATCACGGCTCATAACATTCGGCGGGAGCACGGCGCTGACAATCGAGCGGGTGCGCCGCGCAACTTGTGGGCGTGGAGGCAATCGGTCATGTCGATGCGCTGCAGCGGCCGTTTTCCGCATCACACGCGGCATGGCCGCCGTTGAACTGCCGTCGTGCCGCGATCGTGGGACCGGGCGTGATCGTCACTATCGCGGGTGTTGGTAACCACCGGGATCCTGATCGGCAGGTCGTCGCTGTGTGGATGACCGCGCCGCAGGGCGCGCGGGCGCAGCACCCGGCAGGCCAGCCTTGATTTCTCACGGAGCAAGCCATGCGGATCGGATTTCTCGGACTGGGCAACATGGGCCGCGCGATGGCCGCACACCTCCTCAAGGGGGGGCATCGGATGCGCGTGTGGAACCGCTCGCCTGCTGCCGCGGCGCAGCTCGTGGCGATGGGCGCGGAGGCGGTCGCGACCCCAGCCGAGGCGTTCGACGCGGATGTTGCGTTCACCATGCTGGCCGACGACCGCGCGCTGCGAGACATCCTGATCGACAGCGGTCTGCTGGACCGCCTCGCGTCACCACTCATCCACGTCAACATGGCGACTATCTCGGTGGCGTTCGCCGGCGAGCTCGCATCTCTGTGGGCTTCGCGCGGCGTCGCCTATGTCTCGGCGCCCGTCATGGGGCGGCCGGACGCGGCGGCGGCAGCCAGGCTGAACATCCTCGCCGCCGGGCCGCATGGCGCGGTCGAGACGGTGCTGCCTCTGCTCGCGCTGATGGGTCAGAAGACGTGGCGGTTCGGCGAACAGGCCCGGCTCGCCAATGCGGTGAAGCTGACGGTGAACTTCACGCTCGCCGCAGCGGTGGAAACCCTTGCCGAGGCAATCGTGCTGGCCGAAGCCCATGGCGTCGCCCGACAACAACTCTTCGACCTGCTCACCAGCACGCTGTTGCCAGGGCCCGTGTATCAGGGCTACGGCGACCTGATCGTGCGACAGCGTTATGAACCCGCGGGGTTCAAAGCGGCACTCTGCCTCAAGGATGTGCACCTGGCGCTCGCGGCCGCCGAGGCGGCCGCGGTGCCGTTGCCGATCGGCGCGGCGGTGCGCGGCAGTCTGACGGATGCGGTTGCCCACGACGAAGGCGAAATGGATCTCGCGGTGCTCGGCCGGGTGGCGGCGCGTCGTGCCGGACGCTGAGCCAGCCAAGCGCGTACATCAATCGCACCATCGTCACACAGCGCAACAAGTTGAGCCAGACTTGGGCCGATCCGGGCATCGCCCCCCGATACCGACCCCCTAATCCCGCTCTGGCTGTGGGGCCTTGACAGGTTGCGTTCGGAGCGGCCGAGGACGCATGTACAAACATGCGCCGCACGGCGCCCAGCTTTCTGCGAGGTCCCCATGCTCGACAATCCACCGCTGCTCACAATTCATCGCAACATCCGCCGTCCCGATTCCGCGTTGATCGCGCAGTTCCGCGGCGCACAGACGTCACACTTGGTCGACGCGATGGACGGTCGCGGCGCGCTGGATTGGCGCATCAAACCACTCGATCCCAGCAACGCGACCTTCGCTGGCCCGGCGCTGACCGCCTTCGCCTATCCGGCCGATATCGTGGCGCTGTTCGGTGCGCTGCAGGAAGCGCAGCCAGGCGACGTGGTGGTGATGGCACACGACGCCTTCACCCGCACCGCGGTGATCGGTGATCTCGCGGCTGGCCTGCTGCGCAACAAAGGCGTCGCCGCCTTCGTCACGGACGGGCTGGCGCGCGATCGAGCCGGCATCGTTGCGACCGGACTGCCGCTGTTCTGCCAGGGCGTGGTGCCGAACTCCCCCGCGATGAATGGGCCCGGCGTAGTTGGCGCACCGATCACGCTCGGCGATGTGACTGTGCGCCCTGGCGACGTGGTGGTGGGCGACGCCGATGGTGTCGTCATTGTGCCACAGGAACGGCTGGAGAACGTGCTGGAACGTCTCGCCCGCGTACGCGCCGCCGAGGCGCGCACCGAACAATTGGTGCGCGACGGTGCCACCATGCTGGACGGGCCACGCCGCCTGCTCGCGCAGGCCACCATTATCGACTAGGCTGGGCGCGAGGCCTTGGAGGAATCGTCCCATGATTGGCGTCGACTGGGGCACCAGCGCGTTCCGCGCCTTCCGCATCGCGCGCGACGGCAGCATCCGCGATCGACGTGCTGGCCCACGCGGCATCCTGAACGTCGTGGACAACCGTTTCGCCGAAACGTTGCGGGAGGAGATCGGTCTATGGCTCGCGGCGGGCGACGATCATGTGCTGCTGTCCGGCATGATCGGCAGCCGCCAGGGCTGGCATGAGGCGCCGTACCTGCCCTGCCCCGCCGGCCCCGCCGACATCGCCGCTGCGCTAACCGACATTCCATTCGATTGGGGTCAGGTGAAGCTGGTTCCCGGCCTGATCACCGCGGACGAAGCCAGCGTGCCGGAAGTGATGCGCGGCGAGGAGACACAGATCATCGGCTGCCTGACCGCGCTCGGTGAAGCCGGCCTCGCCTGCCTGCCGGGCAGCCACTCGAAATGGGCGCGCGTCGAGGCCGGGCGCATCACCAGCTTCACCACGCATCTGACCGGCGAGGCCTTCGCCGCTTTGCGTGGCCACACCATCCTGGGCCGCATGATGCGCGATGGCGCGATCGATCCGGCACGGTTCGATGAAGGCGTGGCGCGTGCCGCCGATGCGGGCGGGCTGCTGCACCACGTGTTCGGTGCCCGCACGCTGGCACTGACCGGGCGGATGCCGGACACCGACACAGCGTCATATCTGTCCGGCATCCTGATCGGGCACGAAGTGCGGGCCGCGTTGGATCACCAGCACGGCGAGGTGGTCCAACTGATCGGCGCGCCGGACCTCACGGCCCTCTACGCGCGCGCGATCGAGGCCTGCGGCTGCTACGCGGAACGGCATGATGGCGAGGCTGCCGCGCACGGGCTCGCGGCGATCGGATCGCACGCGGCATGGCAGTAGGCGGTGTGTTCAGCCGATGTCGCTGACCTCGTTTCTGACGCGTTGCCCGCTGATCGCCATCCTGCGTGGCGTGCACCCCGATGAGGTGACCGCAATCGCCGCTGTGCTGGAGGCAGCCGGCATCGCGATCATCGAGGTGCCGCTGAACTCGCCGGACCCGATCACCTCCATTGCCATGCTCGCGCGCAGCTTCGGCGATCGTCTGCTGATCGGCGCCGGCACTGTGATGACCGAGGCGCAGGTCGCTGCTATCGCCCAGGCGGGCGGCAAGCTGGTCGTCACGCCGCATGCCGATGCCGCCATCACAAGCGCTGCCAAGGCGCAAGGTCTGATTGCGGTTCCCGGCTGCTTCACGCCCACTGAAGCCTTCGCGATGCTCGCCGCCGGCGCCGATGCGCTCAAGCTGTTCCCGTCGGAGGCCGCCAGCCCGGCGGTGCTACGCGCGCTGCGGGCCGTGCTGCCATCCGGCACCCAGGTCCTGCCGGTCGGCGGCATCGATGCCGGCAACATCCCCGCGTGGCACGCGGCTGGGGCCGCTGGGTTCGGTATCGGTTCGGCGATCTATAAGCCAGGCGACACGCCCGAGATTGTGGCCCGAAAAGCGCACGCCCTGGTGGCCGCCCTGCCGCGCGATCGGCACCACTGACGCCGGCGCCAAACGCAGGCTTAACAGCCCTTCGTCGCGCACCACCGCCTCGGTTCCCAGCATCAACTGTAAGGTCCACACGGCGATGATGCCCTGGACCACGCCCTGAAACCGCAGCAATCGGTTGGTTTCCGGCCAGGTGATCAGCAGCACCCAGCCCGCGGCCAGCCCCACCATCGCCCCGCCGAGATGCGCGCCGCAATCGATACGCACGCGCGCCGCCGCGGGCAGCAGCAGCGGGATCAGGATACGGAAGGTCCGCGCCTGCACGCGCGATCGCGCATCACCCTCGGGCCGCCGGATGCTCAGCACCGGGATGGCAGCAAATAGCGCCATGATGGCACCCGACGCGCCGACCGACAGCGTATCCGGCGGATTCGCCGCCATCGACATGATCGACCCGCCGAACCCGCCCAGGATGAAAATCGCCAGCATCCAGCAGCGTCCGGCCAACCGTTCCAGGATGCGCCCGGCCATCAGCAACGTGACACTGTTGGCGACAATATGCGCGACATTGCCGTGCCGCAGCGGCGCCAAAAACACGCGGTACCACTCGCCATTCACCAACACGGCATCGCGGTCCAGCGCGCCCAGATCATGCAGCGTTGCCACGGTGAGCTGGGCCGAACGGCCGTGCAGCGCAATCGCGCGCAGATGCACTCCCAGGAACACCAGGACCAGGTCGCAGATCATCGGATGGGTGAGCCAAGGGCGAGTGAAGCCCTGCACGCCGAACACCGCCGCCGCCTCCAGCGTAGGCCAGGTGCGGATCGAACGCATCGCGTAGGGCCGCGCGATGTCCAGCTGCTCCATCAGCTCGGTCAGTGGCACGCAGAAGACATCGGAAATGACGAAACGCGACCGCCCGCGCAGATTGCCACTGACCTCGGTGCCGACGATACTGGCCGCGGCGGTACAGCCACGCGACACATGACGCGGCCCAGTCACGATGAATGCCGCCAAGACTTGACCAGCGCGCCGTCTGCGTGCCGACGAACGTCTCCAGCCAAACCTCGTCGACGCTTGCTCACAGGCGCGGCAGATCGACGGCCACGGCGGCCAACGCCGACAGTCCAAACACCAGGCAGGCGATGGCGACGGCCAGCGGCGACAACGCCCGCGGGTCGCGTTCAGTGGTTGTCCGCACAGTCCGCAATGCCGGCAGGCCGAGCCACGCCGCGGCGGACATACCGACCAGCGCGGCCACCACCATCTTCCACCGCTGCGGATGGTAGCAGAACACCGCCGGCGGCTCGGGTTCGAAGCGCTGCGCGACCATGTAGCCTCCGACATGGAGCATACGACGATGCGGATACAAATTCGTTGCAAAGGGCCAATTGCGCCGCAGGTGTCGGCACACTGGTGGGTTCGCCCCGGACCGGGGGTGACCACAGGCGTCTCGCCTGCTGACGCGCCCGGGTGCTAAGACCGCCTCAGCCGCCATCCCTGGGAGGATACGCGATGACCGACCCGGTGCCCTTCCGGCCCTATACACCAGGCACGCAGCCGCCGAACGATTCGCCCGCCTATATGGGCACCATCAAGCGCCATCCGAACCAGGCGCCGGTCAAGCTGCCGCACACCATCGCCGAGACCACCGGCCCCGGCTTCACGCCGGCGCATTTCCCGGTGCAGACCGACCTGACGATGGCCACCGGCAAGCCGGCGCTGGGCGAGCGCATCATCGTCGCCGGCACCATCACCGATCAATCCGGCCGCCCGGTACCCAACACGATGATCGAGATCTGGCAGTGCAACGCGACCGGCCGCTACGACCACCCGGGCGACCAGCACGACGCCCCACTGGATCCGAATTTTCACGGCAATGGCCGTGTGTTCACCGATGAACAGGGTCGTTACAGGTTCCTGACCATCCGTCCCGGTGCCTATCCCTGGCCGAACCACAAGAACGCCTGGCGACCGAACCACATCCATTTCTCCTACTTCGGTCCGGCCTTCGCCACGCGGCTGGTCACCCAGATGTATTTCCCGGGTGACCCCTTGCTGGCGTTCGATCCGATCTTCAACGCCGTGCCGGACGAGGCCGCCCGCAACCGCCTGATCGCTCAGTTCGATCTCGACATCACCGAGCAGGACTGGGCGCTGGGCTATCGTTTCGATGTTGTGTTACGGGGGCGCGACGCCACGCCGATGGGACATTGAGCATGGCCGCTACGACCGCCAGCCAGACGATCGGACCGTACTGGCACCTGATCGAGGACAAGTCTTGGTCCGACCTGACGCGTTTTGGCGCTCGGGGCGAACGTGTCGTGCTGACCGGCCGTGTGGTGGACGGCGATGGTGCGCCGTTCCCCGAGGTGTGCGTGGAGCTGTGGCAGGCTGATCCGCCCACGTCCGAGATCTTCCAGGGCTTCGGCCGCGCGGCAACCGACAAGAACGGCGAGTATCGTTTCACCACGATCAAGCCCGGTCCGGTGCCGGGGCGCGGCAACACCCAGCAGGCGCCGCATTTCGCACTGACCATCCTGGGGCGCGGGCTGATGCACCATCTGGTGACGCGCGCCTATTTCCAGGGCGATCCGTGCAATGCCGCTGACCCACTGTTGAGTTCCATCGAGGATGTCGAGCGGCGCGGCACGCTGATCGCGAAGCCGGATGGTCTGAGCACATGGCGGCTGGATATTCGACTGCAGGGCAGCCTACATGGGACCGATATCGAAACGGTGTTCCTGGACGTTTAGCCTGCCGTTCTTCGTAGCAACACTGCGAGGCGTGGATGCCGTGGCCTAGGTGTTTAGTCCCGGCATCACGTCTCTAGGACGTTACCCCAATGCCCACCAACCCAGCCGACGGCCCGATCCTTGGCGTGCTCTACGGTTCCGACGCCATGCGCGCGGTGTTCGACGAGACGGCCTACTTCCAGCGGATGCTGGATGTCGAGGCCGCGTTGGCGCGCGTGCAGGCGCGGCTGGGCATCATCCCGGCCGAAGCCGCGGAGGCGATCACCCAGGCAGCGCAATTCGACAAGCTTGACCCGGCCGAACTCGCCGCCAGCGCGCGGAATGTCGGCTATCCCGTGGTCGGCCTGGTCGCTGGCCTGTCCCGCGCTGCTGGCACCCATGGCGGCTGGACGCATTGGGGTGCGACCACACAGGACATCATGGACACGGCGACGGTGATGCAGGCGCGCGAGGGTCTGGCCCTGGTCCGCGCGGCGCTTTGCACCATGATCGCCGCCCTTGTATCGCAGGCCGATCGCCAGCGCGCCACGGTGATGGCCGGACGGACCCATCTGCAACAGGCCCTGCCCACCAGCTTCGGCCTGAAATGCGCCACCTGGGCCATGCCACTCATCTCCCACGTGGAACGTCTCGATCAGCTCCGCCCGCGCCTGGAACGCGTCAGCTTCGGGGGCGCGGCCGGCACGCTTGCCTCGCTCGGCGATCAGGGCATCGCGGTGATGGAAGGCCTGGCGAGCGAACTCGGCCTCGGCGCGTCGCCCGCGCCCTGGCATGTCTGCCGCGACTCGCTTGCCGAAACGATGTCGCTGCTTGGCCTGATCTGCGGCAGCCTCGCCAAGCTGGCGACCGATACCACCCTGCTGGCGCAGACCGAGGTGGGCGAGATGGCCGAGCCCTACGTCGCCGGCCGCGGTGCCTCTTCGACCATGCCGCAGAAGCGCAATCCGATCGCCTCGGAGTACGTGCTGGCCGCCGCACGCGCAGTGCAGGCGTTGGTGCCGGTGATGCAGGGCGCAATGGCGCAAGACCATGAACGCGCCACCGGTCCCTGGCAGGCCGAAATGCTCGCCCTGCCACAGGGATTCGTGCTGACCCATGGTGCACTGCTGCATGCCAGTGCGATCGCCGAGGGTATGGTGGTCGATGCCGCCCGGATGCGCCGCAACCTTGACCTGACCGGTGGGCTGATCGTGGCCGAGGCGGTGATGATGGGCCTCGCGCCGCATCTCGGCCGTGGCGAGGCACATCACGTGGTGAAGCACGCGTGCGACGTCGCGCTGCGCGAGTCCATTCCGCTGATGGATGCATTGGCGCGCGATCCGGCAGTGGCCACGCGGTTGGACCGTGCGGCGATCGCGCGCCTAACCGATCCCGCGCTCTATCTTGGCAGCACCGATACGTTTATTGACCGAGTGCTTGCAGCGGCGCGCGACGTGGCGCCTTCCTGACTCTGCGGAATCTGAAATTCCCTTCATCCGGCCTTTACCCCACCGTGGGTGCGTTGCGAGCGGTATCATTTGCGTCTAGGGTCCCGCCATCGTTGCGGCAGTCTCCCCTACGGGCCGGCTCCCTACGTTTGCCCTGCTGTCCGATCCGGGCGGTGGGCCAATGATTGAGCGGCCGGATGGACTCAACCTTTCGGTGACTGGTTTTGTGGCCGTCTAATCACCTGGCCGCAACGCTTTCACTTGCGCGCCCTATGGTGCGCGAGCGAGCGGAGCACTGCCGCGTTCGGGCATGGCCCTTATTGCCCCACCCACGATGACGAATCAGCCACGTCAATGGCTGAGCAAAGGAGAAGAGACGTATGAGCAGACAGAGTGAATCGGGGGCGCATCGCATGTCGCGCCGCCAAGCGCTGAAAATTGGCGCCACGGCCGCGGCCCTGCCGCTGGTACACATCCGCACAGGCCGAGCCGCCGGCACGCTGGCCGCAGGCTTTTGGGATCACTGGGTGCCGGGCTGCGACGATGTGCTGAAGAAGCAGGTCGATACCTGGGCTGCCAAGAATCAGGTGGAGGTCACGTCCGACTTCCTGACCAGCGGCAACGGCAAGTTGCAGCTCACGCCAGCCGCCGAGACCCAGGCCAAAACCGGTCATGACATCATGACCTTCATCTCGTGGGACATTCAGAACTACCGCGACCATATGGACCCGGTGGACGAACAGATGGCGCGGCTGCAGGCCGCGAATGGCACCGTCAACGATGTCAGTACGTACCTCGGCAAGAATAAAGGGCATTGGATCGCGATCCCATCCAGCAACGGCACCCAGACCAAGCCCCCCTGCGCGCGGATCAGTTGGTTCAAGAAAAACGGCCTCGACCTGACCGAGATGTATCCGGCGAAGGATGAGAAGAACGCGTTGCAGGACAAGTGGACCTGGGACGAGTTCATGCGATACGCCGAGCTGGCACAGAAAGACGGCATTACCTTCGGCCTGGGCATGGGCGGCGGCCTGAACACCGACGCCACGGATACGCACGGCGCGCTGTTCAAGGCGTTCGGCGCGGAGCTGGTCGATAAGGACGCCAACATCAAGCTGAAGTCCGACGCCGTCATGCAGGTGATGGAATTCGCCCAGAAACTGGTGAAATTCTATCCCGATGACGCGGTCAGCTACGACGACGCCTCGAACAACCGCGCGTTGATCTCTGGCAAGTCGGCGCTGATCTTCAACCCACCGTCGGCTTGGGCAGTCGCCAAGCGCGATGCCCCGCAGGTGGCAGCGGATTGCTGGACCTTCCCCGCACCGTCTGGTCCGAAGGGCCGCTTCGTCCCGACGCAGGCTTACTTCTGGGGCGTCTACAGTTTCAGCAAGAACAAGAGCGCGGCGAAGGACCTGCTGGAGTACCTGATGCAGCGTGAGAATGTCGAAGTGCGCGACAACGCGTCGTCCGGCTATGACCTGCCGCCCTACGCGAAGCTGAATGACTTCAAGATCTGGGAAGAGGTGGAGCCGCCGAAGGGCACCGTCTACAACTACCCTATCCGCGCCTCGAGCGGGCAGGTGCCGTCTCTGACCGGCACCGAGGCATCACCCGATGTTGCGGTGCAGATCTATAACCGTGCCGTGCACAACCAGATGCTGGCGCGGTTGAAGCAAGGCCAGACGATCCCTCAGGTCCTTGCCTGGGCGCAGGACGAGCTGGAAGGCTATACGCGCTGACGCCAGCGCGTGGGCGGGGGCCGTGTGCCCCCGCCGCGTCCTTGGTCTGGCCGGACCCAGCGGCGCCAGAACGGGCGTTGCGCTGCGGTCCAGTTCTGTTGGAAACTATGACGTCGCACCGTGGGTCGGCCTGCTTCGACACACGGCAATAATCGCCAACGGCATGCATCGCGGGCGAATCACGGGGCCTAATGCGTCTGCCGGACATTCCGGCGAGCGGGGGGATCGACATGAAAACCATGCGGCGCGGCGCGCCGTTCCATGCCAGTGACCGAGATATGAGCTGCCGCCAGGATCATGTGGGACTGGCCGCGCGTTCTCGCGTCTTGCGTTCCCGCGGCGTTGGCGGCGGCTCCACGGGACTACGACGACAACCCGATGTGAGGGCGCCGCGACCGCCCGACGGAGGACTTCATGGCTGACGGCACCAGCATTCCCGCCGACGTTCTTGTGGGCGCCACGCCGGCACGATCCACCGGCGGCCTGAAACGGCTGGCGCACCGCCGCTCGACCATCGGCTTCCTGATGTGCCTGCCGCTGATCCTGATGATCGCAGGATTGGTGATCTATCCGGCGTTCTACGCGATCTATCTCAGCATGCTGAACAAGAAGATGACGGCCTTCGTCGGGCTGGGGAACTTCGCCTTCCTGCTGAAGCGCAACACGTTCCAGTTGGTGATATTCCAAAGCTGCCTGTTCGCGATCACGGCGGTGGTGTTCAAGGCGTTGATCGGCTTCGTCCTGGCGCATCTGATGCACAACATTCCGGGCAAGAACCAGCGCATCTGGCGCGGCTTGCTGCTGGTGCCATGGGTGATTCCGCTGGCACTGTCCACGCTGACCTGGTGGTGGATGTTCGATCCGTCCTACTC
>Ga0210386_10004936_pt1 | contig 10920 bp, 7 predicted proteins | sample IncBWH32OmetaG_FD_160091 | JGI IMG/M metagenome (GOLD analysis project Ga0210386, IMG submission 160091) | Forest soil microbial communities from Barre Woods Harvard Forest LTER site, Petersham, Massachusetts, United States - Inc-BW-H-32-O ... | reverse complement strand
CACCGGCTCTCTGTTCATGTTGGAGGTCTATGATCGGGTGCTGCCGAGCCGCAGCATACCGACGCTCGTAGCGCTTTTGATCCTGACCGCGGGGCTGTACGCCGCGCAGGGCTTCATCGAAGCAATCCGCAGCCGTATCCTCGTACGCATCGGCAACAGCCTCGACGAAGCGATGAGCATGCGCGTCTACGACGCGATCGTCAGGCTGCCGCTCAAGATCGGCGGCAAGGGCGAGGGTTCGCAACCGATCCGCGACCTCGATGCGGTTCGCGGATTCTTGTCCGGCGCCGGCCCCTCTGCCTTTTTTGATCTGCCGTGGCTGCCGGTCTATCTGGCCATCTGCTTCCTGTTTCATCCGTATATCGGGCTGACGGCGCTGGGCGGCGCGATTATCCTCATTTGCCTCACCATCGCGACGGAGCTGCGAACGCGCTCGCCGACGCGTCAAGCCACCCAATTCGCGATGGCGCGCAACGCGCTCCTGGAATCGAGCCGACGCAACGCCGAAGCGATCACCGCGATGGGCATGACCGGGCGCGTCGCCAATCGCTGGCGCGACCTTAATCGCAGCTTCATCGCGGCGACCGGCCAAGCCAGCGACGTGGTCGGCGGGCTTGGCGCTGCCTCGAAGGTGCTGCGGCTGTTGTTGCAGTCATCGCTGCTGGCGGTTGGCGCCTGGCTGGTGATCCATCAGGAATCGACCCCCGGCATCATCATCGCCGGCTCCATTCTGGGAGGCCGCGCGTTGGCGCCGGTCGATCTCGCGATCGCCAATTGGCGCGGCTTCGTCGGCGCGCGGCAGAGCTGGCAGCGTCTGTCGCGGCTGCTCGCCCATCTGCCACCACGCAGCGAACCGATGCCGTTGCAGCCGCCATCGAAAACTCTGGTGGTGCAGAATGCCGCGGTCTGTCCGCCGGGCGAGCAGAAGATCGTCTGTCAGGATGTGAGCTTCACGCTCGCCAGCGGCAAAGCCCTGGGAATCATCGGCCCGACCGCATCGGGAAAATCGTCGCTGGCGCGCATGCTCGTCGGCGTGTGGGCGCCGCTGCGCGGCACCATCCGGCTCGACGGCGCCACGCTCGACCAATGGTCGCCGGAAGCGCTCGGCCGGCACGTCGGCTATCTGCCGCAGGATGTCGAATTGTTTCCGGGCAATATCGCGCAAAACATCGCGCGTTTTGAAGATCCCCCACACCCCGAAGCCGTGCTTGCGGCGGCGCAGGCCGCGGGTGTTCACGATCTCATCGTCAATCTGCCCGAGGGATACGAAACAAAAGTCGGCGAGCGCGGCTCGGCGCTGTCGGCCGGCCAGGCGCAACGGATCGCGCTCGCGCGCGCGCTTTACCGCGACCCATTCCTGGTTGTGCTCGACGAACCGAACTCCAATCTCGACGCGGAAGGCGACGAAGCGCTCACCCGTGCCATTTTGGGTCTGCGCGCCCGCGGCGCCATCGTGGCGGTCGTTGCCCATCGGCCGAGTGCGATCGCCGGGGTCGACTATATCCTGGTGATGGCCAAGGGCCGTCAACAGCAGTTCGGCCCGAAGGAGGAGGTCCTCGCACGGGTTGCGCAACCGCAAAGCGCGCCGCGCACCTTGAAAGTCGTGCCCGGCGAGGGAGGCGGCGGATGAGCAATGCCGGCGTGCGCGATGCCCAGGCCTCGATCAGCCGCCATATCGTCGTCGGCTGCGCCGTCGTTGTTTTCCTCGCTGTCGGTCTCGGCGGCTGGGCCAGCACCGCCGAAATCGCCGGCGCGCTGATCGCGCAAGGCTCGCTGGTCGTCGATTCTAACGTGAAGAAAGTGCAGCACCCGACCGGCGGCGTCGTCGGCGAAGTGCGCGCACACGACGGCGACCGGGTGAAAGCGGGCGACATTCTCGTGCGCCTCGATGAGACGGTGACGCGCGCCAACCTGGCGATTATCACCAAGGGTCTCACCGAGCTTTACGCACGCAAGGCGCGCCTGAGCGCGGAACGCGACGGCGCCGGCAGCGTTCCTGTACCCAAGCAGCTCGCCGACAAGGTCGACGATCCGGACGTGCAGGAGGCGCTGGCGAGCGAGCGCAAGTTGTTTGAATTGCGGCACAACGCGCGGCTCGGCCAAAAGGATCAGTTGCAGCAGCGCATCAAACAGTTACAGGAGCAAATCACCGGACTAACCGCCCAGCAGGACGCCAAGTCCAGAGAGATGTCGATCATTGGCGAGGAATTGCAGGGGGTCCGCGATTTGTGGGCGAAAAACCTGGTTCAGATCAATCGCCTTACCTCTCTGGAGCGGGAGGAGGCGCGGCTGCAGGGCGAGCATGGTCAGCTTATTGCAACCGCCGCAGAGGCCAAGGGCAAGATCGTGGAAACGCAGCTCCAGATCCTGCAGGTCGATCAAGAAGCCACCAGCGACGTGGCCAAGGAGCTGCGCGACACCGACAGCAAGATCGGCGAGTATGTCGAACGCAAAGTCGCCGCCGAAGACCAGCTCAAGCGCGTTGACCTGCGGGCACCGCAGGACGGCATCGTCTTTCAGTCAAACGCCAACACCGTCGGCGGCGTCATCACCGCCGGCGATCCGGTGATGCTGATCGTCCCCGAAGCCGACAACCTCCTGGTCGAGGCCAAAGTCGAGCCGAAGGATATAGACCAGGTTCAGCTCGGGCAGGCCGTTGTCCTTCGCTTCTCCGCCTTCAACATGCGAACGACTCCAGAGATCAACGGCGCGGTGGTTCGTGTGGGCGCCGACACCTCGACCGATCAGCGTACCGGGCAAAGCTATTATTTGGTGCGGATTGCGATGACGCCGGAGGAGATCGCAAAGCTCGGCGAGGTGAAGCTGACGCCCGGCATGCCGGTCGAAGCCTTCATTCAAACCGGCAATCGCACCATGCTGTCCTATCTGGTCAAGCCGCTGCACGACCAGATTAAAAGGACGTTCCGGGAAAAGTAAGAAACCCCGGAATCGGCGCGCGGGCGCGATAATCCTGACAAACTGTTACTGAGCATGTCCCGGAAAAGTGGAAGCCGGTTTTCCGAAAAGGACATGCGACAACAATGAATCTAGAGCACATCCTGGTTTCACCTCATCGGGATGTGCTCTAGTCATCCGAAACCGGACGCCGGCGGGCGGAGGGGATAGACACTATGAGGCGCGTCGCGCGCTGGGCGAGGCAATTCGGGAGCGCACGAGCGGTGTGCGTTTTGCTGCTGCTCGCGCTTGTACCGTTACGCATTGCCGACCCGCTGCCGATCGAAGAGCTGCGCTTGCGCACATTCGATCTGTTCCAAGTGCTGCGCCCGCGCGAACAGACAATACGGCCGGTCGTGATCGTCGATATCGACGAAGCAAGCCTGAAGGAAATCGGACAATGGCCGTGGCCGCGCACGGTCGTCGCCGATATCGTCAACCGCTTGCGCGAGGCCGGCGCCGCCGCAATCGGCTTCGACGTCATCTTCGCCGAACCTGACCGCATGTCGCCCGCGGTGGCGGCAGAGAGCTTTCGCGGCCTCGACGCGCAGACCCGCGAAAAGCTCGCGGCGCTGCCCGACAACGATGCGGTCTTCGCCGAGGCAATCGCGAAGGCGGGCAGAGCCGTCGTCGGCGAAACCGGCGCCGAGCAGGACGCTGCGAGTCCCACGCCTCAGACCACGCCCCGAGCCGGCTTCGCCATCCTGGGTCCCGATCCGCGCCGGTTTCTGGTGACGTTTCCAGGGTTGCTGCGCAACATTGCGCCGATCGAACAGGCTGCGGCGGGGCGCGGGCTGTTCTCCATCGTTCCGGAAGCCGACGGCATCGTGCGCCGCGTGCCCGTGATCATGGAGGCACAGGGCCAATTGATGCCGACGCTGACGATGGAGATGCTGCGTGTCGTCAGCGGCGCCGGTGCGATCCTTATTCGCGCCGATCAAGTCGGCGTACGGACCGTGGCGGTGCCGGGGCTCGAAGTGCCGACCGACGACCGCGGCAGGTTTTGGATTTACTTCAACAAACGCGATCCGGCCCGTTCCGTGGCGGCGGCCGACGTTCTCGGCGGACGCCTGCCGCCCGACCGGGTCCGCGGCCGGCTGGTGCTGATCGGAACATCTGCGACCGGTCTCCTCGACATCAAGACAACGCCGGTGCAGCCCGACATGCCGGGCGTCGAGGTCCATGCGCAGATTCTGGAAAACATCCTCACCAAATCGCTGCTGGCGTCGCCCGGCTACGCCATCGGCGCCGAGATCATTGTCGCCGTGGTCTTCGGCCTCGCCATCATTGTCGCGGCACCGATGCTGCCGGCGGCAATCGTGGTCGCGCTCGGCGCCATCCTGATCGCCGGCTTGATCGGCATCTCGTGGTATTTCTTTGTTGCCCATCATCTTCTGATCGATTTCACGTATCCGCTGATCTCGTGCTGGCTGATCTATCTGGTGTTGACTTTCGTCAATTACTTCAACGAGCAGCAACAACGGCAGCAGATACGCTCTGCGTTCGGCTTTTACCTCTCGCCGCCGCTGGTGGAGCAGCTGGCGCGCTCGCCGGAAAAGCTGGTGCTCGGCGGCGAAGAGCGCCGGATGACGATCCTGTTCAGCGATGTGCGCGGCTTCACGACCATCTCGGAGCATTACAAGGACAACCCGCAGGGTCTCACCCAGCTGATGAATCGATTCCTGACGCCGCTCACCAACGCCATCATCGAGCGCAATGGCACCATCGACAAATACATCGGCGACGCGATCATGGCGTTCTGGAACGCGCCGCTCGACGACGATGAGCATGAGGCCAATGCCTGCGACGCGGCGCTGGAAATGCTGGCCCGCGCGCAAGTGCTCAACGGCGAGCTCAAGCGCGAGGCCGAGGCGTCGGACGGACTTTACATGCCACTGCGCATCGGCATCGGATTGAACAGCGGACCGTGCGTCGTCGGCAACATGGGATCGGACTTCCGCTTCAACTATTCGGTGCTCGGCGACACGGTCAATCTCGCTTCACGGCTGGAAGCCAGAACCAAGGACTATCGCGTGACACTGGTCATTGGTTCGCGCACCGCGGAGCGCGCCGGTGAGAAGTTCGCCACGATGGAAATCGACCTCATCCAGGTCAAGGGCAAGAAGGAGCCGGAGCGGGTGTTCACCGTGCTGGGCCGCGCCGAGGTGACCGATGACCCGCGCTGCAACGAATTGCGCGAGCTCAACCGGCAGATGCTCGCATCCTTTCGCCGGCAGGCGTGGGACGATGCTGCGGGATTCATCGAACGCTGCCGCAAGCTCGCGGGCGGCTTCGGCGTCGACGGTCTTTATGAGATGTACACGGAGCGGATCGCGGTCTACCGCGCCAACCCGCCGCCGCCGGACTGGACCGGCGTTTACGAAGCGGAGTCCAAATAAGATCTGCGCTCCGGGCGCCGGGTGGCGTTCACGACGGTGCCCGTCAGCGCATCGACCGCGAAGAAAGCGACTCACGATCTGACATTTCAGGAAGCGTGATCTTCCGCAAAGGTCGGCTTCCACCCCGGATCGAGCCCGGGACCGGCGGTTTTCGCATCACCGTCGAGGGCGCGTTGAATTCGAAGCTGCTCCAAGACACCACGCAGCATCTCGACGTCGAGCGGCTTGGCTGCAACATCCTCTTCGACATCGAGCCCGAGCAATGTGGCGTGGCGAACGGCTTCCTCCTGCCAACCTGCGGCGTCGCGCTGACCCGTGAGGAGGATCTTGAACGTGCAGCGCAACGCTCCGAGGCGGCTCAAGAAATCGCAAACGGCCTCGCGGCCGAATGACAGATCGAGGGTGACGGCATCGAAATCCGCAGACTGCATTTGCCTTGCGGCCTCTGCCAGATTGGCAGCGCCGGCCGGAATACAGCCAGCTTTGTCGGCCGCGCGACAAATGATCATGCGATGGAGATTATCGCGATCGACGACCAGAACACGCGGTGCCGGCAAAGCCCTTTGCCTAGGCGCGGCCGCAGTCGAACCTACACCGTCCCCCGCACGCCGTAATACCCGTCCTGACATTCACCTCTCCACAACGTCAAAAACCCGACACGACCGCGCGCCTATGACCGATGCCCGACGCACTCGCAGACGCGCGAGCGAATTGGGCCACCTTTGATGGGAACAGAAGAGCGCCATTAGCCGTCGGTAAACGCCGACGGCCACGCTTTCGTTGCACGCGGAGGGTCGATTATTTCGGCGCGCGTTTGGCCAGGATGCGCTGCAACGTGCGGCGATGCATATTGAGCCGGCGCGCGGTCTCCGAAACGTTACGATTGCACAGTTCGTAAATGCGCTGGATATGCTCCCAGCGCACCCGGTCGGCCGACATCGGATTCTCCGGCGGCTCAATTTTTTTGTTGTCGAATGCCAGAAGGGCCGCGGCCACATCGTCGGCATCGACCGGCTTGGCCAGATAATCGACGGCGCCGAGCTTCACGGCGTTGACCGCGGTCGCGATATTGCCGTAGCCGGTGAGGATGATGGCGCGCGCTTCGGGACGCCGCCTTTTCATGGCCGAAATAACATCGAGGCCGTTGCCGTCGCCGAGCCGCATATCGACCACGGCGAAAGCCGGAGCAGCCTTTTCAACCTGCAGAAGCCCTTCGGCGACCGACTCCGCGGTCGTGACAATAAAGCCTCGGCCCTCCATGGCGCGCGCCAGGCGCTGGAGGAAAGACTTGTCGTCTTCGACGATCAACAATGAGCGCTCGCCCGACGCCGCAACTGCCGGGCCGGCATTGGTGCCAATTGTCGTAATTTCCGGGACATCAATCGGGGAATTGGCCATCGCTATATCACTCCCAGCTTGGCAAAATCCGCTCGCCCACAAAACCTAGTTATGAAACCTCCACAGCACCCTCAAGGGGGACCACTGCCGCCACGCGCTCAAAATCCGCGCGGTTCCAGACAATGGTTACCGTTGCGCCATGCAGTGGCGGCATACGGTTTTTGAGCGAAAGTGTAGCGCCGGAGCGTTCCAGCAAGGTCTTGGCGATGAAAAAACCGAGGCCAAGGCCGAAACCACCCTCCTCCTCGTCAGTGCCTGCCTCGCGCGCTCCAGTGCGGCGATGGGTGACATAAGGAGCGCCGATGCGGTCGAGGATTTCCGGCGCAAAACCCGGCCCATCATCGCTGATGATGATACGCACGTCGGACTCCGTCCATTGCGCAATGATTTCGACACGCTTGTGCGCAAAATCGACGGCATTCTCGATCAGGTTGCCGAGACCGTAACGGATCGCCGGATTGCGCGCGCCGGAGGGTATGTCGGGCTGATCGGATGGTAATTTCACCTCGATGGCAACGCCGAAATTCCGATGCGGCGCCACCGCTTCTTCGATCAGCGCCGGGAGCGGCACCCGATCGAACGGCTCGCCGGCCGGCAATTCGGTGATCTTGGACAGGATTTCGCGGCAGCGCTGCGCCTGCTCGCGCAGCAATTTGATATCGTCCGCGTAGGGCGATTGCGGATCAAGCGCGCGCTCCATTTCGCGGACGACGACTGTGATCGTGGCCAGCGGGGTGCCGAGCTCATGCGCCGCGGCGGCGGCCAGACCGTCGAGTTGCGAGAGGTGCTGCTCGCGCGCCAACACGAGTTCGGTCGCCGCAAGCGCATCGGAGAGCTGACGGGCTTCTTCGGCGACCTGCCAAGTATAAACGCCGATATAACCGATCGCGAGCAGGATCGAGAGCCACACCGCAACGACATAGGTTTCCGGCAGCTGCAGTTGTTCGCCGCTTTCCCAGGGAAGCGGATAGTGAAAGAAGATCAGCACGGTCGCGCACAGGATTGCGAAAACGCCGAGCAACAATGTCATGCGCCGCGGCAGCGCCGTCGCCGAGATCAGGACCGGGCCCAGCAACAGGAACGAGAACGGATTCTCCAAGCCGCCGGTGAGGTAGAGAAGCGCGGCAAGTTGGGCGACATCGAATGCCAGCAGGTGAGCGGCGCGCTCGGGCTCGAGCCATTGGGTATGGGGAAAGCCGAGCCGCAGCGCGACATTGAGCAGCGCCGCAAGCGCGATGACCGCCAGCGAAGACCACAGCGGGACGTCGAACTCGAGCCCGAAATGCACCACCAAAACGGCCGCGAACTGACCGAGCACGGCGAGCCAGCGCAACCGCACCAGCGTTTCAAGCCGCACGTTCTTGGGTCGGTGATGCGTTCGCGGCAGACCAAACATGCGCGTAATGTAGCTATAAGACCGGTCTTATCCAAATAAGCGAAACTGCGACAAACGCAGCCCGAGAACTCAAGGCTGCCAAGAACTCAGGGACCAAGCCTTCGAGGCTAGAAAGACTTCAAGGCTGCCAAGTCGCGTGCTCGGCCTTCTGCTCGGAACGGCCGCGCGCCTCTTCGATCACCGCCATCAGCGCGCGCAGCACGTCGCGGACGCCCCCGCCCGTGGCCGCAGAAAGAACGAGCACGTCTTTCTTTGCGGCGCGTCGCAGCCGCGCGGTTTGTTGTTTGATCTCTTCCGCGGTCAGCGCATCGGCTTTGTTGAGCGCGACAATTTCCGGCTTCGTCGCCAGACCCTGGCCGTAGGCCGACAGCTCCTCACGCACGGTCGCGTAGGCCGCGCCGGCATCTTCGCCGGTGCCGTCGATAAGATGCAGCAGCACCCGGCAGCGTTCGACATGCCCGAGAAAGCGATCGCCCAGGCCGACTCCTTCATGAGCGCCTTCGATCAGCCCGGGGATGTCGGCGAGAACGAACTCCCGGCCGTCGACACCGACCACGCCGAGCTGCGGTTGCAGCGTGGTGAACGGGTAATCGGCGATTTTGGGCTTGGCGGCACTGACGGCCGCCAGAAATGTCGATTTGCCGGCATTGGGCAGACCGACAATCCCGGCGTCGGCGATCAACTTGAGCCTCAGGCGAATAGTATGTTCCTGCCCGGGCTGACCCGGATTGGCCCGCCGCGGCGCTCGATTGGTCGAGGATTTGAAATGCGCATTGCCGAAGCCGCCGTTGCCACCGCGGGCGAGCACGGCACGCTGGCCGCGCTCGGTGAAATCCGCCAGCAGGGTTTCGCCGTCCTCTTCGTAGACCTGCGTCCCCACCGGTACCCTGAGGATGGCGTCGGGGCCATTGGCGCCGGCGCGGTCCTTGCCCATGCCGCCGCCGCCGTTCTTGGCGAAAAAGTGCTGCTGATAACGATAGTCGATGAGCGTATTGAGGCCTTCGACGGCCTCGGCAATCACATCGCCGCCCTTGCCGCCGTCGCCCCCGTTGGGGCCGCCGAACTCAATGAATTTCTCGCGGCGGAACGCCACGCAGCCGTTGCCGCCGTCGCCGGAGCGAATATAGACCTTGGCCTCGTCGAGGAATTTCATGCGGTTACTCGTAGCTGTCCCGGAGCGGCGAATCCACCGGGCAGATAGGCATTGTCGTGGGCGCAAGGACGCCTGGACGACCCGGATGTTGAAGTTAATATAATGTTATGGCGCCGGAGTTGGCAGATGCAGCGAGGGGTGGGTTGGGCGTTCGATGAACAGTGCGTTAGCGGTCCTTAAAGTTGCCTTCCGCGCCGCGATCTGGCGATCGACAGCAAATGCGCGTCTCGTCGGCCTGCTGGGTCTCCTCGTCTGCGCCGTTTTTCTGACGGCGTTGCGGGTGGCCTTGGACGTTGCGGCCGCGGGGATGACTGGCGGATTCAATCCGTATGGGATCAACGCGGCGATCGCCTGGATCGCGCTCGAGATCGCCGTTGCGGCATTGTTCGTACCGGCAGGTGCGCGCACGACCGCGCTGTCGGCGATGTTGGTTCTGTCCGGTCTCGCCGAAATTGCGACCGCGGCCGCCAAGCTCGCCGCTGCCAAGTACGATGTTGGCAAGCTCATCGTTGCCAAATTCCCATCGCTGGCGGAGACAAGCCCGGCTTTGCACGAGCACGCGGTTCCGTTTGCGATCTTTGCAGTCGTGTCGCTGTGGTGGATCGGCGCGATGGCGGCGGTGCTGCGAACATTCGTGCCGCAGCCGCGGTTCGCCATGCTCGGGCGCGCCGCCGCGGTCTGGATCGCGATGCTCGCCGTCAGCGCCTTCGTGCCGCATGCGCCGATTTTTGTGGGGCGCAATTTCGATATTCGCACGGCCAATTTATGGGAGTCGCTGCACGCCTACTTGGCGACCGCGGAGGCGAAAGGCGGCCCGCGCGGCTTCGAACAAGCCCAGCATGCGCTCCTTGAAGCCGAGGTCGCCAAGCTTGCGCCGCCGCAAAAAGGCGTCACCAACATTTACACCCTCGGCATCGCCGGTTGGGCTGGCCAGGACGTATTTCTCAAAGAGCTCGACGGTGCCCTTGCGGCGATCAGCGGCGTATTGCCGATACGCGGTCATTGGCTGCGGCTCGTCAATCATCCCGAGACGCTCGAAAGCCTGCCGCTCGCCAACCAGCGCAATTTCGCCGCCGCCGTACACGCGCTCGCTCAAGTGCTCGACAAGGAAGCGGACGTTCTTTTGTTGTTGATGACCTCGCACGGCCAGCCCAGCGGCTTCGCGCTGCGGCTGCCGAGCGATGTGGTGAGCGAATTGACCCCGCAGGAAGTTGCTGCGGTGATCGATCACGAGGGCATCAAAAATCGCATCGTCATCGTATCGGCCTGCTTTTCGGGAAGCTTCGTGCCGCCGCTGGCCAATGACAATACGATCGTGCTTACCGCCGCGGATGCCAAGAATACGTCGTTCGGCTGCGCGCCCGAGCGCGACTGGACCTATTTCGGCGATGCCTTTTTCCGGCAGAGCTTGCGCCCGGGACGCGATTTTCAACACGCCTTCGACAACGCCCGGGTGCTCATTCAGGGCTGGGAATTGATGGACGGAGCACGCCCATCAAATCCGCAAGGGCATTTCGGCCCGCTTCTGGTCGCCAAGCTCGCGCCGCTGTTTGACGCCCAGCGAGATGGCCCTTGATCTCAAAAGCATGTCTCGGAGAAGCATACCCTCGGGCTTGACC
>Ga0210386_10004935_pt1 | contig 10921 bp, 6 predicted proteins | sample IncBWH32OmetaG_FD_160091 | JGI IMG/M metagenome (GOLD analysis project Ga0210386, IMG submission 160091) | Forest soil microbial communities from Barre Woods Harvard Forest LTER site, Petersham, Massachusetts, United States - Inc-BW-H-32-O ... | reverse complement strand
CGGCCCTTTGCACTTCTGTCATAAAGGCTGCCGAGCCCGCCCGCGGCGAGCGGATCACAAATGCCACGCCCCGTTGCATCCTCTCCTTTTGACCTTCGAAATTGTTCATCATCATCGGCCAATACACCGACGTTGGCGCGGGCTTGTCCACGCCATCGTCGTGTACATTGCCGGCCACGCCAATCACTTCACGCCAGTCGTCGGTGTTGCCCACGCGAATGTGTTTGCCCAGCGCGTTGTCAGGGCTGCGCCAGTATTCCGTGGCCATATTCTCTGAGATGATGGCGACGGGCCGCTTTGCGTACACGTCGGACCACGTCAAATCGCGGCCCGCCACAAGCGGGGTTCCCATGGTCTTGAAGAATCCAGGTGCAACGAACTTGAACCGTCGCAGGGGTGGAAGTTCCCCTTCCTGATAGGTGCGGTCCTGGGCAAACACCGGGTCCGTTGAACTATTGTTGTCCAGCGGAACAGACGTCGTAATGGCGACGGACGAGACGCCCGGAATCGACGCGATCTTGTCCGCAATGTCCTGGTCGGTGTGAACCACCCGATCGCTCGCGGTATCGGGTATCTGCGACTCGGGGATGAAGAGGCGGAAGGTCTGCAGTGAACCGGGGTCAGTAAAACCCGGCGTCACCTGCATCATGGCGCGGAAGGTGCGGATCATCAGTCCGGAACAGATCAGCAACAGCAGCGCGAGAGCCACCTGCACCACCACCAGCGCCTTGCGAGCGCGGTGTCGCTCGCGGCCTTGGCTGAGACCACGTCCGCCTTCGCGCAGACCCGTGTTCAACGTTACCCCGCCAAACTTGATGACTGGAATCAACCCAATCACGAGGCTGACAAAGAGCGCAAGCCCGAGAGTAAACAGCAGCACCGGAACGTTGATGCCGATATCGTGCAGGCGGGGCAGTCCTGTGGGCGCCATGGCGACCAGAACACGCAATGCGCCGAACGCAAGCGCCAGTCCGATCAGGCTTCCCGTGAATCCGAGCGCCAGGCTTTCAAAGAGGATGCCCGCCGTGATGCGAGCGCGGCCAGCACCCAGTGCGGTGCGAATGGCAAGTTCCTGCCGCCTGCCTTCAACGCGAACCAGCAGCAGGTTTGCCACGTTGGCGCACGCCACCAGCAGCACAATGGCGATGGAGCCCATCAAGACCCACAACACGCTGCCAACGTTGCCAATCACATCCTGCTTGAGGAAACGCAGATTCGGATCGATCTTCGCTTTCTCGAGAATGGCAGGACTGAATCCATCGGGCGCGGGAAAACTCCGAATCGCAATGCGATACAAGCGAGCCATATCGGCACTGGCCCGCTCGATCGTCGTGCCCGGTTTCAACCGCGCAAGCGCCTGATAGCTGAAGTTACCCAGCTTGGTCTTGCTGCGATCGAGTTGCATGGGAACAATAAGAGCCGGATCCTGCCAGTCGAGAAAATGAAAATCACGCGGCAACACGCCGATAATCTCGCGCGCCGTTCCATCCGCGGTGATGGATCGGCCGATCACGGAGCGGTCGCCCCCGAATTGTTTCTGCCAATATCCATAGGAGATCAGGACAGTCTTCGGCACATTGGGTAAGTCATCCCGGCGATTGAAGAGGCGGCCGAGCATCGGTTGGACGCCAAGAAGCGGAAGTGTGCCGTCGGTAACATCGAGGCCGCGCACATGCTCCGGCTGGCCAGAGCCCGTGACGCTGAGCGAGTCGCCGTTGTACAGCCCGATGTCCTGCAGGGTGATGTTTTGCTCACGATCGATGAAGTAGAGAAAGGGCGCCATGTTCAGGTTCTCAAGGCCAAGGCCGGGCGCCTTGTGCCACACGCCGATAAGCTGCTCAGGGTGCGGATAGTCGAGGGGCTTCAACAGCACGCCTTCGACCACGCTGAAAACCACCGTGTTGGCGCCGACACCGATCGCCAGTGTAATCAAGGTGATCGCGGTAAACAGCGGCGCTCGGCCGAGTCGTCTGGCTACTTGCTTGAATTGCTCATTGACCAGCGCCATGATCGCAGTCTCCTTACGAGTGGATTGGTCGTGCAGGCGGGCAGGCAGCGCCAGGGGAAAGAGCCTGTTGGAATGCAATACGGAGGTAGTCCGCGAAAAGTTCGCATTATATTGCCGCCTTGCGCGGCAATAGGCAGTGTCTGACGAATGGCGCCATGATCAGCTTTGTGTCAAGCCACGACTTCAGTCGCGCCGAAGAATGGCTGAAAACGAACGCGCTTACAGGTTGCTGAAAACCCCGCGTTTCGTGAAAGGGCACGACTTTAGTCGTGCCGCAAACGCTCCAAAATGAGTGTGGCTTTAGCCATTGGGAAAGGTCTTCTTCGCAGCGAATTTTTCCGCAACCTCTTTAGCCTCGCGGGGTGCTTTCGAATTCTTCCCTTTGATTCACCAGACACTGCCTGGTCTCTTTCTGCTGCAGCAGGTCAGCGAGCGCCGGCCATTGCGATCACATCTGCGGAACTGACCCTTTCGGCAGGGAACTTCCTTGGCCAGCGGACCGTGAACCGGCTCCCCTTGCCGGGCATCGACTCCACTCCGATCGAGCCGCCATGCCGGCTTACCAGGCGCTTCACCGTCCAGAGTCCGATGCCATTGCCGCGCTCGCCCTTGGTGCTTACGCCAAACTGGAACAGGTTCCCGAGACCGGCGGCGTCGATTCCCACACCATTGTCCTCCACGATCACCTGCACGTCGTCGGCTCCGCCATTGATCGTGATCCGTACCCGGCCGCCTCTCTGCGGAGTGGCCTCGCAGGCGTTCCGCACCAGGTTGAGCAGAACCTGTCTGGTCTCCATTGAATACGCATTCACTGTGCAGTTGCCGCTGCTCTCAATTTCCAGTTCCAGGCCTCGCTGGCGCAGCAGCGGGTGCAGCAGGAAGCGCACTGACTCCGCAGAAGTGAGAAGGTCGACATCCTCCGGCTTTTGATCCTGGCGAAAGAAGCCTAACGTCGAGCGCGTAATCGTGCCGATCCGCCGCACCTCTTCCGAGGCCTGCTCGGCCATCGCCGCAGCTTCCGGGGCGATGTTGGGAGACCCTTGAATCAGAAAAAGAAGATTCTGCACAGCGCCCAGGGGATTGTTGATTTCGTGCGTGACCACCGTGGACATCCGGTTCCACTCTTCCAGCTTTCTGGCCGCGAGCAGACTGTCCTCGATCTGCGCCTTTTCGGTCACGGCGTTGGAGAGCCTGTCGGCATAATCGTTGATGCCGAATCCCAGCGCCGGGGCGCGCCAAATGAACTGCACCGCGACGTACCCGGAGAGCGCCGCAGTGATGATGTTGGTCCACGCATCGATCCAGAACACGGGGTCCCAGGTCGTCACCACATCCATCAGGTGCGTCGATCCGCACGCCACGATGAAGAGCGCAAACCCCACCAGAAAGAACCTCCAGTCGCGCGCAATCGACCGGCTTGTCTTGCGGGCCAGGTAGAAAAGAGTGACGCAAATGCTGAAAAAACTGACGAATGTGATTGCGTTGGTGATCACCATCGTCCAAATCAGACGTTGATCCTGCCGCCAGCAGACCGCGTGCGGCATAAAGGCCGGGGACATACACATAGGGCTTCAAATCCTCTGACAATGTTTTGCGAAGAGAATGAGCCAAGGCCCGTCTTTTGATCGATTGACGATTTCGCTGGTCAGAAGGCACAAGGCCAAAGTCGATCAACTACTGGCGGAGTGTGTGACATCTTATCTGGCAAGAGGGTAACTCAGGCGTTGCCTAGCCGCGCTCTGCTCACGATAACCAACGCCACCAATCCTTCTACCAGCCGCGGACCTGTGGACGCAATCCACATTTTTGCGCATTTCCCCTTGGGGAAACCATGTTGTAAACCGGCCGGTTCTCCTCTCGGAGCCGAAACATTCATGCGATTCCAGATGCGCGCATCCGGTCTGCGAGTTTGCTCATTCCTCAAGAAAAAATCTTTCCTGTGGCGCGGCCACATGTCATTGTGGCATTCTTGTGTGGCGCTCCCACAGGAGGGAAAAACACCCCATGTCAAAACTCGACCTCTTGCAGGGAACGCTGGATCTGATGGTGCTCAAAACACTCGCCGCCATGGGTCACCTCCACGGCTACGGCATTGCGCGACGCATCGAGCAGGTCAGCGGCAACGAAGTGCTGCTCAACCAGGGCACGATTTACGCGTCTCTCGTGCGCCTTGAGCAGCGCGGTTGGATCGCCTCCACTTGGGGCGTCTCAGCCAATAACCGCAAGGCACGTTTTTACTCGATCACCAAGGCCGGCCGCCGGCAACTGGCTGAGGATTCGCGCTACTGGGAGCGGCTCACCGGCGTGATGGATCGCGTGCTTTCCATGAGCAAGACCTCGAACGAGGAGGCAGCCCTCGATGAAAGCGGAGAACCTGCATGAGCGGCGTCAAGCGTCTCCTTGGCCGTCTGCGCGCCTTCTTTCACAAGCAGGCCCTCGACGCCGCCATCGACGACGAGCTAGCCGCGCATCTTGACTTCGCCATCGAGGAAAATCTTGAGCGCGGATTGCCGCCCGAAGAAGCCCGCCGCCTGGCGCTGGTCAGCATCGGCGGTTTTGAACAGGCAAGAGAGAAACATCGCGAAGCGAGGGGACTCATGACACTCGACATTCTGCTGCAGGACCTGAAATACACCCTCCGCACGCTGGGACGCGACCCTGGCTTTACCGTCGTGGCCATTTTGATTCTCGCTCTCGGCATCGGCGCCAACATTGCCGTCTTCAGCGTCGTGAACACCCTCATGCTGCGCCCGCTGCCCTTCGCCAACCCCCAGCAGCTTGTGTGGATCGCCCCGCCGCCAACCAAATGCGGCTTGTCCTGCGCAACCTATTCGACCGATGCCTACGACACGTTTCGCGTGCAGACCCGCTCGTATCAGGATGTGACCGGATACTTCGCCTTCTCCAGTCCCGGCAATCTCAGTCTTAGCCTGGGCGGCGCTATGATTCCTGCTACAAGCATCGATGTGATCTCGAACTTCTTTCAAGTGCTCGGCGTGCAGCCCGCCATGGGCCGGGTGTTTACGCAGGGAGACGCGCGCAACGGAGCGCCTCCGGTCGTTCTGCTGACCGACGCCTGGTGGCGCCGGCAGTTCAACGCCGATCCGGCCATCGTGGGCAAGGCATTCGATATGAATGGCCAGCAAACCACCGTCATCGGCGTTCTGCCCAGGACCTTTGACTTCGGAGCCGTGTTTTCCCCAGGCGCCAAAGTCGATGCTCTCACGCCGCTCAATCTTTACGGCCCGCCGCGCGACTGGGGAAACATCATCACCTTTATTGGCCGGCTCAAGCCCGGTATCAGCCTCGCGCAGGCACGGCAAGATGCAGAGAATGCGTCGCAGTACATGTGCTGGAATAACAAGCAGCCGCGATCCTGCGGCAGCTATAAAGGCTACGTGGTCCCGGTGCCGCTGAAGGACTACGTCAGCGGACGCCTGCGCCGCGCGCTGGTCGTTTTGTGGTCTGCCGTCGGCGTCATTTTGCTGATTGCCTGTGTCAACCTGTCCAACCTGCTGCTGGCCCGTGCCGCCGCGCGCAGCAAGGAGTTCGCGATGCGCGGCGCATTAGGCGCGAGCCGCGGCCGCATCGTGCGCCAGTTGCTCACTGAAAGCGTGGTGCTTTCGGGTGCAGGCGCATTGCTCGGCCTTGGATTGGCCTTCATCCTCGTCACCTGGCTCGCGCACCAGGGCGCCATCGCCTTGCCCCTGCTCAGCACGTTGCACATTGACGGCGCCTCTCTCGGCTGGACGGTTTTGATCGCCGTCTCCGCGGCTGTCCTCTTCGGCCTCGTTCCGGGACTGCGCATGGCCGGCGGCAATCTGCAGGAGTCGCTCAAGGACTCCGGTTCGGGCGCCGGTCTGGGGCGCAAACACGAACGCCTGCGTGCCGCCCTCGTCGTCACTGAAGTTGCCCTGGCCTGCATGCTTCTTGTGGGCGCGGGCCTGCTGCTGCGCAGCTTTCTCAAGGTGCTGGACGTGGACCTCGGCTTCCAGCCCGAGCACGCGGCCGCCGTCAAGGTCGAATACAACGACTCGGCTCCCACCAACGACGCCTCTGTTCAGAAACGCACCGCGATTTTTCAGCAGGTTCTCGCCCGCGCGGGTGCGATCCCCGGCGTCGAAGCAGTCGGAATCACTGACTACCTGCCGCTCGGCCAGAATCGCGCCTGGGGAACGCCTTTGCCCAAAGGCGTCAGGCCCCCCGACAAAGCGCCGCCCAGTCCGCTGGTTTACGTAATCACCCCCGGATATCTCCGCGCCATGGGCACCGGGCTGCGCGGGCGCGACTTTACCTGGAACGACGGCCTCAAAAGCGAAAACGTCGTAATCATCAACCAGGCCTTCGCTCATTACCTTGCCGACTTCGCCCAATGGCCGAAGGGCGATGCGATCGGACGCGAGATCACCAGTGGCGGCCAGGATCTGCACATTATTGGCATTACCGACGATGTGCACGAGGAGAGTGCGGAAGGAGAGGCCGGCTGGCAGATCTACTATCCCGTGACGCAGGCCGGCCCAACCGGCGCGGAACTCGTGATGCGCACCACGCTGCCGCCCAACGTGCTGGCCACAAGCGTGCTTCGCACCCTGCGCGATCTGAACCCCAAACAGCCTGCCGCGGAGTTTCGGCCCATCCAGATGCTCGTAGATCATGCCAACTCGCCGCGCCGCTTCTTCATGCTGCTGGTTGCCGCCTTTGCCACGCTCGGCCTATTGCTCGCCGCCCTCGGCATCTACGGCGTCATCTCCTACTCGGTCACGCAACGCACCCAGGAGATCGGCATCCGCATGGCCCTCGGCTCCACCATGGGCCGCGTGCAGGCGGACGTGATCGGTGGAACGCTGCGCCTTGCTGCGGCTGGGGTCTTGCTCGGAACGGTCGCCTCCTTCGCGGTGGCGCGCCTTATCGCCTCGCTTCTCTTTGATACCTCGCCATCAGACACCGCAACCTATATAGGGATGGCATTGGCGTTGCTCCTGGTCGCCGTCGTCTCCGGCTATATTCCCGCCCGCCGCGCCTCGCGCATCAGCCCCATGGTCGCGCTGCGCTCGAGTTAATCCGCTCGCTGAAATGCCGTTTTCACCGGCAAGAAATAAGAATGCTTATCCCCCATCAGTAACCTGTGGAATTGCGGCGTAACTTCAGCTTCATTACCACGGAGATGAGTGGCGCGCGCGATTCTCTTTGCCTCTGCGCGCAGGTTCATGAATGATTGCATCTTCCGCTGCTCTTGATCTCAATATCTTTCCCTTATTCCTGTGCGTTCACGCAGAGCGGAACTGCGGTTGATATTTGATGACAAGCAGGTGCTTCACCTCACGGGCGGGCTAATCCAAGGAGGCTCGATATGAACAACCGCATGATTGCGACTTGGTCGAAAATCCGGGACCTCATGGCAAGCGAAAAGGGCCAGGACCTGGTCGAGTACTCGATGGCTTTTTCCGTGATCGCTCTTGGCACCGTCGCCGGCATGTCAAGCGTGGCCACCGCCGTCGTTGGCGTATTCGCCACGATTACGGCACTCTTCACCAGCAACTTCTAAGCCGGCGCTGCTGGTAATCGGAACACCCGCGCCTCCCCGCTCACACTGCGACCTCTTGCAGCATCTACTGCCCGGCAAAGGAGTCCGGCGGCCAATCCAGTGCGTTTTGCGGGACCGTTGTGATCTGAGAGTGGAGAGATGCACATCAACCGGGTTCGTATCGGTCAAAAAAGCGCCCCTCGGTAAGTCCTGCCTGGATTCAATCCAGATCTGGCAAACCGAAGGGGCGAGGAGCCGCAATCACAAGAAAATGGGCCGTCCATTTTATCCCTTGTGGACAGGATTGCTCCTCCCCGCAGAGACACACGTAAGCGCCATTTTCTGGACCGACCCGAATATATCCACGGCTCAATCCGGGCGGCAGGTTCCATCGGGTACCAAGTCCGCCCGACCATCTGCGGAACATTATTTAAAGGGGCTTAGTGCATTGTGGACAACTGGATTGTCGGGACGTATGATACTGCCATGCGGAACAGGAGTAGCCTGCGACTGCGCTGATTTCCACAGCGACGAACAGGCATCATCCACACTCACTGGTCCTGCCCCAGTGTGTGACCGCTCTGCCGCTTTCAGGGGTCTCGCCGGCGCGCCCGGCCCACAATATGCCCTCGGTGCCTGAGCCGAGTCGAGGAATTTCGAGATGGCGCTGGCGCCGAAATCCGTGCAGGAGATGGAACAAGCGGTTTCCGCTGCCGATTCTGCGCTGATCCGCGAGCAATTGGCACGTCTCCTCGTGCACCCTCTCTTTGCCAATAGCAAGCGCTATCCAGCCTTGTTGGCCTACGTTGTCGATCAGACGCTTCTGGGCAATGTCGTCGAGCTGAAAGAACGCAGCATCGGAATCGAGGTATTCGGCCGCTCTCCCAGCTATGACGCAAACGCCGACCCTGTGGTGCGCATCACCGCGGGCGAGGTCCGCAAACGCCTTTCGCAGTATTACTACGATTCCGCCCACGACGGCGAATACGTCATTGAGCTGCCGGTCGGCTCGTATGTGCCCTCGTTTCATCCACCCGAACCACTGGAAGCGACCCAGCCGATCACGCTTTTGCCTGAAGTCGCGCTGCCTGCGCTGCAGCCAACGCCGGCCGAAGCCGCTCCCCACCAATTCCACGCGGGCTGGCTCGTGGCCGCCGTTCTGGTCGTGCTTTCCGGCGCGGTGGGCCTCGGTATCGGGTTGCGCTACCCGCGCACGGAGCCCGTCAAACCCCCGTCGAACTTCGATCGCTTCTGGCAGCCCGTGACTTCAAGCGACAACCCGGCTACCTTCTGCCTGGGCGAGCCGGCCAAGAACATCGAAGTCGGCTCCCTCAATTCCCTCGACGTGCAAGTCCCGAAGTCAAAACCTGAGCCTCTCTATTTCCGCTTGCAGTACTCCGGAAATCTGGCGCTGGCCGACGTCATCACGCTGACGCGCACCGCCGCGGCACTTGAAGCCCGCCACAAGACTTTTCGCGTCGTTCCCGCCTCCGAGGCCACGTTTGAGCAGCTCCGCGAGGGACCGATTGTGCTGATCGGCGCTTTCGATAACATCTGGACCTTGCGGGTGACACAAAAACTGCGCTTCGGCTTCGAGTCAAAGGACGGCGTGGCTTTGCTGGTCGACCGCAAGAGCCAGAAGGCTACGACTTGGGCCACCGCATGGGACACACCCTATGAGAAGCTCTCCCGGGACTACGCCATCGTGGCGCGCATCCACGACAGCACCACCGGGGAGCCGGTTATCATCGCGGCCGGCATCTCAGAAGAAGGCACGGAGGCCGCCGGTGAAATTCTCTACAACCCCGTCTATCTCGATTCACTTCTCGCCAAGGCCCCGCCGGACTGGGACCGCAAAAACATGGAAGCGGTGATCGAGACACAGGTGATCCAGGGCCACTCCGGGCCGCCCAATGTGCTCGCCGTTGAAACCTGGTAAGCGCACTCAATGCGCTTTCGATCGATGAAGGCCCTTACCGCGTGAGACGCATCATCGATCCGCATCAGAAATCAATTCGCCGGGGACGTGTTTTGTACTTCAACAGTCGATGGCCGGATGCACTTACTTCTGCAACCGGTCTCTTCTCTTATCGCTTCCACTTATGCATCCAAGGCAGGCTCGTCACACGATTCCCGCAGTCGTGAAGTGCTCAACGTGCACACCCCCCGCTTTGCCGGTCGCGCTCCGCGGAAACGCTCGCCGGCTCGTTCTTCTTCCCACAATTCAATTTCCTACGGGATCGCTCGACGCACATCGCGCCTTAACCTACGCTTTGGATTTGGCTTTTTGCGCAGCCCACCGCTTGCGCTGCGCATCGGCGATACGCTTGCGTGCTTCTGCGCTCAGTACGCGCCTTTTGCGCGTCTTTGCCGGCGACTTTTTGATTTTCCGCTCTGTCACTTTGGTAGCAACTTTGCCGGAGTCGGCGAGCAGGGAGCGAACCTGTGTCAGCCTTGCAATCTCCGCATCGATTTGAGCAAGTATTGATTCAATAACCATAACCAGAGAATAAACCAATTTACTGTTCCTGCATACTTTTGGGCCCTGACTTATCCAACTTACGCGCGCGCTCATGCGAATTCATCATTCAGCTTTGCCGATGGTTCCGTTCTTGTAAGCCTTTTGTAGTACATAGAAGGCCAACTTCTTCTGGCCCTTCTCTGAGATGAGCCCTTTGCGGTTGAACTCATCCTGAATGTCTGCAAGCGGCCTGTTGGGCGAACGGAAATCCATCAATACCCACGGACTCATCCCTCTAAGTTGCGCGATCTTGTTGAGCATCGGCAGTTGATGACGATAAACATTCGCCTGGTATTCCTCGGTCCAGCGCTGATTCTCGCTGCCGTGCAATCCCGCCTTGGCAGAGGCCCCAAACTCACTTACAATCAGCGGCTTTTGGTAGTCAATTCTCCATTGAGTTACATCGGCCGAATCGGGATGCCCCTCGTACCATCCGATATATTCATTCATGCCGATCACGTCCAATGCCTTGCCCAGAGGATCGTCGACAATCTTTGTATTTCCCTCGCTGCGCACCAGCAATGCCGCTGTAATCAGGCGCGTTGGATCCAGCGCACGCGCGCGTCCTGCCAGCGTTTCAATGAATTGCGTGCGGGCCTCGTTATTAGGCGTTTCGTTGGCCATCGACCAGAGGATGATCGAAGCATGGTCGCGCGAAGTGTTAATCTCCTCGTCCAGTTGCTGCTCAGCCTTGGCCAGCACCTTGGGATTGTCAAAGTCCAGTGCCCAATACACCGGGTTCTCCGACCACACAAGAATGCCCTTGCGGTCTGCAGCGCGCAGCATCGTTTCATCGTGCGGATAATGCACCAGCCGCACGTAGTTACAACCGAGCTCTTTAGCCCATCCCAGCAGTGTCTCCGCATCT
>Ga0210386_10004933_pt1 | contig 10925 bp, 13 predicted proteins | sample IncBWH32OmetaG_FD_160091 | JGI IMG/M metagenome (GOLD analysis project Ga0210386, IMG submission 160091) | Forest soil microbial communities from Barre Woods Harvard Forest LTER site, Petersham, Massachusetts, United States - Inc-BW-H-32-O ... | reverse complement strand
CCACCAAGTATTCCCCGGCCCGAAAGTTGACGTCGAAAGTCATAACCGAAGCATTGGGGATATGGACGAGTAAGCCCTTGGCGCCGTTCTGCAAATGAATTTCGTTGACTATATGCCGCATGGAGGATCGCCGCGCTTTACTTTCGTTTCCGGGCTTGGGTTTTGCGGCGGCGCTCTTTTTTGCGGGCTTTCTTGCGAACAGTGGTCTGCTTCTTCTTAGTGGTGCTTTCAGCTTTCTTGTCGGCGAAATCGGCCGCTTCGAATTCGGTTTCGGCAGTGGTAATTTGCCCGGCGTTATCAACCGAGCCGCGAGCCGCGCGCGTCAGAGCGGTTTCAGTCGCCCGCTCCAGCTCTTCTGGTGAAATTGGCTGGGCATGGAAGAGCGCCCGGAGCACATCATGCCGCAACGTATTCTGCATGTCATCGAATAGCAGCTGCCCGCGCCGACGGTATTCGACCAACGGGTCCTGCTGGCCAACGCTCATCCAGTGGATACCCTCGCGCAGATGGTCCATGTTCTCAAGATGCTGCATCCAGAGGTTATCAAGTACTTGCAAGTAAATATCGCGCTCCACCTTGCGCATAATGTCCTTGGTAAAAGCTACCTCGCGGGCATTGTAGAGCTCGACGGCCTCGCTCTGGAGTACCTTGCCGAACTTGTCAGCCTCGGAATCAAACAACCGGTCGAGCGTCGCTTCGTCAAACGGGAATATCTCGCGCAGCACGTCTTCGAACTGGTCACTGGTGACTAGCGACGAGGTTGCTAAGGCGCGCGTTTCTTCGTCGATCAAGATTTTGATGCGTTTGCTGATATTGCCGGAGCGTAGAATCTCGCGCCGCATGGCATAAATAGCCTTACGGTGGCGGTTCATAACATCGTCATATTGCACGACGCTCTTACGTTGGTCGAAGTGGTAGCCTTCGACCTTCTTCTGCGCGCCCTCTAGGCTACGGCTGATCAAACGGTTCTCGATTGGCGTTTCGTCATCGACATTCAGCCGGCCCATGACATTAGCAATCTTATCGCCGCCAAAAATCCGCATTAGGTCGTCCTCAGTGCTAACGAAGAACTGCGTCACACCGGGGTCGCCCTGCCGGCCGGAGCGGCCGCGTAGCTGGTTATCGATGCGGCGTGATTCGTGGCGCTCAGAGCCGAGCACGAATAAGCCGCCTATCTCTTTAACGCCCTCGCCAAGAACGATGTCAGTACCGCGTCCGGCAATGTTAGTTGCCAGCGTAACAGCGCCCTGCTCACCTGCCTGGGCGACAATCTTGGCTTCGCGTTCGTTGTTCTTGGCGTTCAGTACCTGGTGCGGTACGCCGGCCTTGTCCAGCATAGCGCCAAGGGCTTCGTTCTTCTCGATGGAGACCGTGCCGATAAGAACTGGCTGGCCTTTGGTGTGCAGCGTCTTTACTTCGCGGGCGATAGCTTTGAACTTGCCTTTTTCGGTGCGGTAAATCCGGTCGGTGCGGTCGATACGAGCGATGATGCGGTTGGACGGGATCTCCACGACATCGAGTTTATAAATCTGGTGGAACTCTTCGGCTTCGGTCAGCGCCGTGCCGGTCATGCCGCCCAGCTTGTCATACAAACGGAAGTAGTTCTGGAAGGAAATGGTCGCCAGCGTCATTGATTCTTGCTGGACTTCGACGCCTTCTTTAGCTTCAATAGCCTGGTGCAGACCTTCGTTATAGCGGCGGCCAGCCAGCAAACGGCCGGTAAACTCGTCGACGATGACAACTTCGCCTTCTTTGGTCACCACGTAATCCTTGTCGCGGGTGAATAAGGCGTGCGCGCGCATGGCTTGCTGCAAGTGATAAATGGTGCGGATATTTTCGGAGCCGTAGAGATTGTCGATAGCGAGGATCTTCTCGATCTTTTCGACACCGGCGTCGGTTAAGATGACCGTCTTGCGTTTTTCGTCAGTTTCGAAGTGTTTCTCCTTAACCAATTGTCGGACAACCTTGGAGAATTGGGCGTACGCCGTACCGCTCGTGACGCTGGGAGCGCTAATAATAAGCGGCGTACGGGCCTCATCAACCAGGATGGAATCAACCTCGTCGACGATGGCGTAGTGCAAGTCATGTTGGCGCAGCTGGTCTTCCTCGCGCACCATGTTGTCGCGCAGGTAGTCAAAACCGTACTCGTTATTAGTGCCGTAGGTAATGTCGGCGGCGTAGGCTTCTTGCCGGGTACAAGGTTTGAGGTGGCGGAAACGTTCGTCCTCATGGTCAGTATTAGTAAAGCTCGCGTCGTATCGATAAGAGTGGTCGCCCAGGATCACCCCCGTGCTCATACCAAGGAAATCATAGACCTGCCCCATCCAGCCCGCGTCGCGCTGTGCCAAGTAATCATTGACGGTCACGACGTGGACGCCCTTTTCGGTCAAGGCGTTTAGGTAGACGGGCGCGGTGGCCACTAGGGTCTTGCCCTCGCCGGTCTTCATTTCGGCGACGTTGCCTTCGTGCAGCACCATGCCGCCAATCAGCTGAACGTCGAAATGCCGCTGGCCAAGCGCCCGGGTAGCCGCCTCGCGCACCACCGCGAAAGCGTCGGGCAGAATGGCGTCGAGTGACTCTTTCTTGAGTCGCTTCTTGAGGACGTCGGTTTGCTCGCGCAGCTGTCTGTCCGACATTTTTTTGTACGTGTCAGCCCGGTCGTTGACCAGTTTGACACGCTTCCGCAGCCGCTTGACCGTCTTGGCCTGCGGGTCTCCCAAAATCTTTTTGAAAACAATATTCATTAAACCTCACGTCCCCCGGCTACGAAATACTCACAAGTAATACTAAGATTATAACCGGTTTCGACCCCGAATGCGACCGTTATTTCCCAGAGTGTTTAGGCCGCGATCTTGTCGATAGGTGCTTCGACGTGTTTGGCGGCAAGCCGGCCAGCAGTCTCAGCGGCCATAGTTCTGGCCAGCTCTGGATCATTCAGTGTAACCTCGCTGTATTCACCGTCAGCTGTCCTGTGCGACACGTGAACTGTACCGTCAGCTTCGTCCGTCGGATCATCATTGTGCCAATCGACGCGCGCCCTAGCGGTAACAAACGAGCCGTCAGCACGGTGTTCATCATCAATACCTATAACACTGTTTTCCTTCTCGGCACGGCCCCCTAGTTCCCCATAGTGTCTTTCGCTAACCAAAACTCGCGGGCCGTTGATGCCACCCATAGCTTCTAGTGGAGGCTGCTGTCCCCTGTTGACGAGATCGTGATTCGCGGTACCTTCAACTGCTTGCCGGGCGTTGTCAACGCTTTGCATGAGTTCGTCGTGGCTGGTTAATTTTTCTGACATCTTATTTCCTCCTTTTTGCTGTTTGCATTGTTTATTTTTGATGAGCTTGTATTTATAATAGCAAAAGTTTGATTAATTGTCAATGTTCATACATGATGAAAACGAGTGGAAAGGCAGCAGTGGATTTTGCCGTTTCCATGAAAGTCTTCTTACAGCTGTCTTCGACTCCCAAAGTGATCTTGATTTTTGCCAAAAGCAAGCATAAAGCCAAGCAAAGTGCAGCGAGACTGGCTAAGGGCTACTTGGATGTTTCAGTCGAATATATGGTATGGCTAGCTACAATTTGCCCGGCAACATCAGCGATCATCGATTTTGCCAGCCACGGATCTTGAAATGTGTACGTGTCAAAGCCACTCCTTGGATGCTGACAGGTAATGGTGATCTCGACATACTTATTTTCTAAAGGCACACTACTCGGCCATGAAACTCGTGCTTGCGCCAATACAAGAGAGCCATTGGGAAGTAATGTGCCGCTAAATCCAACTAATGTCGTGATTTCCAGCCAGCTACCTTCATACACATCACGTTTACTGCAAAGCAGCCAGTTTTTTTGAGCACAAAGCAATCATAATTTTGCTAGCTACACTGGATGGTGTAGATTATAAAATTCCCGATCGCCAACACCGCTATCGAACCGTATGGTGATACCGTTGACTGGCAATGTTTGGCGAAGTCCATTAGGATAATCGCTATTAACGACGTCGACTTCATCACGTGGAATATGTTCCGCAGCAAGGAAGGAGTCGCGCACAACCTCTTCCGGCACATACACGGTGACGTCGCTATCTCCAGCCATCGTAGCCACGCACCGTACTGTCCGCAAGCGGTCAAGGTAGGCACGGCTGCGAAACACCTCGACCGGCTTATAGATTGGGTCAAAGTCCACCAAAGGCCGCACGATTACTTTGGCCATAGGGTCCAGTGGGCTATTACGGTCAACGACAGTCTTACCCGCCAGTACAGCACAGGCCTCGTCATGACCCAGCGCCACTACAAAAGTCTCGTGCACAATTGCCGTTTCCATAGTCAGGATTATACAACAAGCACACATTTAAAACAAGTTGAGAGATGCGTCCGGGAACACTTTCAGGCGCTGCGTTGGTGGAAGCGGGCGAAGAGGTGGCGATGGGTTTTGCCGTTGCCGTGGAGGTCTTTGTACTTCTGGAGTTGTTGCTTGAGTTTGGCTTCGACGATGTCGACGGCGGCGTACATGTTGAGGGCGCTTTCTTTGACGACGATGGTGCTGTGCGGCAGGTGGAACGTGGCTTCGCAGGTGCAGTGGTTGTGGTTCTTGGTCTTACCTTCTTTGAGGTGGACTTCGGCGTGGGCGCTCTCCCGATTATGGGGTGAAATGTAACGGTCAAGACCGCCGATCTTCTTGGTGACGTATTTGCGTAAGGAGTCATCAACGGTAGCGTGAACGCCTTGTATCTCAAATTTTTGCAACATATGACCTCCTTGATGTTAATTTGCAGCGGATCTTACAAAGCTACTAATTAGTATACGCCTCGGTCCAAACATCATTCTGAATTTATTTCAGAATCCCATGTCAATCTGCAAAACTGCCGCCTTCATAAACAGGATCCTGAAACTAGTTCAGGATGACGACGGAGTTAGATTTCGGTGCGGCCGCCCATGAACGGCTGCAGCACTTGGGGGACTTTGACATTACCTTCTTTGGTCTGGAAGTTTTCGATAATCGCGATTGGCGTTCGGCTGAGGGCGAGAGCGGTGGCGTCATTGGTGTGCACCAACTGAACTTTGCTACCAGCCTGGATAGCGAGTTCGGGCTTGGTACCATCCGTCTCGGTCGCTGGGATAAACCGACGCACCCGGGTCTGCAAGCGCCGCGCCTGATAATCGGTCATATAATCAGCAGTGTGGGTTTCGCGATATGTTCCCTGTCCGGGCAGCCAGGCTTCGATATCAATACCGCGGGCATTTGGCTTACCAATATCAGCGGTGCATTTGGTTAATACTTGATATGGAATACCGAGCAGTTGCATTAACTTTTCCTGAATAGCCACTAACAAAAGGTGCTCTTGCAAACCGTGATCAGCGTCAGTCAGCGACTCCATCTCCAACTTGTCGAACTGGTGCATGCGGAACATGCCTTCCATATCTTTGCCATACGTTCCAGCCTCCCGGCGAAAGCTGGTGGCGTAGCCGAGGTAGCGCAATGGTAACTCGTCTTCGGCCAGGATCTCATCAGCGTGCATGGAGCCCAAAACGTGCTCAGCACTGCCCTGCAGCCATAGATCCTCAGCTTCGATCTTGTAGCGATCGTCGCGCGGCTCCAGCCGGTCCATGGCGTCGTAGACTTCAGTACGCAGCATCAGGGGTGGCAGTACTAGCAAAAATGGTTTGTTGCTAACTTGCAGATTGTTTGCTTTGATAACTTCGTCAAGAAATGCCTGATCAGTCAGCTTGCTCATGACAAACTGGATAATGGCAAACTGCAACTGCACCAAGTCGCCTTTGAGATAGGCGAAGCGTGAACCAGTAACTTTGGCAGCCCGCTCTTTATCCAACCAGCCCTTGGCTTCGGCAATCTGGGCGTGGTTCTTGGGCTCGAAATCAAATTTCGGCGGCTCGCCAACCGTCTTGCTGACCATGTTTTGCGCTTCGCTGGTGCCAACTGGCACATCATCCAGGGGCATGTTGGGCACGGTTTTGAGCAGCGTATTAAATTCTTGCTCGATGCTGGCTAGTTGGTGCTCGAGTTTGGTCAACTTGTCCTTTAGTTCGCGTCCCTGAGCCAGTTGCTCGTCACTCGGCTTCTGGCCTTTGGTTTGACCGCTTAAATCATTGCGTTGGCGCCGTAAATCTTCCACTTGCTGCAACAGCTGGCGCCGCTCATCGTCGAAGCCAAGCAATTGCGCGATATCAACATCATAACCCTTCTGACGGGACTTCTCAGCCACTACCTCGGGATTGTCGCGAATAAACTGGATGTCTAGCATGGCTCAAGTATAAACTACCTGCCGGCATGATAAAACTGCCTGCGAAAACTAGTTGCGGCAGATTATGTTGAAATGATATGTCTAGTGAATGGTTTTGGGGCTTACATAAAATGAACGCCCGATCGCTGCGCCTGCGTGCCGGACTGCGTGACGCATACACCGCAAACGAAAACTGGGCATGGTGGCAGTAAACTCCGCCAGCAAAGCGTCCGCTCGCCAGTCAGTGTGCTGGCGCGACTCAGCTGCCACATGCATTTGGGCCAGGTCCGGCCGACCATTTTGGGCGGCAGGACGTCCAGGCAGCTCAGCATATGCCACCGCACTGTCGAATAGCCGCCGGGTTGCTCTCCAGGCAATGGGAATGCTAACGACGCCATCAAGCTCGTGGGTAGTGGCATCCCCTTCTCGGAATACTAACTCCTCAGTTTCAAGATGTTGCTGACGACGGTCATGGCCGTACTGTGCCTGTCTAGACAGTTTCGTCACGCCCGCCATTGGGTTATACAAGACTCGGTAGAGGCCCCCTTCCGGCCGTTTCCAGCTCACATAATATTGCGGGTCCGTATTGCCATTAGGGGCTGGCACGTCTCTAGCCGCACAGTTGAGAGCAAGGGCCTGTAGACCTTCCAAGAGAACAACCTCCCGCTGGTCAGCCAGCGTAGTAAAGGCTTCTGACGAGCAGATTGGAAGCGGCGCAAACTCTGATGAACGAACTGTAGACATAATCTTGCCTTTACCGTCAATATTCTTTTGTATTATTATACTACGTTTCTGTAGAACGTCAACCCTGCTGGTTGTTCTGAAGGTGGCGTAGGGTCAGTTCGGTGCGTTGGCGGGCGTAGCTGCAGAAGTCACAGGGGCCACCCATGGCGGCGTCGCCCACGGGCGGCATATCGTTGGAGTCCAAGCATTGTTTCATTTTTAACAGTGTCGGTTCGATCCAGGCATCGCTGCCGGTATATGGAATAACCTTGGTGAAGAACTCCAGCTTGTCACCGAAACCATCCAGGTCAATCCGGGCGTTGGTATAGACGAAATAGCCGGTATTGCTGACCGCGAAGCCATTCTGTCGCAGTAGCCACTCGTACACTTCCAGCTGGCGTTTGTAGCTCATTTGCCAATCCGAGTCGATACTTACCTCCTTATTCTTAGAGGTCGCCTTATAGTCAACAACAATCAGTTCGCCGTCATCGTTTACCCAGACATCATCAATGGCGCCGAAGACGTGCAGGTTGGTTGGCTTATGCAGCGCTGTGACGCCAGTGAAGTTGTAGCGCCAGGTATTGAGATCTTTGTGGGCATAAGGGACGGCTTTGATTTGATTGTCAGTCATCAAAGGATGCGGTTTGCCCTGCGCGCGGTAAGCGTCAAACTCTTTCTTAAAAAGCTCATCGATAGTCTTATTGATATTGAACGGCGGCCCGCTCGGGCGGCTGATCTTCAGCCGGGCATCCAGCCAGAAACAACGTGGGCACTGCGTGAAGAGCTCGATCTTAGATCGGCTTACTTTGAAGGCGGCTGCCTGTCCCAGTTGGTACGGCAGCGATCGTTGTCTGGTATAGGCCATTATCTATATTGTACCTGAAAGCATTGCATCGTCATCCTGAACTAGTTTCAGGATGACGGGAGTAGCGTTACAGTTCTTCCAAGATACGGATAAGGTCGGCCGGTGTGTCAGCCAGGCCAGCAGGTTCTCTGGCTGCAAGGTCAGCGGATCGGGCAAGGCCCCAGGTGACGGCAACTACGCGCACGCCAACCGACTGGGCAGCCTGAACGTCCCGCAACTCATCACCAATGTAAATAGCTTCGTTTCGGGCAATGTGCTGATCTCGTAACAGCCGCCGTAGAGCCTGTGCTTTACCAAATAGGCCGATGCTGCCGTAAATTTCCAAAAAATAGGTATGAAGGTGCTGGGTGTGCAGGAATGAATGTACGTTGCGCACTGTATTACTACTCAGGATGAGGAGTTGGTGACCTTCGGCATGCAATTTTCTAATTACCTCGGGCATACCATCAAACGGCTCGATCTGCTTGATGACTTTGCCCATTCCTCGCCGGCCCCTTAAAAACAAGTTGGGCAGCCGCCACCAGCTACAGCCCAATTGCCGGGCCATCGCCAACATCGAGAGTCCGCGCAGCTCGTCCTGCTGGACTTCGTCCAATGGCGAGCGCTTGGCTTCGGCCGCCAAGAAACCAGCCACATAGTCGAAACTATCGGCAATCGTCCCATCGAAGTCAAAAATAATGGCAGCCATTACCTCTAGTGTACAGCAACGGGTTCGTACGGTATGTGGCACATCCCCTGGCCCGTACGTTCGGCGTATTTTTGATGATAATCTTCGGCTTCATAAAACTTGGTAGCTGGGACGATTTGGGTGACAATTGGCTTGTCGAATTTCGGCTCTAGTTCGCGTTCGACCTGCTCGGCAGTTTGGCGCTGCCCGTCATCAAAATAGAAAATCGCTGAGCGATAACTGTCGCCAATATCTGGACCCTGTCGGTTGAGTTGTGTCGGGTCGTGCATCCGGAAAAACTGCCGACATAACATTTCATAACTAATCTCAGCTGGGTCAAATTCCAGCAGCACCGCCTCGGCATGCCCAGTTGTATGGGTGCAAACTGCTTCGTAAGACGGGTTCTCGGTATGGCCGCCCGTGTATCCAACCGTGGTTTTCGTAACGCCCGGCACTTGGTCAAAATAATACTGCACACCCCAGAAACAGCCTGCCGCAAAGATCGCTTGTTGCATACGCTTAGTCTACCATCCCCTGCTAGTTCTCCTTCAAGGTCGTGAGCCATTCTTTGTAATCAGCGTGCTCGCCGCGCAAAGTTTGCTGGTATACCGTCCGCAACCGTTTGGTAATCGGCCCAAGGCTGTTTCTGACTTGCCGGGCATCGATTTCTATAACCGGGCTGAGGAACGCCGACGAACCTGACATGAAAACTTCGTCGGCAACATACAACTCCGTTAGATCTATCGAGCGCTCAACAACCGGTATCCCCATGTCTCGGGCTATTTGCATAATACTCAACCGGTTAATGCCTTCTAGAAGATCCGAGTGCGTATCGGGTGTGTAGAGAAGCCCGTCGCGAACCATGAAGATATTCGCCGCGCTCAGTTCACAGACATGGCCTTGGCTGTCCAGAAAAATACAGTCGTCATACCCACTATCAATAGCATCCTGCCGAGCGAGCACGGAATTCACATAGGCCCCGTTGACCTTGGCGCGCGACGGAATAGCAGTGTCCGGAATACGCCGCCACAAGCTGGTTTTCAAGCGGACGCCAGTTGTCGGCACGATTGGTTCGGCGTCATACACGAAGATGGTCAGCAGCGTTGATAAGCCACGCGACTTGGTACCTGGGAGCAACGCGTCGACATGAATCGAAGCCCGCACTAATACGTCCTTCTTGATAGCATTCGCCGCCATCAGCTCCTTCGCCGCTGTTACAAAATCCTTATAGGACCAGTCAGCTGCTGGTAGCTCAATACCAATTATTTTCGCTGAATCTTGCAGGCGCTTAAAATGCTGCGGCAAACGAAAACCCTGGAGCCCTGAAGCAGTATGCGCGACATGGAAAACCGTGTACACGCTCAAGCCGTAGAGAACCGCCGAGCTGGCAATGCTCAAGTTGGCGTCGCCAAAAGCGATTAGTTGGCCATTGAAGTAAGCCTGGTCATAAATATGAGCCACGGGTTGCTACTCGGTGACTTTGACGTCGCGCCAGAAGGCTACGTAGTCTTTGTAGTCTTTTTTGACGATGTCGAGCGAGCTGGGTTTGGGATCAGGGTAGCTCCAGGCATTGTCCTTGCTCCAGGTGTCGCCCTGCCCAACGTCAAAGTATTGGCACACGCCTTTCCAGGGACAGGTGTAGGGCGTTGGGCTTTTGCGCAGATACTCTTGCTTGACACTGCTTGGCGGAAAGTACCAATTCTGCTCGATATAGATCAAATCGGCCTTATCGGCCTCCGCAATAACAATGTCGTTCCAAACTGCTTTCATAGACCCTCCTGTTACTTTACCAGTATGACACGAATCGCTGGTGGATTATAGGCCGATGCCGAAGCTAGCGCCGACGGTCATCAACAGGATGACCAGGCCAAGCCCTCGGCGAAAGTAATTAACTCCCCGAAAGACTTCCAGGAGGGCCCAGATGACCAGTACTCCGGTAGATAGCCACCAGAATAGATTGGCCGTGTTATGCGACGGTGATAACAGCGAGATAAGCGTTAGGATTACCCACGCGATGAGCCAAATATTTGGCATTTGGAAAACTACCACATGGCCATGGCGGTCACGCCAGATTTTGTCCCAAAGGTCACGGCGGTCGCGCTGACTACGATCTCTTAACATGCGCCGCTATTCCAGTTCGAAGTTCTTATGTTACAAATCACTGCCAAAGAGTATAGCGGACTATTGCTGAGTGGTAAATGTGGAAAAACATAATTCGTCTTGACGCCTAACCCTTCTCCCCCCATCCCAACCCAATTTCAGCACCCACACGAACAAGTTGTACCCTAGAGACATCACCTCAGTGTATAGTCTCAATCAACTGTCTCTTTTGTAATGTTCTTTTTTGATGGCAAAAAAGAACCAAAAAAGCCACCGCATAGGCGACAAACATTATTAAAGTGCCACCTATTTGTATACCGCGTGACGAGG
>Ga0210386_10004932_pt1 | contig 10930 bp, 10 predicted proteins | sample IncBWH32OmetaG_FD_160091 | JGI IMG/M metagenome (GOLD analysis project Ga0210386, IMG submission 160091) | Forest soil microbial communities from Barre Woods Harvard Forest LTER site, Petersham, Massachusetts, United States - Inc-BW-H-32-O ... | reverse complement strand
TACCAAGCCCAACCCACGGGCCACGCCGCGCGCGACATCATACAGCGCCATCGTCTTGTCGTTCGCTTCCCACACCGGCCGCGTCACCCCGCGTGCGACCTTGAACTGCACCTCATTCGACGCATTGTTCAGCGCCAGCATGCGCGCGACACCACGATCCAGATCCTCCTGCCGCTTGGCCATCGACAGTGCCTCACCCGTGCAGGTAGTGGCGACGCAGTTCACCCACAGTCCGCCGTGGATCACGCCGACGCTGAACGTGCAGTCGGGGGTGGTCATGTCCTCGATCTCGATCAGCTTGCGCGCCATCTCGCGGATCGCCGAGCGCCCCTCGGACAGTCGTGCGCCGGCATGGCTGGGGCGTCCGGTCGATTCCAGATTGAAGCGCGCGATGGCATAGCGGCCGGTAACCACGCCGCCATCCGGGCGCGCCGGTTCCGGGATCAGCACATAGCGATGGCGCGCTGCCTCAGCCTCGATCAGATCGCGCGTCGATGGGCTGCCGACTTCCTCGTCACTGGTGAACAGCACGGTGATCGGCAGCCTGGTCGTGACACCGGCGTGCGCGAGCTGCCGGATCGCGTCCAGCGGCAGGTAGTTGCCGCCCGTCATGTCCTGGATGCCGGGTCCCCAGGCGCGCCCGGCCTCGCGCCGGAACGGCAGTTTCGCTAGCGTGCCGACTGGATGCACTGTGTCGAGATGCCCCATCACCAGAATGCCCGGCGCATGCGGCGTCGGATGCGGGAACGTGGCGCGTACGCAGTCGCCAAATCCCATGCGGCCCGCGATCCGCTCGATTCGCGCACCAGCCAGCATCAGCTCGCGCCCGACCAGATCCATCATTCGGTTGACCGCGCCGGCATCCCAGGTCGGGCTTTCGCATTCCACCCAGGCACGCAGCCCGTTCAGCATCGTGTCGGCGTCGAAGGGCAGGGAGCGCGGGTCCATCGAGATCTCCTGGTTGGCTGACGCCGCAGCAAAGCTGGTTCGACCCATCACCGCAAACCGGCACCCAGTCGCAATCCGGTATCAGCGGATAACAGCAAGCGCCGTGGTCACCACCAACAGCGCCGCGAGCGTGACATTGACGATCCGCGACAGCGTCGGGTCGTGCAGCACACGTGCCAGTGACGCTCCGACCAACAGCCAACTCAGGTGGATGATCACGATCATCGCGGTTAGCAACGTCATCTTCACCACGGCGTCGCGCGCGTGGTCCGCGAGCACGGTCGTGCCGGCAAACACCGCGGCGATTGCCAGGTATGCTTTCGGATTGGCAATCGCCAACAGAAAGCCACCAACGAGCGCGGGTGCAGCGATTTGCGAATCCTGTCGCGACAACGGTGGTGCGGTAGCGATCTGAAACGCCAGATAGAGGATGTAGATCGCGGACAGCGTGAGCAGGATCGGTGCTCCATGTGGGATCGAGAGCACGGCCGCCACCACGCCGAGCGCGACGACGAGCAGCACCGCGGTCGTGCCCAGGATCAGCCCGCAAGCGTACGGCAGCGATCGGCGAAACCCATAGGCAGCGCCGACAGCCGTCACGCTCATGGTGGATGGCCCGGGGCTGCCCATGATGACCGCGGAGGCGAGCAGCAATGGCAGAATCGGTTGCCACGGCATAAGCGTGGTGGCGGTGGTCATGCGGATACCCCAACAGGATCGCCAAAGACGCTAAGGTCGGTCCCTGCCAGCCGTCTTGAACGGTCGTGTACGCTGCCAATCGCTCAGGGCAGCCGGCTCAACCGGTCGCCCAACAGTGCGAAGAACCCATCCGCATCCAATGTTTCCAGCAGCGTGACGTTCGTCGTCCGCCCGGTGCGCTGCCAGCGGTCAACCGACGTGCGGCCGCGCCCCGGCCCGGGACCGAGATCAATTTCCACGAAAACCTCGCGCGCGGTGAACAGCTCCGGCTGCAGCAGCCACGCTACCGTACACGGATCATGCAGTGCCGCGCCATGCCCATCGTATCGGCGTGACAACGGCACTGTCGTCTGGATGTCGCACACAGTTTGCAGACAGCGCCCAGTCCCCACCGCGCGCAAGGTCGCCAACCGCGTCGGGGTGCACAAGGCTTGTCCGGTCAGCTCCAGCGTCGCCAGCACCACCGGCCGACCGCAGGCCAGCACGATCGCCAACGCCTCCGGATCATTCAGCGCGTTGAATTCGGCGGCTGGGGTGGCATTGCCCTCGGTCCAGGCACCACTCATCAGCACGATGCGCGCGACTTTCGCTGCCAGCGCCGGCTCGGTCGCCAGTGCCAAGGCGAGGTTGGTCACCGGCGCGACGCCGACCAGCGTCACCGGCCGCACCGCGCGGCGCAGCAGATCACGGATGGCATCGGCGGCGTGTCCCGGTGCGGCCGCGCCACCGGCCGGCAGCGCGGCCCCGCCCAGTCCGTCGACGCCGTGCACGCGCACCTCGCTGGTGAAACTGCCCAGCAGCGGCCGGTCGGCGCCCGCAAATATCGGCACGGACGCTTCCGCCAGCGCCGCCAACGCCAGCGCGTTGTGCAACGTGCGATCGAGACCGACATTGCCGCCCGCCACCGTCACCGCCAGCAGCTCGATCTCCGGCGACGCCAACGCCATCAACAGCGCGAAGGCATCGTCGGTCCCGGGGTCGCAATCGACGATCACCGGCACCCTGTCAGCCATCGCGCCCCCCCCCTCCATAAAGCGCCCCAGCGTAGGCGCATTCGTGAACCGCTTCGACAGGCACCGAAGCATGCGCGCCGGCCGCCGCGGTAGACTGCGGCAGCAGCACAGGAGATCGCCATGACGCTGACGGTGTTTATCCGCTACCAGATCGACCCCTATCAACGCGATGCGTTCGAGGCATACGCCAAGCGTTGGCTCGAGATCATCCCCGGCTGCGGTGGCGCGCTTGTCGGCTACTGGGTGCCGCACGAGGGCACCAACAACATCGCCTACGGCCTCATCTCCTTCCCGAGCCTCGCGGAGTACGAGACCTATCGAACGCGTATCCGCACCGACAGTGCCGGCGAGGCCAATTTCCGCTTCGCCCAGGAGCATCGCTTCATCCAGGCCGAGGAGCGCAGCTTCCTCCGGCAAGTGGTATAACGCTGCACGCGCCTCGCGCGTCATTCCTGCGAACCCAGGAATCCACGATCGCCGGGGACGGGTGAGCCGGCACACGGATGCCTCCGTTCGCAGGCATGACGACGGACGCGAAGCCAACAAGGATAGACCAATGATCGCCGTCATCTTCGAAGTTTGGCCGGTGCCGGAACGCAAGCAGACCTATCTCGACATCGCCGCGTCGCTGCGCCCGCAACTCGAGCAGATCGACGGCTTCATCTCCATTGAACGCTTTGAAAGCCTCTCCGAGCCCGGCAAGATCCTGTCACTGTCCTTCTTCCGCGATGAGGCCGCCGTGCAGGCCTGGCGCAACACCAACGATCATCGCGCCGCGCAGGAACAGGGACGCGCCGGCGTGTTCCGCGACTACCGGCTCCGCATCGGTGGTGTGATGCGTGACTACGGCATGACGCGTCGTGAGCAGGCACCGGAGGACAGTCGCGCGCACCACGGCTGACCCCGCGTTCCTCTTCGCTGACGGTGCGGTAAGGTGCCGGCTCCTCGACATCTGGAGCCAGTATGACCGATCGGATCGACGACATCGCCCTGCGGTTGATCGAAAGCCGCATCCGCAACCCGCGCAGCCAGGGATCCGGCGCCGTGTCGCGCATTGTGCGTCGGGTGATCGTGACGATCCGTACCGCCGACGGCCTGACCGGTTGGGGTGAGGCGGCCCCCTGGGCACCCTTCGGTAACATCGCCGAGACCACACTCGCCGTGTTGGATACGGCGCTGCGTCCGGTCCTGCTGGGGACTGATCCCGCTGCCATCCGCGCGCGCATGGCGGATTGCGCCAAGGCGATTGCCTTCCACCCGGAAGCGAAATCAGCGGTGGAGATGGCGCTGTGGGACATCGCCGGCCAACGCGCCAACGCGCCTGTGCATGCGCTGTTGGGCGGCGCGGTGCGCACGACGATCCCGCTGTCCTTCTCGATCGCCGATCCCGACTTCGCCGCGGACCTCGATCGGGCGCGCGCGATGTTCGCCCAGGGCCACCGCATCCTTAAGGTGAAAACCGGCTACGCCAGCCACGCCGATGACCTCCGCCGGCTCGCCGCACTGCGCGACGCGCTGACCGATCTCGACCTGCGCGTCGACTACAACCAGGCGCTGGGTCCGTGCGACGCCCTGGTGCGCCTGCGTGATGTCGAAGGCTTCCGCCCGACATTCATCGAGCAACCGGTGCCGCGCGGGCAGGAACGTGCGATGGCATCGCTGGCTGCCGCGCTCGACACGCCGATCCTCGCCGATGAAAGCGTCTACGACGCGACGGAGCTGCTGCGCGCCGTGCGCGTCGGCGTGGCGGACTGCGTATCGATCAAGTTGGGCAAGTGCGGTGGCATCGGGCCGGCGCGCGCACTCGATGCGGTGGCCGAGGCCGCCGGCTGGCCGACTTACGGCGGCACGCTATGGGAAGGCGGCATCGCCTTGGCCGCCGCCGCGCACGTGCTGAGCACGCTGCCGAACATGACACTTGGCTGCGAATTCTACATGCCCAGCTATGCGCTGGAGCAGGACGTCGTCGCGGATGTCCTGCAGGCCGGTGGTGGGTTCGTTCGCATACCGGACGGACCCGGACTGGGCGTCACCATCGATGCGGAGCTGCTCGACACCCAAACCGTCGCGCGCTGCTGAACGGCGGCCGCTGTCCGTCAGGTGGTGCCGATCCGGGAAATTCGGCGTCAGCGCCAACTGGCGTTGCGCTTCACCCCACAGCGTGCGCCGCGCCATGAAGATGTCGGTCGGTACACAATCATGCAGCACGATCACCGAATCAGGCTCGTAAAACCGCTCGGTGTTGGCGAAGTCCCGCAGCAGATATGCGTATCAGTGCATGCCATCCAAAAATGCCAGGTCGACCGGCCGTTGCAGCAGACGCAGTGGGTCGTGTTGGGCAAACAACGCATCGCTGGTGGACTGAAACAACAGGCAGCACGGCTTTCTGCCGACCACATCCATTGTGAGATGCATATTGGGTCGATGGCCAGTGAGGCGCAATGTGGCGGACAGAACGTCTCGCCGCCGGCGACCCCAATTTCAACCTAGGCCCGCGGTTGCAACAGCTCGTGCAGCGTTGCCAGCGCATTGAGATAGAGCGACCGGGTCAGCGGCGGGATGCGATCTTCATGGCTGGGCCGCAGTTCACGCATCGCGGCGCCTCCTGCCGCGTCGATGAAACGGTCTTGTTGCACGCGTCAACGCGGACCGGGGCGCCACTGCAGTGCCTGCCCCTGCCGTTCAGGTCGGCAACGGGATCAGGCCCGCAGCAGCCCCCGCATCGGCGCATCCGTGGCGCTGCCCGGAAACACCTGCGCCAGCGCGCCGGACGGTAGCCCGAGATGTCCGGCCAGCAGCCCCATCGCCACCTCGCGCACATCGATCGTCGGTGCCAGATCGCGATTCTCGAACAGCTTGCCCGGACCAAGTCCCGGCCAGTTGGCCCGCACGTGCCCGCCCGCCACCGCACCACCTAGCGCGAAGGCAACTGTGGCGGTGCCATGATCGGTGCCATTGTCCCCGTTAACATGTGCGGTGCGGCCAAACTCGGTCATCACCAGCACAGCGGTCTGCCGCCACGCCGGGCCCAGCGCGCTCTTCAGCGCACCCATTCCGGCATCGAGCTGACGCAGTGGCTGGTCCAGCCGTGCCATCTGCGCGACATGCGTGTCCCAGCCATTGATCTCCATCGCCGCGATGCGCGGACCATCGCTGGCGCCCAGCAGCTTGCCGGCGGCTTCGGCCAGCGCCGGGAAGGCGTAGCGGTCCTTTTCATCGGGTGCGCCGGGCATCACATCGGCGGCGAAAGCGCGTGCGCGCAGCCCGTCGGCAATCGCGGGACCGGTCAACCGGTCGTCGTGATTCAGTTGCGCGATGCGCGCGTAAAGTTCCGGTTCCGGCGTCGAGAACCCATGCGGCGCCCAGTTGCCCACCATCGCCGGACCACGCAACACCAGCGGCACGGTGACGCTGACTGCCAGGGCAAGCCCGGTCGGCGCCTGTTGGTCCGATGGTAACGCCCCCACCGCACGGTTCAGCCAGCCGCTGGTCAACCGATGATCGGCGCCACTCTCCAGGTAATCTTGCGCCTCGAAATGACTGCGTGAGCGATACGGTCCGGCGGCGGCATGGACGATCAGCAGCTCATTTGCCTGATACATCGCATACATATTCGTCAGGGCCGGATGCAACCCGTAGAAGCCGCCCAGATCACGCAGCCCATTAGGCTGCCCAGGCAGCGGCGGAATCAACACCGCGCGCAGGTTGCGCAACCCCGGATCGCCATAAGGCGGCACCACGGTCAGCCCGTCCATCGCCCCACGCAGGATCACCACGACGAAGCGCTTGTCGGTCGGCGCGGCCGCCAGCGCCAGCGACGCGCGGCCAGCCAGTCCGCTTAGGCTGACAGCCGAGGTCAGGCCCAGCAGCGCGGCACGACGGGTGAGAGGCATCCCTATCTCCTCTGGAAGTCGGGCGAGGTCAGCAGCAGCGTGAAGGCATCGCGGCGCGACCCGGCATGCTGCATCGCCGTCAATGTCTCTGGCCGCAGCAGCGGACCCAGCGCGGCCTCGGCCAGTTCCGCCGGATCGTGGTCGCCGATCCGCCCGGCGAAGCCATAGGACCAGTCGATCCGCCGCATGATCGCCTCGGGCGCCGCCCAATCGCTGGCCTTGTCGGACCAGCCGTTCGGTGCCGGCGCATTCCACAGCGGTTGGCCCAATCCGGCCAGGATGCCGGGCAGGGCCGGGATCGCGCTGCTGTCCAGCGCCAGCAATCGTGCACTGGCGATCACGTAATCCTGCGGCGTACGGTATTTGCTGCCGGGCTGCCAGGCTGCCGGCAAGTCCACCAGTGCGCCGGACGCCGCGCCAAGATCACCGCGCGAATCGCGCAACACGGCCTCGATGCGGCGCACGGCGTGCGGTGGTGGATCGTCGGCGATGAACTGGCGGACCAGCTTGGTGGCAAGGAAGTGGTGCGTCGATGGATGATTGGCCAGGAAGGTCAGCGCCGCCACGCCGCCGGCCTCACCTGGCGGGAAGGGCAATCCCATGAATGTGACCGACCCCGGCTCGTGCGCCATCAGGCGGAACAGGAAACCGGGTGATGGCCCGCGCAGATCCACCGACCAGCCGGTCAGGATGCGGGCAAAATTCGTGACGTCCGCCTGGGTGTAGCCGGCGGCCGGGCTGACGGTGTGCAGCTCCATGCACTCGCGCGCCAGGTTCTCGTTCAGGCCGCGCTGCGTGCGCTGGCCCGCCGGACTGTCTGGCCCCACTGATTCGGCATTCTGGAGATACATCAGCATGGCCGGGTGACGCATCACGGCCATCAGCATCGCCTCGAACCGGGCCGTCACGTGCGGGCGTATCGCCTCTTCGATGAAGGCGCCGACCAGCGGCTGGCAACCTCCCTGACGGATCGAGACGGTGAAATGGTTGGTCCAGAACCACACCAGCCGCTCTCGGAACGGCGTCGGCGTGGTCAGTGCATTGTCCAGCTCGGCCTTGGCATCGGCCTCGTAGACCTCGTGTGCATGGTTGGGGCCGAGCCGTGCGACGGGCGTTTCGGCACCGGTCGACAGCCGTGTCGCCGCCCGCGCCTGTCGCCGTTGCTCCCGGTCGGCGATCACCGCTGCGAGGCCCTTGGCCGTGGACGGCTCCGAGGCGATTCGCGCCGGGTCGGGGCCGCGGAGCTGGCCAAGTAGCCATTGCCGCGGATCGGCTGGCAGCGCTGCGTCACCCCGTCGGCCGAGGCCGAACCGCACCAGCGCCTGAGCTGTCTGAGTGTCCATGCCGGGACCTTAGGCGCCAACAGTGGCGCGCGGGCGTTGCCGACTGTGACAAAAGGTGAATACCGGAGGCACCTCGCGCCGCCGGTTCTTCCCCCCGCGCACCGGGTTGGTCCAATCTTCGCTTGCAAAACCGCGCGCTGTGGCCCATTTCCCGGCCGTCATCGCTGACCACTGGTGGTTAGGATTTGCGGGCGCGCGGGGCAGGGATCTCGGGGCGCCCGTCGTGGTATGGAGGCTCATCGTGCCTGGGACGTCGCTCGCCATCATCCGGAATATCGGGATCACCGCGCATATTGACGCGGGGAAAACCACGACGACGGAGCGGATCCTGTACTACACCGGGGTCTCCCATAAGATCGGGGAGGTGCATGATGGCAACACCACCACCGATTACATGGACCAGGAGCGTGAGCGTGGCATCACGATCACCTCCGCTGCGGTGACCTGCGTGTGGCGCGACCATCGCATCAACATCATCGATACGCCCGGCCACATCGACTTCAACATCGAGGTCAATCGCAGCCTGCGCGTACTGGACGGCGCCATCTTCATCATCGAGGGCGTGGCCGGCGTGCAGCCGCAGTCCGAGACCAACTGGCGCCTGGCCGATCGCTACAACGTCCCGCGCGTCATCTTCATCAACAAGCTGGACCGCACCGGTGCCGATTTCTATCGCGCCAACCAGACGTTGAAGGACAAGCTCGACATCGTCGCGCTGCCGCTGCAGTTGCCGATTGGCATTGAGGACAAGTTTCTCGGCGTGGTCGACCTGATCGAGATGAAGGCGATTATCTGGGAAGGCGGCGAGCTGGGTGCGAAGTACCACGACGAGCCGATCCCCGACGACATGCTGGAGCAGGCGAAGGAGTATCGCCAGACGCTGCTCGACACCGCTTTGTCGGTGGATGACGCGGCGATGGAAGAATACTTCGACAAGGGCGACGTCGCGGTTGCGACGCTGAAGCGCTGCATCAAGGCCGGTACGATTTCGGGTGCGTTCCGCCCCGTGCTGTGCGGTACGGCGTTCAAGAACAAGGGCGTGCAACCGCTGCTGGACGCGGTGATCGACTATCTGCCGTCGCCGGTTGACGTGCCCGGCATTAGCATCGCCGCGGCCGAAGGCGAGGAGGATGGCGAGCATTCGGATCGCCGCCGGATCAAGGCCGATCCCGCCGCGCCGTTCGCTGGCTTGGCGTTCAAGATCATCAACGACAAATACGGCACGCTGACCTTTGTGCGTGTCTATGCCGGTACGTTGAAGTCCGGCGACACGGTGATGAACACCACCAAGGGGCATCGCGAGCGCATCGGCCGGATGTTCCAGATGCACGCCGACAAGCGCGCCGAGATCAAGGAGGTTGAGGCGGGCGACATCGCGGCCTTCGTCGGCCTGAAGGACACCGGCACGGGCGACACGCTCGCCTCGGCCGATGACCCGGTGGTGCTGGAGCGGATGGCCTTCCCGGTGCCGGTGATCGACATCTCGGTCGAGCCGCGCACCAAGGAATCGATCGAGAAAATGAGCCTCGGTTTGCAGAAGCTGGCGGGCGAGGACCCGTCGCTACGTCTGCGCACCGATCAGGAAAGCGGCCAGACCATCCTGTCCGGGATGGGTGAGTTGCATCTGGAAATCATCATCGATCGCCTCAAGCGCGAGTATGGCGTGGAGGCGAATATCGGCGCGCCGCAGGTGGCGTATCGCGAGACGATCAGCCGGCCGCACACCGAAACCTACACCCACAAGAAGCAGACCGGTGGGTCGGGCCAGTACGCCGAGGTCAAGATCACCTTCGAGCCGCTCGAGCGTAACAGCGGCGTGGTGTTTGAGAATTCCGTGGTCGGCGGGTCAGTGCCGCGGGAATACATCCCGGCCGTGGAAAAGGGCATCAAGGTGCAGGCTGAGACTGGCGTGTTGGCCGGTTTCCCGACAGTGGATTTCAAATACAGCCTGATCGACGGCAAGTACCACGACGTCGACTCGTCCGCCCTGGCATTCGAAATCGCCGCCAAGGCCTGCTTCCGCGACGGCATGAAGAAGGCGGCACCGATCATTCTGGAGCCGATTATGGACGTGGAGGTCACCACGCCGAACGATCATGTCGGCGACGTCGTGGGTGACCTGAACCGCCGCCGCGGCATGATCCAGAATCAGGAGAGCAGCGGGTCCACGGTGATTGTGCGCGCCCATGTTCCCCTGAAGGAGATGTTCGGCTACATTTCCGATCTTCGGAGCATGACCAAGGGGCGCGCATCCTTCACCATGCAGTTCCATCACTACGATCCGGTGCCGCGCAACATCGCGGACGAAATCATGGCCAAAAGCGCCTGATGCGGGGTCCCGCATGACGGTAGGTCAGTAGATGGCAGCGCCCCGTCTGCACTGGACTCGGGGGCGCGCGGATCAGGGAGCGGGCGAGGCCCGCACCCTTGAATGGATTGGTCTGGATGACGCGGGCGAGCCCATCGCCCGCGTTATTCGTTTGCTGGGTCCGTTATGGACCGGCTGGCGCCAATACCGCGCCGTGGCATTGGACAATGAGGCCAAGGTGATCGAGCTGCGTCCCTCGGTGCCGGAAGGCGGCGGTTGGCTGGCCTGTATCGGCGGCCAGGTTGTGGGCCGAGCCGCGCTGCCACTCCAGGCAGTCCGTACCGCCGAAGCAGCTCTCGGCGGCGATTAGCCCCATTTTCCGGGTTTTGGTGGGATCTGGGCGGCACAGCCGCGCCAAACGTCACAATACTGTTGCATGTTCGCCGCATTTGACGCTCAATTGCGTGTCGTGTTCGCGATTATATTTACGTGTTTCGAGACGCGGGTGTATCTACGTAACGTCTACCGACCCCATGGACCGGGAGGAGTGCCGTCTGCATGGCAAAAGCCGTACGCAAGCCAAAATCAAACGCGGCCGCCCGGGCAAAAGCCAAGGCGAAACCTTCCGCTCCTCGATCGCGCGTCAACGCGTCGGTCGCGGTCGACATGTCGAAGCTCGAGGTGGCTTGGCCGCGCCACAAGCAGCCGGTGAACCTGCGCATCGAC
>Ga0210386_10004929_pt1 | contig 10934 bp, 9 predicted proteins | sample IncBWH32OmetaG_FD_160091 | JGI IMG/M metagenome (GOLD analysis project Ga0210386, IMG submission 160091) | Forest soil microbial communities from Barre Woods Harvard Forest LTER site, Petersham, Massachusetts, United States - Inc-BW-H-32-O ... | reverse complement strand
TGACTTCGGCGGCATCGGCGCCGGCTTCGGCGCTCGGAGTCTCGGTGTCGGCCGCATCCGGCGCGGCGATCGCAGCGTCCATGGCGGGCGCCTCCGCGTCCTCCACGGGGGCCGTCTGCGCGTCGCCGTGCGCGCCCGCATCGTGGGGCACCGTACCGCCCGCGTCGTAGGAATACGGCGCGTCGAACGCAAAGTTCCCATCGAGCTCCAATTCGGGAGTCCCGGCGTCTTCGTCCGAACCGCCGAAATCGCACGCGCAAACGAGGGTCAAGAGCAAGAGGCCCGCGGCGCGCGCAAGACGTGCATATGGCGCGAACGGCGGAGACCCCCAGCCCGTGGGCGGGTGGAAGCTCGTTTTCATGGGGCTAACCACTATTGGTGCCCCAAGATTGGCAATGGGTCAATTGCCGGCGCGATTCGGATCGCGCCACGCGCGCTCGAAGGGTAGGCGCCACGCGTGCGGCGCGATCAGCGAGTGAATCACGTTGGGTCCCCAGCTTCCGGGCGTGTACAGACGCACGGGGGGCGGCGCTTCCAGCAATGGTTTCGAGCGCTCCCACAAACGTTCAATGCCGTCGGCCGTAGTGAACAGCGTATGGTCGCCGCGCATCGCGTCGAGGATCAACCGCTCGTACGCCTCGAGCACGTCTCCCGCGAAGCCGGTGTCGTGCATCGCGAACTGGAGGCTCAGTTTGTCGAGCCGCATCCCGGGCCCTGGGCGTTTGCCGTAGAACGACAGCGACATTTTCGACGCGTCGGCCAGATCGAACGTCAGGTGATCCGGCCCTTGGGCGCCGATGCCGGAGTCCGGCGGGAACATGCTCCGCGGCGGCTCGCGGAACGCGAGCGAGATGATGCGCTGCCCTTCGGCGAGCCGCTTGCCGGTCCGGAGGTAGAACGGCACCCCCGCCCAGCGCCAATTGTCGATGAAGCACTTGAGCGCGATGAACGTCTCCGTGTCCGATTCGGGATGAATGCCCTCTTCCGCGCGGTATCCGATGTACTGCCCGCGGACGACGTGGGCAGGCTCGATCGGGAGCAGGCTCCGAAAGACTTTGTTCTTCTCTTCGCTGATGGGCTCGGGCTCGAGCGAAGTGGGCGGCTCCATCGCCATGAAGGCGAGAATCTGGAAAAGGTGCGTGACCACCATGTCGCGGAACGCGCCGACCGTCTCGTAGAAGGCGCCGCGCTTGCCGAGGCCCAGCGTCTCGGGCACGTCGATCTGCACGTGGTCGATGAAATTGCGATTCCAGATCGGCTCGAAGAGGCCGTTGCCGAAGCGGAACGCGAGGATGTTCTGCGCGGGCTCTTTGCCGAGGAAGTGATCGATGCGGAAGATCTGCTGCTCGCGAAAGACTTCGTGGATGCTCGCGTTCAGCGCGACGGCGCTCGCGAGGTCGGTGCCGAACGGCTTCTCCATGACGATGCGCGAGCGCTCCACGAGCTGCGCTTCGCCGAGGAGGCGCACGACCGGGAGCGCGGCGTTCGGCGGAACGCTGAGGTAGTGCAGGCGCCGGCTCTCGCCCGTGAACGTCGCTTCGGCCCTGTCGGCCGCGGCTCTCAGGGCGGCGGCGCCGGCCGTCAGCGGGACGTAGTCGAGGCACGCCGCGAACGAGGCCCAGTGCGCCTCGCTGACCGGCCGCGTCGCGAACTCGGTGAGCGCGCTCCGCGCCAGAATGCGGAACTTCTCGGCGTCGATGTCGTCGAGCGAAACCCCGATGATCCGGCAGCTCGGGATGAATCCCGAGCTCGCGAGGTGGAATAGCCCGGGCAGGAGCTTCCTCCGTGCGAGATCGCCCGTTGCGCCGAAGAGAATGACGAGATGCGGATAGCGCGGGCCGACGCGTTTCTTGACGGGCTCGGTCATGGGGATCGCCTTGGGGGGACGGAGGTTAGAGCGGTGACGACGCGACGAACGGAACCGGAGCGCCCGGCTGGAGAACGACGTACGCCCTTCGCCACGGCTCGTCGCCCACGATTTGCCACGAATGGCCGCCCCCCGTCGTGTCTTCGGCGAGCAGCGCGTCGCCCGGCCGCAAGAGGAACGTCGTCCCGTCTCCCATTTCGAACCGGAGCGTGCCGGCGAGCGTCAGCACGAGCTGGCGGATGGGCGCGACGTGCCACGGGAGCGTGCCGCCCGCCGGCGTCTCCTGGAACGAAACCGTCGCCGTGCTGGCACGCACGCTCGCGAGGTCCCGCCGGGGACCGGGCCCGAGCTCGACATGGCCCTCTTCGAAGTGCGAAATCCCGTCTTCACCGGCCCACAAGCGCACGCACCGGATCATGGACCGCTGCCCTAGCATCCCTTGCGGGTTCTTGAACAGCCTCGGCGCACGCCCCGAGCTTGCGCGCGATGCTGCGCACGATGACGGAAACGGTCGACGCGTCGATGCCGAGCGCGTAGCTCGCGATCTTCATCGCGTCGCCCTGCGCGAGGTGCGCGAAGACCTGCCGTTCGCGCAGCGACAGCTCGCACGGAGTCGCCGGCGCCGGCTCGTTGCGGCGCGCCACGACGCAGCGGCGCCCGCCGCGCTCGAAGCGATCGACGATCGACCAGCGGCCGCCGACGAGCGGCCGCCAGAGCGCCAGCGCCCCGTCTGCATCGGAACGCACGGCGCGGGTGCGCGCCTTGTCGCGAGCGAAGGCGGCGGCGCGGAGCCGCTCGCACACGCGGACATCCTTCGCGTCCCCCTCGGCGTGCTCGATTCGGCCGGCGACGGAGAGGACACATTCGTCGATGGCGGGCAGGTGCCGCCCGCGCCGCAGGCGCTCGGCGGCGGCGAGGTGCGCGCCGAGGAGCATCCAGCGGGCCTTGACGGATCGGTCGAGGCGAATCGGATTCGCGAGGAGCGACGCCACGATGAGGCCTTTGCCCTCGGCGTCGATCGCGGTGCAATGGAACGCGTCGGGGTGGGTGGGCGCGTCCGGATCGCCGCGCGCCGCCGGGTCGCCACGCGCGGGATCGCCCGGCGCGCCGGACCTGGCGGGAAGCCCGCTGGTTGCCGCTCGGAGCTCGCTGGACGTGCCGACTTTGCCGGCGGAGGGCGACGGGAGCGCGAAATCGGCGGGGAGCGAGGAGGCGAGCCGTGTCGTCGCAAACGCCGCTCCGGGGCCTCCGCCCTCGACCCGGTAAACGCCGCCGCTTGCACCGGCCGGTACGCCGGGCACGAGCCGAAGAACCGCATCGAGGAGGTTCCGCGCCCAGGGCGCCTCCGGCAGGTCGTCGTAAGCGGCCTCCACCAAGCCGATGGGATCAGCGCGTCGCTCCACCATGGACACTCCGAAGAGCAAAGGGACACCGCGAGGCGATGCCGGACCTTGAAATGCCGCCGGACGAGCCCCCGGTCCATTACAGTTCATTTCAGCCATGCCCGCGGCCGCCGCGAAACAAAACGGCGATTACGATAGGAAAATACGATAAGCGGGATTCTCCGTCTCGAGGACGGCGTCGTAACCGAGCGCGGCCACGAACCGACCGAGCTCCGCGATCTCGTCGTCGGGCACCGACATCCCCACGAGGACGCGTCCGTACGCCGCGCCATGGTTTCGGTAATGGAACAGGGTGATGTTCCACCGGCCGCCGAGCTTCGCCAGAAAGTCGCGGAGGGCGTCGGGGCGCTCGGGGAATTCAAAGCGCAAGACGCGCTCGTCCTTGACCCCCGCCTGCGCGCGGCCGCCCACCATGAAGCGGACGTGGAGCCCGGCGACTTCGTTGCCCGTCAGGTCGGTCACGGCGAACCCGGCCGACGTCAGGTGCTGCTTCACGTCGGCGCGGGTCGATCCGTCGCGCGTGCCGATTCCCACGAAGACCTGGGCCACCGCGTCGTCGGCGTAGCGATAATTGAATTCGGTGATCGAACGGTTGTGGAGGTGCTTCACGAACGAGAGAAAGCTGCCTTTTTTCTCGGGAATGCCGACGGCGAAGAGCGCCTCGCGTTGCTCGCCGATCTCGGCGCGCTCGACGACGTACCGCAGGCGATCGAAGTTCACGTTCGCGCCCGATTCGATCGCCACGAGCGACAGGCCGGTCGCGCCGCGATCGCGCACCCATCGCTTGAGACCGGCCAGGGCCAGCGCTCCCGCCGGCTCGGCCACCGTTCGCGTCGCCTCGAAGACGTCTTTGATCCCGGCGCAGATTTCGTCGGTCGAAACGAGCACCACTTCGTCCACGTGGGTGCGCGCGATCGCGAACGGGAGCGCGCCCACTTGCCGCACGGCGACGCCGTCGGCGAAGAGGCCCACGCGATCGAGCACGGTGCGCTCGCCGTCGCGGAGCGCCGCGTAGAGGGACGCCGCGTCGTCCGGCTCGACGCCAATGACGCGAATCTCCGGCGACAGGGCTTTCACGTACGTGGCGATTCCGGCGATGAGGCCTCCGCCGCCGACGGGGACGAAGATCGCGTCGAGCGGACCGCGCCGCTGGCGCAGGATCTCCATGGCGATCGTGCCCTGCCCGGCGATGACGTCGGCGTCGTCGTACGGGTGGATGAAGACGCGCCCCTCCGCCGCGGCGATGCGCCGGGCCTCGTCGTGCGCCGCGTCGTAGGAGTCGCCGTGCAGGACGACTTGCGCGCCCCGGGCGCGAACGGCGGCGACTTTGATTTCGGGTGTCGTCACCGGCATGACAATTTTGGCATCGACACCGAGGCGCTCCGCCGCGAGCGCAACGCCCTGGGCATGGTTGCCGGCCGAGGCGGCGATGACCCCGCACGCCCGTTCGTCGGCGGTGAGGCGCACCATGCGGTTGTACGCGCCGCGAATCTTGAAGGAAAAGACGCCCGGGTGAAGGTCCTCCCGCTTGAGCAAGACTTCGTTGCCGATGGCGCGCGACAGCGCCGGCGCTGGATCGAGGGGCGTCTCCGTCACGACGTCATAGACGCTCGACCTGAGAATTCGCTTGAAGAGGTCGTCAGGCAGCACGATAAGGGGAGCATAACGAGGAGAAGCGTCATGAGCCGACGGAACTGGACATTGGCGATCTGCACGATGATGCCGCTGGGCGGGTTTTCCGCCGCCGGGTGCGATTCGTCCGGGACCGCGGTGCCCGATTACGTGTTCGACGGCTCGTTGGATTTCGACGCTTCGGCGCCGCCCCTCGACGGCTCGACGCCACCCGACGCCTCGTCTTCGGCGGACGGCTCGCTACTCGCCGACACGGGTGCCGATGCGGGAGTGGTGGATGCGACGCTCGATTCCGCGGCGGGCGACACGGGCGCGAACGATGCCGTGGCCGATCAGACCGCGGTCGATGCGGCCTCCGACTCGGGAGGCGAGGCAGCCGCGGTGGTGCCCACGCCGGCGCCCGACTACCTCTGGTACGTGCTCGACGAGACCGACGGGACCGTCGCGCACGACTCGTCCCCACACCAGTTCGACATCCCGGACATGACGGGCGTCACGTGGAACGCAGGCGCCAACTTCGACGGCATGAGCGGCGGCGGCAGCACGACGCTCGACCCGTCGTACCGGAGCCCGCCCTTCACGATCTCCGTCTGGCTCACGCCCGAGCTGCGCACCGATTCGCCGAACGGGTACTCGCTGCAGCCCTACCCGCCGAACGCCGTGAGCGACGACATCCCGGGCCTCGGCGGTTACAGCATCGGGCTCAACGTGTGGGCGAACGGGTCCGCGCTTTCGGCGGAGGGCCTGGTGGGGTGCACGGGGTCCTTCTTGTGCGTCGCGAACGCGCTCCAGAACGCGAACGATGCCGACGGCGGTCCGTCGTGCACGAGCCCCACGAGCTGCAACCAGGGCTTCGTGGCCGGGCAGGAGCATTTCGTCGTGATGACGATCGAGCCCCTCGGGGATGCCGGCGCCCCCGCGGAGGGATGGGTCTATGTCGACGGCGTGCTCTTCGACCAGGAAGCCACGAACGTGCTCTCGGATGATTCCGCGCCTCTCTCGATTGGCCGCCACAACACCGATCCGGGTTACCAGACCACGGGGGTCTTCGACGGGCGCATTCGCGACGTGCGCATTTACAAGAGGCAGCTCGGCATCCCGGAGATTCAGCAGCTTTATATGAACGGCCCGACGCTGCATGCGCCGCCGCGGCCTGATGCGGGTGCGGCGGACGCGGCGAGCGAGTGACCGGGGCGAATCCGTCGCCGGGTGTGGTCTCGAAGTCACACCCGCAACTGGCGCGCCCACGGTGAAAGGGAGACGCCGCGCTCGTCGAGGGTCGCAAGACCGCGAACTCCGGCGGAGGAGGCTCCTCACGTCGCTTCGGCGGAGGAGGCGCCGCACAACGAAGAATCCACTGAGGCCCGATCTCGCCCGGCGCAATGGTACGGCTGGCAGATTTTGGTCGCGGATACCGGCGTTGGAGGCACACTCGCATTGTCCGCGGTCGCGCCATCTCCGGGGAGCGGCCTTCTCGCGGGCACCGCCATGGCCGGCTACCTCGTGGACGGTCCGTTGATTCACGCGGCGCACCACGAAGGCAACAAGATCGGATACAGCATCGCGCTCCGCCTTCTCCTGCCGGCCGCGGGGCTCGGCATCGGCTTTGCGGTGGCGTCCAGCGATCCGGCGCAAGGCGGCGCGTCCGTGTTCGGGCAACTGGCGCGGCTGTGGGTCGATGGCTTGATCGGATTCAGCGCGGGCATGATCACCGCATCGGTCGTCGACGGAGTGGCGCTCGGCTGGGGGCCCCCTTCAGGAGCCGAGCGGTCTTCGGCCGCCCCGTCACGCCTTCACGTCGTGCCTTCGATCGCGGTGGCCGTCGACGCGCGCCGCGATCCGACGCCCGTGTTCGGCGTCGCGGGTTCGCTTTAGCGGCTTGCGCGCGGACGACGCCGCGGACACTGGGGACGTGGGGATTCTGAGGCGGGCGCCCGGGATCGCCTGTGACGGTGGGCCGGAAGCGTGCCTTGTTGCCGGGCGCATCGACAGCGATGCGGAGAGAGCGTCACCGGGTGAAGTGCTCGTGCAGGTTCGTCTGCACCGCCGTGTCCGCGGCGTCGCTCTCCTCGCCGGCGACGACGAATCCTTCGAAGAACGCTCCGTCCACGTTGTCCGATCCGTCGCCTCCCTCGCCGAGGGAGAGTCCACCTTCTTGGTGCATGGGCGCGTATCCATCCGGCAACGCGCCGCTCCAGGCCGTGGCGAAGCCGCTGCTTTGTTCCAGGTCTCCGACCTTGAGCGCAAAGGTCGACGTCCCGTCGGTCTTCGAGAGGACCGCGACGACGTTGGTGGCCGGATAGGCGAAGGCCGGGTCGCTCGTATTCTGGCCGTCCGTGTTCCCGTTGCTGGGGTTCACTTTTCCCGCATTCCCTCCGAACGAGAAGACCCCGTCCTCCATATCGACCATGCCCCACGGACCGCTCGCGGCTCCCCATGTCCAGTCCTTGGTTTGTCCGAAATAGAGCGCGTTCATCGTCCCGGGACCGTCGTTCTGAACGCCGGATTCCATATTTCCGTAGTCGTAGCAGCAGTGACCTTTGAAATACTTGGCATACACCACCATGTATTCGGTCTGCGGCGCCGAGCCGCTTGGGATCTTCTTGGTCTGCGTGCGGTTGCGAAGATATTGCCCCGTCGGATCGCCCCCGATGGCGCCGGGGCCGCCGGAGTTCTGCGTCAACGCATAGGGCAGACTGCTGCCGCCCTTCGTCTGCCAGAGAGCGACGGTGGGCATGTTGTTCTGCGTCGCCTGGCGCAGATCGTTGCCGTTGCTCGTCTGGTCGTAGAGCGTGGCGACGCCGCACACCGTCGACGCGCAGAATGCGTTGAGTGTCGCGACGTCAGCTGTGCCGCCGGGTGACGTGACGGCAATGTCCTTTTTCTGGTGATCGGACGTGCGCGAGACCTGAAAGAGGTTGCCCGCATAGGTCGCAAACAAAGCCCGGGTCATGCTGTGAGCCGCGACCACGGAGACGCCGGCTCCGTTCGCGATGTCCCCGGGCGGGGGGCCGGCGTCTGCGGTGCTTCCGCCGCTGTCCGCGGTGCCGCTCGCATCGCCGGCGTCGGGCGATCCAGCGACGCTGCCGCTGTCCGGGGCGTGGACCGCATTGCCCGCGTCGCCGGCTCCGGCGTCGGCGGTGCTGCCGCTGCTCCCCGACATTCCGCTCGCACCGCCAGCGCCGGCGGACCCGGGGCCGCCGCTGCTTCCGGTGCCCGCGGTGCTGCCGCCGCTTCCGGTGCCGGTGGAGCCGGTGGTTGCGCTTGCGTCGGGCGATCCTGCGACGCCGCTGCCGCCGGAGCCCGCACCTCCGGCGCTCCCGCTGGAGGCTTCGCCAGACGAGCCAGCCGATCCGCAGCCCGTTGCGGCGGAAATGAGGGGAGCCGTGACGAGTGCCAGCAGAACCGAGCAACGCATAGGGAGAGCTCCTTCGTCGGAGAATCGAGCCCGGTGACGGGCGGCAAGGGGTCTCAGCTCGCGCAAGCCGTCACGGGAGTCTTCGCCTTCCGTCGACGGCGCACGAACGTCGTCGCCAGGGCCAGCGAAAGCGCCGACAGGCCCGCGTGGGTTTCGGTGTCGGCGCCGACGAGCGCACAGCCGCATCCGTTTGCCTCGGAGCCGCTTGCCGAATCGGCGCCGGCGTCCCCCGAGCTCGATGCACGGCTGCCCGTGGACGCGCCACTGTTGCCGCTCGTCGATGCGTCCGAACCGAGTGTGCTCGTGCCCCCGCTCGCACCCCCTGGAGAGCCGCCGCCGCTCGCACTGGCGCCGGTGTCTCCGCTGCTTCCGCCGGCCGCGGTGCCCGTGCTGGTCCCGGTGCTCGTGCCGGAGGCGCTGCCCGTGCTGCCGCCCGTGCTCCCGCTCGCGTCTCCGCTCATGCTTCCGCTGTTCGCGCCTCCTTCGCCGGCGCCGTCGCCGGCTCCGCCCGCGTCGGTGGCTCCGTCTGGCGCGCAGTTGATCGCCGGCGCCGGCGTCTGTGCGCCTTGCGGTTGCATCGCCGGGAGCGTGACGAGGTCCACCAGCCACGTGAGACCCCCGTCCGGAGTGCGGAGGTTCTTCGCGGTACCGATGCCCGAACCCGTCCCGGTCGCACCGTGCGCCGCACCGACGCCGCCCACGCCCGTTGCGCCGAAGTGCGGGTCGGCCTCCGCGAGATCAAGCTCGGTGCAAAGGTAATACTGGGTGTCGATCGTGAACGAGTCGGCGTCGGCCTCCGTGGCGAAACCGAATCCCCCCTTCGGCATCGGCCCGCTCGCGCTTTGCAGCGTCGACACCACACTTCCCAGCTTCTCGGACGTCACGGTCTGGGTCCACGTGTTGCCATCCGTTCCGAGCGCGTACTCGATGGTGACGTGATCGTCCGGATCGATCGGGGCGGACGGACCATTGCGCTGCCCGAAGCTCCCGAAGACCGACGCTTCGACACACCATTGGCCGGTAGCGGCGCCGCAATAGCCATTGTTGTTGGGCCACCCATCCATCGTGGTCTGGATCAGATCGCTCGTGGGGTTGGACAAACCTGGCCACAAGAACAGCGGGCCTGTGGTCGATGTGATGGGCGGCAAGCGACCTGGCACCAGCGTGGTCTTGGCGTGGGCGATGCGCGACGTCGTCGGTCCGAAGCTCCAGCTCGCGCCCCAGCCATCCGCTGCCATGGCCCGCGCCGATGGCCAGCCTATCGTCAGGACCGCGCTCAAAAGAATGGTGCGTGATGTCGTCATGGATCGCCTCAAGAGGGCCTGGTCCAAGGGCAAGTGCCTTCTCGCGAGCCGCACGGTCCAACTTTCATCCAGCGGGTGGCGAGGCGATCCATCTACTGCGTTCGGCGGTGGAACTGCCACGTCGTCGGGACGACGTGCGCGGTCCTCTTCTGTTCGTGCGCCGAGGTCAGTACGGCGACTCGCGTCCGTCTCTGGTCGTGAGCGGCGGTGATCACGTCGCGGGCGCCGGCGCTCACGCCGTAAGAGGCGCGCCACTCGTCGTGCGCGGCGCTCATTGGGCGCTAAGCGATGGCCCTCTCCGCGTGTGCGCCGCGTCTCGCTCCGTGGCAAACGGTGCTACGGCCTCGAGCGACGACTTTCACGCCGCGAGAAGAGCTTCTGTCGCGTAGAGAGAAGGCTCCCGTCCGCTGAGCCGAAGCGATGTCGCGCGGAGAAGCGCTCCTCTCCTCGTAAGAACCGGCGAGCTGCGTGTAAGGCGCGTTCATCAGCTCGTGAGCAACGGTGCTCGGCCCGTCCGGACGAGCGCAATCGAGCAGAGAGCCGCGTCTCTGTCGGAGCACACGACGTCACTCGGCGAGAGAGGCGGCGCTCGGCGCGTGTACTTCGGTGCTCATCGCGCAAGCAGCGCTTATGTGCGATTGCCAAGGGCCTCTCTTCGCGTGCGGAGCAGGGCGCGGTCGCAGATGCACGCCGCTCCGCGCTTGCCGGGCGGCTCCCCGCTCGTGAGTACCGCCCCTCCCGACGTGCCAAGCCGCGCTCGGCGCGTGATGACCGCCGCTCGTCGCGAGCTTCGTCGAGCCGTCGCGGCTTCGCTATGCTTTCGCGCGTGCAGTCGTCGCCGAAGACCACGAAGCCGACCAAAGAGGTGCAAACGCTGTCGCCCGCGCGAAACTTCGCGCTGAGCATCGAGCAACGAATGGCCGCGGCGATGAATGGACCGCCGCCCTACGCCGTGCGGTTGCGCAAGATCGAGCTTCTGCAGGAGCGGCTCGTGCGCGAGGTCGCGAAGCACGAGGAGGAGGTGCCGCCGGATTCGCTCCCGATGGCGATCCTCCGCGGCGTCGAAGCGCTGAACCGGCTCATCGACGACCACAACCGGTTCTTCCCGATCGAGCGGAATCTGCCGATGGACGTGGGGACGGGAGACCTCATGTTCCGCGGCGAACGATGGCGCCCCATGCCGCGGGTGTCGCTGGAGGATCTGCGGTTGCGGCGGGCGCAGTCGTGACGCTCGGGTGGGTCGCCCGCCCCCTTACCCGCGTGCTCCGCTGTCAGTTCATCGCTTCGCTCGCGGGCGCCGAATAAAAGGG
>Ga0210386_10004927_pt1 | contig 10936 bp, 19 predicted proteins | sample IncBWH32OmetaG_FD_160091 | JGI IMG/M metagenome (GOLD analysis project Ga0210386, IMG submission 160091) | Forest soil microbial communities from Barre Woods Harvard Forest LTER site, Petersham, Massachusetts, United States - Inc-BW-H-32-O ... | reverse complement strand
CGCTAACTTCTCTTTGACCTCGTCGAGCGCCTTGCTGCCAAAGCCTTTGAGGTCGCGCAGTTCGGCGTCATTGAGGGCAAATAAGTCCCTAATGGTATGAATGTCGTTATTAGTTAAGGCATTGGTTGTCCGGGCCGATAGGTTGAGGTCTTCGATTGAAGTGTTCAGGGCTGTTGGTTCGTCGCCAAGAATGTCGCTGCCGAATTCGGAATCCTGGCTAGCGCCTGGTTCGGTAATCGGAGCACTGACAGCGACCCGCGTTTTACCAGCCAGCGCGGTGTACTGGTTAACCAGGATAGCAGCAGCTTCTTCGAAGGCGTCCTGCGGCGTAATGGAGCCGTCGGTGTCAATTGTCAGCAGCAATTTGTCGAGGTCAGTAGCTTGGCCGACACGGGTGTTCTCCACCTTATAGCGAACGCGCAAGACGGGGCTAAAGATGGCGTCCACGGCAATCATGTCGCTCGCCTTCTTGGCGGTACCTTCTTCAATAGTGCGATAGCCGCGGCCAATCTCTACGGTCAGGTCAATGATGAGTTCGGCCTTCGGATCATCGATAGTGGCGATAACGTGGTCGGGGTTGACGACTTCGACGTCGGCGTTGGTTTGGATATCCTTGGCGGTAACGACGCCTTTCTTATGCTTGGTAATACGTAAGGTTTGGGACTCTTCACCGTAGATGCGGAAACGGATGCCTTTGAGATTCGACATGATGTCGACGATATCTTCTTTGACGCCTGGCACAGAGGTAAACTCGTGCGTGACGCCCTCTATCTTAAAGGCCGTCACGGCGGCGCCCGAGATGCTAGACAAGAGCACGCGGCGCAAGCTGTTACCGAGCGTCATGCCGTAGCCGCTGTGCAGCGGTTCGACGGCGAAGGTGGCGCTGGTGGCGCTGTGGTCGTCAACGTTGACGAGACCGGGGGTGTGAATTATATTTGACATGCAGCTTTGCTCCTTCTTTAGCGTGAATAGTACTCTACGATTAATTGCTCATTTATATCAGGTTCAGCGTCATCGCGCGCTGGTGAACCAGTTACTGATAACGCTATTTTCTTGCGGTCGACCTTCAACCAGCCGGGTATGGCGCTCGGTGCCGGGCTGACGTCGTCGAGGCCCTTGAAATAAGCGGTCTTCAGGCTATGCGGCCGGACAGTCAGGACATCACCAGGCTTGAGGCGGATGGACGGAATATCGACTCGGGAATCGTTTAACAGGAAGTGGCCGTGGGTCATCAACTGGCGGGCGGCCCGGCGGCTCGGCGCGAAACCAGCCCGGTAGACGGCGTTGTCGGCCCGTTGTTCCAGTAATTGCAATAATACTTCGCCGGATTGGCCTTGGCGCCGACCAGCCTCTTTCATGAGGTTGCTAAACTGACGCTCTAGTAGGCCGTATAGGCGCTTGACCTTCTGCTTCTCCCTTAATTGGAGAGAATACTGGCTAACACGGCCACCACGCGGTCCGCGGCTTTGCGGGCCCTGGCCGGGCTTGGAAGTACGCTTGACTAAAGCCTTGTGAGCTTTGGGGTGCAAAGCGTAGCCTTCGCGGCGACTCATTTTGACTATTGAACCTCTGTCTCGTGCCATGGTATTCCTTAAATCCTTCTAGCCTTACGTGGGCGTACGCCGCCATGCGGCACGCCGGTCACGTCTCTGATACTCTCGACGGCTATGTCCATACCGCTCAGTACGCGAACTGCGGCATCCCGTCCTAGGCCAACGCCCTTGATGAAGACTTCGGCCTTAGTAAAGCCATATTGCTGCTTAGCAGCCTGTGCGGCCCGTTCGGCAGCTACTTGGGCGGCATAGGCGGTGCCCTTCTTGGAGCCGCGGAAGCCGCAAGCCCCGGCGCTGGAGGCAGTCAGGACATTGCCGCTGCCATCAGTAAAAGTCACGATGGTATTGTTAAACGTCGCTTGAACGTGTACCTGGCCGCTAGCAACAGTACGCTTGGCTTTTTTGCGCTTAGGCGTAGGCGTCTTGGCGGCTGTTGTTACTTCTGCCTCTGGTGTTGGAACTTCTGGAGTTGGTGTCGTTACTGCTTCGGCTTCAGCCATTACAGACTCCTTTCAATCGAGATAATTGCATAGCGGTGTGCGGTAAAATGCGGAGTCATCATGTCTTGGAAGCTACCTTCTTGGCGGTACCGCCAACAGTGACTTTACGGCCGCGACGGGTGCGGGCGTTGGTCTTCGTGCGCTGTCCCCGTGATGGCAGACTGGCTTTGTGGCGCAGGCCGCGGTAGGCATTAATGTCCTTAAGCCGCTTGATGTTGCCGCTGACTAAGCGTTGAAGCTCGCCTTCGACGACTAGGTCGGCGTTAATGACGTCTTGGATACGGGAAACTTCGGCATCGGTCAGATTCTTGACGCGAGTTATGCGCTCGACGTTGGCTTTGCCCAAAATATCGTCGGCTGTCTTAGGCCCGATACCATATACACAGGTCAATGCCACCCATACTTGCTTCTCAGCTGGAATAACAACACCAGAAATTCTCGCCATAGGAATTAACCCTGCCTCTGCTTATGCTTAGGTTTGAACTTGTTGATAACATACAACCGGCCTTTACGGCGGACGATTTTATCATCGGGACTAATCTTTTTGACACTGGCACGCACTTTCATGCGGATCATGCTCCTCTCAGCGATGACTCACTGCTTCAATTGATTTAACCTTTGCGATAGGTGATTCTGCCCTTAGTAAGATCATAAGGGGTCAACTCGACCGTCACGCTATCACCGGGTACGATTCGGATAAAATGTTTCCGCATCTTACCGGCGACGTGAGCTATGATTTTATGGCCGTTCTCGAGTTCTACGCGAAACTGAGTCCCTGGAAGGGTCTCGACAATTGTTCCTGTTAACTCGATTACTTCCTTGTTGGCTGCCATAAATATAACAATGGTTAATTATAGCAGCTCCTACAACGGTTTGTAAAGAGTTTTTGTGCACTCTAGCAATCCCTCGCGCTGCAGGCGAACTATCTAAACAGTATAGTAGCATACGAAACTAAGGCGTAACAAGCTTGATAAGAGGACCCTCTTGCGCCTGGCTATCGCCGGCGCCGGCGTAAACGAGGCGCGAACCGGAGACGGCGCCCGCCAGTCGCGGCATCAGCAGGCGTTTCGGCATCGTAAAAGAAATCGGGTTGTGAATACTGATCATATGTCACCATTAAGGCACGTGACTCAACTGCTCGTAAGGTCTGTAGAGCCACGGAGACCAAGATAAGCACGCTGGTACCACCGATAGTAATATTGGTACTGATGAAGACCTGGGCAATAACGGGCAAGATGGCCAGCAAGCCAAGACTGAGCGCGCCGAAGAATGTTAACCGGTTTACGATCTTGCTCAAGTACTTTTCGGTTTGTTCACCGCCACGGACGCCTTCGATGAAACCACCTTGCTTATGTAGGTTCTCAGCGATCTCCTGAGAGTTAAAGGTAATGCTGGTATAGAAGAAGGTGAAGACAAATACTAGCATAAAGTAGGTTATTGGATAGATGTAGGCCTTCCAGCCTTCGGTCGCAAAACTCTGGGCTGACGGCGTCTGGAACCATGTCGTCAAATTTGTGCCAATATGCGCCAAATGGGGGCTATGATTGCCGCTCAGCAGCTGCCCAACGAAGCTTGGCACGCTCAAGAACGCTACCGCGAAGATAATCGGCACCACCCCGGCCGTAATCAGTTTGACTGGCAGTATAGTGGTAATGCCACCATAAGTGCGGTTGCCTTGGACACGTTTAGCATAGTTAACGGTCAGGTTGCGAGCTGCCTCGTTCAGCATGACTACCAGCCAAGTCACCACCAGTACCGAGACTAAGATAACAAGGCTAACAATTAAGGCACCTTTATTGAGTGGTAAAGTGTGCCCGAACAACTTCCAGCGGCTGCCCTTATTGAGCACCGAGCCGACAATACTAGATAGGCTTGACGGCAAACGGCTCACAATGCCGACAGTAATAATTAGCGAAATACCATTACCTACACTCTGCTCGGTCACTAATTCGCCGAGCCACATAAGCAGCATCGAGCCACCAGTTAGCGCGGATACCATTAGCACCCACTGCATGGGCGACGTATGGGCAGTAATATCACCGATACCACCAATGGATTGGGCAGCTTGCCGAATAAGGAAAATCGAACCGATGGATTGGATAATGGCTAGTGGGAATGTCAGAATACGGGTGTACTGGTTGATCTTTTTCTGGCCAAACTCTCCTTCTTTGTGCAAGGCCTCGAGCTGTGGGATAGCTTTGGTCAACAGCTGCATGATAATCGAGGCGTTAATGTACGGCCCCATACCAGCAATCATAATCGAGAAGTTAGCCAAGGCACCGCCAGAAAGAACGTTAATAAAGCTCAGTAGCTGCGGCGTATTATTGGAGTTAAAGAGGTTTTGGAGAACCTGGTGCAATGTCTCCGGGTTGCTCAACGGCACTGGAATATGCGCCAAGATGCGGAAAATCAGCAAGATACCAAGCACCGCTAGGATACGTCCCCGCATGTCCTTGTGGGTCAATGACCGCCCAATTATCTTCCAGTTCACGTGTTTTTAGTTAACCTCTCATCTACTGGTCATATTATCGCATAGCTGCACGGGGCTTGGCTAGCATTTCGCTGCTTTAGCGCGCCGACGCGTTTTCAAAGCTCGCAGAAATTTGATGATTCGTAGCCAAGACTTCAATTACCTGCTGCGCAATTTCCTGGAGTTCAGCGTCGGATTTGTTAAGAAAAAGAAGCTCTGTTACATCAACAAAAAGACTGCGATTAAAATCTCTCTGGGTTGGTTTTGGAATTCTGCCGGGAGATTTACCGTAGGCAGCGACACAAGCATCTTGATATTGCTCAAGCGTGTCGAGCGGTGGCGCTATATCAAGATAATCCGCTGCGCCGTATCGTAAGCGTACGTTCGGCTTCTTGCGAAGACATGTTAGCGTTCTTGTTTGTCGGTTTTCTTGCTGGTCTTGGGGCGACCGAGGCGGGCGGTTTTCTCGAAGGTACCGCCAGCGGCTTGTATGGCCGTAACAGCGGACTCACTAGCCTTGGCTAGCTTAACAGTTACCTTCTTGGTCAAATCGCCTTTTGTGATTACTTTGACGGCAACGTAGGCGTTACTAATGAGGCCGGCGTCAGCTAGTACGGTAGCATCAACGGTCTTGCCGGCAAATTGCTCGAGCTGGCCAGTGTAAACCGTTTCGGGTGGTGTACGGTGGCTGCGAAAGCCGGGTAGCTTAGGAAGTTGCTGCATCAAGGGATTGGTGCCGCCTGCGAAACCGGGCTTGCTGCTGGAACCAGTACGGGCGCCCTGGCCCTTAGTGCCGCGGCCAGCAGTCTTGCCCTGGCCCGCCGAGATACCGCGCCCAACACGCTTGGCTGATTTTTGCTTGGTGGTTTGTAATTCGTGATATTTCATAGTCGTTAGTTCCTGCTCCTAAGCCTTGGCTTTTGTGGCTTTAGTACTGGCCGGTTTGGCTTTCACGGCTTTTTTAGCGACGGCGGGTTTCTTAGCTTCAGCTGATTCTTTTGTGGCGGTTGGCTTCTTGCTAGAGCGGGCACTGGCGGTTACCCACTTATTGGCAGGAACGAGGCTCTGTAGAGCAGCGATAGTGGCATAGGCCGTGTTGGTCTTATTGCTTGAGCCAAGTGATTTGCTCAACGCGTTTTTGACACCGGCTACTTCTAGGACGCTGCGGACCACACCACCGGCGATCAAACCGGTACCGGCGCTAGCTGGCTTCAACAATATATGAGCTCCGGAAACCTTAGCTTCAGTCTCGTGTGGCAGTGTGCCTTTGTAGAGTGAAACGTCAATGAAGTGCTTCTTGGCGACTTCTGTAGCTTTGGTGACGGCTGCGGTGACATCTGCGCCCTTGGCAGAGCCGATACCGACTTTGTGCTTGCGATCACCGACCACTACTAAAGCCCGGAAGCGGAAGCGACGGCCGCCTTTGACTACGCGAGCCACGCGGTCGATGTGCAGTGTGCGTTCATCAAACTGCTTTTCTTCAGGCTGAATCTCCGGACGGCGATTGCGCCGTTGTTGCGTTGCTTCTGCCATGCTAGAACTCCAATCCTGCTTTACGGGCGGCATCGGCCAAGGCGGCTACGCGCCCATGGTACAATTTACCGCCGCGGTCGAATACTACGGCTTTAATTTTGGCGGTCTTGGCCTGCGCGGCGATCTCGGTACCAACCCAAGCTGCCTTCTCGGTCATTGTGCCTTTTAGGGATTTCTGGCCAGCCGTAGTGACATAGCCAAGGGTTTTATGCGAGGTGTCGTCGATTAGCTGGGCAGTTATATGCAGATTACTAATGTAGACACTCAACCGCGGACGCGCGGCAGTGCCACTAACGACGCTGCGAATCCGGCCTTTACGCAAGGCTCGTTTATCTGCTTTGTGGACTAGTTGTTTACTCATAGTTATTTGTCCTTACCGCTCTTACCGCTCTTACGGATAATGCGCTCGCCTTCGTACTTAATACCCTTGCCCTTGTATGGTTCAGGCTTCTTGAGAGCGCGAATTTCGGCGGCAGCTTGGCCGACTTGCTGCTTGCTAATACCGCTGACAGTAATCGTGTTTTGCTCGACAGCAGTAGTAATACCAGCCGGCACCTTGTAAATTACGTCATGCGAGAAGCCAAGATTTAGTTTGAGGTCAGTACCTTGTTGGGCAACACGATAGCCAACACCGTTAATCTCCAGTTTCTTACTAAAGCCTTGACTAACACCCTGTACCATATTGTTGAGCAAAGCACGCATCAGCCCGTGCTTGGCACGAATCTTAGGCTCGTCGTTAGCCCGGCCAACAATAAGCTCTTCGCCTTCCTGTTTGACCGTAATGTCCGGCATGGTGAACTGCTTGAGCGTTCCCTTGCTCCCGGCTACGGTAACCTCGGAATCGTCGACAGTAATTGTCACACCGCTCGGAATGGCGATCGGCAGTTTTCCTACTCGACTCATAATCTTATCCTTTTATCCTTAATAAACTTTACAAATTAATTCACCGCCAACACGCTCGGTCTTGGCGCGATCGCCAGTCATCAGTCCCTTGCTGGTAGAAACGATAACTACTCCACGGCCGCGTTTGACCACTGGAATCTCCCGGGCATTGACATAATATCGACGCCCTGGCTTACTCAAACGGACAATCTCGGTAATACGGGCGTTGGCACTCTCGTCGTTAATCTTGACTGTCAGCGTTTTGCCGACAGGCGCATCGCTCACTGAAACGCCATCGATGAAGTTACTCTCTTTTAGCAAACGGGCAACAGACTCCTTAATGTTGGAGTGCGGCAGGCTAACCTCGTTCTTGCGTACGGCAATAGCGTTACGGATGCGGGTTAGCATGTCTGAGATGGGGTCGGTGGTTGTTTTACTCATATATTTCTCCTACCAGCTCGACTTCGTTACGCCTGGGATCTCGCCCTTGCTGGCATGTTCACGGAAACTAATACGGCTCAGCCCAAACTGACGCATATAAGCTCTAGGGCGGCCAGTTTCGATACAACGATTAGTACGGCGAGTCGGTGACGAGTTGCGGGGTAGCTTGGCCAAACCTTCTTGGTCGCCGAGCTCCTTTAACTCTTTGCGCTTGGCGGCATATTGCCCAATCATCTTGAGGCGCTTCGCGTCGCGGGCAATAATTGATTTCTTAGCCATTACTTGTCCTCCTTCTCGAAGGGCATGCCGAACTTCTCAAGTAGGGCACGGGCATGCTCCCGTTCTTTAACGTTAATGACGAATACGACTTGCAGGCCATGGGCCGTGGTAGTTTCTTCGAATGGCAACTCTGGGAAAACAGACTGGTCGGTAAAACCAATAGCGTAGTTACCTTGCTGGTCAAACGCCCTGGCACTGACACCGTGGAAGTCTCGCAAACGCGGCAGGACAACATTAACCAGCCGGTCCATGAACTCGTACATACGCTCACCGCGCAGCGTAACTTTAAGACCAACCTTATTGCCCTCGCGCAGCTTGAAGCCAGCGATGGAATTCTTGGCAATGGTCTCGACGGGCTGTTGACCGGTGATTTTGCGCAAGGTGTTGGTGGCGACTTCTAGAATCTTTTTGTCATCCTTGGCCTTGCCAAGACCGACGTTAACGACAATCTTCTCAAGTTTTGGCACTTGGTGGAGATTCTTGAGTCCTAGCTCTTGCTGCAGCTCCTTGACGAGCGTTGTGTTGTATTGGACGCGAAGACGGGCGCCAGTACCAGCTTGTTTAACAGGTTTGGTGGCAGTAGTAGTCGTGGTAGCCATTACTTAATCTCCTTGCCGCTCGACTTGTAAACGCGGGTCTTGGCACCCTCTTTGTCAATTTGATAGCCAATGCGGGTGGCTTTCTTACTGGTCGGGTCAATAATACTGACCTTGCTAACCCAAATCGGCTTGGTTAGTTCAACAATCGCTCCCTGAGGATACTGCTGGTTAGGCTTGACGTGCTTCTTAACTATGTTGACACCATCAACAGTTACCTTGTTCTCGCGCGGGTGGGTAGCGGTAATCTTGCCAGTCTGGCCTTTGTATTTGCCGGCGCGCACAACAACGGTATCGCCCTTCTTGAGACGAATTTTGAAAACCTGGTTTTTTGGTGCCTGCTTCTTAACTTTCATTACAGAACCTCCGGCGCGAGCGAAACGATCTTAGCATAACCCCGGTCACGTAGCTCGCGTGGTACCGGGCCGAAAATACGGGTGGCTTGTGGCTGCTTATCTTCGCCAATAATGACGGCAGCATTGTCATCGAACTTAATAGTCGAACCATCGCCGCGACGAATCTGGTTGCGAGTACGCACTACGACAGCCCGGACAACAGACTTCTTCTTGACGGTGCCGTTCGGTGCAGCCTGCTTCACGGTAGCAACAATGGTGTCGCCAACCCCGGCATAACGGCGGCGGCTGCCCCCAAGTACGCGGATGCATAGGATCTCTTTAGCGCCGCTGTTGTCGCAGACAGTTAAACGGGATTCTTGCTGAATCATGCCTGTTCTACCTCTTCGTCTTCTTTGACGGGCTTAGCTGGCTTCTTACCAGTATCTTCGGAGGTAGCAGCTGCCAGTGTATCCTCGCGCAAAGCTGGCTTCTCAAGAATTTCGCTCAGCGCGAAGCGTTTGCGGGCGCTGATTGGACGGGTTTCCACGATGACGACCTTGTCGCCGGGCTGGGCTTCATTCTTCTCGTCATGAGCCATGAACTTCTTGTTGACCGTGTATTGCTTGCGGTATAAAGGATGCGTTTTGCGGGTATGAACCGTCACTACGATAGTCTTATCGGTCTTATTCGAGGATACGATACCTACAATTGTTTTAGCCATTACTTGGTCTCCTTGACTAGGGCTTCGCTGAGAACGGTCAGTACGCGGGCCAGGTCTTTACGTTTGGCACGGATGGTACGGACGTTTTGAATCTCGCCCATGTGTACGCGCCGCTTTAATTCAGTGATTTCCTCACGAAGCGTGGTGCTCTGGGTAGTCAGCTCGGCTGTTGATAGTTTACGGATTTCAGCGACTTTCATAGTCTACGCCTCCTCCCGAACCAGGAACTTAGTCTTTACGGGCAGTTTGTGGGCAGCCAGACGCATTGCTTCACGAGCCGTCTCTTCGTTAACGCCCTGCATTTCGAACAAAATAGTGCCAGGGCGGACCTTGGCTACGAAGAATTCAGGGTTACCCTTGCCACTGCCCATCTTAACGTCTTGTGGTTTGCGGGTCACAGGAATATGCGGGAAGATACGGATCCAAATCTTGCCGCCGCGCTTAATATAACGTGTCATAGCCTGGCGGGCAGCTTCAATCTGGCGGGCAGTAATCCGCTCTTGGCCCTGAGCTTGCAGCGCGTAATCACCGAAGGCGATGTAATGGCCACTGGTGGCCACGCCACGAATCCGGCCTTTGCGCACCTTACGGTGCTTTTGGCGGTTGGGCATCAACATGATAGACCCCCCTCAACTGCTAAGGTTAGGCGTTTCATGACGGGGCTTCTCCCTTGTAGATCCACACTTTGACGCCGATAATACCGGCAACAGTTTGAGCATTAACTTGGGCGTAATCAATGTCAGCACGCAGAGTGTGCAGCGGTACGGAACCGGCAACTTCTTTCTCGCGCCGCGACATTTCAGCACCATTGAGCCGGCCAGCAACCTCGATACGAACGCCTTGAGCGCCAGCTCGCATAGTGGCAGCAGCCGTTGACTTGATAGCCCGGCGGAAGCTCATGCGGCGCTCCAGTTGATGGGCGATGTTCTCGGCGACTAGCTTGGCGTAGAGGTCGGGTTTCTTGACTTCTTCGATGTTGACACGGGTTGGGATGCCGTAGATTTTCTCGATAGTCGTCTTCAACTCAGCAGCACTGGCGCCGCCACGACCGATAACCACACCAGCTTTGGCGGTATCAATCGTTACCGTTACCAAGTTTGGCGTACGGGTAATTTCAACCTTATTAATAGCAGCCCGACTGCCGAGCTTCTTGGCAATCATACGGCGCACTTCCAGGTCATCCTGTAAGAACTTAGCGTAATCGCGCTTGTTAACAAACCACTTACTGCGCCAATCTTTGTTGACCTGGAGACGCATACTAATTGGATTAACTTTTTGGCCCATTACTTCTTCTCCTCGGTCTTAGTGGCGGCTTTAGCCGGTTTCTTAACTTCGCGGGCTTCACCGTCTACTACTACGCGGATATGCGAGGTCTTGCGCTGGAATGGCAGGGCACGGCCGTGCGAAGCTGGGCGGTAGCGCTTGAGGCGGGGGCCAGGTGTGACGCTGATTTCGGTAATCTGCAGGGTAGCGGGCTTATAGCCATGGTTATGGTCGGCGTTGGCCTTGGCGCTCTCGATGGCTTTACGAACGGGTATAGCCGAGCGGCGCGGCACATGGCTCAGAATGGTCAGTGCGTCTTCGACACTGCGACCACGCACGAGAGCAGCCACCACGGCGACTTTG
>Ga0210386_10004924_pt1 | contig 10937 bp, 7 predicted proteins | sample IncBWH32OmetaG_FD_160091 | JGI IMG/M metagenome (GOLD analysis project Ga0210386, IMG submission 160091) | Forest soil microbial communities from Barre Woods Harvard Forest LTER site, Petersham, Massachusetts, United States - Inc-BW-H-32-O ... | reverse complement strand
ACGGCCGAAGGCCCGCCTGGCGGCCTACCCTCCAAGGGAGCATACGAGTGTGGAGGTACGCCGGACTGGCCCTACGCTGAGGGGCCGCCCGGCAGTAAGCCGGCTTGTCTCGCAGACAGAGGAAGCGCAGGAGGTCTAGGCACCGCTGACCGCGCTTCTAATCGCGGAAACTTGGACGTCGCGTTGACCACGCCCGTGGCCAGGATGATGATCAGGGCGATTGTCTGTTTGACCTCAAGCGAAGGAGGAGGCATGGTCGAGCGGGCACCAGCGACTGCCGGCGCTCATCTGGCCAGGCGTCTGCGTGAACTCCGACGTTCCGGCTTCCCCGATGCGAAGCTCACGCAGGCGCAACTAGCGCGGGCTCTTTCGGGGGACGAGCCCCTAGCGGACTCGACCTTGTCGTCATGGGAGAACACCAAAGCGCCTACGTTGCCCCCGCACAGTCGACTCCGCGCTTACGCGTTGTTCTTCGCCACGGAACGCTCGCTGGAGGGCGAACCCCACCTCATGCCGCCAGACGAGCTGAGCCCATATGAGCAGCAGGCGCGGGATGAACTCAAGCGGGAGCTTTTCGAGCTCCGGGACGACGTTGGCAGGCCCGCTCCCGGTCGATTCTGGCGCTTCGACGCGCCGATCACTGTTATCTGCTCTGACCTCAGGAAAAGCGACGAGATCGTGCTCGGGCCGCTGAGCGACGAGGACAACCCGAACTATGCAAAGCTCTACTCGTTCGGTGATCTTGACGCGCTCTTCGACTTGTACGGTCACCTGTGCGCGACAAATCCGGATATTGATATCCCCCTTCAGAGGGGGGCAGAAGCGGATGTGCTCAACCACCTAGTTGTAGTGGGCGGAATCGCTTGGAATGACGTCACGCGTCGGCTCAACGACATGCTCGACCTGCCCATTAGGCAGGTAAAGGATGTGAAGATTCCTTCGGGCGAGATCTTCGTCGCCGAGGACACCTCTGGTAATGGCAAGCAATTCCTGCCCGTCTGGGAGAACGACAAACCGGGAACACCAGAGAGGCCTGGTGTGCTTTTGGAGGATGTCGGCATGCTGGCTCGGCTGCCGAACCCGTATAATACGCCTAGGACACTGACTTATTGTAATGGTATTCACGGCAGAGGGGTGCTCGGTGCGGTGCGGTGCCTGACGGATCCGGCCGTACGCGATGACAATGAACAATTCCTGGAGGAAACGTTCCCTGGATCTGACCACTTCGTCATCCTTATGCGGGTGCGAGTACTCGGCGGCCAGACTATAAGTCCGAACCTGAAGAGCCCGAGTACCGTGCTGTTCCGGTGGCCCGGCGATCCACACCAGGGATCGAAGTAAGAGTGACCTCACTGTGTAGCGAGGCACACGCTGGACTACTCAACGAATCGCGTAGGGCACCGGCTCACGCGCGCTTCAGCGCGATCCTGGTGCCGACCCACCAGCCCGTCACGACCGGCTCATCAAAGATCACGCCCGACTCTGCCGGAAATTCGTGAACCAGTTCTCGTGAAGATCAACTCCCGAAATTTTGACTAAACAGTCGCCAGAGCAGCAGGAACCAGGGACAAAGTACTGACTCAGGCGACCTTCGCCGCCGAGCCGACCGTGAGCTCATCCGATGCGGGGTCCAGGTCGACGAGGACCTCGTCCCCGTCGGTGATCGAGCCGGACAGCAGGGCCCGCGCCAGCTTGTCGCCGATCGCGGACTGCACGAGCCGGCGCAGCGGCCGCGCTCCGAACACCGGGTCGAACCCGGTCAGCGCGAGCCATTCCCTGGCCGCCGGGCTCACCGTCAGCAGCAGCCGCCGGGCGGCGAGCCGCGCTGCCAGCCGATCGACCTGCAGGTCCACGATCCTGGTCAGCTCCGACGTGGACAGCGAGTCGAAGATGATCACGTCATCGAGGCGGTTGAGGAACTCCGGCTTGAACGCCGCGCGCACCGCGGTGAGCACCGCCTCCCGCTTCGCCCGGTCATCCAGGGCCGCATCGGCGATGAACGCCGAGCCGAGGTTCGAGGTCAGGATCAGGATCGTGTTACGGAAGTCCACGGTCCTGCCCTGCCCGTCGGTGAGCCGCCCGTCGTCCAGGACCTGGAGCAGCACGTCGAACACCTCGGAGTGCGCCTTCTCGACCTCGTCGAGCAGCACCACGGAGTACGGGCGCCGCCGTACCGCCTCGGTGAGCTGCCCGCCCTCCTCGTAGCCGATGTATCCCGGCGGCGCGCCGACCAGGCGAGCGACCGAGTGCTTCTCGCCGTACTCGCTCATATCGATGCGGATTATCGCCCGCTCGTCGTCGAACAGGAACTCCGCCAGGGCCTTGGCCAGCTCCGTCTTGCCGACACCGGTCGGCCCGAGGAACAGGAACGACCCCGTGGGCCGGTCCGGATCGGACACGCCGGCCCGCGCGCGGCGCACCGCGTCGGAGACGGCTTGCACGGCCGCGGACTGCCCGATCACCCGGTTGCCGAGCTCGGCCTCCATCCGCAGCAGCTTGCCGGTCTCGCCCTCGAGCAGCCGCCCGGCGGGGATTCCTGTCCACGCCGACACAACGTCTGCCACGTCGTCAGGCCCGACCTCTTCCTTCACCATCGGCGGCGCGGTCGGGATCCCGGCCGCAGCGTCAGCAGAGTCTTCGTCCGGACGGTCGGTGGCGATTGCCTCCGCGATCTCCGCGTCCAGGGTGGGGATCTCTCCGTACAGCAGCCGCGAAGCCGTCTCGTAGTCGCCGTCCCGCTGGGCGCGCTCGGCCTGGCCCTTCAGGTCGTCGAGCTTCTTCTTCAGCTCGCCCACCCGGTTCAGGCCGGACTTCTCCTGCTCCCAGCGCGCGGTCAGCGCGGTGAGCTGCTCCTGGCGGTCGGCCAGGTCGGCGCGCAGCTTCTCCAGCCGGTCCTTGCTCGCGGCGTCCGACTCGCGCGACAGCGCGAGCTCCTCCATCTTCATCCGGTCCACGATGCGGCGCAGCTCGTCGATCTCGACCGGCGAGGAGTCGATCTCCATCCGCAGCCGGGACGCGGACTCGTCCACCAGGTCGATCGCCTTGTCAGGCAGGAACCTGGCGGTGATGTAACGGTCGGACAGCGTGGCCGCCGCGACGAGCGCGGCGTCCGAGATCTGCACCTGGTGATGCGCCTCGTAGCGGCCCTTGAGCCCGCGCAGGATCGCGATCGTGTCCTCGACCGAGGGCTCGCCGACCAGCACCTGCTGGAAGCGGCGCTCCAGCGCCGGGTCCTTCTCGATCCGCTCGCGGTACTCGTCCAGTGTGGTCGCGCCGACCATGCGCAGCTCGCCGCGGGCGAGCATCGGCTTCAGCATGTTGCCCGCGTCCATCGCGCCCTCGGCCGCGCCGGCGCCGACCACGGTGTGCAGCTCGTCGATGAACGTGATGACCTGGCCGTCGCTCTGCTTGATCTCGTTGAGCACGGCCTTGAGCCGCTCTTCGAACTCACCGCGGTACTTGGCGCCCGCGACCATGCTGCCCAGGTCAAGCGCGATCAGCCGCTTGCCGCGCAGCGACTCGGGCACGTCGCCGGCCACGATCCGCTGGGCGAGGCCCTCCACGACGGCGGTCTTGCCGACGCCGGGCTCGCCGATCAGCACCGGGTTGTTCTTCGTCCGCCTCGACAGCACCTGAACCACCCGGCGGATCTCGGAGTCACGGCCGATGACCGGGTCCAGCTTGCCGTCCTTGGCCTGCTGGGTCAGGTCGACGCCGTACTTCTCCAGCGCCTGGTAGGTGCCCTCCGGGTCCTCGCTTGTGACCCGGGCGCTGCCGCGCACCTGGGTAAACGCCTCTGTCAGCGCGTCAGCCGTGGCGCCGGCCTCGCGCAGCAGCGTGGCCGCCTGCCCTCCGTCGGCCGCCAGGCCGACGAGCAGGTGCTCGGTGGAGACGTACTCGTCGTCCAGCTGCTCGGCGCGGTTCGTCGCGGTGTTGATGACGCTGAGCAGCTGACGGGACAGCTGCGGGGCGGTGGTGGTCGAGCCGCGCATCTGCGGCAGCTGCGCGATGTGCTCGGCAGTCTCCTTGGCGATGACGCCAGGATCGGCGCCGACCGCCTTGAGCAGTGATGCCGCGATGCCCCCGGTCTGGTCGAGCAGGGCGGCAAGCAGGTGCAGCGGGTCAACCTGTGGGTTGCCGTCCGCCGCGGCGCGACGCGCCGCGATGGACAGCGCCTCCTGGCTATTGCGAGTGGGCTTGAAGTCCATCGGTGTGTGTTCCCCTTTGTGCCTTATTCACTTTTGTCGTGCTCGTCGCCCGCTTGCGGCGACGCCGGGTGCCAGAACGTCACCCGGGTAGAACCGCGGACCGGCACCAGCGCGGCCGCCGGATCGGGGGTCCTGGACCGCCGGAGCTCGGCCAGCCGGGCCGCGACCGCCCGGGTGGACTCGAGTTCCTCCCGCAGCCGGGCCACCTCGGCGTGCAGCTCGGCCGCCATCAGCCTGGCCTGCTCGAGCTCGCGCTCGAGGTCGAGGATCCGCTTGATGCCGGAGAGGTTGATCCCCTCCTCCTGCGACAGCCGCTGTATCTCGCGCAGCGCGAGGATGTCGCGCATCGAGTAGCGGCGGCCGCCGCCGGTGGTGCGCCGCGGGGCGACCAGTCCGACGCGCTCGTAGCCGCGTAGCGTCTGCGGGTGCATGCCGGACAGGTTCGCGGCGACGGAGATGACGTAGACGGGCATCTCGTCGGACAGCTCGTAGGGGCTGCTCATGTCATCTCCCTTCTCTTCTGCAGCTGTTCATGGTGAAACTCAGTTCTGCTTCGCCCGCTTGAGCAGTTCCTCCCGCGGGTCGGTGCCTGACGTCGCGATGCGCAGGTCCTCAAGCGCGGACCGGGCCTTGCTGTTCAGGTCCTGCGGCACGGTTATGTCGACCGTGGCGAGCAGGGCGCCCAGCGTCCCGTCCTTCTTGCGGACACCGCGCCCGGGAACCCGGAACACCTGTCCGTTCGGGGTGCCCGGCGGGACGCGGACCGTGACCGCGGGCCCGCGATGCGTGGGCACCTTGATCTCCGCCCCGAGCGCGAGCTCAGAGATGGTCACCGGCACCGCGACGGTCAGGTTGTCACCGTTCCGGCCGAAGACCGGGTGCGGTTTCACGTGAACCCGGACATACAGGTCGCCGTTCCTGCCGCCGTGCTCGCCGGGGGCGCCCTTGCCGGGAATCCGGATCCGCTGCCCGTCGGCGACGCCGGCGGGTATCCGGGCCTGGATGGTGCGCGAGCTCATCGCGCGGCCGCTCCCGCTGCAGGACTCGCACGGGTCGTCCACCACCAGGCCGCGGCCCCGGCAGGTCTTGCACGGCTCGGACATTCCGAAGCCGCCAAGGTTCCTGCTCTGCTGGCCCGTGCCCTGGCAGTCCGGGCAGACCCGCGGCACGGTGCCTGCCTTGGCTCCGGTGCCGTGGCAGACCGGACAGGGTCCCTCACCGGTCAGCCGCAGCGCCACGGTCGCGCCGTCGATCGAATCGCCGAACGGCAGCGTGGTTTCCGTCTCTACATCCGCGCCGCGCCGCGCCCGGCTCTGCGCCGTGCCGCCGCGGCCGCGGAAGATGCCGCCAAGCACGTCACCGAGACCGTCGCCGCCGAACAGGTCGCCAAGGTCGAAGGTGCTGCCGCCGGCGGCACCGCCCCTGGTGCCAGTCGGCACCCGGAAGCCGCCGCCGAACATCGAGCGGGCCTCGTCGTACTCCTTGCGCTGCTTCTCGTCGGACAGGACGTTGTACGCTTCGGTGATTTCCTTGAAGCGCTCCCCGGCGTCCGCGTTCCCCTTGTTCGCGTTCGCGTCCGGATGGTACTTACGCGCGAGGTCGCGGTATGCCTTCTTGATGTCGGCAGTCTTCGCGGTCTTGGGCACGCCCAGCGTCTTGTAGTAGTCCTTCTCGAGGTAATCCTTCGTGCTCATCTGGCCTCGCTGGGCTCTTTAGTCGTTGCTGCTTCCGTCTGGCCCTGTGGCGGGCTCCGCGACCGCCACCCTGGCCGGGCGGAGAATCCGCTCGCCTACTCGGTAGCCGGGCTGGAGGACCTCCACGCAGGTGTCCTCCGTGACGTCCGGCGAGTAGCTATGCGTCAGCGCCTCGTGGATCTTCGGGTCGAACGTGTCGCCGCGCTGGCCGTAACTGACCAGCCCGAGCTTGGTGAGCGCCGCCTGCAGCGAGTCCGCGACGGACTTGAAGCCGCCGGACAGCTCACCGTGCTCCCGTGCCTGGCCGATGGCGTCGAGCACGGGCAGCAGCTCGGTGAGCGCGCCGGCGACGGCCTGCTCACGGACTGCGGCCCGGTCCCTGTCCACCCGCTTGCGGTAGTTCGCGTACTCGGCCTGCAGTCGCTGCAGGTCCGCGGTCCGCTCGGCGAGCTCGGTGCGGATCTTGTCCGCCGCGGCCCGGTCCGCGGCTACCGCCGCGGGGTCGGTCTCGTTCGGCATAGCTTCGGCTCCGTCGCCATCATCGGCCCTGCCGTGCCTGGGCTGGCCGGGCTGCCCGGGCGCCGCGGCCCCCCCGGGCCGGCCGGCACTCGTGGTGCCGGCCGGCTGGGAGGCCGCGTGCTTGCCCCGTCTGGGTTGCCCGGTCACCGGGTCGATCCGCCTGTGGTCGCGGATCACCGGGCCGTTGCTACCAGTGTCGTCAGGTGCTGACATCAGGCAGCGCCGCCTTCGCCTTCGCCTTCGTCCACGATCTCGGCGTCAACGACACCCTCGTCCTGCGGAGTCTCCTCCGCGGAGGCAGTGCCCTCGGCGCCCTCGGCGCCGCTCGCGGCCTGCTGCGCCTGGGCAGCCTGGTAGATGGCGGTTCCCATCTTCTGGCTGACAGTGGCAGCGTGCTCGCTGGCGGTCTTGATGGTGTCGATGTCGTTGCCCTCGATCGCCTTCTTCAGGTCGGCGATCGCAGACTGCACCTCGGACTTGATGTCCGCCGGGATCTTCTCGTCGTTCTCGGCGAGGAACTTCTCGGTGCTGTAGACCAGCGTGTCGGCCTGGTTGCGGACCTCCGCCTCCTCGCGCCGCCTGCGGTCCTCCTCGGCGTACTGCTCGGCGTCGCGGACCATCTTCTCGATGTCGTCCTTGTTCAATGCCGAGCCGCCGGTGATCTGCACCGACTGCTGCTTGCCCGTGCCCAGGTCCTTGGCGGACACGTTCACGATGCCGTTGGCGTCGATGTCGAAGGAGACCTCGATCTGCGGGATGCCGCGGGGGGACGGCGCGATGCCGGTCAGGTCGAACATGCCCAGCTTCTTGTTGTAGGCCGCGATCTCGCGCTCGCCCTGGTAGACCTGGATCTGCACCGACGGCTGGTTGTCATCGGCCGTGGTGAAGATCTCCGAGCGCTTGGTCGGGATCGTGGTGTTGCGCTCGATGAGCTTGGTGAAGATCCCGCCCTTGGTCTCGATGCCCAGCGACAGCGGGGTCACGTCGAGCAGCAGGATGTCCTTGACCTCGCCCTTGAGCACGCCGGCCTGCAGGCAGGCGCCGACGGCGACGACCTCGTCCGGGTTGACGCCCTTGTTCGGCTCCTTGCCGTCGGTCAGCGACTTGACCAGGTCCACGACCGCCGGCATCCGGGTGGAGCCGCCGACCAGGACCACGTGGTCGATCTCGCTGATGTTGACGTTCGCGTCCTTGATCACCTGCTGGAACGGGCTCTTGCACCGGTCGATCAGGTCCGAGGTCATGCGCTGGAACTCAGCCCGGGTGAGCCGGGTGTCCAGGTGCAGCGGGCCGTCAGGGCCGTGGGAGATGTAAGGCAGGTTGATCTGCGACTCCATCGACTGGGAGAGCTCGATCTTTGCCTTCTCCGCGGCCTCGCGCAGCCGCTGCAGCGCCATCTTGTCCTTGGACAGGTCGATGCCGTAGCCGGACTTGAAGTCCTGCACCAGCCAGTCGACGATGCGCTGGTCCCAGTCGTCACCACCGAGGTGGTTGTCGCCGCTGGTCGCCTCGACCTCGACAACTCCGTCGCCGACGTCGAGCAGGGAGACGTCGAAGGTGCCACCGCCCAGGTCGAAGACCAGGATCTTGGCGGAGCCTTCCTTCTCCAGGTGGTAAGCGAGCGCGGCAGAAGTCGGCTCGTTGATGATCCGCAGGACGTTGAGGCCCGCGATCGTGCCGGCCTCCTTGGTCGCCTGCCGCTGCGCGTCGCTGAAGTACGCCGGGACGGTGATCACCGCGTCGGTGATCTTCTCGCCCAGGTAGGCCTCGGCGTCCCTCTTGAGCTTCTGCAGGATGAACGCGCTGATCTGCTGCGGGGTGAACTTCTTGCTGTCGATCGTGACGGTCCAGTCGGTCCCCATGTGCCGCTTGACCGAACGGATCGTCCGGTCCACGTTGGTGACGGCCTGCCGCTTCGCGACCTCGCCGACGAGCACCTCAGCGTTCTTCGCGAACGCGACAACCGACGGAGTGGTCCGTGAACCCTCGGCGTTGGCGATGACCGTCGGCTCGCCGCCTTCCAGGACGGCGACAACCGAGTTCGTCGTCCCGAGGTCAATACCTACCGCACGTGCCATGAGCAGTCCTTGTAGTGTGGGAGTTGAGTCTTCCGGGCTCAAGCCTGCCCGAGGCCAGCCCGGGTGTCAAATGACTTGAGTCACTTAGGCTCAACTTTCAGGTTCCCTGGATCATTCCCATCGGCTGGACAGTTTTCCGCCAAAGGCAATAAGTTACTTGCCAGTAGCCTACTTGGCCGGAGTCAGCGTGGGCAGGCGAAGCACCATGACTACGCTTGAGCCCCAGACCTAAGGAGGTTCCGCGTGGTCGCACGCATGATCATCGGGCTGGGACTGACCGTCATCGCGTTCGCGGTGGCGGGCCGGCGGGTGTGGTGGCTGGGGCGGCTGGCTTTTTCCGGCCAGCCGGCGCCGGAGCGGGTGGCGTATGCGAGGTCCCACCCGGGCCGGGAGGCGGAAACCCAGCTGACCGAGGTGGTCGGGCAGCGGAAGCTGCTGAAGTGGACCGTCCCCGGCGCCGCGCACGCGGCGGTGTTCTGGGGCTTCATCATCTTGATTTTCACGATCATCGAGGCCTACGGCGACCTGTTCTCCCGGACGTTCGCGATCCCCGGCATCGGGCACTCGCCGGTGCTCGGCTTCCTGGAGGACCTGTTCAGCGTCGGCGTGCTCGCCGGGATCATCACGTTCACGGTCATCCGGCTGCGCAACGACCCGCACCGGGAAGGCCGCGAGTCGCGGTTCTTCGGCTCCCACACGCGCGCCGCCTGGCTGGTCCTGGTCATGATTTTCCTGGTCATCGCCACCCTGCTGCTCTACAGGGGAGCGCAGGTCAACACCGGGGTATTCCCCTACAACGACTGGGCGTTCGCCTCGCATGCGGTCGGCAACTGGCTGCGGCCACTGGGGTACGGCGTCAACTCGGTGCTCGAGGTGGTGTTCCTGCTCGCCCAGATCGGCGTGATCATGGCGTTCCTGGTGGTGGTGGCCTACTCCAAGCACCTGCACATCGGGCTCGCCCCGGTCAACGTGATGTTCTCCCGGCGCCCCAACGCGCTCGGCCCGCTGGAGCCGATGCGCTCGGGCGGCAAGGTGCTCGACTTCGAGGAGGCCGACCCGGACACCGACGTGTTCGGCATCGGCAAGGTGGAAGACCTCACCTGGAAGGGCCTGCTCGACCTGGGCACCTGCACCGAGTGCGGCCGCTGCCAGTCGCAGTGCCCGGCCTGGGTCACCGGCAAGCCGCTGTCCCCCAAGCAGGTCATCCTCGACCTGCGCGACCACGCCTTCGCCAAGGCCCCGTACATCCTCGCCGGTTCCGACGAGGCGCGGGAGAAGCTGCCGGACGCCGTCAAGGCCGAGGCGCAGCGGCCGCTGGTCGGGACCAAGGAGCAGAACGGCGTCATCGACCCGGACGTGATCTGGTCCTGCACGAACTGCGGCGCCTGCGTCGAGGAATGCCCGGTCGACATCGAGCACATCGACCACATCGACGGGATGCGCCGCCACCAGGTGCTGATCGAGTCCGCCTTCCCCCAGGAAGGCGCCACCATGCTCAACAACCTGGAGCGACGCGGCAACCCATGGGGCATGGCCGAAGACAAGCGGCTGGAGTGGATCACCGAGCTCGACTTCGAGGTCCCCGTCGTCGACGGCAAGATCGGCCAGGACGTGGAGTACCTGTTCTGGGTCGGCTGCGCGGGGGCGCTGGAGGACCGCGCGAAGAAGACCACCAAGGCCATCGCCGAGCTGCTGCACACCGCCGGCGTCTCGTTCGCGGTGCTCGGCCCGGCCGAGACCTGCACCGGCGACCCGGCCCGCCGCCTCGGCAACGAGTTCGTGTACAGCATGCTCGCCCAGCAGAACATCGAGACGCTCAACGACGCCGGCGCCAAGAAGGTCATCGCGTCCTGCCCGCACTGCTTCAACACCATCAGCCGCGAGTACCCGCAGCTCGGCGGCAACTACGAGGTGATCCACCACACCCAGCTGCTCGCCCGCCTGGTAGAAGAAGGCAAGCTGACGCCCGTCACCGCGGTCGAGGAGAAGATCACCTACCACGACCCGTGCTTCCTCGGCCGCCACAACAAGGTCTTCACCCCGCCCCGGCAGCTCATCGACGCCGTCCCCGGCACCCAGGCCGAGGAGATGCACCGGTGCAAGAACCGGGGGTTCTGCTGCGGCGCCGGCGGCGCCCGCATGTGGCTAGAGGAGCGCACCGGCAAGCGGATCAACGAGGAACGCATCGACGAGGCCCTCGCCCTTAACCCCGACACCATCTCCACCGCGTGCCCGTACTGCATGGTCATGCTCGGCGACGCCGTCAACGCCAAGAAAGCCGCCGGCCAGGCCCGGCCCGAACTCGAGGTAATCGACGTCGCCCAGTTGCTGGTCCGCTCTGTCCGCTCGGACAAACCCGCGAAAGCCTAAGCGGCTGGCTTCCACCAGGAGAGCGGCGTATTTCGGCCCTGTGAGCCGTCAGCGGGGTCGCCGTCCAG
>Ga0210386_10004918_pt1 | contig 10949 bp, 5 predicted proteins | sample IncBWH32OmetaG_FD_160091 | JGI IMG/M metagenome (GOLD analysis project Ga0210386, IMG submission 160091) | Forest soil microbial communities from Barre Woods Harvard Forest LTER site, Petersham, Massachusetts, United States - Inc-BW-H-32-O ... | reverse complement strand
GAGGGCCAGGCGCTCCGGTCCGAGAACCATTTCGACGTAGGTTCCCAGTGTGCGAAAAATCCGGCCGTCGATATGGATCGCGTATGGTCCGGATTTCGCGGCTGGTACGATCCAGAAGTGCAGCGCCGTATAAGCAATCGATATCAGGTAAAGCGGAACGATGCGCCGCAGCTTCGCCCGGTCATACAACAATGTATAGAGCGAAACGATCAACGGATACACGACCACGGTCTCGAGTGACCCGAGGCCCAGCATGAATACGACCGTCTGCGCAAGGTACCGGTCCTTTAGAAAAAAGTAAAGCGCCAGCAATATAAAAAACAAATATTGGGTCTGATTGTAAATGCAGGTCCAGCACAAGGCCGGAGCGAGGGTCGCGTTCGCCAGCCAAAAAATCTGCGTACCGAAAGCCGCCAGAGTCGATCCTGTGAGTTTGCGCATGAAATCGCCGAGGAGCGCCAGGTCGGCGATGACGGTGGCAAAAACGACCAAGCGGAAGGGCAGCGGATTCACGCCGAATAGCGCGCGCAGCCCGTAAAAAAACAGATTCTCGCTCCAGGGCCGCATGTTGCCGTGTGCTTTCGGCGCGAAGATCTGGGACAGAAAATCGGCGACGCTCGTCGCTCCGCCCAGATGGAGCCAACCGAAATCGTCCTGATAAAACCAGCAGTCCAGACCGCGCCAGTAGAAAATGAGCAGGAAGAGCGACGCTACGACGGCCGAGCCATAACGCGCCCCCGTGTTGATCACGATTCCAGCAGGTTTTGTTTCCAAAGTTTCTGGCCTGCCATCGAGGTGTAACAGCCCCACACCGCTAAACCGAGGATGAAGGCCAGCAAGAAGAGGTCGTTGCCAAAATACCAAGCACCGGTATGCAGTGTGGCTTGCGTACTCTCGACAACGCCGTTGGAAAAAATGTAAACTCCCAACGCGAGCAGGCCGAATCGCCAAGCCACGGCTGCCACCAGACCGTATGCCAGCAGAGTCTCTAGCCCGTCGACGATCGGATGCTGGCTCCCAAGGAACGTGGGGATCGTGAAGAAGAGAGCAAACGCAGCACCCGTTAGCCACTGATTCCGCAAGAGAGCCCGCAGAAGAAATAGAAGCAGGAAGGATGCAAGCGTATCGCGAATGCCGTGCGGCACGCTACGGAGGCAAACCGTCAGTGTGCTCCGTAAGCCGAGCAAGACTTCGGTCGGGCCGAGTTGAGGATCCAGGTTAGATCCCAGCACCAACGCATCCACTGTTTGGACAACGACCGGAACGCCAATGCCGGCCGCAAGGCCAACCAAAACATCGCGACCAACAATTGGATCGCGCCAATGCCGGGTCAGGATCGCGGTCCAGGAGATGAGAGTCTGCGGCCAGCGGCGGCGCACGTGCGGCTCCAGCGCAATGTACATGATGTAAACGGTGAAGCCATAGAAGATTGCAGTGCATATGGCGAGAATGGCCATCCCGAACGTGCCCATTGAAGCGGCGAAGTGACCACGGCAAATCCAGAGCGCGACCTGCACGCCGCCGATCCAAGTAGCCAGCCGCCAGGCTCCCTCACGATCGCCTCGACCTTGCTTTAAACTTTGATGAGCGAGCCAACCCCCTCCGAAGAAAATCGCGAGCGCGATGACCGCGAAGATGAACAGCTGGCCGCGCGCTCCTGTCGACGGTCCCTGAGGCGTGCGGTCGGTACCGGTCCAGGGGCTGATGAGCGCGAACGCCACCGGCTTGCCGCGAAGGGACGCAGCTTCCACGCGAAGCGGACGATTCGATTCAGGCCATGTCCCGGTCCAGGCCGCGCGCGTGTCGGAAGTTGCCAGCCACGTCCGCAGAGGTTCCGAAGGCTGGAATTTTGAAAGATCCAAACTGGCGGCTGCGAAAAGCGGTTTCCAGTCGATTGGTGAGACTTCCTTAGCGGGCTGAAGCTGCTGATCGGGAATTCGTTCCAGATACAGCAAGCGCCCCTGGGGATCGAGTAGCAGGCCGATCATGCCCGACAAAATGGGCGCTGGGTCATCGCGGGCCACCACGCCCGGAGTCAGCAGGTCGTCGCGATAACTGTCGGCGGTCAGCGGATAGGGGCTTTGGCGATACCAGAACAAAAACGGCGCGGGCCGTTGAGACGAAACCCTGCTCCAGTCAGGTAAGGGCTTGTCGTTCTTATCAATGTATTCGACGAACTTGGTATCCCAGTCGAAACCGTAGGCGTCATCCGTAACAGCGGCATCGATGCCTAGCCCTTGGATGATGTCTCTAGCCTTCTGCGATAGAACTTCCGGGGCGTAGGCCAGATGAATCCTCTCGAGAGCGCTCCTCCGCACCGCCAACGCGTAGTAGCCGGCTAAACACACAATCACGACTGCGAGCAATGAAATCGCGATTTTCGGCGCGAGCCCCACGCCCTCACCAGCCGCGGCGACCATTTGAGGCGAGGGCGTCTCTCCGGCGGCGAGCGCCGCTGCAAGTGGATCTCCGCCGGGCAGCGCGGCAGCAACGGCTAATGCAGACGACGGCCGGCGCGACGGTTCAGGATCGAGGCATCGGAGAATCACTCGCTCCACGGCTGGATCGAGATCCCGCACCAGCGATGTCAGGCTGGTGGGTGTCGTGCTGGTTTGTGCCTGCACCAATTCGGCCAGAGTACTGGCCTCGAACGGCCGCCGGCCGGTGAAGATCTCGTACAGCACCAGGCCCAGCGCATAGATGTCGCTCCGAGCCGTGACCTCTTTGCCCGAAAGCTGTTCCGGCGCCATGTAAGCCGGGGTGCCGTTACGCACTTCGGCGCCGGCGATCTGGTCCGCCAAGCCGGCCAGCCCGAAGTCCGTGAGCAGCACTTGGCCGCGCGCATCCAGCATGACATTGCTCGGTTTCAGGTCGCGATGCAGGACTCCCTTCTCATGGGCTGCCGCCAGACCGGCGCAGAGCTTGCGCGCGATCTCAATTCCTTTGTCGGTCGGAAGACGGCCGATGCGGCGCAGCAGCGAGGCCAGATCCTCTCCGTCCACGTACTCCATCGACAGGAACATATGGCCGTCAACTTCGCCGACATCGTAGACCCGGCAGACGTTGGGATGCGACACCTGACGCGCGATACGAACTTCGTTGCGAAAACGCGAGAGAGCCGCTTCGTTCGCTCCTATTGTTTCGGGCAGGAACTTCAACGCCACCGGCTGTTCGAGCGTCAGGTCATCGGCCCGATACACTTCGCCCATCCCGCCTCTTCCGATGAGCGAAATGATGCGGTATCGTCCGGCCAGCAGCGTACCCGGCAAAAACCGGCTCTCACACGACAACATGGACGACGGGCCCCGGCCGCCGAACGATTGACCGCCGCCGCTCGGGGACTTGGGCGTCGCGGGCCGCAGAGCGGCTACAGTACGCGTCGCGTATGCCTCCTCGTTCACCCTTTCGCCACAAGATGAACAGAAGCGAACGTTCTCCGCAATTTCAGCCCCACAAGAGGTGCACTTTTGCATGCAATTACCGCTGGCTGGCTTCGCCCGCGCCGACTCTCTGGTTGAAATTAGCCGACTTGCCGCGCGGAATAGTCAACGATTTCCAACGGTCGTGCTGAGAGTGCTTGGCAAGGAACACGATCTGGCCGCAATGATACGAGTAGTGGGCCATTTGCCGGTTGATGGCCTGCATCACCGAATGCGGCTCGCCGCGAATCGTGACGGTGCGATCCATGTCCGGGTCCGACAGCGGCTCCAGCGCGGTGAATAAATAATTCCAGCCTTGCTCCCAAAGATTCATGAGAGCTGCGCGCGTAGGCGGCGGATCTTCAAACTCGTGGTCACGATTGCGATCCGGCTTCTCGCCGTCGCTGGTTAGAAAATCCGTCCATCGCGATCGCATGTTGCCATGCATGTGCTTGACGATGACCGCGATGGAATTCGCCTCGCCGTCCAGCACTTCGAAAAGCTGCTCATCGGTCACTTGCTCCAGGGCACGTTCCGACAGCTTCTTGTAGTAGCGAAAAAGCGTCAGGGAATCTTCCAGGTAAGAGGTGGTGAATTTCAGCGCCATGGTTCATTTTCCTGCGACTACTGACCCGCCTGCACCGTCTGATACGCTATCGTAACTCAAACCAGGAGGAAGAAACTATGAATATTGGCATAATCGGCTCGGGGAACGTGGGCGGGGCTTTAGGCACCCGCTGGGCCAAGGGCGGTCACCACGTGATCTTCGGATCGCGCGACCCCGGCGCCGCAGGCATGAAGCAGTTGCTGGCCAAGGCCGGCTCGAATGCTAGCGCGGCCAAGCTTGCGGACGCGGCTAAATCCGGCGACGTGCTGCTGCTGGCCATGCCTTGGCCGGTGACCAAAGAGGCCGTACAGGGGTTAGGCGACTTGACCGGAAAGGTCCTCATCGACGCCGTCAATCCATTGTTACCCGATCTCTCGGGATTGGTTCTCGGCACCACTACTTCCGCCGCCGAGCAGGTGGCCAGTTGGGCGCGCGGCGCAAAAGTGGTAAAGGCTTTCAACACCGTTGGCTCGAACATCATGGAAAATCCGGTATTCGGGCAGGATAAACCGGTGTTGTTTTTCTGTGGTGACGATGCCGGCGCGAAGGGCAAGGTCAAACAACTGGCCGATGAACTGGGTTTCGAAGGTGTCGATGCCGGCCCGCTCACCCAGGCCCGCCTGCTGGAGCCGTTCGCCTTGCTGTGGATCTCGCTGGCGCTCAAGGCCGGCCTGGGCCGCGAAATTGCCTTCAAACTTCTGCGACGCTAGCCCCCTTCGTTGACCGATTTCGTTGATCGAAAACAGGCCGGGCACGTCTGTGTTAGACTGTACGAAATCTCATCGAAGGGGGATACCCATGAAAGCACCTCTCGCTTCTCGTAGGTGGGTTCTTCTGGCCGCATTTGCGATTCTCGGTGCGTCCACACTTTCTGCGCAAAACTTTGTGGGCGGCGTCCGCGGCCTGATTCAAGATCAGGGTGGGGCCGTGATTACCGACGCCAAAGTCGTGCTGACCAATTCCGCGACGGGTGTCGTCCGGGCGACGAACAGCAATGCTTTAGGCGAATATGTGTTCGCCCAACTCGAGCCGGCGACCTATTCCGTCTCGGTCGAGGCTCCGGGTTTCAAGAAGCTGACGCAGACGGGCATCATCGTCAATACGCAGGAGAATGTCAATGTCGATCTGAAGATGGAAATCGGCCAGCTTACGGAAAGCGTACAGGTGACAGCCGAAGTCGCGTTGATCGAGAATACCAACGCGTCCAACGGCCAGGTGTTGACCGAGCAACAGATCGCAGACCTTCCGAATCTGGGCCGCAACGTATTTCTGCTCTCCAAGCTGGCGACCAACGTAGCCACGGGTGGAGACCCGCGCTTCAATCGTTTCCAGGACCAAAGCGGCTCTTCCCAGATTTCGGTGGGCGGCGGTCCAATTCGCGGGAACAACTACCTGATCGACGGGATTCCGGTCACGGATTCCACCAACCGTGCGGTGATCATCCCCACCGTCGAAGCCGTACAAGAAATGAAGCTTCAGGAGGGCACGTATGACGCGACCATGGGTAGAACAGGCGGCGGCGTCTTCAACACGGTGCTGAAAACCGGAACCAACGGTTTTCACGGAGACGTGTTTGGCTATTACCGGACCACGGATTTCTCGGGAAATACGTTCTTTAATAATGCGGCTGGTAAACCGCGGGATCCAACGTCGTTTAAGAATTTTGGCGGCGGAATGGGGGGACCCATCTACATTCCCAAAATCTACGACGGCAAGAACAAGACGTTCTTCTACGTGGCGCAGGAAGCCTACCGGCAGCACACGCCCCAGACCGATTCGTATGGGCTGCCGACCGCGCTCGAGAAGACAGGTAATTTTTCGCAAAGCACCGTGACTATTTTCGACCCCATGTCGACGCGACCCTGCACTGCCGCCGATAACTGCCCGCCTTCGGCTGGAGGCTATGTCCGTGTTCCGTTTGCGGGAAACATCATCCCGGCCAGCGCAATTAATCCGATTGGTCAAAATATTATCAACTACTTGCCGAATCCGCAAAGGGCATCGCCGACTGGAGCGCCCAACTTCATTGGAAGCGACTCACTATTCGACCGCGCCGATGAATATGCCTATAAGGTGGAGCACAGCATCACTGAAAAGATCCGGCTGAGTGGATCTTTTATGTACTATAAAAGCCGCGAGCCGGGCGGAAACTCTCTCGGAATCGTGGCGGGCGCAACCCCCAGTAATACCCCCTATCTCCTGTACCGCCACGTGGACGCGACGGCGCTTAACGCCATCCTCACGCCGAACCCGACGACGGTTGTGTCGTTGCGTTACGGCTTCAACCGCTTCCCCAATTTCACGGAGGGCGTCAGCGCTGCTGCGGGATTCAACGAGGCGTCTCTGGGTTTTCCATCCAGCTTCCTCAATGGCCTCCAGTCGCACTATTTCCCGCAAATCACTTTTAGCAACGAAAACTTCAGCCTCAGCAACGTAAACATCACACCTCAAAATTACTATTCCAAAAATGTGTTGGGCAGCGTTTCGAAGAATATCGGCCGGCACAACATTACCACTGGATTGGATTACCGCGTGCTCAATAGCGGGCCCACGGTTACCTCGAACGCGGGGGTCTTTGCCTTCAACGGAGTGTTCTCGCGCCAGTACCCGACCGTAACCAGCACCACCACGGGCGCGGATTTCGCTGATCTCTTGCTCGGCAATCCGTCGTCCGGATCGGCCGCCACCGGTGTGTTACTGAATACCTATGTGCGCTACTACGGAGGATACGTTCAAGATGATATCCGGGTGAGCTCCAAGCTTACCTTGAACCTCGGAATCCGGTATGAATATGAAACCGGTGAAAGAGAGGTCGGCAATGGCATGGTGACGAACTTCGCCCGCACGGCGACCAATCCCATCGCGGCGAGCCTTCCGGCGGGGTCAGGTGTGATCCCTTACGGTGTGATTCAATTCGCGGGGATTAACGGAGCTCCGACTTCGTGCTGTAATCCTTCACATACGAAATTCGGCCCACGCTTCGGATCGGCCTATCAATTGACATCCAAGACGACTTTGCGCGCCGGAATCGGGATATTCTATGCACCCACGGTCTTTAACTATAACGACTCTTCTCCGGGGTTCACCCAGACCACGACCTACAACTCCAGCAACGATGGAAATAAAACGCCGGCAAACTCCTTGAGTAATCCGTTCCCCACCGGAATTATTCAACCTTCAGGCAATACGCTTGGCGCGGCCACGGCGCTCGGGTCAACATTCAGTTTCCTCGATCCGAACAAAACCGGAGGTGGAACGGTTTACCAATATTCCGCCGATATCCAACAGGAGCTTGGTAAAGGCATTATGTTCGAGATTGGCTACGTTGGGTCTCGCGCCAACGGCCTTACATCGTATCCGACTTCGAACGGCGTTCTGCCGATCAACGAATTGAGCCCCGCCAACGTAGCGCTTGGACAAGCGTACCTGAATCAGTCCGTTCCCAATCCGTTTTTCGGCCTACCGGGAATTGGGGGCGTGCTCACCGGCGCGACGACGACGAGGGCTCAGTTGTTGTTGCCTTTCCCGGAATACGGCCAAATCAGCCAAAACACGACCCTAGCACACTCACGGTATGACTCCCTCATTATGAAGGTGCAAAAGAGGTTCAGCCGTGGACTGACGTTCCTGGGAACGATGACTTGGCAAAGGAACGAAGACAATGAATTCAGTTCCGGAAGTAGCAACGCTCTCAATACGCTCGGCAGCGCGCAGCAAGGCCATATTCAGAACATTTACAACCTGGGCGCCGAGTGGGCATTGGCGGCTATCGACCAGCCACTCCGGTTCACGGGCACTTGGACCTACCAGCTTCCTTTCGGAAAGGGCCGGCGATTCCTGGGCAACAACAACGTTACCAACTGGATAGTGGGCGGTTGGTCCTTGAACGGGACTATCATTGTTGCCAGTGGGTTCCCGCTGTTCGTCGAACAGAGCAACAACAATACGGGAATCGGTGGAGTGGGACAGCGTCCCAATGCTACCGGTGTCAGCGCCTGCTACTCGGGCAGCCCGGAATCCCGGGTTAACAGCTACCTCAATCCAGCGGCCTTCTCGCAGGCACCGGCTTATACCTTCGGCAATGTAGGCCGCAACATTCCGTGCCTGGGCCCCGGCCAAGCCAACACCGACGCGTCTGTGTTCAAGGACTTCAGCATAAAAGAGCGATTCACTGCGCAGTTCCGGGCAGAGGCGTTGAATTTAACCAACACACCGTATTTCGCGCAACCGTACACTCAGTTCGGCGTAGCTAATTTCGGGCACATCAATTATCAGGCGAACATTCCGAGGATCCTTCAACTCGGTCTGCATTTCGCCTGGTGAGTTGGCATTGTTTGGGGTTATCTGCGCGGCAACCACCTGCCCACGCAGTCAGCTCTTGGGCTTGGTCGAATCGAACTTGATTTGCTTGAGGATCTCGGTCTGGCGGTCGAGCTCGGTTTTGCCGGCCGGGAACTGGTTGACCTTCAGAATGAAAGCGAGAATGTCTGTGTTCTGCTGCCGGCTGAGGCTCCCGGGAGCGTTTTGCGGCATCGAAACGCGAATGCGTTCGAACAGATCGCCCAGAGTCAGGCCATTCCAATTCGCAAAGAATGAATCGCCGGCCAGCGGCGGAGCCGATTCACCGCCGGTTAGTTCCCCACCATGGCAGGACGCGCACTCTTTGCCATAGAATCCCTCACCGCGCTTGGCTTGGTCGTCCGTATAAACGCCATCCCAAACGGTTCGTGTAGTTTGAGCGATTAGAGCCAAGCCCAGAATGAATCCGAGCACCACTATTTTGACCTTCATGTCACCTCACTCGAACCAGTATCTCATTCCTGGCGCAGGGCCGTGATGGGATCGATTCGCGTCGCGCGGCGAGCCGGGAGATAACTGGCCAGGGCGGCCACAATCAGCAGGATGGTAGTTACGCCGATGAAGGTGGCCGGATCCCACGGGCTGAACTCGATCAGCAGGCCGCCCAGGAATTGTGAGACGGCCGCGCCTGCCGCCAAACCGATAGCCATTCCGATCAGTGCCAGCTTCATACCGCGCCGGATCACCAGTCCGATCACGCCGCTCTCGGTCGAACCCAATGCCATACGGATCCCGATCTCGCGAGTTCGTTCATTGACCGAGTAGGCGATGAGCGCGAATAGCCCGACCGACGCCATGGTCAGCGCCAGTCCTGCAAATACGCCCAGCATGCTGAAGATAATTACCAACTGGCGGAGTTCGTCAGTGAACATCTGCGACATGGTGGTTGCCTCGATAGGCTCGTCGGGATCGACGCCTGCGACGGCTTTGCGGATATTGTTCAAGACGCGGCCCGGATCACCATCCGTCAAAACAAGCAGGCACATGGCGCGTTGCGGCGCCTGATCAAAGGGAACGTAAATCTGCGGATGGGCTGGCCCTTGAAGGTCAGCGGGTTTGACATTCGCGGCCACGCCCACGATCGTCCATAAGTCTCCACGCGCGTCGGCATCGGTTAAGCGAACCTGTTTTCCGATGGGATCACCGGCATTCCAGAAACGGTCGGCGAAAGCCTGATTGACCACAGCGACGCGCGATGTGTTCTCCGTATCCTGGCTCGTGAACTCTCGACCGCGTCGAAGCGGCGTGCCCGCGACTTCGAAGTAGCGAGCCGCCACGACAATCCTCATGGCCACCGGGCGCTCCGCAGGTGGCGCTTGTTCTCCAGGCATGGCGACGTGAACCGGCGTGCCGTCCGAGAACACAGGAGGGTCGGTAGCCGCTGAGACAGCTCGAACCCGGGCCACTCCGGCAACGCGCGCCAGGGCCAACCGATAGAAGGTCCGGAGCTGTTCATCGGCCGCATGCCGGACAGTGGATGGCTCCAGTTTTACGACAGCAAGACTGGCAGGGCGGAATCCGAGATCGACGCGGCGCAAGTGTCGAACGTTTTCAAGTAAAAGGCCCGTCACGATGAGAAGAATCATCGAAAGCGCAATCTGCGAAGAGACAAAGACATTCGCAAGCCGGTGGTTCCGGACGCCGCTGCTGCGCGCCTCCTTCAGACCCTCGATTGGATCTGATCGAGAGGATTCCAAAGCAGGCGCCAGGCCGAACAACAGCACCGCCAATAACGAAACCAACAAACAAAAAGCGAGCACCACCGGATCCATCACGCGGTTCGAGATCAGAATCGGCGACGGATATATCGAAACAAAAAAGTCCTTCGCCCAGAAACCCACTAGTAACCCCAGGACGCCGGCCATCGCCGAGAGTAGAAGGCTTTCGGTCAACGATTGCCGGATGAGATGCCAGCGCGATGCGCCAACCGCCGTCCGTATAGCCATCTCACGACGGCGGCCGGCGGCTTGCGCCAGCAGCAGATTGGCGACGTTGGAACAGGCCACCAAGAGCAGCGCGCCAACCACTCCGAACAACAGGCCTAGCAACACCGGATCATTGGGCCCCATGACGGCGGGAAGCGGCTCCCAGGCGCGAGCCCTCCAGCCGGAATTCGCTAACGGATAGAGCTTCGCGAGTTGTTGAGAAACAGCGGCCAGTTCCTGATTCGCCTGATCCAACGTGGCGCCGGCCCGTAGATGCGCCAGCACGAGGCCTTCCCGCGCGCTGCGGATCTCGGGACTCGATACCGGCGGCGTGAGAGGGAGCCACATGCTGTTCGTTCGCGAAGGCAACCAGAAGCTGGCCGGCATCACGCCCACGATGGCGAAGGCGTCGCCATTCAGATGAACGATCTTGCCGATCGACCCAGGATCGCGACCGAGTTGCGTCTCCCAGAATGAGTGGCTCACTACTACCGAACGCGGTGCACCGGCGCGAAACTCATCCCCGGTGAAAGTGCGGCCGAGAAACGGCTTGAAATCGAAAAAGGAAAAAAAGTCGGCCGAAACCCGAGCCACCTTCAGGCGGGCTGGTTCCCTGAGACCGGAAAGCGCCACAACGCC
>Ga0210386_10004916_pt1 | contig 10952 bp, 10 predicted proteins | sample IncBWH32OmetaG_FD_160091 | JGI IMG/M metagenome (GOLD analysis project Ga0210386, IMG submission 160091) | Forest soil microbial communities from Barre Woods Harvard Forest LTER site, Petersham, Massachusetts, United States - Inc-BW-H-32-O ... | reverse complement strand
CGGCCAGTTCGGGGGAGGCGTCAAAGATGGCCTCGGACGCCGAAGCCATATGTTCGCGCATCAGTCGCCGCGCTGAATCGCCGTCCGCATGCTGGATCGCGTCGGCGATCCTGATGTGGTCGAGGTGCAGCCGAACACGGGTCTCGGGCGTGAACAGGTTGGCCCCGCCGTGGGCAGTGCGGCTGCTATAGATGTGGCTGGCGGATTCGGCGAGCAGGTCCAGTACCGGATTCGGGCTAATCTCGCGCACCAGGGTGTGAAACTGGCTGCCCGAATCGACGTAGGCCTGACTGGACAACGGGCGCTCGCTGACCCGGGCCATCCCGCGCCGGCTTTCCTCGACCATCTCGGCGATGGCCTCTTTGCTCGCGAGGCCCTCGCCGACCAGCAGGGCTGCGCGTTCTGCGGCCAGCGGCTCGAGGTAGATAACGGCCTCGTTGACGTCGCGCATAGTGGCGTGCCGGACCTGCAGGTGCATTGTCATCGTCTCGCCAAAGCGTTGCGGGGCCGAGGATCCCACGATGGGACCTCCGCCGTTGCCGCGGCGGATCTCGACGATGCCTTGCAGTTCTAGGAGCCGCAGGGCCTCGCGGATCGATGCTCGGCCGACGCCGAACTGGGTCGCCATCGCCTGTTCGGTGGGCAACGGGCTGCCCGTCGACAAGTTGTCGATGGCGATGCGCCGCACGATCGCCTGAGCGACGCCAAGCGAAATCTTGCCGCGCCGGATCCGGTCGACGATTTCGTGGCTGGCCGTGGCGCGGGTGGCCGGGTGCATATGCCTCATCTTCCTCGGTGGTGGCCGTCGATGGCGGGCATGCTCTACGTGCCTTGACTTTTTGTCGACCCGCCACGTACGTTGACCTCAAATAGTCGAACATTAGGATACTCCGGGAGTGTAGTGGCTTCGTTGTCCGGGCGCGTTGCGTTCATCACCGGAGCCGCGCGGGGGCAGGGCCGCGCTCACGCAGTGCGACTGGCCGCTGACGGCGCCGACATCATCGCGGTCGATATCTGTGCCAACATCGACACCATCCCCTACGACATGGGTAGTCGCGAAGAACTCGATGAGACGTGTCGCCTAGTGGAGAAGGAGGGGCGCCGCGCCAGCGCCCAGGTCGCTGACGTGCGCGACATCGAGCAACTGCGCCGGGCCTTTCGCGATGGCACGACCGCGCTGGGTGTGGCGCAGGCCGACATTGTGGTGGCCAATGCCGGCGGATGCGCTTACCCATCGGAGGTCGACGAGGTTCGCGCCTTTCGCGACGCACTGGACGTCATGCTGGTCGGAGTCTGGAACACCGTGAAGGTCACCACGCCCGCGCTGGTCGTGGCCGGACGTGGCGGGTCGGTCGTGATGACCAGTTCGACCGCGGCAGTCAAGGGATTCACCGGCGGGTGGGGCGGGTTGGACGGCTACACCGCGGCGAAGGCCGGAATCCTAGGCCTTATGCGGGTTTTCGCAAACCTCCTGGGGCGCCAGAACATCCGGGTCAACGCCATCCTGCCCACCGGCGTCAACTCGGGCATGGTGCAAAACGCCGCTTTCGAGAACTGGATCGGCGAAGCGGCGGCGAACCCGATCAGCAATCTCAGCAACGTGCTGCCCGGCGTTACGCTTATCGAACCCAGTGACGTCGCCGACGCGCTCGCCTGGCTGGTCTCGGATCAGGCGCGCCACGTGACCGGTGTATGCCTGCCGGTCGACGCTGGATTCTGCAACGCATGAGCGGAGAAGCGAAGTCGACTCCCGGCCCACGGGACCGCGGCCCCGAACGCCCCGACGACGACGATCACGACCTCTTGACCTACGGCGAGGCCGGGGCACGGCTCCACCAGGAGATCGAGTTGCAACAACAGCACCTGGCCCGGTTGCGGGCCGACGGTGCCCCTGGGGTCGAGGAAGCCCAGAAGCGTCTGAAACTGCTGCTCGACACCGCCGAACGCAACGCTCGTCAGCCCATCAACGACGCGAACTTCGAGCGGTTCTTCGGCTATCGCGGCACGGCTCGACGCAACACCTGACCGCGGTCGAATCGAGTGGCGGCGTGAGTTGACCGAATACTAAATATAGGTATATTTGTAGTATTGCCGATCACATGTGGGCCTAGCCCGCATGATTGGAGGACCACGATGCCTCTGCAGGATCACCATCAGATCATCTCCGTGGATGACCACCTCGTGGAGCACCCGCGAGTGTGGCTCGACCGGTTGCCGCGCGGCCTGCACGATGTGGCTCCCCAGATCAAAGAAGTCAACGGGTCCCAGTTGTGGCACTACAACGGCGACGCGTATCCGACGCTGGGCCTCAATGCCGTGGCGGGGAAGCCGCGTGAGGAATGGGGCGTCGATCCGCTGCGCTACGAGGACATGATCCCGGGATGCTATGACCCGGTGGCGCGGGTCAAGGATATGGACGTCGATGGCGTGCAGGCCGCCCTGTGCTTCCCGTCGTTCCCGGGGTTCGCCGGCAGCACCTTCTTCCGCGCCACGGACCGTGATCTCGCGGTGCTGTGTGTCCAGGCATGGAACGACTTCTACATCGAGGAGTGGTGCGCTACGGCTCCCGACCGCTACATTCCGATGGGCATCGTCCCGTTCTGGGACATCGATCTGGCGGTCAAGGAGACCGAACGTCTTGCGTCGATGGGTGCCCGGACCATCTCCTTCCCGGACACGCCGGTGCCCTTCGGTTTGCCGTCCTTCCACACCGATCACTGGGACCCGTTGTGGCAGTTGTGCTCCGATGCCGATATCCCGTTGTCACTGCACTTCGGGGCCGGGGGCTATGTGCCCGGATTCTCCTTTTCTGGTGCTCCGTTCGTCGCGAGTACGCTGCAAAGCAACGCCGTACCCTTTGCAGTGGCGATCGCTATTTTCGCGACCAATTCCTGGTGGACCACCGTCGATCTGTTGTTCTCTGGCAAGTTGCAGCAGTTCCCGAACCTGAAGTTCTCCCTGGCTGAGGGAGGCATCGGGTGGGTGCCCTATATGTTGGAGCGCATCGACTTCACTTGGGAACGTCACCGCTACTACCAGGACATCGACTTCGAAACCCGCCCATCAGAATTGTTCTACAGGCAATTCTGGACCTGCTTCATCGACGACGAGCACGGTCTGATCAATCGCGACAAGGTAGGTGTTGACCACATGATGCTTGAAAGCGACTTTCCGCATTCAGACTCCAACTGGCCCAACACCCGCAAGCGTGCGGCCGAGGTGCTGGCCAAGGTTCCCGATGACGAGGTGGCCAGGATCGCCGAAACCAACGCTCGCGAGCTGCTGCGCTTTCCGCGCACAGCCTGATTACCACCCTGGCCTGTCGAGAAAGGACCGTTGCCGTGGCTGAACGCACTAGTGGTCTTTACATCAACGGAAAATGGACCGACGGAACCGGTTCCGAACAGATCTCGGTGATCAACCCGGCCACCGAGACCGTCATCGGAACGGTGCCACAAGGAACGGTCACCGACGTCCAGGAGGCGTTGCGCGCCGCACGCGCGGCGTTCGACGACGGACCGTGGCCGCGGATGTCACCTCAGGAACGCTCGGCGGTGTTGACCCGGATGGGGGAGATCATGCAGCGCCGCTATGACGAACTCGTCGACCTCAACGTCGCCGAGACCGGCGCGACCCGGATGCTTGCCCACCACCTTCAGGTCGGCATCCCGGTCTCGGTGTGGATGGACATTGCGACTCGCGTGCTGCCCAAGTACGAATTCGAAAAACCATTGGCACCCAACGTGGTTGCGGGGCTGGGCATCGGTCAGGGCATCGTCGCGCGTCAGCCGTTTGGTGTCGCGGCGCTGATCACCCCGTTCAACTTTCCGTTCCTGCTCAACGTGTTCAAGGTCGCATTCGCGCTGGCTGCCGGGTGCACCGCCGTGCTCAAGCCGTCGCCCTACACGCCGTTCGAAGCGTTGGTGTTCGGCGAGATCGCCGAGGAGGCCGGCCTGCCAGTTGGTGCGCTCAATGTGGTGACCGGCGACGTGGAGGCCGGCGCCGAACTGACCCGCAGCCCCATGGTCGACATCGTCAGCTTCACCGGTTCGGATGCGGTCGGACGTAAGGTGTACACCCAGGCCGCCGACAGCCTCAAAAAGGTGGTCCTCGAACTCGGCGGTAAGTCGGCCAACATCATCTGCGAAGACGCCGATCTCCAGGCCGTGATACCGAACGTGGTGGCCAACACCGTCACCCACTGCGGGCAGGGGTGTGCGATCCTGTCGCGCACTCTGGTGCACGCGTCGCGTTACGAAGAGGTGGTGGGCGCGGTCAGCGAGGCACTGCGCCACGTCAGCATCGGCGATCCCGCGGACCCGGGCGTGATGATGGGCCCGCTGATCCGCGAGCAGCAACGCACCCGCGTCGAAGCACTGATCAGCCAGGCTGTCGCCGACGGTGCCGAAATCGCTTACGGCGGTGGTCGTCCCGCCGGACTCGAGCGCGGCTTCTTCGTCGAGCCGACCCTGTTCACGGGCGTCAGTAATGACATGCGCATCGCGCAGGAGGAAGTTTTCGGTCCGGTCAACGTCATCATCCCGTTCAGCGACGACGACGAGGCGGTGCGCATCGCCAACGACAGCGACTACGGTCTTGGCGGCGGCGTATGGTCAGCGGATACCGTGCGCGCCCTGGGGATCGCACGTCGACTGCACACCGGAGGGGTCCAGATCAACGGCGGCGGCGTGGGTCTGTCCCAACATGGACCGTTCGGCGGATACAAAAAGAGCGGACTGGGGCGGGAGTTCGGCGCGTGGGGCATGGAGGAGTACCTGCAGCACAAGACAATTGAGTGGAGCGCGCGGTAGCGGCACTGGTGGTCGAACTCTTCCGACACTCAGATGATGGCGCCGCTGATCTTGAGCTCCAGTAGCCGCTCGTCACTCATACCGTGCGCGCGCAGCAACTCATCGGTGTGCTGGCCGTGATCCGGCGCCGGGGCCAGCTCGGCTGCGTTGCCGTCGAACTGGATCGGTGCTGGAACCAGCGGTAGCCGCGCGCCATTGTCGTACTCCACCACGGTGAAAAAGCCGTTGTCCCAGGCCTGTTGGTCATTGAGAGCCTCGCGCGGTGATTGCACGACACTCCACTGACCATCTTGGTTGGACAGCGCCGACGTCCAATGAGTCAGCGGATGTTCAGCGAACAGCTCATCGAGCAATTGCACGGTCTTCTCGACGTTGGCCAGGCGGACCTCGGCTGTGGCCAGGCTGGGATCCGCCACCCAGTCGGGACGCCCGACCGCCTCGCAGAAGCCTGGCCAATACCGGTCGGCCTCGAGCATGGCAAGGAAGATAAACCGCCCGTCTGCGGTGCGGTAGACGTTGGCGAGCGGGTTGCCGGGCCGGCGCCGGTCCGCCTTGGGAAGATGGTCACGGTCGATCACGTAGCTGCCGGCGATGGTCGACTGCATGGCCCACAATCCAGCCGCCAGCAGCGACGCGTCCACCACCGATCCCTTGCCGGTGCGCTCCCGGTGAAACAGGGCAGCGGCGATCCCGCCGGCGAGGTTAAGACCGGCCTGAATGTCGCCGACGGCCGGCCCGGGCAAGTTGATGGGGTAGTCGTAGTCCTTCGGCATGGCCGCGATGGCCAGCCCCGTGCGCGCCCAATAGGAGATTCCGTCGAAGCCGCCCCGGTCCGCGTCGGCGCCGCGGACTCCATGGCCGGTCCCGCGGGCATAGATGATGTCGGGGTTGCGGGCGCGGATGTGTTCGGCGTCGATGCGCAGCCGGCTGCGGGCCGGCCCAAGGAAATTGGTCACGAAGACGTCGGCCTCATCGACAAGTGACATCAGCACCTCGTAACCTTCTGGGTGCGCGATATCAATTCCGGCGCAGCGCTTTCCGCGATTAAGAACCTCCCACAGCATGGTCACTCCGCCGTCGCCGGGTTTGACACCGAATGCCGTCAACCCCCGGATCGGATCGCCGGTCTCGGGGTGCTCGATTTTGACCACGTCGGCACCCCAGTCGGCCAGGACGCTGGCCGCTGCCGGCACGAAGCCGTACAGGGCCACCTCCAAAACCCGCACTCCCTCGAGCACTTTGGTCATTGCTTCTCTCCTTTGTGGTGGGATACGGGCTCCCATTGCGGCAGTGCGATCCCGGTTGCGGTGTGGTCGAACCGAATTCGCAGCTGCTGGCCCTCGACGAGGTCGGGATCACCGTCGAGGCGTCCCAGCAGCCGCACCTGCGGATACTGGCGCAGCTCGACCAGCACCAAGGTGTAGGGCACCCGGAATGCCGGATGCACTCCGTGGCGCACGACGGCCCATGAGTACACGGTGGCCGCAGGCTCGACCTCGCGCCAGCAGGTATCGGTCGAACCGCAGCGGGGGCACTGCGGGCGGGGCAGGTGAATGGGTTGGTGGCATTTGGAACACAATTGGATCGCCAGCGCGCCACCCTGGGCGGCTTGCCAGTAGCCACCGGTGTCGGGGTCGTCGACGACGGGCGTCAGCTCAGCAGTCATGACAACCGCTATCTGGCCGCCGTCAACAGCAGCGCCCCGGTTGCCGTCGGCAGACCGGAGGTCACGAGGCACACCTCGGCGTCGCTGACCTGGTTGGTCGAGGTTCCGCGGATCTGTCGGGCCCCCTCGACGATGTGGTTGAGGCCGTGGATGTAGCCCTCCGAGAGGTTCCCTCCCGCAGTGTTGATCGGCAACGCACCGTCGAGTCCAAGCGCACCGCTGGCGGCGAAGGCCCCTCCTTGTCCTTTGGCGCAGAACCCATAGTCCTCGAGTTGCAGCAACACCGTGATGGTGAAGCAGTCGTAGAACTGGGCGACGTCGACGTCGGCGGGGCCCAGACCGGCGCGGCTGTACAACGTCTGAGCCACCCGAGCCGACGGCTGGGTCGTCAGGCTGTCGCGCATCAGCGCGGGAAAGACCAGTCCCGGCTGCTGTCCGGCGTCACCCCCCTGTGCGGCGGCGCGGACGAGCACCGCCGTTGCGGCACCGTCACGGGCCCGGTCGGCTGAGGTCACCACTACCGCACAGGCACCGTCGGTCTCCTGGCAATAGTCGAACAGCCGCAGCGGGTCGGTGACGGGCCGTGACGACAGGTAGTCGTCAAGGCCCATCGGCCGGCCATACATTTGCGCGGCCGGGTTGTTGTTGGCGTGTTCACGGCACGCCATCGCGATGGCGCCCAGCTGCTCGGGCTGGGTACCGAACTCCAGCATGTGCCGCCGTGCTATCAGCGCGAACATCTGCCCGGGTGCCAGCAGACCGTACGGGAGGAAGTACTCGTCATACGATCCGTTTCCCCCCACCGGCAGGTCGGCGTGACGGCCTTGCCCGTAGCGTGCTCCGGAGCGCCCGTTTAGCGAGCGGAACACCAGCACGCTAGTGGCCAGGCCGGCGATGATGGCCGCGCATGCCTGAGCGATCATTCCGGCCGGCGCCGATCCCCCGGTACCGGTGGATCCCCAGTAGTTCAATGCGGGTAGGCCCAAGACGTCGGCGAGGTCGTTGTGGCGGACGTTGTCCTGCTCGCACCGCACGATGCCGTCTATGTCGGCCGGGGCCAGCCCCGCATCGGTGATCGCTGCCGATGCGGCTTCCGCCGCCAACGCCACCTCCGTGCGCCCAGACCTGCGGGTGAAGTCGGTGGCGCCGATGCCAACGATGGCGCAACGGTCGCGCAGGGGGTGCGCGCGCGGGAGACCGACAGTGCTCACCGGGACAGCGTAGCGTCAAATGGACCTAATATGCCAGTATTTGAGGCGGGCGGGGCGATAGGAGGCAGCGTGCAAAGAGCAGTAGCCACCCGGGTGGCGAACGGGCCGGTGGCTGACGTCATCGAGGTCATCACCGAGGATGACCCGGCGCCCCGGCCCGGATGGACCGTCGTCGAGGTCAAGGCCGCAGCGTTGAATCGCCACGACTTGTGGGCGATTCGTGACGGGGGAGGGAGTCCCGACCGGTTCCCATTGGGCCTGGGCTCCGACGTGGCCGGGGTGACCACCGAGGGTCGAGAGGTGCTGGTGCACGCACTCGTCGCTCCCAATGCCTCAGGCGCGGCGGGTGAACTCCTCGATCCCGGTCGGGTCATGCTGGCCGAGGCAACCACCGGAGCATGCGCGACACGTGTGGCGGTGCCGGACCGCAACCTGGTGGACAAGCCGGCCGAACTCAGCTTCACTGCGGCGGCGTGTCTGCCGACCGCTTGGTTGACCGCCTACTCGATGTTGTACCGGAAAGCGCAGATCAGGCCTGGTCAAACCGTACTCGTGCAGGGCGCGGCAGGTGGCGTCTCCACGGCGGCGATCGCCTTGGCGCGCGCCGGCGGGGCCCGCGTCTGGGTCGCGGGGCGCTCGCGCGCGCGCCTCGCGGCGGCAGTGCAGATCGGTGCCGACGACATCTTCGACGCGGGCGCCCGCCTGCCCGAGCGCGTCGATGTCGTGATCGAGACGGTGGGCTCGGCGACTTGGGCGCATTCAGTGCGTGCGGTGCGCCCGGGCGGCGTCGTCGTGGTCGCCGGCGCAACCACGGGCGCGACCGTCGAACTCGACTTAGGCCGTATCTTCCTGCAGCATGTCTCGATCCTCGGTTCGACGATGGGCACCCTCGACGATCTGCGGTTGTTGGCCCGGTTCTGCGCCCTCCACGGCGTGACCCCGCCGGTCGACGCCGTCTACCCGCTCGCGGCAGCGCGGGACGCGGTAGCCCGGCTGGAGTCGGGTGACGCCATCGGAAAGGTCCTTGTTGACCCGTCCGCAGCTAGCGTCAAATGGCCGAAATGATGGTATGTTTGAGATCCATGTTTGGGGGCCTTAGCGCGCCAGTCAACGTAGACAGTGTCCGCACTCGGAGGAAACGGCATGACCAGTACGCTCAACACGAAAGCGCCCGATATCCAGATCGACTTGTACTCCGCGGCGTCCTTCAGCAACGGGCACCCGTTCGAGCAGTATCGCTGGTTACGCGCTAACGCGCCGGTGTATCGCCACCCGGCCCCGGACGGCGGGTTCTTCTGGGCGGTCACCCGCAACGCCGACATCCGTTCCGTGGAACACCATCCCGAGCTGTTCCGGTCAGCGCCAGGGGTGATGATTCTCGACATGAACGTGGAGGCCGGCTTCCTGGCAATGGACGCCCCGCGACACCCGCAATTTCGTAAAGTGGTGGCGCCCATGCTGATTCCCCCGAAGGTCAAGCTGATGCTGCCCAATTTGCAGCAAATCGCGGCCTCGATCGTCGACGAGATCGCCCCCCTGGGTGAGTGTGATCTCGTCGACGCGGTTGCCGGGCGCATGGCCGGCTTCACCGCCGCGGCGTTTCTTGGCATCCCGCGGTCCAGCGGACAGCGCCTGCACGAGCTGTTCATGATCAGCCACAGCTCCCCGGACGTGGTCGGCGAAGAGGCCATGAACGCCGCGACGATGGAGATCGTCGCCATGGGATTTGAGACGTTCGCCGAGAAGCGAGCCCACCCCAGCGACGACGTATTCAGCGCGTACGCCAACATGGAGGTCGACGGACGTCCCATCACCGACTTGGAATTCGTGGGCAATTTCGTCCTGCTGACCGACGGCGGCCTCGACACCTCACGCAACTTGATCTCGGGCGGCATGAAGCTGCTCTTCGACCACCCGCAGGTCCGCCAACAGCTTGTCGACGACATCGACGCTTTGCTCCCGGGAGCCATCGAAGAGATGTTGCGGCTACTGTCGCCCGTCGTCTACATCCGCCGGGTGGCTACCCAGGACACCGAATTGGGCGGGCAAAAGATCGCCGAAGGCGACCGCGTCGCTATCTACTACGGCTCCGGCAACCGCGACGAGGCGGTTTACACCGATCCCGAGGCGTTCGAGATCACCCGCAAGCGCAGTGAGCACATCGCCTTCGGCGGCGGGGGTCCACATTTCTGCGTGGGCTCGCACCTCGGCCGCGCCGAAGGCGCGATCATGATCCGTGAACTACTCACCAGGCTGTCCGACATCGAGCAAGCGGGACCGGAATCCTGGGCCGCCACCAGTCTGACGTCAGGGCTCTCGCGCCTGCCGGTCAGGTTCACCCCACGGTAAGCAAGCCCGCGTGCCCCATCGTGCTATGCGTTCGGTGCCGACCAGGCCTGAGGGGCAACCGTTCCGACACCTGGGGCGTCAACGCGCAGCCTTGACCATAAGTCGACTTATGGTAATCTCGCGTTCCAGGGGTTGTGTGACAGAGGTCATAAGCTGTGGGTCGAAGGACTCATCCAAAGCGGAGCGCTGTCCGGGGATGGGAATTGAATCGAAAGTAGATTAAGGAGAACAATGGGGTTCAAGGACGCGGCGGAGGTCACGAAATACATCGGCGGCATCTTCGAGACCGCCTTCGGCGATGCGGAGATCGGCCCCAAGCTGGTTGACACCGGACTCGTGGTGGCGTTCGACTTCACCGACCCCGAGGCTGTCGTAGTCATCGACATGGCGAACAAATCCGTGCGCGAAGGCCTGGCGGGCGGACCGGCGCCGACGGCGACGATGTCCATGACGGCCGATACCGGAAACGGGTACTGGCAGGGCAAGGTCAATCTGCCGCTGGCCATGGCCAAGAAGAAGATCAAGGTCGAAGGCAACGTGGCGAGCCTGCTCAAGCTGGCTCCGCTCGGCAAGAAGCTCTATCCCGGCTATATCGAGCGACTCAAGAACGACGGTCGCGACGACCTGCTCGTCTAAAAGTATGTTTCCGGGCACCCACGCGGCGTCTACGCCCGACCGACCGGCCGTGATCATGGCCGAGTCGGGCCAGACGCTAACCTACCGAGAACTCGACGACAATTCGGCTCGGCTGGCCGCAGCGCTATACGGAATGGGCCTGCGCAAGGGCGATGTCATCGCTATGGTCTCGGACAACGCCGCCGAAGCGTTCGAGATTTACTGGGCTGCACTACGTTCCGGTCTGTACATCACCGCCGTGAACTGGCATTTGGCTGCAGAGGAAGCGGCCTACATCCT
>Ga0210386_10004915_pt1 | contig 10955 bp, 10 predicted proteins | sample IncBWH32OmetaG_FD_160091 | JGI IMG/M metagenome (GOLD analysis project Ga0210386, IMG submission 160091) | Forest soil microbial communities from Barre Woods Harvard Forest LTER site, Petersham, Massachusetts, United States - Inc-BW-H-32-O ... | reverse complement strand
GGCTCCTCACGCGACTGGGCCGCAAAGGGCCCACGTTTGCTGGGGGTGCGCGCCGTTATCGCCGAAAGCTACGAGCGCATCCATCGATCGAATCTGGTCGGCATGGGCATCCTGCCACTGCAGTTCGCAGACGGCCAGAACGTCGAAAGCCTTGGCCTGACGGGTGAAGAAGTCTTCGACTTCCCCGGCCTGAAAGCACTCCTCGACGCAAAGTTCGCTAACGGAAAAGCGCTGAAGGTAAAAGCCACTGCGCCCGATGGCAAAATCAAGGAGTTCGAGACCAAGGTCCGCATCGATACACCGCAGGAAATCCTCTATTACGAAAATGGAGGCATCCTGCAATACGTCCTGCGCCAGCTGGCAGCGAAAAATTAACCGGTTTTACACAAAAAAAGCAAAAGCCCCGGCTCAAACCAGGGCTTTTGCTTTCAGATTGTCATCCTCAGCGGCGTGAAAAGCACGCAGTCGAAGGGCCTCGATGCGTCCCATCAACCACACGCGGCCCTAACTAAATTCCCATTCCATACTCCGCGCTTTGCATCTGGTCGCCGGCATGCGAGTAAAGATCATAGGGGGTGCGGCGATTGAACTTATACCGCAGACGCAGCTCGCGTCCCACATAGAGCCCCAGGGCGGCGACGCCCAGTGCAACCGAGGTCCAGCCGATCGCCTTCAGCGCAATAGCGGACTCTTCTTTTTTATTCCTATCTGGCAGAACAATCACAGCAGCCTTCTTTCCCGACCGAAAAAGCTTGCGCCTTATAAGCGGCTTCATGCGGACATGATAGCGCAAATTCATTGCGCTCTGCCTACATGGTGCACATCGGTCGCTTCCTGTATCTCTTTAGACACTTCTTTCTATTTGATGTAACAAAGCAATTTTCCGTTCCGGTGGAAGAAAGCTTGCTTCTACCGAATTCGCCGCCAATTCGCGCAGGTGTTCCTCGGTAAAACCGAATTCGCTGTGCGCCAGCAGATATTCCCCCTCCAGGTCGCTGCCGAACATCGTCGGATCGTCCGAATTGAGCGTCACCATCAGCCCCGCGTCGAAATATTGTCGCCCCGGATGGTCCTCTAACTTCGTGCAGCAGCCCGTTTTCAGATTGGACGTAATGCAGATTTCAAGGGGAATCTGCCTCTCCGCCAGCACATGCAGCAGCTCTGGATCGTGAATCGCCGTCAGCGCATGCCCGAGGCGTTCAGCGCCGATGTTCAGCGCCCCCCAGATGCTCTCCGGTCCAACGGCTTCTCCGGCATGAACTGTCAGCCGCAACCCAGCCTCGCGCGCTTCGCGGTACAGGTCCCCAAACATCTCAGCCGGACCCTTCCGTTCATCCCCGCCGATGCCGATGCCGACGATGCTCGCATGCTCGCGCTTCATCTCCGCAGCCTTGCGGAAAACGCGGGCAGCGGCCTCGACCCCAAAATGCCGCACCGCATCGAAAATCCAGTACAGCGTGATGCCGAAGTCTTTCTCCGCCCGCACGCGTGCCCGTTCCATCCCGGCGAACAGCGGCTCAAACTCCGAATGGCCCCAGTAATAGACAATGCCGACAGACACATACGCCTCGGCATGCACGACGCCCTGCGCGGCCAGCGCCTCCAGCATCCGGTAGGTAATCAATTCATAATCGTCAGCCGTGCGCAGCCGCTCGGTCACGGTCTTAAAGGCCATCAGGAAGCCGGTGAAATCGTTATACGCGTAAAGAGCCTGTGCCGGCGCGAGCGTGAGCGGCTCTGCATCATGTCTCTGGCTTAGCTCAACCAGCGTATCCGGGGTAATCGTTCCCTCTAAATGGAGGTGTAGCTCTGCCTTCGGTAACCTGCGAATGAACCTCTGAACTGCTTCATGCGGATTTTCGATCACGCATCGATGTGTATCGCAAACGCTGACCTTTGTGAAAGTCGTCTGCATTCCAGTGTGGCATTTCTGCAGCGAGTGGGAAGAAACCCTCATCTCGCTGCAGGCTGCAAACCGGTTTCAGTGAAGGATCATCAGGTACATTCCGATTCCAACGCCCCCAACAGCAAGAACCAGCGCCAGGACAACAGCATTCCGCGAAACCCGGCTGGGCATCCATGTCCCCGTACTCAGTTCACGAACAAGGGAAAGATGTTGCGCGACGGCCGATCCAAGAACAATCACCCCCAGGAAGACAATCGCAACGCCGGACCAGACAGAGATGCCAGGCCCCTGAATCGATCCGTGGGATTCTGCTGCTTTCCATTCCCGCAGAAACAGCCCAAAGCGAGCCACTGCAAATCCGACTCCCATGAGTCCTAATCCCGTTCGGATCCAGGCAAGGAACGTGCGTTCAGCCGCGAAGTAGACGCGGGGATCTTGTTCGGGCGGCTGTGCCATGAGCTACCTCGCGACGACCTTAATACCGACGCTATGGTCGTCCCTGAAACGACTACAAATATAAAACAGCTCGTTGGGTGTCAGCAGATTCTCTCCGCATCGCCATGCAACGCCGAAGCACGATTCGATAAAAAAATTGCGCTTACCGCGCCCGGTGCGGCGGGCAGAACTCGCTCCGCCTGCAGCTATAGAAGAAGTAGATCAACAGCCCGATCCCAAGCCACACAAAGAAGCGCAGCCACGTCATAATCGGAAGCCCGGCCATCAACAGCACGCAGAAGAAAATACTCAGCACCGGCAACACCGGCCCACCCGGACAGCGGAAGCTGCGATGCCGGTGCGGGTCTTTGTAGCGCAGAATCAGCACGCCCACCGACACCAGCACGAACGCGAACAGCGTTCCGATATTCGACAGATCGGAAAATGTCCCGATGTCCAGCAATCCGGCTGGCAATCCAACCACAAAGCCTGCAACCCAGGTCGAAACCGCCGGAGTGCGATAACGCGGATGCACTTTCGAGAAAACCGAAGGCAGCAGCCGGTCGCGTGACATGGCAAACCACACACGCGCCTGTCCAATCTGGAAGACCAGGATCGACGAGATCATGCCCAGCAGCGCGCCGATCAGAATCACCAGCCGCACCCAGTGCAGCGTTGCTCCGCCATGGGTCAGATATAACTTCTTCAGCGTGTTGACCACCGGCGCCGCATCGCCTACCAGTTGGTCCCACCTGATCAGCCCGGTCAGCACCACAGCCACACCGATATACAACAGCGTGCAAACGATGAGGGTCGCAAGAATGCCAATCGGCACATCGCGCTGCGGATTCTTACACTCCTCCGCCGCCGTCGACACGGAATCAAACCCGATATACGTGAAGAAAATAATCGAGCCGCCGGTGAGCACGCCCGACCATCCGTTGGGATAAAACGGATGCCAGTTCGAGGAGTGAATGAAGTGCGCGCCGAAGGCGACAAAAACCAGGATCGCTGCAATCTTCAGCAGCACCATGATGTTGTTCGTCTCAGCCGATTCGCGAATGCCGCGCACCAGCACTACGGTCAGCAGCATCACAATCAGAAACGCCGGCCAGTTGAATCCAAAGTGCCATCCCGGCGTATACAACATGTTGCCTTGGAAATCCTGCAGGCCGCTCGGCAGATAAGCAGGCGAAATCCATCGCGCGGACGGATGGATGCCCAGCCAGTCCATCAAATCTACGATGTGCGCCGCAAATCCAACGCAAACCGCCATATTCGAGAAGGCGTATTCAAGAATCAGGTCCCACCCGATGATCCACGCAATCAGTTCACCCAGCGTCGCATAAGTGTACGTGTACGCTGACCCCGCAATGGGAATCATCGAAGCCAGCTCTGCATAACAAAGTCCCGTGAACGCGCAGACAATCGCCACCAGTACCAGCGACAACGCCAGCGCAGGACCAGCGCCCGGCCGTCCCACCAGCGCCGTGTGATGAATCAGATAATCCAGCACCGGCGTATTCAGAATCGACGAAGTATCGAACTTCTCGCCGGCAATCGCCGTGCCGATCACTGTAAAAATGCCGGAGCCGATCACCGCGCCAATGCCCAGCGCCGTGAGCGATACAGGGCCGAGCGTCTTCTTGAGACTGTGCTCCGGCGCTTCCGAATCGCTGATAAGTTTGTCGATCGATTTTCGGGCGAAGACTTGGTACGACAGGGTACTGGCTCCTGCAGGCTTTATGAAAGGAGTGTAGCTGTTGAGGGCCCGTCCCGCGAAGCAAAATCGCCGAACAGGCCCTCAAGTCGTCTTTAGCGCTTGCTTGCGCCGCGTACCAGTTTTCTTACCTTCTTCTTGTTCGAACCCCGCGGAGTGGTCCGCGGGGCCTTCGGCGCCGCTTTCTTGCGAGCCGCGCGCTTTACCTTCTTGCGTTCTTCTGTGTTTTCAATCTTCTTTGTATTTGCCATTCTTCCCCTTCAATTCCTGCTCGTCCTCGAACCATCCGCACTACGAGTTGTCATCCTGAGCGGAGCAACGCGGAGTCGAAGGATCTGCTTTTCTTTTCGCTCGGCAGGCTGCTACAACCGTTCCAGCTGGGCAAACTTCTCCACCAGCTTTTTCACACCGAACCTTGTAAATTGTACCGTGATCTTGGCATCTTCACCGTCTCCTTCGCGCCTGAAGACCACGCCCTCGCCATATTTCGGATGCCGCACCCGCTGCCCGCTCTTGAATCCCACAACGCCCTTGGGCACCTCCACTTCAATCTTTGGCCGCGGCGAACTGCTTCCACGCGCTCCGAAAAACTGCGCGATATTATCCAGCGACTCGCCGCCGTTCTTCCTCATCGTATTCCTCGCAGGAGTACTACCGCCCCGCTGCTGCACCCGTGGCCGCTGGTCTTCGTCTTCGTAGCTATAGTGCCGACCCGTCTCGAACCCATCATCATATTCGCGCCGCTCAAAGCGCGAAGGCTGCTGCGTATAGGAGGCCGCATAGCCACCCCAACTCGTAGCTCTTTGCTGTCCGCCGCACAAATCTTCCAGCAGCGCCGAAGGCACTTCTTCCAGGAACCGCGAAGGCATCGACGCTTCCGGCATATCGTTCCCATATCGCCTGCGATACCGCGCCCGCGTCAGCACCAGTGCGTCCATCGCCCGCGTCATACCCACATAGGCCAGTCGCCGTTCTTCTTCCATCTGCTCCGGATCGTTCAGCGTCCGCGAATGTGGAAACAATCCTTCCTCGAGTCCTGCCAGTAGTACCAGCGGGAACTCCAGCCCCTTCGCCGCATGCAGCGTCATCAGCGTCACGCGCGAATTGGCATCGTACTTATCCGTATCGCTCACCAGCGCTGCATGATCGAGAAACTCATCCAGAGTCTCGCCGCGCTCCTGTGCATCCTGCGCCGCATTGGCCAGTTCCTTCAGGTTCTCAATGCGCGAGAAGGCTTCCGGCGTGCCTTCCTCTTCCAGCGCCCGAATATACCCGCTGCGATCGATGATGAAACGAATCAGTTCCGGCAGCGTTGCTGCATCGCCCGGTGCGCGAAATCCCGGCACGGCTTCATCCGAAGCATCCTTTTCCGAAGGTGACTCCTGTGCACCCCATCCTTTCGCGCCTTTTGTGAAAGAGCCTGCACTGAGCTTGCCGAAGGGTTGGGATTGCTCTTTCTTTCTGGGGTCATCCGCAAATGGATTGAACTCCGCAGCATCGAAGGCAACATCGTCGTCACTAAACGCCAACCCATGCTGCTCCGCATCGCCGAAATCGAAGCTCGTGTCCTCATCCTCGGAAGCAGAAGCAGCTACATCGAAGGAAACGTCTTCACCCTGCTCCACATCCGCCGTCAGCTTCTCGGCAAATCCAGGAGCAAGCATCGCCCGCGCATCTTCAATCAGCTTGCGAAAGGTATCGAGCGCAATGCACGCCCGTGTGGGAAGCAGTCTCTCAGCCAGCGCGCGCCCAATCGCATTCCATGTGCTCGTGCCGGTCTCAAGCGCGATCCGCTCTAATGTTTCGAGCGTCGCCTTCCCAATCCCGCGCACCGGAGTATTGATCACCCGCTGCAGCGCAATCGAATCATGCGGGTTCTGTACCATCTTCAAATAACTCAGCAGGTCCTTGATCTCAGCCCGCTCATAAAACGAGAAGCCGCCGACCATCGTGTAGCTGATCCCGTACCGCCGCAGCGCCTCTTCAATCAAGCGCGATTGCGAGTTCGTCCGGTAGAGCACCGCTACGCGAACCTCCTCGTGCTCCTGACCTGCCTTGCGCAGATATTTTTGAATGTAATCCGCGACGAACAGCGCCTCATTTTCGCCATCCGGAGCTTCATAGTACCCAACCAGAGCACCGCCTTCGCGCTCCGTCCACAGGTGCTTACCCTTGCGCTGTGAATTGCGCGCCACTACCGCACCCGCTGCCTCCAGAATCACCTGCGTCGAGCGGTAGTTCTGCTCAAGGCGAATCACCTTGGCATTAGGAAAATCTTTCTCAAACTCCAGAATGTTGCGGATGTCTGCGCCACGCCATGAGTAAATGCTTTGGTCCTCATCGCCCACCACGCAGACGTTCTTCTCTTCACCGGCCAGCAGCTTCATCAGCTCATACTGCGGCCTGTTCGTATCCTGATATTCGTCGATCAGCAAATACCGATAGCGCCGGTTGTATCGCTCCCGCACCTCTGCGGAAGACTTCAGCAACCGCACGGCCTCCAATAACAAATCATCAAAGTCCAGCGCATTGTTCTTGCGCAGCTCTTTGCGATACGCCTCGAAGATGTGCGCGACCTTCTCGCTCATCGGGTCGGCAGATTGCAGGTAATACTCCTGCGGATCGATCATGTGGTTCTTCGCCCAGGAAATTTTGGACAGCACTACGCGCGGCGTCAACTGCTTGTCGTCCAGCCCCATGCGCCGCATGATCTGCTTTACCAGCGCCTGCTGATCGTTCTCGTCATAAATGGCGAAGGTCCGCGTCAGCCCTTCATTTCCAATCCGCATCGCTTCGATATCGCGCCGCAGCATCCGCACGCAAAACGAGTGGAAGGTCGCAATCAACGGCTTCGCCAGCGTCGAATGCCCGATTAGCTTCTCCACGCGTTCGGCCATCTCAGCAGAAGCCTTATTGGTAAAGGTCACAGCCAGAATCGCATCCGGCGCAACGCCGCGCTCCTGAATGAGATACGCAATGCGATGCGTAATGACGCGCGTCTTCCCCGATCCGGCGCCGGCCAGAATCAGCACCGGGCCGTCAACGGATTCAACCCCAGCCCGCTGCTGCGGATTCAACTTGTCCAGTAAATGCTGCAAAACAGGTGTCTCGGAACTCTCTCGGTGGTGGGTGGTCTTTCTCTAGTGTATCGCTCTTGGCTCACCCTTGCCGTCATCCCTCAAGCCACCGCCACCGTCATCCTGAGCGGAGCGCAAAGCGCGCAGTCGAAGGATCCATGCACAAGCAAAAGCTGCCACAAAGCAACTAGTCTTCTCGCAGCCCATCCAAGAGATTTGTCCCAGAGCGAAACCAAAGAAAGCCTGCATTTCTCTCCGCATGCAAGATGTCCATAGGGCTACCAAGTAAACTACTCTCGATGCCCAAACCAAACCTCCCCAGCATTTGCGTCTTCTGCGGATCTGCCGACGGCGCCGATCCCGAATACGCACAAACCGCAAAAGAATTGGGCCAGCGCATAGCCGAAGCAGGCATGGGCCTTGTCTTTGGCGGAGCCACCATTGGCCTCATGGGCATCCTCGCCGATGCCGCCCTCACGGGAGGCGCGGAAGTCATCGGCGTCATGCCCGACGTGCTCATGGATCGCGAAATCGCGCATCGCGGCATCACGCACTTCCATGTCGTCAAGACCATGCACGAGCGCAAAGCCCTCATGTATGAGCACGCCGACGCCTTCATCGCGCTTCCCGGAGGCTATGGCACCCTCGACGAGTTCATCGAGATCGTCACCTGGGCGCAGCTCAAAATCCACCAGAAACCCTGCATCCTCATCAACACAAAGGGATATTACGACGGCTTTCTCGCCTTTCTCGATCATGCTGCCGCCGAGGGCTTCGTCAAACCGGAAAACCGGGTGCTGATTCAGGTAGCTGAGAGTGCAAGAGCAGCATTGGAAATGGTGCAAACTCATCCAGGCATTCAACTCACCCGGTCATCCAATGTGAAAATTTCAATAACCTGATAGGAAAGGCAACGCGAACGCTGTCATAATACTCGCAAAAGTAAGTATGGGCGTTTGCCGTACGTTAGATATCATCCTGACTGAATTGCACGTCAGACATACTTTTTGCATCAACATACAAATGGGAACCCGTTCTGACTTCTAACCGCTTTGTATCTTCATTTCGCTAAGTGCTGCTGAACGAAACGATCACAAATGGACCGCAGGGGGATCTTCATGTTGAAATCTGCTGACGTAACCAAAAAGCTTTCTGCTACATATCGTGTCTTTCACGATGAAGGGATGAGCGGAGTCACAGCTTTTTTGCGTTGGCGTCTTGATTTTCAAATGCAGATGCTTGCCGCGAGAAACATCAAGTCCGTCGATTTGGATGGATGCACGGTCAATCTGAAAAGGCTTCCGAATACGCAGACGAAACTCGACCTCTTGAAGAAAGAGTATGAGGAGGTGGAGCGCCGCCTGGTTCCTAAATATCTTGATCCAGGCCTGCCTGTCGTTGAGTTGGGCGGATGTATCGGAGTCGTCGCTTGCATTACAAATAGGCTGCTGAAAAACCCCGGACGCCATGTTGTGGTGGAAGCGAATCCGCTGGTCATCCCATTTTTAACGGAAACCAGAGATGGCAATCACTGCCAATTCGAGATACTCAACGAAGCCATCGCGTATGAGCAGCCATTTGTAACCTTTGGACCGAACTTGAATTTCTGCGCGAATTCCCTCAAGAAAAAGGGCGGCGCAGAAGCATCGGTCACGGTGCCTGCCACGACTCTGCGCGACATCATCAGCAAAAGAGCATTCGACCGCTTTACTCTGATCTGCGATATCGAAGGATGCGAATCGGATTTAGTGTCCCATGAGGCCGATGTGCTGCAAAGGGCGGCCACCATTGTCCTCGAAACGCATGCCCGATTCATCGGAGAAGATAAAAATGCCGAATTGCTGAAACATCTGGAAGATCTCGGTTTTCGGATCGTCGACCAGGACGCTTTCGTTCTCGTTCTGAAGCAATCTCGAGATTCGAATTTGCCAGAATCGTCAGGGAGTTACTTCGCCGCTCAGCAATCCACATATCTCCATTAACTGAGAGAAATCTGCCTGGGTGCCTCATCCTTCGCGAAGCGAAGAGTGGAATACTGCATCCGTCTGCTCCGCGGAAAGATTGTCATCCTGAGCGGGTGAGTAGATTTTTATAAATCGCTGACTTATCAAGAGATAAATGGTCCTGGTTTGTCTATGTAGAAGCTGTGCAGGCAATTTCTCGATTTCTGTGCATTTCTTAAGCGCAAGACACCATCTGGATGTGACAAGTCATAGCCTTTTGGAAGGCGCTGTGTCAGCCTCCTCTGTCCGTCGTAACCAACTCGCCGCCGCTTCCAATTTGCCCGCATGATGGATGAAGGACAGCTCATGCGGGATTTGAAGTGCAAACCGGTCAATGAGTGCGTTGGCGATGATGCGCTTATCAAGATCCCCGAGAGTAAACAAGGCCCGAATGCTGCCTGGCTCCATGTTTGCGCCGTGGCTTACGCGTCCTAATCTACATGCAGATTCAACCTCGCCCAGTGTTGTCGCAACTGGGGCGAGGTTGAATCTAATCTTCCATCTGCTTCGAAACAAACGACTTCTAAAGCGTAACGTCGAACACGAAGCTCGAGGTAGATGCATCGCTCGGAAGGTTTTCGATTCCATCGACCTGGAAGGTGGAGCGCGATACTTCTTTCTCTTTGCCGCTAAAGTCGACTGCCCGTGCCCCAAAGGCGATGACCAGACCTGTATCAGCTGAAGGGGCACTAGGCAATGACCAGGCAAATGGGATTGTAAAGGTGCAGGTTGCTGTGCCCGCCCCCGTACGTCTGGCAAAGCCGTTGGCGGTTTCAAGTCCGCCTGCCACCAAGCCGGAATCCGTGTCGAGTTCGCCGCCAACAAACAACGCCGAGCAGTGATATGAAGTACCTGGTCTAAAGTTACTGGCGATCTTGATGTTAATCGTTACGTTGACGGTACCAGTGTAGGACGGGGCGCTGGTGCTCGCCATGGGGGTTGCCTTGGTTTGCATGCCAGTAGCGTTAATCATGCCATGTTCGGCGTCGTAGCTAAAAGTCATGCCGGCGGGAGCCTGATTCGTCCGTGTGTGAGGCGGGGCGGGTGTTGCGTTTTGGGCTTGCGCGGTAGTAAGCGATGCCGCACAGAGGGCGAGTGCGAATAACGTTCGGGAAAACCGCATTTTTAGACTCCGTTTCTCGAGGGGGATTTGGCCAGCCCGCTGCCAGCCAGAAGCGAGCGTTCCATACAGTCGGAAATTTAGCAATCATCTATCGGGCCAAATTGCGATTCGAGATTGACTACATTGAAATGGCTTTTGCAAAATCCGCGCGTCCTAAAGCTCCTCGGCATCTAAGTGGGTTTACCTCGGTTCCTTCGAACATCGATCGCTCGCGATCTTCGCGTGACGAAGCGTTATGCCCACCTGAGCGGAGATCAAACCACTCATTGAGTTCGATGAATGAGTGCATTGGCGATTATGCGCTCATTGACACCTTACGGAAGATCGAAGGATCGAACTGCGTCTATCGGTACTAGTCCGCCGAATCACGCTTCAAATAGCACTCGATGAGTACTGAGCTCTCAAGGCAACAGCAGAGCCAAGGTCACTTGCCCGGAAAGGCGACCATCCGGCCAAGTGACGAGTAGCAGGTTTCAACTCAGCCGCCGCCCTTAGCCGAGATTTCCGAGATAGCACTGGATGGCGAGACGGGCGACGCGGCGACCGAACGGCGCATTGAATAGTGAAGGTCCCAAAAAACAAGATCCCCGCCCATTGGCGCAAACGGCGCGCGATAAGGACGGGGTACCTGGCCTCCTGAGCTTTACTTCTTGGGCCGCGACTCCGGCGGCACAAGCCCTGCGAGGCGGTA
>Ga0210386_10004913_pt1 | contig 10958 bp, 8 predicted proteins | sample IncBWH32OmetaG_FD_160091 | JGI IMG/M metagenome (GOLD analysis project Ga0210386, IMG submission 160091) | Forest soil microbial communities from Barre Woods Harvard Forest LTER site, Petersham, Massachusetts, United States - Inc-BW-H-32-O ... | reverse complement strand
TCTCAGCATATCGGTGTATCGATGTCGGGGAAGCAGGAGTGCTTTCCGACACAGGAGCCGGACAAAGTAGATGACGCTCCGCAAACGCCGACACGTTTCCCTACAGGGTGGTGCGCAGGACTGTGGCAGTGCCGTCAGTCGGTGTGACTGCTCCCTGATGGCTCCCAGCGGGAACCAGGAACAAGTCCCCTCGACGGAAAAAGCGGGTGCCGAACGAGACTATTCCGGCGATCACTTGAAAGATGGAGAACTTTGGTTCGGCGTTGGCCTGGCGGCCCTGATTAAGAAACCAACGTTCGACACGGAACCAATCGCAAGTCACCAAGGTTTCTTTGTCAGAGGTGTCCAGAGCCGGCTCAAAGTCGTTAAAATCGATGCATCCGAGCGACTCTTCAATGTGGAGTTGTCTCGGCTTGCCGTTGACGCCGAGCCGGTTCCAATCAAACACGCGGTAAGTCGTGTCGCTGTTCTGTTGGATCTCGAACAGCACATTGCCCGCGCCGATCGCGTGAAGCCGCCCGCCGGGGATAAAAATATAGCTGTTTGGTTGGGTCGGAATCCGATGCAAAAGATCCAAAACTCGACCGGTCGCCACGGCCGACTCGAAATCGCTTCTCCGGACACCTTGTTTTAGGCCGACGTAGATGCCGGCGCCTTCTTCTGTGGCGACAAAATACCAGAATTCGGTCTTTGGCTCGGCGATAACATCGATAGCCCCGTGCGGCGAGGGATGAACCTGGAGCGAGAGGGTGTCGGAAGCATCCAGGATCTTGATCAGAATCGGAAAACGGACGTAGTCGTACCCTTCGCCGAAAATCTCTTGCCGATAGTTAGTCCAGATTTCGTGAAGAGTAGCTCCGCGAAATTCAACCTCGGAAACGATGCTCTGAGCATCTTCGCGATCGACCAGTTCCCAGGATTCACCAATCTGATTCTCGCCCGGGAGTGCGCGTTCAAAAGAGGTCTGCAGCTTGCGACCGCCCCAAACTCGTTCCATGTACAAGGGACGAAACGTCAGGCATTCGGCTTGCCTATTTGCGTGCGAAAATAGCAAGGGAGGGAGCGTACCGGCCCCGGGTATTGGTGTCAACAAAAGTAAAATGCCCGCAGCTGGTTCGGAGACAACGCTTTTTGGAAACGTACTTACCTGCTGCGCGCAAATAGAGCGGTTCTGGATTGAAAGCCCACAACTAGGAATTACACTGGGAGCTGAAATGCCGCAGTCGCGAAAGCATAACGCGTGGAATGAAGTAATGGGTCTGGTGTTGCTCGGCGTCGGGACGGTTCTGTTCCTGGCGTTGATTTCCTACACACCGAAGGATGTTCCTTCCTGGGTGTGGTTCAGCTCGATCAGCCCGCCCAATAACCCTGCCCAGAATTTCATCGGCCCGACAGGAGCTGTCATCGCGGGATTTCTTTACATGACGCTCGGTAGCGCGTCCTATCTGATCGCGACGATCTTTTTAGGATTCGGCGGTGCGAAGCTGTTTATACCGGGATTTCGGATCTTGAGACGTCTGCCGTGGGCGGCAGTGTTTGTCATCAGCGGAGCGGCCGTGGCGCATTTGCAGCCATGGTTTCTGCACACCTGGAGACATGATTTCAACATCATGGGACCTGGAGGATGGACAGGCTACTGGCTCGGAGCCCTCCTCTTAAATATGCTTGGACAGGTCGGGTCGATCATTTCGCTCTCGGTGATCTATCTCATCAGCCTCATCTGGTTGACCGGGATCCGGCCAATCTATTTGATTAAACATTCGATCCAGAACACCAAGGACCTTTTCCGGAGAATGCTCGAGGAGTCGGAGCGGCGCAGAATGAAGGCCTCCAATGAAAGAGAACGGCTGGAAGCGAACCAGAAAAAGATTGAGCGAGAAATTCGCAAGCATGAGAAGGAACTGAAGAAAAAAGGATTTCTGCCCGACGAGCCTGAGCCTGAGACGGCTGTTTATCCCGAACCCAGAATAATCGACTCGTCCGCGGCCATGCCCGACAAATCGAAGCCGTCTCTCGCGGAATTGAAAGGGAAAGGACGGGACAAGGAGCAGGTTCTAGCAATCGCCGGACAGCATATCGAAAACTATGTGCTTCCCTCGGTGGATTTGTTGGAACCGATAGACCTGGAGGGGCGAAAGGCGGCAGATCCCTCAGAATTGAAGCTGATTCAACACGTCTTAATCGATACGCTCAAGCAATTTAATATCGATGCGAGTCCGGGAGATATTACCCGGGGCCCGACTATCACCAGGTACGAACTTTATCCTGCCCGAGGAGTGCGAGTGGACAAGATCTCGAGCCTGGAGCGCGATCTTGCCAGGGCAACGAGGGCAGAACGAATTAACATTCTGGCGCCGATCCCCGGAAAGGATACGGTCGGAATCGAAATTGCGAATTCAAAAAAAGTCAAAGTCACGCTCCGAGAGATCCTTGAATCGGACGAATGGGCGCAAACCAAACACCGAATTCCGATTGTACTGGGAAAAGATGTCTATGGAAAAATCATTTTAGGCGACTTGGCGCAAATGCCGCACGGATTGGTGGCGGGGACCACCGGCAGCGGCAAGAGCGTCTGCATCAACGCCATCATCGCCAGTATTTTGTTCAAATTTAAGCCGGACGATCTGCGCTTTGTCATGATTGATCCGAAAGTTGTTGAGATGCAGATGTATAATGCTCTTCCACATCTTGTGATGCCTGTTGTTACCGATCCGAAGAAGGTGTTGCTCGCGTTGCGGTGGGTCGTGAACGAAATGGAGAACCGTTACAAAATTTTTGCTAAAGTCGGTGTTCGTAACGTGACCAGTTTTAATGCGCGACCGAAACCCAAAACTCAACGCGAACTGGACCTCGCAAAAGAGAATGAAGAGCCCGGCGAGGCCGGTAACCAGTCCAGGGAATTAGAGACTTCCACTATTGTGGTGGCGCGGGACGATGATCTGGTTATCCCGGAACATATGCACTACATCGTGGTGATCATTGACGAACTGGCGGATTTGATGCAAACCGCGCCGGCTGACGTGGAGAGCGCGATTGCTCGCATTACGCAGATGGCCAGAGCGGCAGGAATCCATATGATCGTCGCGACGCAAACGCCTCGAGCCGACGTCGTTACCGGAGTCATCAAAGCAAATATCCCGACCCGGATTGCTTTTCAGGTCGCGTCCGCGCTCGATAGCCGGGTGATCCTGGACGAAAATGGCGCCGAGCGTCTGTTGGGACAGGGAGATATGTTCTATCGCCCACCGGGGACTTCACGGCTTATCCGTTCTCAGGGGGTTCTCGTAACGGACGACGAGATTCGGCAACTGGTGCAGTTTGTTTCGGAACAAGGCACGCCGGCCTTCGATCCATCGATCCAGAATCAGCTCGAGTCCTCAGCCCAAGCGGAGGAGGAAGTAAGCGAAGAAGACGAGATGCTGGTCGAGAAGTGCCTTGAAATTATCCGTCAAGAGAAGCGGGCGTCCACTTCCATGTTGCAACGGCGGCTGCGCCTCGGTTACACACGCGCTGCCCGGGTGGTTGATATTCTGGAGCGCCGAGGCATTTTAGGCCCAGGTGACGGAGCTAAACCCCGAGAAATTCTAGTGGACCTGAACGCTCTCGCTTAAGAATCATTAAAGAGACTGAAAGTTTCCCGCTGATTAGATTGCACGGTGTGGGTTTAAAACGAGTCTGTAGAGATGGCGGAATCGGTTGGAAGGAAGTTACAGCAGGCACGACTTGCCAGGAAGCTCGAGATTGAGGATGTAGCCGAGCGGACTAAGATTCGCCCCGACCGCATTATTGATCTCGAGGCCGATGAGTATTCTCACTTTCCTAACCTGACCTACGCCAAAAGCTTCCTGGCGAAATATGCGAGGTTTCTCGGGCTCGATATCCAGGAAGAGCTGGATAAGTTCCAGATCTCGCCGGCAATTTCGATGGGGGATTATCAGTATTTGAATTCCATGCCGGCCCGCAGTCACGCCCAACAACCGCGATGGACGCAAAGAATCCAGCCAAAAGGGTTTCGAGTTCCCCCGGCGGTTGTGGTGGTGCTTGTTTTGATCGTGCTGGTCGGGGTTCCGGTGTTTTCGTATTTGGCGCTCAACATCCCGAGGGTGGCGGGGACGAATTTTACCGACAGTACCGACAAAGTGAATCAATTGGCGACCGCGCCGGCCAAAACGGGTGGTCCGGCGTCCTCGAATTCCGATTCTGTTAAATCACTGGCGGCCCAATCTCCTTCTGAGGGCACCGCGGTCCCCTCTCCAGCAGCGATCCAGCAACAGGAATCGACAGCGGATGCGACCCCGTCGCGCACCGAAGGCGGGATCGAAGTGAGGCGGGCGTTGCCAACGATGGCGTCTCAATCCGTAACCCCGGCGGACGCGCCGACGCGGAAGTTGGAGGTTCGGGTAATCAGACGGACTTACGTCAAGGTCACCAAGGATGAGGAGGGGACTCAACCCGTGTTTGACGGATTCGCCGGGCCGGACAGTCGGCCGATTGTTGTGCAGGGAAAAAGATTCTGGGTCCATGTCCTGGACAAAGGGGCTGTCGAGGTGCGAGAGGACGGGCAGCTTGTCCCGGGTAACTCCGGTGATATAGTGGTTGATTGATCGAATGGGTTTTATCGAGTCTACTAGTCGTCCTTTGTCTGCCGCCGATGTCTTGCCACCGTCACCTAACGTGAAGGTGGGTATGATAAGCCTCGGATGCGCGAAAAACCTTGTCGATGCCGAGATCATGCTGGGCGATATCGTGGCGCACGGGATGCAGGTGACGGCCAACGCCGACGAAGCGGACGTGGTCATCGTTAATACCTGCGCATTTATCGATTCGGCTAAGGAGGAATCGATCGAGGCGATTTTAGATGCTCATCAGGCGCGTGGCTTGCGAAAGCGGCAAGGCCAAAAGCTAGTCGTCAGCGGTTGCATGTCGCAGAGATTTTCCGCTGAGCTCGCGAGCGAAATTCCGGAGGTGGACGCGTTCATGGGACTTGATCAAATCTCCCAGGCCGGCGAAATCGTTCGGAAGGTTATCGGGCGCCAGGGAACAGCCACGGCACCCATGAATTTTGTCACACCCAAGTCGCGATATATACCTGATTACGCTACGCCGCGATTCCGATTGACCCCTGGGCATTTTGCCTACCTGAAAATTGCCGAAGGATGCAATCATCCGTGCAGTTTCTGCGTGATTCCGCAGATGCGGGGTCGGCATCGAAGCAGATCGATCGAATCGGTTGAGACCGAGATTCGCCACCTTGTCGAAGAAGGCGTGAAAGAGATTAACCTCATCAGCCAGGACACGACCTATTATGGGATGGATCTCTGGAACCAGAAAGCAGGGCCACGGCAACCGGTTGATTCGGCGCGTGGTCCGACCTTGACGCGGTTGCTGGAACGGATCGAAGGAATTCAAGGAGATTTCTGGGTGCGACTACTCTACACGCATCCGGCACATTGGAGCGGGGAGTTAATGGAAGCGATCGCCGCCAGTTCCAAAGTGGTGAAGTACGTCGATATGCCGTTGCAGCATATCGACGAGGAAATGCTCAAGCTGATGCGACGCGAGACCTCGCGTCAGCATATCGAAGATTTGATTCAGACACTGCGTGCGACGATCCCGGGCCTTCATTTGCGGACCACCTTCATCGTGGGGTTCCCGGGAGAGAAAGAGGAGCATTTTGCATCTCTACTGGCGTTCATCGAACAGACTCGATTCGAGCGTTTGGGAATATTTACTTACTCCCAGGAGGAAGGCTCGCGTGCAGCGAAAATGAGCGAACAGGTACCCGTTGCGACGAAAAACGCCCGTTATCGCCGCGCAATGCAATTGCAGCAAAAAATTGCCAACCAACTCGCGAATGCCATGATCGGGAAAGAGATCAAGGCGCTCGTCGAACAGCCGTTGATTGCTCGCAGCGAGGGAGACGCGCCCGAAGTGGACACGCGAGTGCTGCTGACGACGGCTGGCGCCCCCGTCGGAGAGTTTGTCAAAGTCCGGATTACCGGCACGCAGGTATACGACCTTCGCGGAGAAATCTGCGGCTGAAGGACCAGCCTGCACCACCCCGCAAATCCTCAGAGATTCGTGAGCGACGCAGGCTGACTACTCCCCTAAGCGCGGGTCGCCAATCTACTCACCCGCGGCTGGCGTGGGAGTCGTTACCGGAGCTGGCGTGGTAAGAGGTGCCGGAGTGGTAACAGGTGCCGGAGTGGCAACAGCTGCTGGAGTGGACGTCGGCTCTACCGGAGTTGGAGAAGATGAGGCAACCGGTGAACTTTCGGGCTTCGGCGACGCAGATGGGTTTGCCTTCGCCGTGTGTCTGTGCGTTCGAGCGTGATGCCGGGAAGTCGTCCCGGTCCCGGCCTTTTCCAGCGTATTTCCCGTGTTCGTCAATCCCTTGCCAACCGTCCGTTCGGTGGCCTGGGCACCATGCTTGACGGTCTGCCCGGTGGCACTTGCAGCATGCTCCACGGTTTGGCCGGTTTTCTTAGCAGCCTTCTCTACGGTGGTGCCAGTTTTCTCAACTGGACCCTGATCCTCCGCCCGCACCGCTAGCGATGCGCCCAACAACAGAACGATAGTAAAAGCGAAATGTCTCATAGTGATCTCCGCTTTAGTTCGTACATAGATGCCATAGTGGCCTTATCTGCCGCCCTGGATGAGCCCCGTAATTTGGTTTGCAGAGAGGCATTCCGCATCGGATATTGGGCTTCAGGCGAGTGACCAAAGTACCCTTTTTTGACCTTCAGAGGCAGTTCAGTCCTCTGCGCGAGGAAATCTTGAACGAGATTGCCGCCCTCTGCGATGCTCAGACATTTATTCTCGGAGCCAGAGTCGAACAATTGGAAAACGCAATCGCGTCACTGTGCGGCGGATGTCATGCCGTCGGAGTTTCATCCGGGACCGATGCCGAACTTTTGATTCTGATGGCGTTGGAAATCGGACCTGGCGACGTAGTTGTGACGACGCCATTTACCTTTTTCTCGACTGCTGGCAGTATCGCACGGTTGGGAGCGAAACCCGTGTTCGTCGATATCGATCCGGAAACGTTCAATCTATCGCCCGAAAAATTGGAGTTTTTTTTTGCTACGCAGTGCAATTCCGACGGAAAGGTCGTCCGGACCCGAGAAGGGAGTCGGGTGAGAGCAGTCGTTCCGGTCCATCTCTTCGGTCTCTGCTGTCCGATGGACGAAATTGAAGCGATTTGCGCCCGGCATGCGTTGCCCGTGGTTGAAGATGCGGCCCAGGCGTTCGGCACCGATTATCCGTCCTCGGAAGGAATCAAGCATGCAGGGGGGATCGGAGAATTTGGCTATTTCAGCTTCTATCCGACCAAGAACCTGGGCGCGTTTGGAGACGCCGGGATGGCAATTGCCCGAGACGATCACATGTGGAACCGCATGAAAGTCCTTCGAAATCATGGGATGGAGCCGAAATACTCCCATGATTTCGTGGGTGGAAACTTTCGCCTGGATGCTCTGCAGGCGGCAATCCTGCTGAAGAAGTTGCCTCATGTGGCGGCTTGGTCCAAGAGGCGGTGGGCGATCGCTCAACATTACCGGAATGAATTCGCAAATTTTGCGCCGGAACTCCGGCTGCCCGGTGAACCCTATGTCAAGCAACTGGGTGATCGAGGACACACTTATCACCAATTTGTTGTCCGGACAGCCAGGCGTGACGAACTACGCGAACACTTAAGAGATTGTGGGATCGGAACGGAAATCTATTACCCCGTTTCTTTGAATCGTCAGAAATGTTTTGCGTTCCTGGATGCACGCTCATTTCCGGAATCTGAAGCGGCGGCACAACAGGTTCTGGCGTTGCCTATCTTTCCAGAGTTAACAGACAGCGAAATCGAATTGGTCGCGGGCGCTGTCACCGCGTTTTTCAAGAAATAGCTGATGTTCGATATCAAAGAGAAACAAAAACAGGTCGAAAGGGCGTTATTGATCGGCGTCTACAAGGACCCGGAGCAAAAAGAAGAATTTGAAAGCCTCTTGGCAGAGCTGGATTCTCTCGTCGACAGCCTCGGTATTCCTGTCATCGATCGTTTGCTGGTTCGGGTGCAGGAGCCGAATCCGCGGTACTTCGTCGGGTCCGGGAAGGCGGAAGAGATTTTCGAACGAGCGAAGCAACTAGAGATTGATGTCATTATTTTCGACAACGGTCTGAGCCCGGCCCAGCAACGCAACTGGGAGGCGTTAACTGGATTGGCCGTCATCGAGAGGGAGGAAGTGATTCTCGATATTTTTGGCCGGCGGGCCCGGACCAAAGAGGCTCGCTTGCAGGTGGGCCTGGCTCGAATGGAGTACTCACTGCCGCGGCTGACCCGGGCTTGGGGTCATCTCAGCCGGCAAGGAGGAGGCTTGGGCGGGAAGGGGGAAGGTGAAACGCAGCTAGAGACAGATCGCCGGCTGGTTCGCGCGCAAATTGATCGTTTCAAAAGCGATCTCGAACTGGTTCGCTTGCGTCGGGCGACGCAGCGTAAACAGCGGGAGCGTCTGCCGCTTCCGAGTGCCGCAATCGTTGGCTACACGAATGTCGGTAAGTCGGCCCTATTGAAGAGGCTTACCGGTGCGCAAGTGCTCGTCGAAGACAAACTATTCGCGACGCTCGATACCACGACTCGTCGTGTGATTCTCCCGTCCGGTCAGATCTTGCTCTTGACCGACACAGTAGGGTTTATCAGGAATTTGCCTCATCGCCTGATCGAGGCATTCAAAGCCACCCTCGAAGAGGCTGTACTTTCGGATTTCCTGATCCACGTTCTCGATGCAAGTCATCCGCGAGTATTCGATTTTTATCAAACGACGATGCGTGTGCTGGAGGAATTGGGCGCTGACGCGAAGCGGATGATTACCGTGCTGAACAAGGTCGACCTGGTGAAGGACGAGTCGACGTTACACACCCTGAGGCTTCACTTCCCCGAGGGAGCCTTTATTTCGGTGCGCTCTGGGGAAGGTCTGAAGGAGCTTCTGCATCGGATGGCGGATCTGTTGGCGGATCGCGTATCGAAAGTCGAGCTCGCGCTGCCCCTTGATCGCACGGATCTTCTTTCCCTGCTGCACCGGACAAGTCTCGTGATCAATGTCGGCTACGAGGATTCCCACGTGAGTGTTGTTGCCTTGGTGTCGCCGAAAGTTTATGCCCGGGTGGAGCCGTTTCTTGTCAGGCGCGACCCGGAATTGCAACCTGTTTAGCCCGACCACTCATTTCCTTCTTTCATACGGGCCAGTTCGTGAAGAACTTAGCTCCCAGCGAAATCCAGGCATAGCGGGTTTGACGGGCCTTTTTTATCGCCTTGTCTCTTTCTTCCCACGGCCTTTGCTCAAGGAAGGCTTGCTGAACATCAACCTCGGCGGCATGCATTTCCTGAAGTGCTTTGGCGAGGGTCTCCACGTCCTCAGGCGTCATAGCGGGTTTGGGCATGGCCCAAACGGTAGAATCTTAAAATAAAAAAACGACCTCTTTTTTTACCTGCAGCGGTTGGCCACGACAAAGAGTTGTTGAGTGCGCCTATTTCTATGGCGGCGAAGGGGCCAGCTCAGGAGTGGGAGTTGAATTCGCAGATGGAGCAGGCAAAACCGGAGGGGGCGAATTGGTTGGATTGGAGGTCATTTTCGATTTTGCCTGGTCGATCTTCGACGTGAGAGCTTGGTTTTGCGGATCCAGAGTTAGGGCTTTTTGCCAATAACTCAGAGCTTGGGGAGCATTGCCGAGCGAACGGTAGGTGTCTCCGATATGTTCATAAACGACAGGATCCGGAGGATTGATCAGATCAGCGGCGTGCAAGAGTTCGGTGATGGCTCTGGCGAAATCACCTTTCTTGAAGTAAAACCACCCGAAGCTATCGAGATAAGCGCCATTTTCGGGTTCGATTTCCAAGGCCTTTCTAATCATCGAACCGGCTTCGTCCAGGTTTATATTGCGATCAACCCACATGTAGCCCAGGTAGTTATAGGCTTGGGCGGCCTTTGATGGATCGAGTTCGATCGATTTTTTGAGCAGGGTGGCAGCCTTCTCCACCAAACCGGCCTGTTCAGCCGTCGCGCCATAGTTGAAGTAAAAGCTTCCGTCGAGCAGCTCCTCTTCGGTCGCCTCGGCATCCTGCAACGCCGCTTCGAAAATCGGCAAAGCCTCGGAGTAACGCTTGGCAGTCGAAAAAACGATCGCGAGACTGTAGGTGATTTGCGGAATCGGGAACCGGCGTCTTGCTTCTTCCAGGGTGCTAATCGCGCGATCGTATTGTTTGAGCTCAAGTTCGACCCCGGCGGTGTGCAGGTAATTCTCCGGTTGGTTGGGTGCCAGCAAGAGGGCTTGCTCATAGTTGGCAAGTGCTCGTTCCTTGTTGCCAGCTTCTTCGTACAGGCGCGCGAGGAATTCGTAAATTTCGAACTTTAGCGGATTTGCTTTCAGCATTTCCTCCAAACTCCGGATCGCTTGGTCACGCTGGCCGGTTTTAAGAAAGCTTTGCGCTAGTTTGTAACGCACATCTGCGTTGTCTTTATTCAATTCGAGAGTTCGAAGGTAAAAAGGGATCGCGCTGGAAACTTGATCGATCAGGACATAATCATCAGCAATCTTGGCGTAAACGTTTCCGTCGTTGCCGGCGTACTCGGCGGCTTTTTTCAGCAGCGAATCTATCGCTGCCACGTGTTGGGCCGGCAAGTTTTCCTGATTGTTACTGTACAACTGGATCGTGAGATCGACCAGGCTGAGCCAGAAGTCCGGTTCTTTACTGTCCAGTTTTTGCGCCTTGATCAGGGTAGACTCGGCTTCCTTCTTTTGCTTCAGTGCCAGGTAAACTTCGAAAAGCGTCTGGTATCCGGTGAAGTTTTTCGGATCAACTTCGACAGCCTGTTCTGCGTACTTAACCGCCAACTCCGGTTTTTTCAGCTGCTTGAGATAAAAGTACGCGAGGTTGAGGTAAGCCAAAGGCTCGCGTGGTCGCGCCTTTGCCA
>Ga0210386_10004912_pt1 | contig 10958 bp, 10 predicted proteins | sample IncBWH32OmetaG_FD_160091 | JGI IMG/M metagenome (GOLD analysis project Ga0210386, IMG submission 160091) | Forest soil microbial communities from Barre Woods Harvard Forest LTER site, Petersham, Massachusetts, United States - Inc-BW-H-32-O ... | reverse complement strand
AGGTCCGGTGGACAGCGGTATTAACGTCGAACATCGTGAAGAGGATGTTGAGGCCTTCCGCCAGGAGCGGGTGAGTGAAGATCGCGTCCGCCATGGCGCGACGGCCTTCATGAAGCCGCGCGTCTCCCCGGTCTCGATGGCCCGGATGACGGCGCTCATCGGGAGTTTCGCCACCCGGATCGCGCGTCCTTGCGCCCTGGCCTCGCGCTCGGTCAGGCCGGCCCGGCCAGGCTGCGGGTCGATGAACACCGTGTACGGGACGATCCGGTCCCGCGTGCTCGCCTTCTCGTGCTTGATGAGCTTGGCGTGCAGGATGCGGTAATCGTCATAGGAAAGGTGGGTGAAGCCCGGGCCACGCCTCCGTATTCGGGATGCGGCCGATGGCCGACAGCAGATGCGAGCCTTCGAGCTGCCGCTCACCGTCCTGCGTGCGAACGGCCAGCCGCAGGCGGCCGGCGCCGGCCGGCTCAACCCGCGCTCAGGTCTGGGCGATCCTGGCCCGGACCTCGTTGGCCACGGCCGCGAGCTCGGCGACCAGGCCGGTGTCTTGGGGCCACCAGGCCAGTGCTACCGAACACGGGGGCAGGTCACGGATCGGTACGAAGGTCACGCCGGGCCGCTTGTACCAGAGGCCGACCGCTTCTGACGTGATGCTCAGCCCCGCGCCCGTGGAGACGAAGTGCATTTCCGCATCCAGCGTGCTCGCCTCGGCGACCACCGGAGCCGGCCCTGATCGGTAGTCGGTGAGTATCCAGTAGTCGCGCCACGGGCCCGGAGAGACGGGCGCGGCGACGATGGGTTCGGGCAGCACGTCGGCAACGCTTAGGGTCTCCCGGCCTGCCAGCGGATGATCCTCTGGCAGGCACGCGACCAGACGCTCGGTGGCCAGCTCCACCGATACCAGGCCCGCCAGCCCGAGCGGCGGCCGCACGACGGCGGCGTTGACGAGGTTGTCACGCAGGCCAGCTGAGGGATCGTTGAAGTCGAACTCCTCGGTCTTGACGCCCGCGGTGGGTTGCCATTCGTGGTAGGTGCGCAGCAGCTTCGGGACTATCTCCAGGCCAGCGCCGATCGTGTAGCCCAGGGTCAGCGTCTGCTGCGGCGCCGCGCTCATGGCCCGCACGGTCTTGATGGCCGAGGAGAGTTCGGAGAGGACCTGGCTCGCCAGGCCGGCGAAGACCTGGCCCGCCGGGGTCATCTGCACCGTGCGCGTGGTGCGGCTCAGCAGTTCGACGTGCAGGGCTCGTTCAAGGTCGCGGACGGTGTGACTCATCCAGGGTGCCGAGACGGACAGGCGCTCAGCCGCGCGGCCGAAGTGGAGTTCCTCGGCGACGGCGAGGAACGCCTCGAGCTGACGGAGCGTCACGTTGTACACCGCTACCTCCTGCCGCCGGTCTCCGACAGGCTACGTCATTATGTCGTAATTGAAAACAATGCTGGCATTAACTCGTCCTTCTCTCTGGGGGTCTGTGTTTTTAGTATGGCGGAAACCGAAACAGTGAGATGAGGATCACCGTGCCGACTAGTTACACGGAAGATGACCTGGCCGACGGAAGGGCCGCACTGCTCAGCGGATGGTCGACGGGCAGCGAGCCGGGCCTGGTGATCACGAAGGCCTCGGGCGCGCTGGTCTGGGACGCAAAGGGCAACGAGTACATCGACTGCACCTCGATGGCCTGGTCGAACAACATCGGGGCTTCGCACCCCGAGGTGATCGAGGCGGCGTTCGCGCAGGCGCGTCAGCTCAGCCACCTGCGGTCCAACTTCGATTCCGTCCCGCTCTTGCTGTTGAGCAAGGCCATGACGGATGCGGCGCCGGGGGATCTCAAGCGAATCGGATTCACCTTGCACGGCAGCCTGGCGGTGGAGATGGCCATGAAGCTGGCCATGGCGAACCGGCCCGGGCACACGGGTCCGTGGCTGGCCCTGACCGATGGCTACCACGGACGATCGCTGGCCAGCATGGGGCTCGGGTGGCCGCACCCGAACCACGCGTTCGACCGCACCTTCCCCTCGGTGCTGCGGATCCCGCAGCCGTACGCCTACCGGTCGGGGCGGAGCGAGGAGGAGGAAGTCGACTACTGCATCGGCGAGCTACGCGACGCGATTGGCCGCCGGGCCACCGGACGGCCTCCGGCGTTCATCATGGAGCCCGTCCAGGGCAACGGCACCCAGCTGGCCTTCCCTGAGCGCTACTACCACGAGGTGCGGCAGGTCTGCACCGAGCATGACATCCTGCTCGTCTTCGACGAGGTGCAGACCGGCTTCGGGCGGACCGGGAGGATGTGGGCGGCCGAGCACTACGGGGTCACGCCCGACATCCTCGTGTTCGGCAAGGGCGTGGGAGGAGGTTTCCCGCTGGCCGGAGTCTTGTCCAGCACGGCGCTGGCGGGGTTCCAGCCCGGGGACGAGGCACTGACCTTCGGCGAGTTCCCGGTCAGCCTGGCGGCCGGCCTCGCCGCCCTCGACGTCCTGCAGCGCGACGCCCTGGTTCAGGCCTGCGCGGACATGGGCCGGTACGCGTCTGGTGCCCTGCACCAGATGAAGCCGCGGCACCGGCTCATCGGCGATATCCGCGGGCCAGGACTGCTGATCGGCGTCGAACTCGTGCGTGATCTCCAGACCAAGGAACCGGCCACCGCCGAAACGCTGGAGGCATACCGGCGGGCGATGGATCTGGGCGTCATCTTCGGCACCACCAAATACGCCGGGCTCGGCAACGTTCTGAAAATAAAGCCTCCGTTCACGATCACCCGCGCTCAGATGGACCGGGTACTCGAGGTTCTCGATCAAGTCCTGACCGCCATCGAGAATCGTTAAGGAGAAGGGCGAAAGCGATGTCCAACATCGAAACCAACTTGTCAGACGCCGCGGATGTGGGCGACCTGCACCAATTCGGCTACGTGCAATCTCTCCGGCGCACCCTGGGGCCGTACGGATCATTCGCCATCGCCTTCTCGATGATCAGCATTTCGACGGCAATTTTCTTCTTGCTGCCGAGCTTGTTCGCCACCGCGGGCGCGGCAGGTGTCTGGCTGTGGATCCCGTGCGCGGCGGGCGTCTTCCTTATCGTGCTCGTGTACGCGCATCTGGCCGCCCGCATTCCGATCACCGGCTTTGCCTACCAGTGGAACAGCCGCCTGATCAACCCGCACTACGGCTGGTTCACCGGCTATACCGCGTTGCTGGCCTTCATCGCGGGCACCGCCGCGACGGCCGTCGCGCTGGCGACCGTGTTCGCCAGTGACATCTGGACATCACCCACACACGGCGACATCGTGCTGTTCGCCGGCGTCGCGATGGCAGTCGCCGCGATCATCAACATCGTCTCCATCCGCGCCGTCAGCGCGGTCAACAACATCGGGGTGTTCTTCGAGATCGCCAGTTCAGTGTTCGCGGCGGCCCTGCTGTTTTTCGGCGCCATCTTCTTCTTCCACCACGACGCGGGCTTCCACATACTCATCTCGACCCAGCGGACCTCCGGTGGCAGCCTGTGGTACGGCTTCGTGCTGGCCGCGCTGCTCCCCCTGTACTGCTTCATCGGCTGGGAGGGCGCCGCGGACCTGGCCGAAGAGACCAACGACCCCAGGTCCGTCACGCCGTTTGCCATGATCCGGGCCAACTACGTATCGGTGGGGGCGAGCCTGTTCATGATCATCGGATTCCTCATCGCGATCCCGCACGGCATAGGCGCCCTCCTCGGCCAGCCCAAGAACCCGCTCATTTACATCTTCCAAAGCCACTTCGGCGCCGTCGCGGCCGGAATCTTGCAGGTCATGGTGTTCATGGCCATCTTCTCGTGTGTGCTGGCCAACATGGTGGTGGCGACCCGGCTCACGTTCGCGCTGTCCCGCGACAAGATGCTCCCCGGATCCGGGCTGCTCGGCCGGGTCAACGCCACCACACACACGCCCGTCGGATCGATCGTGCTCGTCGCGGTGGTGGGAATCGGGATCAACCTGCTGTCGGCCGGGATCGCCGCCAACGTCGTATCCATCGCCAGCGTCGCCTACTACTTCGTCTACGCCCTCACCGTCGGCGGGGCGATCTACGCCCACCGCAAGCGCCTCATGCCGGCGCACCGTCCGGGCGACTTCTCCCTGGGCCGCTGGTTCGTGCCCGTCACGGTCGGAGCGCTCGCCTACGCGGCGGGCGTCATCGTGATCGCGCTGGCCCCGCACGAGGGCCACACCGCAGCCGCGTACCTGCTGGGAGCCGAGGTCGTGGGGGCGCTGTGGTACCTGCTTTACCTGCGCTCGCGGATCGTGGGCAAGTCCGCGGGCATCTACCGCCAGGAGGTCGTGGAGCTGGAGAAGTCGGTCGCGACGATGCGCTGATCGGTGATGCCGTCCGAGGCCCGGGAGGCCAGCCAGCAGATTGGCGGCCCCATGATGGCCGGGTCGAGCCAGGCGGCCCGCACGTTCTCCGGCGCCGAATCCGGGGTCATCCCGGTCCTGGTGGCGCCGCCGGGCAGCAGCAGGTTTACGTCGATGCCGGTACCGGCCAGGTCGGCGGCCATGATGTGGGAGAGTGCGTCGGTCGCCGCGCGGGACGGCCCGTACGGCGTGAAGCCCCGGCGGTGCATCGTCGCCTCGTTGACCGAGATGTTGACGATCTTGCCGCGCCCGGCCTCGAGCATGTGCGGCACGACGGCCCGCGCGACCAGGAAGTAGCCCAGGACGTTGGTGGCGAACAGGTCCCGGAAGCCGTCCGGGCTGACCTGCCAGAAGCCCGCCGGCTCGGTCATGAAGTGAGGGTTCACGGTGCGCATGCCGATGCCGGCGTTGTTGACCAGCACGTCGATGCCGCCGAGGTCCGCCAGCGCGCCATCCACGCCCGCGGACACGGACTGCTCGTCGCGGACGTCCATCACCAGCCCGGTCACCCGGGCGATCTTGGCGGCGGCGTCCTGGACGCGCTGCTCGGTCCGGCCGGTCAGGACCACCCGGGCTCCGGCGTCAGCGAGCGCCTGGCTCATGGCGAAGCCCAGCCCGCTCGTACCTCCGGTGACGATCGCGCGGACGCCGTCGAGGACCGGCGCGGCCGGTGGATCAGATGCCTGCGTCACGGCGCCGACCTTACCGTGAACGCCCCGTCTTCGAACCCGTCGCTACGGTCGTTCAACGGTTAGCCTCTGGCCAGCGGGCGTGGCGGAGTTCGGGGCGGGACAGGCCGTAAGCGGTCACGACGGCCATGCCCGCGGCGAGGGTCAGCATCGCGGTCTGGGCCGGGAGGTACTGCAGGAGCAGGCCGCAGCCGGCGATGCCGACGGGCATGCCCAGGGCGATAAGCGTCATGGCCGCGGCCACGACGCGGCCCCGACGCTCCGGCGGGGCTTGGCGGATGACGAGGATGTCGAAAAGGACACGCAGCGCGGGCACGCCGAGTAGGCCGGCGAACAGCACGCCCGCCGCCCACCACGGGCCGAACGGGACCGCCAGGAGCAGGAAAAGCGGTACCTCCATCCCGCAGACCGCCAGCAGGAGGACACCCGGCGGGAGCCGGTGCAGGACCTTGACCAGCGGCGCGCCGGCGAGGCCGCCCGCGGCACCGATGCCGAGCGCCAGCCCGATGGCGTAGGACGGGACGGCCTGGTGCCGCAGGATCACGATGATCACGAGCTCGAGGCCCGCGCCGACCGTGTTGAGGCCCATGATGAGCATCATCGCGGCGCGCAGGACCGGCTGTCGCCATAGTTCGCGGAGGCCGGCGAGCATCCCGCCTTCGCCCGTTTCCTCGCTCGGCGCCGGGCGGGCGCGGCCCGCGGGGAGGAGGGCGGTCGCGGTGAGGGCGAGGAAGAAAGCCCCGGCGGTGAACGTGAAGGGGGCGACGTGGTGCAGGCCGTAGAGGGCACCAGCGAGCGCCGGGCCGGCCAGGGTGGCGCCGTTTATCCGCACTTCATCCTGGGTGAGCGCGAGGGTCAGCTGCTCACCGGGAACGATCGAGCGCAGCAGGAGGATGTTCGACGCGCCGCTGAGCGCCTGGCCAGCGCCGAGGACCAAGGCGGCGGCGACCAGCAGGGTCAGGGTCAGCCAGCGGCCGGCCAAGGCGATGGCGACCACGCAGGCCACCATCGTGCAGATGGCGTACGCCACGAGGGCGAGGCGCCGACTGTCGTAGCGGTCGGCCAGCGAGCCGACAGGCAGACCCGCGACGAGCATCCCGGTGATCTGGACCGCCGAGAACAGGGCCGCTTTGCCGGGCGAGCCGGTCATCGTGACAATGGCCAGCGGGTAGGCGACGTCCCCGACCGCCTGGCCGAGGGTCGCGCTCACCGAGCCGGTCCAGAACGTCTGGAAGCGGAGGTTACGCCGTAGGGGGATTACAACGTCGGTCATCGCACTCTCACAGGATCGCAAATGTTCACGTTTACGTGAATGATGGCAGAATCGTGAACTGGTGGCAAGATGGTGGGCATGATGGAAGAACAGCCCGGAGTCCGGGAGATCGACAGCGTCGAGGGGCTGCGGGCACTGGCGGACCCGGTCCGCCTCGCGATCTTGTCCGCGCTCGACACGCGCGTTCCGGACGGTGCGCTGCCGGTCATGTCCGTGAAGGAACTAGCCCAGCACCTCGGTGAACCCCAGACCAAGCTTTACCGGCATGTGAAGCAGCTCGAAGCCGCCGGGCTGATCGAGGTCGCCGCGACGCGGATGGTCTCCGGCATCCTGGAGCAGCGCTACCGGGCTCGGCAGCGCGACCTGCGGCTGTCTGCGGCGCTCTTCCGGCGGCACGCCGACGAGACCGAGGCGGCGGTCCGATCCGCCTTCGATGCCTTCCTGACCGGCGTCTTCGACCGAGCACGCAAGGAGGGCTGGCCGTCGGACGGGCCGGACAAGCCGGTCATGCTCGTCTTCGACGACCGGGTCAGCCCTGAGGCGGCGGAGCGGATCCGCGCCCGGGTGGCGGACGTCACGCGGGAGATAGCCGAGGCCGAGCCGGGCGATATACCAGTCAGCGCCGCGATCGGCTTCTCCCGGCCGGCGACGTGATCCTGGCCGTCAGAGGCAGGTTACCGTGTACTCGTATGGATCACCCCGGCCCCGTTGACTACGACGCCGAGCTCCGGCGGCACGATGAAGTACTACGCCGGGCCTGCGGCGTCCAGCCCCACGAGCAGGTCCTGGACATCGGATGCGGGCTCGGGCAGACAACCTGTGAGGCCGCCCGCCTGGCACGGGAAGGCAGCGCGCTCGGGGTCGACATCTCCGCGTCCGCCATCGAGCGGGCCCGCGAGCTGGCCCGGGCGCAGGGCGTGCGCAACGTCACCTTCGAGTGCGCCGACGCGCAGGTCCACTGCTTTCCGCAGGAGCGCTTCGACCTGGCCATGAGCAGGTTCGGCGCGATGTTCTTCGATGACCCCGTGGTCGCGTTCGCGAACGTCGGGCGGGCGCTGCGCCCGGCCGGGCGCCTGGTGATGATGGTGTGGCAGGCTCACGAGCGCAACGAGTGGGAGGTCGCGATCCGTCAGTCCCTGGCCGGAACCGAGGGGTCAGCGGCCGCCGGTTCCGCGGGATCGGATGCGTTCTCGCTCGGCGATCCGGCGGCCGTGAAGAAGATCCTGGAGGCCGCGGGGTTCGCCGGCGTCGCCTTCACTGACGTCAACGAACCCGTCTACTACGGCCCGGACGTGGCCGCCGGCCTGGACTGGATCCGCGGCTTCGCGTGCACCAGCGAAGCACTCAGCCGGCTGGATCCCGCCGCCGCGGCAAGCGCGCTCGGGCGGCTGCGCGAGATGCTCGCCGCGCACCTGAGCGGCAACGGTGTCTGGTTCGATTCCCGCGCCTGGATCGTCACCGCCCGCCGCCACTGAAAGGAGACAGGCTTGGTCACGACGTCCGGGCCGGACGATTCCGCCGCGGCCAGCTACGACCCGATGCGGCAGTTCGCCGAACTCGCGGGGGACGTTCGCGACCCCTACCCGATGTTCGCCGGGATCCGGGCGGACACCCCGGTCATGGAGGTCCAGTTCGGCGCGGGGGGCGGCGGCCGGTACCGGCGCGACGAGCGGGCTCCGCGGATCACGTCCCTGTTCACCGTCACCAGTCACGCGCTCGCGCAGCAGGTGCTCACCGACAGCGTGCGGTTCTCGTCAGCCGCCAGCGCGATGACCACCGGGCAGGTCATGGGCCGAACCATCCTGGGGATGGACCCGCCCGAGCACCAGCGCCACCGCGCCCTGGTGGCCAAGGCCTTCCGCGCTCGCGTCCTGGACCAGTGGAGCGACACGATCATCGGCGCGACGATCAGCGAGCTGATCGACGCCTTCGCCGGCGACGGCCGCGCCGACCTCATCCCGCAGCTGACCTTCCCGTTCCCGGTCCGGGTCATCGCCCGCATCCTCGGCCTGCCCGAGGCCGACTGGCCCCGCTTCCTGCGGCTGTCGACCGAACTGATCGCGGTGATGCGCAACTGGGACCGCGCGGTCGCCGCCGGCCGCGAACTTCGCGGCTACTTCGCCGAGATCATCGCCGACCGGCGGCGGCACCCGCGCGATGACCTGGTGAGCCAGCTGATCGAGGCCGACGTCGACGGGCACCGGCTCCGCGACGACGAGATCTACCCGTTCCTGCTGCTGATCCTCCCGGCGGGCGCCGAAACGACCTACCGTTCCTCTAGCAACCTGCTGTTCGGCCTGCTCTCCGATCCGAGCCAGCTGGCCGCGGTCCAGGCCGACCGGGGCCTGGTACCGCAGGCGATCGAAGAGGCGCTCCGGTGGGAGACCCCGGCGCTCACCGTGGTCCGGACGGCTACCCAGGACGTCGAACTGGGCGGCGTGCACATTCCGCCGGGCGGCTTTGTGGCCGTATCGCTGGGCGCGGCCAACCGCGACCCGCGGCGGTACGCCGAGCCGGACGCCTTCGACATCTTCCGGGCGGATAAGCAGCACATCTCGTTCGGCGACGGAGCACACCGGTGCCTCGGGATGCACCTAGCCAGGCTGGAGATGCGGGTGCTGCTGAACGCGGTGCTCGACCGCCTGCCGGGGCTGCGGCTGGATCCCGCTGTTGACGACGTGCACATCCACGGGCTGATCTTCCGCTCGCCCCCGAACCTGCCGGTCCTTTTCGACCCCGCCTGACCGACCCGCAGAAGATGGTGGAGCGATACTTCGACGCGTTCCTTTACCTGGCGAACTGGGGGACGCGCCGGCTGATGTTCCGGCTGCCGCGCCGGATGCTGGATGCGGAGACCGCCAAGCAGTACTGCCACACGGACACCGCGTCGATCATCGAGACCGACAGCCACCTGATCCTCAGCTTGTACCTCGACCGGGACCCCGACGACTACTGGGACGAGCCGGGCGGCCAGCTCGCGGCCATGGTCCAGGCCCGTTCCGAGCTCGCCGCGGGAGACCTGCGGCTGCTGTACCTGGCCTGGCTGCTGGCCCTTCAGTCCGGTGAGATGGACGACGAGGACACCGAGCCGCCGGTCCCGGCCGGCCTGGGGAACCTGAGCGCCTCGCTGCAGGCGATCGCCGATTTCTTCGAGATCGACCAAGACCTCATCGCCGTGGCCGCGGATTCGAGCCCCTCTATAGAGGAGCCTCGCGGCCTAGCGGAGTTTCTCGCGTCGGTCGGAGCGGAGGAGAAGGATGCGCTGCTGGCGCGGGTCGCGGCCGGGGAAGGCGCGCAGGTCCAGGCGTTGCTCCTGCGCCGCTTCTGGGCGACCGCCGGTGCACCGCCGGCGGCACCGGCCCGGGACCCGGTTGAACTGTTGGAGGCGACGGCCGGCCGTATAGACGCGCGGGCGGCGGCTCTGGAAGAGCGCCTGCGGGAGGAGGAAGCCCGCGAGGCGGAGGCTAAGGCTGCCGCCTACACCAAGCGCCTCGACCAGCTCGCCGCGCGGGAGGAGGCGGCCTGGGCGAAGGTTGCCGAGTGGATCGAGACGAGGCGGCCGAACGACTACGACCTGGCCGTGTCGCTGCTGCGGGACCTGCAGGCGCTCGCTGACCGGCAGGAAAATTCGGCCGCGTTCCAGAAGCGGTTCGGTGAGTTGCGCGCCCAGCATCAGCGCAAGCCCTCCCTGCTGGACCGGTTCGACCAGGCGGGCATGCCGAGCTGACCACCTCCGGCCGGCCCGCGCCGTGGACCCGAGGTCACTAGGCCCTGGTCGCGCAGCCGTGCTGTAACGCACGACTGCCAGCCTGGGTCGCGGACGTCGGCATAGGGTCGGGACAGGTTACCGAGCTCGGAAGGAGCCAGCAGGCCAGTGGAAACGCGTCCGCCCGCACAGGCGTATCACGCCGCGTATGCGTTCCCGGTGTCGGTCAAGGGCGTTGCCGTCCAGGACGGCAAGGTGCTGCTGCTCGAAAACGAGCGGAACGAGTGGGAGTTGCCCGGCGGGAAGCTCGAGCTAGGTGAGGATCCGACCGACTGCGTAGTCCGGGAGCTCAGTGAGGAGACCGGCTGGCAGGTCAAGGCCGGTCCGGTGCTGGACTGCTGGCAGTACCACATCCGCCAGGGCAGCGACGTCGTGATCGTCACCTACGGCTGCCATGTGCATAGCGGCAGTCCGCCAGAGGTCAGCAACGAGCACAAGCAGGTTGGCCTGTTCGCGCTCGGCGAGGTGCCGGGGCTTGTCATGCCGGCGGGATACAAGCGCTCGATCACCGACTGGTTCGCCCGTCTCAACGACGGGCTTGCAGCGTCGTAGTCAGGGCTGAGGATGGCTACCGGCATGCCAGCGCGCTGACCCAGCAGCAACTGGCGGACATGCATCGCTACACGGCGGGGGCGTGCACGGGGAGGATGCGGGCAGCCTGGAGTATGGGTATGGACACAACCCACGCGCGCCGGGAGACGTTATGGGACAGAGCTTCAGCCTGGGGCGGATAGCCGGGATCCGGGTTGGCGTGAACTGGAGCGTGCTGCTCATCGTGGCGTTGCTGGCGTACGGGCTGGCGGCGGGGCAGTTCCCGGCGGAGGTGCCGCGGCGGCCGGAGGCGGAGTACGTCG
>Ga0210386_10004909_pt1 | contig 10960 bp, 9 predicted proteins | sample IncBWH32OmetaG_FD_160091 | JGI IMG/M metagenome (GOLD analysis project Ga0210386, IMG submission 160091) | Forest soil microbial communities from Barre Woods Harvard Forest LTER site, Petersham, Massachusetts, United States - Inc-BW-H-32-O ... | reverse complement strand
GAGCACATCTACCGCCACCACCGCCGGTACCGCATCACCGAGGGGGCCGAGGAAATCCAGATCCGGCGGGTGGCGGGCTACCTGTTCGGCTTCATCAAGCCAGACACCCTCAAGGGCGTCACCGGCTGATGGCGGCCGCCAGGAGATGAGGCAAACGCCTCACGAACCCCGCGCCCTCCGGCTCCTATCGTCGGACTCATCAGCAGCGAGTCACCACGAAGGAGATGGGCCAGATGCCGAAGGTATCCAGGCAAAGCGCCACGAATGTCGCCGACATGGGCCTGGCGGAGGACCGGGGCGAGGAGCTCGATGGCTACGCCGTCACGTTCGTGACGATCCGGCAGGACGCGGACCTGGCGCCGATGCTCAAGGGCCTGCCAGACGACAGATGCCAGTGCCCGCACTGGGGTTATGTCTTCTCCGGCACGCTGACCTGGCGCTACTCCGACCACGAAGAGGTCTGTGAGGCAGGCGATGCGTACTACGCTCCGCCCGGCCATACCCCCTCGGCCACGGCGGGCAGCGAGTTCCTCCAGATCAGCCCGGCCGGGGAACTGCGGGCCGTGGAGGCGGCGGTCACGAGGAACATGCAGGCGATGCAGGGCGCCTGAGCGCGGGAGCGCACGGCCGTCAGGGGACGGGCTCGAAGGCACCCATCAGGCCGTGCTGCGTGGCGAACAGCGTCGCCGCGGCGCGGCTGGAAACGCCGAGCTTGGCGTAGATGTGCTCGACGTGGTTGGCCGCGGTCTTAGGCGATACCACCAGCCGCCGGCCGATCTCCTTGGTCGAATGGCCGCGGGCCAGCAAGCCGAGCACCTCTACCTCGCGTGCGGTGAGCCCGGCGGGCTGCAGGTGCCGGGCGGGCGCGCGGTGGCCCGCGGCCGTGAGCACGGCGTCCACTGCCGTACCGTCCAGCCGGCCGGCGATGACCTCGGCCCGCAGGTCACGCACCGCCCGGCCGGGATCCAGCGGGGCACGGTGCGGACGCGGCTCGGTCATGGCGTGATAGGCGTCGGCCGCAGCCAGCAGCCGGTCGGACGGCGTGAGCGAGGCCGCGGTCAGGCTTCGCGGGTAGCCAGAGCCGTCCAGTCGCTCGTGGTGCCGGGCGGCGATCTCCCGGCTGGGACCGAGCACGCTGACGCGGGCCAGCATGCGATCGGTCAGGTAAGGGTGCAGCCGGACGCGTTCGGACTCGGCTTGGGTGAGGGGTCCTGGCTTGTCCCAGATCGCGTTGGAGACGCCCAGCCGGCCGAGGTCGTGGACGAGCCCCGCGCGCCGCAGCGTGCTGACCGCATCTGGTGGCTGGCCCGAGACCCGCGCCGCCTCGCCGGCCAGGTTGGCTACCCCCCGCGAATGGCCCGCGAGATACGGGCTCTTCAAGTCGACCAGATCGGCCATCGCCTCCAGGACCTCGTCCAGGTCGGCCCCGGCGACGCGACGCGAGAGCGGGGGCTCGGTGTCCAGGATCGCGTCCCAGTCGGAGGCCTGATCGAGGCCGTCCAGCACGTCGGCTGCGTGCTCGCAGAACAGGTCCACCACCGCAGGGTCGAACTGCCTGCCGCGATGCCTGCGCGCGATCGCCACGGCGGCCGCCGTGTCCTTTCGCCGGCTGAAGATCTCGACCGGGCTGGCCAGCTGCACCAGCCGGGCGGGCAGGCAGATCTGGTGACCCCGCAGATGGTGCGGATAGCCCTTGCCGTCCCATTGCTCGTAGGCCTGCTGGATGGCGACGCTGACGGCATCGTCGAGGCCGATTTGCCTGGCGAACTGCGACCCCAGCGTGGAGTGCGTGGTCAAGAACGCGGTCACCTGCTTCATCCCCGCCACGGGGAAGGCCGCGAGCCGCCGGGCGCGCGCCCCGCCGCTCCCGTGTGAGCTCACTCGCCGCACGATGAACGAGATCATCCCCGCGGTGCTCATGTCGAGCATCTCGAACCCGTCGCCCTTGAGGCTGATGTCGTCACCGAACCACCGCGCCTGCTCGGCTGCGTCTGCGTGGCAGTAGACGTTCATCATCAGGCCGAGGTAATAGGTGGCCTCCAGCTCGCGATCGCTGGCCCCGGCGAGTTCCCCGAGCCGCAGTGCTATCACTGTCTGCCGCATGCAGTGCGCCATCGGCTGCCCGAGCCCGAGATCGGCGGCGTAGGACAGCGTGGCCACGAGTTCGGCGATCCGGACCCCGCTGCCTGCCTGCGGCCGAGCAACCATAACCGGAGTTTACGGTCTGCCCGATGAGGGCCGCCGTGACGTTAGCTGCGGCGTGGCTCCGCCGTGAGCAGGACCGCCACACCTCGACCTGCCGGGCACGCTGTGAGGAGTGGGGCGTGTGATTCGTGCGAATCGTTGACGGCCGGGGCGGAGGGAGTAGAACTGTGAGTTAGGTGTCGGCTCTGCGGACATCGTGGCCACTTTGAGGAAGAGAGCACGAAATGACACAACCAGGCAGGCCCGCAGTATTTATTCATGGCCTATGGCTGCATGCCAGCTCGTGGGGCCCGTGGCTAGAACTGTTCCAGGAGGCGGGCTACGTACCGACAGCACCGGGCTGGCCAGGTGACTCGGACACGGTGGAGGAGACCCGCCGGGACCCCAGCCAGGTGGCGGGCAAGGGCATCGACGATGTGGTCGACCACTACGCCCGGATCATCCGCGGGCTCCAGGCCCCTCCGGTCGTCATCGGCCACTCCTTCGGCGGCCTCATCGCGCAGCGGCTGCTCGGGCAGGACCTGGCCGCCGCCGCCGTGGCGATCGACGCCGCGCCCATCAAGGGGGTGCTCAACCTGCCCGTTTCCGCGCTGAGAGTCGCCTCGATCGCGCTGCGCAAGCCGGCCAACCGCAATCTGGCGATATCGCTCACCGCCGAACAGTTCCGGTACGGCTTCGGGAACGTGCTTCCCGAGCAGGAGTCAGCTGAGCTGTACGACCGCTGGACAGTGCCCTCCCCGGGCAAGCCGCTGTTCGAAGCCGCCGTGGCGAACTTCACCACCCGGTCGCCGGCGAAGGTGAACACCACAAACAAGACTCGCGGGCCGCTGCTGCTCACGGCCGGGGGTAAGGACCACACCGTACCGGCGGCCATCACGACATCGACCCGCAAGCAATACCACAAGTCGCCGGCCATCACCGACCTCATCGAGTTCCCGGACCGCGGCCACTCGCTGACGATCGACCACGGCTGGCGCGAAGTCGCGCAGGCAGCGCTGGACTGGCTCAGCAAGCGGTCGCTCCAGCCCTGACTCCTGGACGCAGAGGAGCGGCGAGATGGCTTGCCGCTCCGGGCCGACATCAACATCGTGGGCTACCTGGCCCGCAAACCCGAAGGAGCACAACGCTCATGACCGGCAGCTTTCTCGAAGAACCCCCGGTGTCGGCCCAAGTGCAGGAGCTCTACAACGATGACCTCGCAGACACCGGCTACGTGTGGAACGTGTCCCGGCTGTGGGCACACCAGCCAGACACCCTGAAGCGGCTGTTCGAGCTGATGTCTGCGGCGTTCACGCCGAGCGGCCTGACCTTCCGCCAGCGCGGGATCCTGGTGGCCGCCGCCGCCTCGACCCTCGGTGACTCGTACTGCTCGCTCGCGTGGGGCGGGAAGCTGGGCCAAGCGTCGGACGCCGGTATCGCGGCGGGGGTTCTGAACGGCAGCGACGCCGGACTGACGGACCAGGAGAAGACCATGGCCGCGTGGGCCCGGAGGGTCGCCGCGGATCCGAACGCGACGACGCCCGCCGACATCCAGGCACTGCGCGATTGCGGGCTCGACGACGGGCAGATCTTCGCCATCACCGCCTTCGTGGCCCTTCGCCTGGCGTTTTCCGCGATCAACGACTCGCTCGGCGCCCAGCCTGACGCGCAACTCGCCCAGTCTTTGCCCCCTGAGGTGCGCGAGGCCGTGACCTACGGCCGGCCTGTAGCTCAAGGGCCGGCTACCTGACCTGGCCTCCTGCCGATCCGAGTATCTCTCGCCGGCCGATCCCTGGTCAGGAACCGCATTACCGTACGTAACGCTGCGACAGGTCCCCGATCAGGTCGTCGGCGACGCTTTCCTCGAACCGAAGTTACGGCCAGTTCGGTGGGTGATTCCGGGTTTGACCTGGTGTTCTGAATGCTATGCGCGGCCAGCGACGCGGTGCCTGTTATCGTTTTTGCTACGGCATGATCCGTACGCCGTCCGCCGCCGCCGTCTGCGCCTGCGCCGCACGATGGCATCGCCGGTCAAGGTCTCTCGGGGCCCGCGATGACCTGTCCGGCAGGCATGCCCTTTGGTCGGCGGGATGCGCGGGGTCTCGCCGGAGACGGACGCCGCCATGCCGAAGAAGCAGACCACCGCGGGGAAGAAGGCACGCGCCGCAGCTCGCTCGGGGGAAAAGTACACTGCCGCCCTGCGCAGGCAGGTCCCGTCCGGTACCGGCCCCGCCGCGGCGGCGTACGGGTCCGCGACGGACTCTGCGCATCCGGCGCGTCTTGAGCACCGCAGCCTGCTGGATCATCCGCCGGGTTTCCGGCCTTTCCGCGGTACCGATCTGTTCGAGCGGATCGGCGGTCAGCCAGCGATCGACAGGCTGGTCGACCTCCTGTACGAGGGGATCGAGGACGACGATCAGCTGCGCCCGTTGTTCCCGCGCGACATCGGGCGTAGCCGGTCGATGCAGAAGCTGTTCTTTGCCGAGTGGCTGGGCGGCCCGGATCGATATAGCGAACAGGCCCACGCAGGCCTGAGACACAGCCACGACGGCCTGCCGATCACGCTCGCGCTCGCCGACCGGTGGCTGGGGCACTTCCACCAGGCGCTGGTGGCCACGAGCGCGGCGCAGGACGATCGCAGCGCGATCTTTGCGCAGGTCCGCTCCCTCGCTGTGGCTCTGGTCAGCGGGCAGGTGGCCCCGGCAACACCCGCCGGGCGAGGGAACAGGCCTGGCGGGAAGGACGTTCGCGGCGGCGAAGCGAAGTCCGGCCCGCGGCCGGTGGCCTGGTGCGGCATCGCCGCCCGGAGCGTGGCGCGGGCCAGGGATCTCGCTCACCGTGGCGACGTCGCCGGGCTCGGCGCGGCGCTGGCGGAGGCACCGGATCTGCTGCTTCCGTCGTACGCCGCGGCGATCATGCAAGCCGCCGCCCTGGCCGGCCGCGCCGAAACCGTACGGCTGCTGCTGAACGTGGGCGTCGGAGCGGACCATCCCTTCTACCTTCCGGTCGGCGTCACCGGGGCAGCGTTCGAGCGGGTGGTGTTCGTGACGCCGCTGTGCGCGGCGCGGATGAAGCGCCGTTCCGCGGTCGAGTCGCTGCTCTTGGCGGCGGGTGCCCACGAGGACGTCTTCACCTCGGCGTTCCTCGGCGACCTCACCTCGCTCGCGCGGATGCTCGCGGCCGATCCCAGCCTGGCCCAGGCAACGGACCCGGCGGTCGACGTCCTGGACATCACGCCCGTCGAGCACGCGGTCGCGGGCGGGCAGGCCGCAGCGCTGCGGCTCATCCTGGACCAGGTCGCAGATCTGCCTCCTGGCTACGTGCGGGCGTTGCGCGGTGCGGTCGCACAGGGCAGCGTGGCGATGGCCGAGCTGCTGCTGGCCCGCGGGGCGGACGCGACGCGGATCGGCGTCGGACGCTGGGTTCTTCATCCCGAGCTGGCCCCGCTGCTGGCCAGCCGGGGCGCGGCGATCGACAGGTCGGGCTCGTGGATCGGGGCCAGCTGCACCGGAAACCAGGGTCGCAAGGATGATCCGGAGTACGTCCGCGCCCTCCTGGCCCACGGGGCCAGCGCAACCGATCGCCGGGCCGGCAACCCGGAAGGTGCGACCGGCGTCCGGGCGCTCAACGCGACGGCGCTGCACTACGCGGCCAGGGCGGGATTCCTGCGGACGATCGAGGTCCTCCTCGACCACGGAGCAGACCCAGGCGCCCGCGACAGCCAGGGCTGCACGCCGCTTGACTGGCTGGAGCAAGCGGCACCGTCGGTGTCGCGAGCCGCGGTCCGGAACCTGATCGCGCCCGGACCACCTCGATGATCGCTGGGGCACACGGAAGAGCTCGGGTAGCTTCGGTGTTATGGAGCTTCACGTCGGATGCGCAATGTGGAGCTACGCGCCCTGGCAAGGTCGTTACCTGCCTGGATCGCTGTCACCGCGGGAGCGCCTGCGCGCGTACGCGACCTGGTGCAACGCAGTGGAGGGCAATACGACCTTCTATGCGATCCCCGCCCTGGACCCGGTGAAGTCGTGGGCCGAGCAGACCACCGCCGACTTCCGGTTCGTCCTCAAACTGCCGAAGGCGATCACTCATGAGCGCCGCCTCGCCGACGTCGCGGACCCGCTCCGCGCCTTCCTGGCCGCGATCGAACCCCTCGGGCCGCGGGCCTACGCCCTCTGGATTCAGCTGCCCCCGTCCTTCAGCCCCGCCGACCTCGGCGCGCTGGCCGGTTTCCTGGGCCGTCTCCCGCCCGGGCACCGGTACTGCGTCGAGGTCCGGCACCGCGCGTTCTTCGAGGACCCGCGATGGGAACAGCAGCTGGAGCGGGTCCTCGGTGAGGCACGCGCCGAATGGGTGACGTTCGACACCACCGTCCTGTTCGGGAGCCCTCCGGTGAGCGACGCCGAACGGGAGGCATGGAGGAACAAACCACGCGTGCCCCGCCGGTCACGGGCCCTCACGTCCCACCCGATCGTCCGCTACCTCGGCCGGGACGACCCGGCCCGCACCGTCGCGGGATGGCAGCCCTGGCTCGACACGGTGGCCGGGTGGCTGGGTGAGGGGCGTTCCCCGACCGTGTTCATCCATACGCCCGACAACGTGGACGCGCTCGAGCTGGCCCGCCGGTTCCACAGCGAGGTGCGAGCCCGGGTGCCCGAGGTCGAGCCGCTCCCGGAACCGGTACCCGCCGGACCGGCGACTCTGTTCTGAGTGGGCTAGTCAGGCGGAACCTCGGCCATGAAGGCCTGCAGCTTGGCGATCGCGGGCTCGATGTTGGTGAACAGGCGCTCCAGCGCCGACTTCATCAGCGGGTCGTCGAGATGGTCGCGGACCCCGCGGGAGGCATTGAGCCGTGATCGTTGCATCCAGGACGACAGGTCCCGGTCGGCGAACCACGCCATCTCGGCGCGTTGGGCGATGCAGGTGACCGGGATCCAGTCCCGGGCCGTGACCGGGTACGGGTTGGCCGGGCAGAGCAGGTTCTTCTGTGCGTCGTCGCCGCGGGCGGCTTCCACGTAGCCGGCCAGGGCGGCGCTGAAGACCGGCTGGCAGGCCCGGATCTGCTGGAGCGTGATCTGGCCGTCGGCGAACACCGGGCGGCCAGGCTCGGCGCGCAGCCCCGACGCCGAGCAGTCCACGTGGACCTGCCCGCGGGCCGCCGGGATCGATCCGTGCTCCAGCTCGATCCGGTCGGGCCCGATGTGCGTGACCCGCCCCAGGCGGACGACGTTCTGGATGGTCCGCAGGCGCGCCAGCTCGGCCTCGCTCACCGTCGCGCACCGGTACATGGCCGGCTCGACATCTCGATCGAGCCGGATGAGCTGGCCGCAGGCCTCGAGCCGGCGGAACAGGTCACTGATGCCGTCGGCCTGGGCCGCGGCCTCCAGGTAGAGCGAGACCCCGTCCATCAGCTGCGGAACGAGATCGAGCGGCTGCTGGAAGGCCCGGTCCAGCAGCCAGGCATCCCGCGGCCGGATCCAGCAGATCGCCTCGGGGGGCACGCCGGCCTCCAGGAGCCACAGGCACGCGTCGATGGCGGTCTTGCCCGCGCCGATGACCGTGAATCCGCTAGCCGGGCTGTTGAGCCGGACCAGATCGTTGACCGGGATCAGCCGGACGCCCGGCTCGGCGTCGAACGAGGGGACATGAGTCGCCGGGATCGACGGCTCAAGGTACCTGGCGTCCACGACCTTCCGCCGGACTCGCACCGTCGTCGTGTCTCCGGTCAGCCGGGACACGAAGCGGCGCTCACCCCGTCCGGCGGCCACGTACTCGGACATGCCGAAGAACCGGACCTGGCCCGACGGCAGCAGGTGCTCATCGAGCACCTGCTGGTAGTAGTCGCGGATCTCGGCCGCCGTGGCCCGCGGGTAGTAGCCGGCGTTCGGCCCGGTCTGCTCGATCGAGTCGCTGCCCAGGCTCCGGGAGTTCACGCCGTACAGTGCCGACGGGCCGTGCAGGCGCACGAACGGGTACGCGTCGTTCCAGTGACCACCCGGAACGTGACGCCGGTCCACCATCACCACGTCGGCGTCGCAGGCGGCGATCAGGGCGTCGGCGAACGCCATCCCCGCCGCCCCGGCCCCGACGACCAGGTAGTCCGTCTCGATCCCGCCCACAGCCGAATCCTACGGACCAGCCTGGGCAGGCCGGAAGCGAAACCACGGGACGTTCGGGGCGAAATGGCCGGGGGTTAAGCAAGGAGGCGGGCCTTCCCGCGGCCCGGTATGCACTGCAGCCCCGCCAGTCCCTTGCGTAGCGCACGGGCGGCTCGTCCTCACCAATGGTTGTCACTTACTAACGGATAGAGCCATTACAGAGTGACAACCATTGAATACCAGCGCGGGTCCCGCGGCGGCCAGGGCTGGCCTCCGGCGGTCTAGATCACCCCGGGGACGGCCAGGTAACGGGCGAGGTGGTCGATGACCGCGCGCGCGTCGTCCTCGATGCCGCATATGAACGTGGACCTGCGCCGGCGCAGCACGGGCAGCCCGAGCGCGTACAGTCCCGGGCTGTCGGCCACGCCGCCCTCGTGGCGTAGCTGGCCCTTCGCGTCGAGGGCGGGCACGTCGAGCCAGCCGTAGTCGGGCCGGAAACCCGTCGCCCACACGATCGTGCGGATTTCGCCGCTGCCCAGATCGACCTGCAGCCGCGTCGAGGCGGGCACGCCGGTGGGCGGGAAGCGCTCGGGCGGCCCGACCTCGGCGTCGCGCCCGTTGGTCCGGGCCCACTCGTCGAACGTGTCCAGCAGGCGCCTCATCTTGAGGTCCGCGAGCGAGAACACGTTGCGCAGGCCGCCGGAGAACAGCGCCCGGCCGTCACGGACCGCCGCCCAGCGGCCGGTCAGCTCGACGCCGATCGAGGCGAGCGCGTTGAGATCGAGCGTCGTCCGCTCGGGAGTCCCGACGAGCTGGGGCGAGGGCAGCCGCCGGGCCCGCGTCAGATCCTCGACCTCGTCGTACCGCTGGTCCCACACGCCCGACGCGTCCATCCACCACAGCACGTCGCGGCCCCGGTACGTGCGCGGCAGCCGTACGTGCTCCCCCACCGACAAGGTCACCGGCCGGCCCGACCGCTGCAGCTCGGCGGCCAGCTGCACGCCGGTCGCCGACGCTCCCACGACCAGCACTCCGCCGTCGGGGAGCTTGGCCGGGTCGCGATAGTCGAACGGCGTCAGCTGTTCGACGGACGCCGGCACCGCCCCGGCGAGCGCAGGCACCGACGGCTGGTTGCAGGCACCGCTGGCGATGACCACGGCCCGGCAGGCAAGCTCGCCGCGCGTCGTGCTCACGTGGTATCCGTCGTCGGTGCGCCGCACCGAGGTAACCGTCGTGCCGGCCCGGACGGGAGCGCGCGAGAGCGCGGCGAAGCGCTCGATGAACGCGGTGACTTCCGCCATGGTCATGTAGCCGTCGGGGTCCGGGCCTACATAGCGAAGGCCCGGCAGGCGGCTTTGCCAGTTGGGAGTGAGCAGCCGCAGCGAGTCCCAGCGTTCGGTCCGCCACGAGTTCGCCACCTCGCCGCGCTCAAGCACGACGTGGTCGATCGACCGGTCGGACAGGAAGTGACTCGCGGCCAGGCCCGCGTGCCCCGCTCCGACGACGACCGTCGTTACGCGCTCGATGATGTGGTCCTCAGGCGACTTCGACGGTGACGTTCGTCGGGTTGGTGAGCGCGTCGAACACGGCGGACCGCTTCTGCGACTGGGCCACCAGCGCCTCGATGTCCTCCTGGGAGGCGTCCGCGTCGATGTTGAACGTCACCTTGATGTCGTTGTAGCCGTTGCGGACGTCGCTGTCGGCACCGAGGATTCCGCGGATGTCGTGCGCGCCCTCGACCGTCGAGGTGACCGAGCGCAGCTGGATGCCGCGGTTCTCCGCGACCGACGCCACGCCTGCGGTCAGGCAGCTGGCCAGGCCGACCAGGAGGTACTCGATCGGCGTGATGCCGTTGTCCGTCGCCGCGAACACGTCGGGGTGGTCGGCCTCGAACACCGACTCTTCCTTGTGGTCGTGCTCCTCGCCGAGGCCGTAGAAGCTCTGCACCTTGATCTGGCTGTGCACGCCGTGCTGCCACGTGGCCGACGCGCGCCAGGTGAACTGGGCCGCCTCGGGGGCGCCCTTCAGCACTTCGCGCGCGTCGAGCAGCGCCTGCACGTTGACTCCGTTGGTAACCGTGGTCATCTCGCCCGATACCCTCTCGCTTGTTTTCCTATATTCTCGATGGAGATGTTTGACAATACACCGGCTTCGACCAGCTAAGATAGCCCCCATGGCGGAGCCAGCCTCGACGCTCGCGGCCGGCCCCGCCGGCGCAGCCGGCAGTGTCGGCACGGTCGAAACACAGTACCTGGACCTGCCGGGGCCGGTGCGGCTCGACTGCGGCCGGGAGCTGTACCCGGTTCGCGTGGCCTACGAGACCTATGGTGCCCTTTCACCCCAGCGTGACAACGTCATCCTGGTCTGCCATGCGCTCAGCGGCGACGCCCACGCGGCGGGCTTCGCGAAGGCACCGCCCGAATCCGGCACCCGCGACGGATTCGCGGCCGAGGATCGCGACGGCGTGACCGGCAAGGGGCTGGGCTGGTGGGACGGGATGATCGGCCCCGGCAAGGCGTTCGACACCGACCGGTTCTTCGTCGTCTCCACGAACCTGCTCGGCGGCTGCCGCGGAACGACAGGGCCGTCGTCGACCGACCCGGCAACCGGCAGCCCGTACGGGCCGGACTTCCCGGTGATCACGGTCGCGGACATGGTGCGGACCGAACGCGCGTTCC
>Ga0210386_10004907_pt1 | contig 10962 bp, 9 predicted proteins | sample IncBWH32OmetaG_FD_160091 | JGI IMG/M metagenome (GOLD analysis project Ga0210386, IMG submission 160091) | Forest soil microbial communities from Barre Woods Harvard Forest LTER site, Petersham, Massachusetts, United States - Inc-BW-H-32-O ... | reverse complement strand
CCAGCCACCCGCTCTTAATTGATGGCGAGTCGCGCCTCCTCAGTTTGCTGAATCCCGATGTCACGCGCGGCGGGATCCTGAACGCGTCATCTGGTCGAAGAGTGCGGCGAACTATGGCAGTGCCCTCGACGCTGGGCCATCAGGCAACGCGAAAGACGGGATAATGGTCGACGATGCGCTCGAATTCGCTGAGCGGCGCACTGCGCTCGATCGCGAAGAACGGACGTGCTCCGGCCGCCAGGTCGAGGTACCGGCGCAAGATTGCGGCTCGCTTATCGGACAGGTCCTCCACCAGAGACACGTCTTCGCGCTGCCCGTGCTGCAACACCGCACGGCCGTCGCCGGCGCGCAGGTTACGCACCCAGTTCGTCTGCTGGCCGAGCATGGCCACCAGATAGCGCTCACCCTCATAATCGGCGACGACTACCGGGAATGAGATCGTCCGCCCCGACTTGTGGCCACGTACTTCAAGTGTGGCAGCTTGATTGGGCCCGATGCCCGCCGCAAACATGATGGAGCCCAACCGGTTTGTGATACGCGCCGACCACCGTGGACGGCCCCCGCGATACTGCCATCTTTGGAGCCCGCCTATAACGCCGCGAAGCATGCTTTCACACTAGTGGCAGGTGTGTAATCAGCGACCGGAAGCACTGCTTGATGGTCGCCAACCCATTCCGTGCGGGCGAGCGCATCGGGTCGATGTTCTCGACGCACCCGCCGATCGAGGACCGCATCCGCCGACTGGAGGCGATGGCGCGAGACTGACCATGCGTGCCTTCTCACATCTGATATCGCACGCGCTATCAAATCCGGCGTAGACCGGTCGACCCACCGCGCGGATGGTCGCCCCAACCACCAGGATCACGTTGTCGCCCGAAGTCGGCCCTATGCTTGGAAAGATGACTGCCCTGACACCACCGCGGCCGTGGCCGCCTCTGACCCGACGGCGCATGCTGCTCGGCACCGCGGGTCTCGGCGTACTCGTCGGGTGTGGCTCACTGAGTGCCTCCATCGCGGCCGCTGCGCCGAGCACTTCGACCGACACATTCGAGGTTAGTCACACCGACGCGGAATGGCGGCAACTTCTCACACCACAGCAGTACGCCGTGCTTCGTACGGCGTCCACCGAGACGCCCTTCAGCAGCCCGCTCAACGATGAGCACCGGCCCGGCATCTTCGGATGTGCGGGCTGTGCACTGGACCTGTTCTCGTCAACCACCAAGTTCGACAGCGGCACCGGCTGGCCGAGCTTCTGGAAAGCCCTGGACAACGCGGTACTCGAGCGGCAAGACAACACCCTGGGCATGACACGCACCGAGGTGCTCTGCCGCCGTTGCGGCGGGCACCTCGGGCACGTCTTCAACGATGGCCCCGAACCGACCGGCCTGCGCTACTGCATGAACGGCGTGGCGCTGCGCTTCCGATCTTCCTAGGAACTACGTTTTCAAGTCGATCGCGATTTGCACCGCTTTGAAAAACTCGCTGGACGCCAGCTAGGCAGCGGCGTCGAGCCTTTCGGCTTCGATTTAGGTTGCGGGCGGCGCGCCCGGCGAAGTGGCCCGTGTCGGAGGCCATCGCACCACCACGACCTGGTCATCACTCGCCACAGCGGTGCCGGCACCACCACGCCCGTCAACACCTAAAACGTTGATTAATTCGGACAGAGAGGTGAACTGAACCATGTCGCACAAACCGGTGATCATCGTCGGGGGTGGCCCAGTTGGACTGGCCGCTGCCCTTGAGCTCGCCAGGTTCAATGTTCCCAGTATTGTTGTAGAGCAACATGATTCGACGTCATGGCATCCCAAGACCCGCAACTTCAACACGCGGACAATGGAGATCGCCCGAGGGTGGGGGAGGGCGGTGTATCAACGCCTCCGCGGCATCGATACCCCGCCGGGCTGGAAGAGCCCGATCAGGTTTTTCCACACGGTTGTCGGCCAGGAGCTGGGTCGGATCGAGACGCGAGGTTTCGAAGGGCCCGGGCCGAAGATCAGTGCGGCACTGCCGGTGATGTCGTCGCAGGATCTGATCGAAGCCATCCTGCGTGACGCGGCGGATGCGACGGGAATCGTCGATCTTCGGTTCGGTCACCAGGTCACCGAGGTGGTGTCCGGGTGGAGCGACCAAGACACCGAGGCGGCCGTGGCGGTCCGAGTCAATGCGACGGGGGAGACCTACACGCTCGCCGGCGAAGCGCTGGTTGCCGCGGACGGTGTCGACAGCACGGTGCGTAGTCAACTTGGCATCGCCTTGAAGGGCGAGCAGGCCCTGCATCATTTCGTCAACTGTTACTTCCGCTGCGATATCGAACGCCATGCCGGGGAACGCCGGGGCGTGTTGTTCTTCGTCGCCAACCCGGACGCCGCCGGTGTGTTGCAACCGCTGGACGCGCACGGCCGCTGGCTGTGCCAGATTGCGGTGCAGCCTGAAGAGTGCGTTCGCGAGCTCTGGGACGCCGAGCGGGTGCGGCGGTGGGTACGCGGCGCGGTCGGCGTGGCCGGCCTCGACGTCGAGGTGAAAGGTGTTGGACTGTGGCAGATGAACGCCACGGTCGCCGATCGTTTCGTCCAGGGCCGCGTGGTGTTATGTGGCGATGCCGCGCACCAGTTCCCGCCCACCGGGGGACTGGGAGTGAATACCGGACTGCAAGGCATGCACAACGCCATGTGGAAGCTGGCCTTGTGCGTCCGCGGTCTGGCCGGTTGGTCGTTGCTCAAGACGTATGAGGACGAGCGTCGAGAACCCGCGATCACAACGATCACACAGTCTTTGGAGAATCACCGCAATGTCGCGCGTCTTGCCGCGGCTGCCTACTATCCGGCGGGCAGTGACCTCAGTGCCGAGGAGATCCTGCGCGAGACCCGACGCTACGGCAACCACCTTGGCGTCGAGTTCGGCACCGTGTATCGCTCGGCCGCCGTAATCGACGACGGCACAAAGCCTCCCGACGTCGACGACAGCTACTGCGACTACGCGCCCTGTGCGACGCCGGGCTGCCGGGCGCCGCATATATGGCTGGGCAATGAATGTGAACCGGTCTCGACGGTCGACCTATTCGGCGCCGGCTTCACTGTGCTTACGGGTCCGGGTGGGGAGATCTGGCGAAAGGCAGCCTCTGATGCTGTTCGACAGCTTGGGGTGCCCATCGCCAGCTATGCGATCGGCGATCCGGGCCTGGCCGATCACAACAACACGTTCTTTGATCACTACGAGATCGGCCACGACGGGGCGGTCCTCGTGCGTCCCGACGGGTATGTCGCCTGGCGCAGCGCAACCGGGCACTCCGACGGTGCCCCGCTTATCCAAGCCGTCGAGCAGATCCTGGATCGCCGCTCGTAACGGGGTGCACGCGACCGTTTCGCCCGGTGCGCTGTTGCAGCTGCCCTGGGAGCCGTCCTTCAACGCGCTCGTCTACGTGCTCACCGGTGGCGGGCGTGTGGGAAGCCACGGGAGACCCGTTCGCGATGGCCAGCTCGTCGTGCTGGGGCGCGGCGACTGGTTGGAGATCCGCGCCGACGATCAGCAGGATTCCCGCAGCCCTGCCCTGGAGGTTTGTGCTGGGCGGGCGGCCCATCCGGGAGCCAGGCACCGCGAATGAGGAGCAGTTTTTGCTCACCGCGTGCAAGCTCACCGACCAGTTGGCTGTGATTGAGGCGGCGATGACCGCGCAGCCGCTATGGGTAACGGGCTCGATGGGCCAGTTGGCCCCAACGGTATGCTGGCCGAGATCCGGCAATACAACATGCTGATCAGCCAGACGCTCGCCCGGATCAAGATCGACTTCGACTCCGCGGCCGACGCCGACTTGATCAAAATCAACCGGCCGAACCCCCAGCGCGCCGGTGCCAACAAACGGTGGAGAGGAGCCTGTGCCTGATGCCGAAGCCAGGAACCCCGACCGGAAGTCGCGCTGGCGCGACGCCGTTGCGTGACGCGCTGATTGCCCGGCATGACCATGACATGGAGCGTTGGCGTATCCAGGGCCACGTGTACCCGTGCGAGGAATTCTTGAAATCTGGTTGCGATGTTGTGGTTTCCAGTAAGCGGCTGGCCCGCGCGTTGGCCCACGCCGGCCAGGACGCTGACCGGTTCGACTACGACGGGCCCGATGCCGACAAGGCGTGGGTGCTCGGCGCCGACGACCGGCTGACCGAGATCCGCGACGAGCACGTGGCCGAGATGGCGCAGGCCGACTTTGATGAGCTGGTCGAGGGAATCGGCCCGCTGAGGCGTCGGGTCGGTGACGTCTGCGATCCGCACGCCGCGGTGGAGCGGCACCGCGCGTGGACGGCGGCGATCCGGGCCAGGATCGGCTGACGGGCCGCGCCTGTCGGCGGCCGGCGTGCTGATCAGCAGCCGGCGTGGCGAATGCAAGGCAACCTGCGCCCCCCGCAGGCTATGCGAAACCTCCACGCTGCGCGAAAGCGAAAATCTGCGACGCATGCGGTGCTCCAATCACGCTGTCGCATGATGGCATTCGCCAACCTTTGACAAGCGCGCTCGTCAGCGTCGGTTACCCTATCCAACTTCGTCAACCCCAACGTCACGACTGTGGGGCCGTGACCCGTCAACCTGCCACCGAGGACACTTCAGAGCAAGCCTTGAGTGCACTTCACCCGAACGGAGTTGTTTGCGCCTGATCACCTGGCACACAAGGGCCGGTCGCAGAACATGGCCAGCATTCGGTGCAAGGACACCAAGCCTGAACTCGGTGCTGGCATCTCCCGCCCGGCGGCGGCCCCTGATCGTCTCCCCGAGACGGCGGGTCACACAGCTGGGGGCCATCGCGGTGGTTCAACGGTCTGAACCCCCGCGAACGGGCGCGAATGCAGCGCTACACCTTCCACCGCAACGGCAGGGAGTCCAGCCCCCATATGCCACCGGCATGCTCGTTCGGAACCTCAACCAACTCGTAGTCCGGGATGAGCCGGTGCCATTCTGCGAGAAGCACCGCCAATTCCTGGCGCGCCAGATGTGAACCGAGGCATCGGTGCGGTCCGGCCCCCAAGGAGAGGTGCCGGATGACCCCGCGGTCGAGGTCAACCGTCCGGGCGTGCGGATACGCGTGTTCGTCGCGCCCCGCTGCCGTCAGTGCAAACAGCGCCATGTCGCCCTTCTTGACCGGGCAGCCATGAAACTGGGCGTCGCGGGTCGCCTTCCGGGCAATTTGAACGATTGGGTACGCACGCATCAGTTCCTCCACCGCCTGGGGAATGACCGCGGGGTCGGAGACAATGCGCCGCCGATGCTGAGGGTGAGTCGCCAGATGCAACCACATGTATGAGGACTGGCTGGCGACGGTGTCGAGGCCCGCCACGAACAACAGCAGCAGGCAGTTCAAGATGTCGGCGTCGTTGGCGGGCTCACCGTCGATCTGCCAACCGATCGCGTCGGACACCACGTCGGAGGCTTCCGGGTCAGGATTGGCCCGACGTTCGGTGATCAAGCCCATGAAGTAGGTGATGATCTCGCCCATCGCAGCATTGCGGTGGGAGTGGTCAGGATCGCTCTCGATGTCCTGATGCAGGACCCCGTCCTCCCACTGCATGAACTCCCCGAGCTTGTCCTCGGGCATGCCCATGATCTCCAGGAAGACCCGGGACGGGAAAACTCTGGCGAAGTCCCGCACGAAGTCGCACTGTCCATCGTGCCTCAGGGCCTCGACCAGCTCGGCGGCCATTCGATGCTGACCGTCCAGCATCGACCGGACCCGCCCCGGCGAGAAGTAGGACCCGAGCACGTGGCGCCACTTGGCGTGCTCGGGCGGATCCAGCTGGATCGGGATCATCGCGTACGGCGGGTCGGGCTCAGTAGGGTCGAGGGCGGAACTCGACCACAGATCGGGCTGCTGAAATCCGTCCAGGATGGCGTCCCGGTCGGTGAAGATCAAGTAGCCCGGCGACTCGTCGGAGCGAACCGCCGGTCGGCCGCTGTCCTGGTGGCCGTCCATGGCAGTGAAGAAGGTCAGTGCGGCCGCGGAAGGCGCGTGATATGTGTAATGCACTACGGGGCAATCAGCAGAGATGACATTCGGCTTCGACATTCGTTCTCCCCATCGAGTACCTTTTCGCCACGCTTCGTTCGGCGAGTGACGAAGAATCTTGGCCGACCAGCAGGCCCGAACGAATCAATTCTTAAATCGGTCACATGAGCTCGACAGAGTAACGCGCTACCCCAGTTGTTCGTAACGCGCTACCCCAATTTTCACGTCGTCGGATAGGCACCCGAGCCACTCCTCGATCAATCTGACCGTGCGATAGGACACATCGACCACCGGGCCCGGATGGGCCGGCGTGCGAGGCCCTCTCGGGAAGCCGCGGGGAGCGCTTCTGCCTGGCCAAGGCGTCTCCGTATCAAATCCATATTCGATTCCGCCGTATTCGTCGGTGCAGCGGCGATGATGAAAAACGGCCAGTAGCGGATCACCCGTTGCGCAAACTGGCTGTCCTGCCCGGCCTTTAGCCGCTTATCTTGAGTTTCACAACGTTCACCCGCAGGTGAGCCACACCCAGTCAGTCAGTCAGTCAGTCAGTCAGTCAGTCAGTCAGTCAGTCAGTCAGGAGGGGACTTGTCCAGCAGCATCGATACCTTTGAAAGCGCTGTCGAGGGTGACCGCAATCGCCGGCTCGCCACGAGGTATCAACTGGAGCGCGACAAAAGGCTCAATCCCAAAGGCAACGCGCAATATATCGCCATCGAAGGCCAGTTTGCAGATTTCGCCCGCGACCCCAACGCCACCGACACCATCACCCGCAATGCATCGGTGGAGTTGGTCGACGTGCTCATCGTCGGCGGCGGCATCACCGGGATCCTGACGTCGGTGGAACTGCGACGCGCCGGGATCAGCAGCTTCCGGCTCATCGAAAAAGGGGCCGACTTCGGCGGCACCTGGTACTGGAACCGCTATCCAGGAATCGCGTGCGACTGCGAATCCTTGATTTACCTGCCGCTGCTGGAAGAGTTTGACTACACGCCGTCGGCCAGGTACGCGCCGGGCGCGGAAATCGCAGAACACCTGCGGCACATCGCCGAAAAGTACGCCCTCTACGAAAACGCCTATCTACAAACGCAAGTCAGTGAGATCCGCTGGTCGGGCCGCGACTCGCGATGGGCTGTGGCCACCGACCGCGGCGACCAGATCCAGGCCAAGTTCGTCGTGCTGGGCAGCGGCCCGCTGCACCGGCCTAAGCTGCCGGGAATCCCGGGGATTCGCGATTTTAAGGGCAAGCAGTTCCACAGCAGCAGATGGGATTACGACTACACCGGCGGCAGCCCGCGCGGCGGGCTTGACCGGCTGCGCGACAAACGCGTCGCGGTGGTCGGAACTGGGTCCAGCGGGATTCAGATCGTGCCGGTGGTGGCCCGAGACGCCGCACACCTGTACGTCGTTCAGCGCACCCCTTCGCTCGTTGACAGCCGCCACAACGCCCCCCTCGAAGCGGGCTGGGCGGCGCGCCAGGACCGCGGGTGGCAGCGGCGCCGGATGGAGAACTTCGACGCCATCCTTGCTGGCATGCCCCAGGACGTGGATCTGGTCGGCGATCAGTGGACCACGATCTGGGGTGGGGGCGCCCAGGCCCGCGCCGCCGGTTCGCCCGAAGCGGCTGCGGCGCTGCTGGAAACGATGGATTTCGCTCAGATGGAGCGCATCCGCGCACGCGTGGATGAACTCGTCGATGACCCGGTCACCGCCGCGGCGCTCAAGCCGTACTATGGCCGGTTTTGCAAACGACCCGGTTTTAACGACGATTACCTGCCGACGTTCAACCGGCCCAACGTCACGCTTATCCACACCGACGGCAGGGGTCTTGACCGGATCAACGAGACCGCAATCGTGTTCGACGGCCACGAATACGACGTCGATTGCATCATCTACGCCACCGGCTTCGAATTCGCCGTGGCCGCAACCCGATCGGGCGGATTCGAAGTTTACTCGCCCACCGGCCAGACGCTGTCGCAGCATCGCGCCCAGGGTGTGCGTTCGCTGCACGGAATATGCGTGAACGGGTTTCCGAACCTGTTCATCATCGGTGGGCTGCACCAGGCGGCAGTGTCGATCAACCAGCCGCTGGTCTTCGGCGACCAGGCCGCTCACGTGACCCGTGTGATCGAACATGCACTGGGCCGCGGCGCCAGCACAGTGGAAGTCCGACCCGGTGCGCAGAAACGTTGGGGTGAGGTGATCACCGAGAAGTCCACCTTCAATCCCGAAGCAAGCCGCAACTGCACCCCGGGGGCGTTCAACAATGAAAACGCCGACGCCAATGTCCAGCCCGGGGTGTTCGCCACCGCCTATGGCGGGGGCCCCATCGAGTACGGCGGCCTGCTGCAGTCCTGGCGCTCCGACGGGATGGCGCGCGACCTGAAATTCGGATTCAGCGCCCACGCGGCCGCACCTGCCCACAACGGTGGTGATCTGAATGTCTGAAATTCTCACCACTGCCGCTTCGCTCGCCGTGCACAGCGGCGCGGCTCAATTGGGTTCCCCGCCAGGGGATCTGCGCGATGATCCACGCGCTGATCCGCGGATGGTTGCCGCGCTCGCGCCGTTCGGTCTGGACCGCCAATCACCGCCCTTACCAGTCTCGGCGGCCTCGCCGCGCGAGGCCTTACTGGACTATGCCGCCCAAACCGAAGCCAACTTCGGGGGGCTATTCGATGCGCTGCTGTCGGGGCTGGCCCCCGTCGAGGAGGTCTCGCGACAAACCGTCACCGTGGCAGGCCCGGACGGCAACGACCTTTCGTTGCGTATCCATCGTCCCGCCGGCCGGCCCGGCGACGCCACGTTGCCCTGCGTGGTGCATTTCCACGGCGGTGGCGGGGTCATCCTCAGCGCCGCGGACTCCTGCTATGAACGCTGGCGCGACGAACTGGCCGCCCAGGGGGCTGTGGTCATCGGGGTGGAATTCCGCAACGCCGCAGGTCGACTCGGCGACCACCCGTACCCGGCTGGCCTCAATGACTGCGCCGCGGCCACCGTGTGGGCGTTGGAGCACCGCGCCGAACTGGGTGTGGACACCGTCCTGGTGTCCGGGGAATCCGGCGGTGGAAACCTGGCGCTGGCTGTGGCTTTGAAGGCCAGCCGCGAACAGTGGAGACATCGACCCGACGGGGTGTACGCGATCGCCCCGATGATCGCCAGCCCGTGGGACAAGCCGGCCGGCTTGCCGTCGCAGCAGGAAAACGACGGCTATTTGATCTCCTGCGCGCTGCTGGCGGTGATGGGCGCCTTGTATGACCCGCTCGCAGCGCACCGCGCCGATGCGCTGTGTTGGCCCCATCATGCCGGCGACGCCGAGCTAGTCGGGCTGCCCCCGCACGTGATCTCGGTCAACGAACTCGATCCGTTGCGCGATGAGGGCCTTAGCTACCAGCGCCGCCTGGTGCGCAGCGGGGTCAGCGCCGTCGGGCGCGTCGTGGCGGGCACCGTCCATGCCGGTGACGTGTTCTTTCGTGCCGCCATGCCCGATGTCTACGCCGCCACCGTGCGCGACGTACGCGGGTTTGCCCGCCAGCTCTAACAGCCGCTGCGGGAGTCCCGCTGCACGACCGTGTTAAGGAGAAACGACATGGCGACCAACGACATCGCCGTCCCCGTGCTGATCGTCGGAGGCGGCGGCGCGGGTCTTACCGCGTCAATGCTGCTGTCGCAGTTGGGCGTTGAAACGCTACTGGTGTCGCGATACGCCGAGACCTCGCGGCTGCCCAAGGCGCACGTACTCAATCAGCGCAGCATGGAGATCTTCACCGACATCGGAGTGGCCCCCGACATCCTGGCGCACAGCACACCGCTAGAGAACATGCAGACTGTCGCGTGGTACTCAGGTCTGGCCGGTGACGGCCCCGCGCAGCGGCACGGTCAGCGACTGGCCTGTGTCGAAGGTTGGGGTGGCGGCTACACCGACCCCGACTATATCGCCGCCAGCCCGTGCCCATCGGCGAACCTGCCCTTGATACGCCTGGAACCCATACTGAAGAGCTTCGCCGAATCACACCCGCGAGCAACCGTTCGGTTCTTTCACGAGTTGATCGATCTCGACCAGGACGCTGAGGGTGTAACGGCGACGATCCTGGACCGCTCCACCGACGAGCAGTACCGGGTGCGGTGTTCGTATCTGCTGGGCGCCGACGGCGGGCGCACCATCGGAGACCTCGTCGGGATCCCGATGGAGGGGATCACCAACCTGCGCCACGCAGTCAACGCCCATTTTTCCGCGGACTTGTCGCGTTACTTCAGCGACGAGGACCCGCTGATCCGCTGGGTCTATAACCCCGACGTTCCAGAACACCTCGACTACGGCTGTGTGCTGTTCGGCATCGGCCCTGACCATTGGGGACCGCGATCAGAAGAGTGGCTGGCCGTGCTGCCCTACCCGTATGACCATCCCGACACCTCTGACCCAGCCAAAGTGATCAAGCGTGTCGGCGAATCGCTCGGCATACCAGATTTCGCTCCCACCGTTCACAGCGTCAGCAAATGGGTGATGGAAGGCGTACTAGCGCAACGGTTCTCCGACGGACGGGTATTTCTGCTCGGCGACGCCGCCCACCGGCATCCACCCACCGGAGGACTCGGCCTCAACAGTGCCATCCACGACGCATACAACTTGTGCTGGAAGCTGGCGGCCGTGCTACACGGACACGCAGGCGCCGCTCTGCTGGATACCTACGAAGCCGAACGCCGGCCCGTTGATTTCGTCAACGTCCTCACGGCGGTGTTCGCGGCGATGAACCACGACACGGTGGTCAACGCGCTGGGACTGTCGCCGGCGAAATCGGTGGAGGAGAACTGGGAATCGCTGCGCCCGCTGTGGGACGACCTGCCCGATTCCCCCCGGCGGCGTCACCAGCTCAGCCAAGCCGTCGCATCGCACAGTTACGAATTCCGCCAGCACGGCATCGATTTCGGATACACGTACCGTTCTGCGGCGGTTGTCGATGACTCCTCCCCAGCGCCAG
>Ga0210386_10004904_pt1 | contig 10964 bp, 9 predicted proteins | sample IncBWH32OmetaG_FD_160091 | JGI IMG/M metagenome (GOLD analysis project Ga0210386, IMG submission 160091) | Forest soil microbial communities from Barre Woods Harvard Forest LTER site, Petersham, Massachusetts, United States - Inc-BW-H-32-O ... | reverse complement strand
AACTCTCCAAGTACGTTCCACCTCAGCAGTCCAGGGAGAAATCAGCTTGCCCTCCAAGACCAGCCTGCGATGCCCGCGTGTTTCAACGACCGAAATCCTGAACATTACTGGTTCCGTCCCACGCTTTTGCTAAGGCACGGCCGTAACCAAAGAGAAAGAGCCTTTGTATTTCCCTTAAGTTGCTGAAGAATCGAGAGAAGAGAAACCACTCCGGAGACCAGGTGTCGAAAAATGTCGAAAGACATTTCGACATGTGTCGAAGAGCGGTGACATCCGAGCTGCTGGACGGAGCTCAGCGATGTGCTGCCACTCAACTCCGCTGGATTGGAAACATCAGGAAACTTGCCGAGGATCGATGCCGAGCTTCTTCATGCGGGAGATGAGCGTAGTGCGTTTGATGCCCATGCGTGCGGCAGCGCCGTTTGGGCCGGCAACTCGGCCCTTCGTGTCCTTGAGAATGCGCAATATCTCTTGGCGCGTATCGCCATCTCGCGTGTTGGCTACCGGAACTGCCGTGCTGTTCCCGCCCAACTCGCCAATAGGCACCTGGAGCGCAGAGCCGTGCGTCAAAATCACCGAGCGTTCGATGAAATTTTCCAGCTCGCGAATATTGCCCGGCCAGTGCCAGGCGGTCAGTTTCTTCATAACAGCAGCCGGGATGGACTCGATCTGTTTCTCCATCCGCCTTCCATACTTCTGCGTGAAGTAGCGCACCAGCAGCGGAATGTCGTCAGGGCGTTCCCGCAACGGCGGAATGCGAATCGGAAAAACATTGAGTCGATAGTATAGGTCGCTGCGAAACTCGCGATCCTCGATCATCTTCTCGAGATTGCGGTTCGTGGCCGCTACCAATCGGACATCCACCTTCTTGGTACGCGTGCTGCCTAATCTTTCAAACTCCCGTTCTTGCAAGGCGCGCAGAAGCTTGGGTTGGATGTCGAGGGGAATGTCGCCCACCTCGTCGAGAAACAACGAGCCTTGATCGGCAAGCTCGAGCCGGCCGATCTTCTGCGAGATCGCACCCGTAAACGCGCCGCGCTCGTGCCCAAACAACTCACTTTCGAGCAACCCGGTGGGAATCGCCGCGCAGTTCAGCTTCACAAACGTGCGATCTTTGCGCCGGCTGCGATCGTGAATGGCGCGAGCGATCAATTCCTTCCCGGTTCCCGTTTCACCCAGCAACAGCACGGTCGAGTCGCTTGGGGCCACGGTTTCCACCAGATTCAAAACGTGGCGAAGGGCCGAACTCTGCCCCACAATTCCTTCGAAATCCATTTCGCCGCGGATCTCGTCTTCCAAATACAACTTCTCCTGCGCCAGCCGATCTTTCAGGCCGGCAATTTCCCGATACGACAGCGCATTCTCGACACCGATTGCCACCTGGTTGGCCGCCTGGATCAGAAAAGAGACCTCGTCGTCGTCGAATCCATTCTCTTCGCGCCTCGCGACCGCCAAGACTCCAAGCAAGCGGTCCTTGCTGATCAGCGGAATATCGCAGAACGAATTCAAACCTTCTGCCCTTGCCTTCTCTAGCATCTCGGGCGGCATTTCGCCTGGATCCAGACGGTTCACAATACTCGGTTTTCCACTTCTAAAGGTGTCGCCGGGCAAGGTGCCTTCGATCGGAACTAGCGCCCCTTCAGTGAAGACGCCTCGGCTCTCAGGAAAATCGAGCGCGTGCACGACCAGGTGGTTCTCATCTGCGTCCGCCAGCATCACGGCAGCCGCGTCACAACGCATGATCTGACGAACACTCGCAGAGGCGGCTCGAAGCAGATCGTGAAATTCCAGATTCGATACGACTTGATTCGTCAGGTCAAGAATCAGTTTCAGTTTGTCCTGTACCCGCTGCGAGATGTGGAAATTTACCGCAGCGTCGATCGCCAGCCCGATCTGACCCGCGACGATACCGAGGAACTGAACCTCCTCCATGTCGTATGCGTTTGGATAAAACCTGCCCAGGCTCAGCACGCCTAAACGGCGCGACCCCCTGATTAACGGCAGCGTGGAGGTCGAGGCAATGCCCAGTTCGGCGAGGAATGTACGGTACTTTTCGAATCGCGTCTCTCGACTCCAGTCGACAATTGTCAGCGCTTCGCCCGTCTCGTGTACCCAACGAAGCGGACAATCGTCCAACACAACATCGTCGCCCGCTTCGATTCTCTTGCCGTTCACCTCCAGCAGACTCCAGCACGGCGTGTTCGTGTCCTTATCAAACGCAACCAGATGAAGAAAATCGAACGGGGTGACTTCGTGCAGTTTTTCTATCAGGGTGCCGGAAGCGCTGTCGCAATCGCTGCACGTAGCAATCGCGTTCGTTGCTTGCAGTAGTGCCAGATAACGCTGCTCTTCAACTCTGGGGATAGGTGACAGTGCTGTGACCATAGAGTTCTACCGCTCTCAATGACGTCAGTCTGTGGCTATTACTTGAATGGTCTGCCGCTCGGCCCGCGACACTTATATGCCTCATGTGATGCGACGAACCTTTCAAACGCTTCGCAGAGTGTCGAAATAATCGACATCTGTCAAAACACGTGACGACACGTTCGACAAAGCACCAAACGTGGAATTTACCTGAGCCTCGAAATGCCATCCCATCAAACAGATCGAAAGGCTGCCAGTTGCCGCAACTTTGGCGCACACCGTGCCTTAAACAAGAAAAGCGAGCAGCATCGGTGCTCGAGCGCCGCCCCTCAACCGCTGCTCTAGGCCGCTGGTGCGACGGCGACTTAAGAGTTCAGGCCCGTCAGGTACTCGGAGAACGCGGATGTTGCTCTACCGTCCCGACAGTTTTTCTTGGGGAATTGGTGCTCAGACAGGGCCAGCAGAGGTCCTTCGCTCGATTCGGAAGTTATTGATGAGGGCGAATATTCTCATTAAATCTGGAAAAAACGGACCGCCAAAAAATAAACTCCCCCCCCCGGCACCACATTGTTTGACCATTCCTGCCTCCTAGTCGGCACGAAATTGAAACTCCTTCCCTCGAAGCGCAAACCAGTGCGCATCCTGGGCCTGCGGCTCATCTCCTGGCATCACGGGTAAGTCTCGCAGTTGCAATGCCTTATGGCTCGATTTCGGATTTGGAGCGGAGATTGCAAAGTACTGTAATCAAATAATGTCTATGGAATAAATTGACATTATGGAGATTTGATTGGATTCTGACTGGGAATCGGGCAGTCCGGGCAGGACTTAATTGGCAAGAGGTGGCGGACGGGGACAATTCTTCAGATTTCACGTGGGACCGTTCCATCGACGGGAGAAAGGGAAACACCGAAATGCTGACTTTCAATTCACGAAGTGCACATTTCTTGTCGTTCGCGGCGGCGCTTCTATTGCTGCTGCCGCCACGAGCAGGCGCACAAACGATCGCGAACTCTTCATCCAATAACTCGACTTCCTCGACCGATGGAAGTGTTTCCACGCAGGGATCCGATCTTCGTTCTGAAGTGGAGCGACTCGAGCAGTTGGTCCGGGAACAGCAGAAGCGGATTGAGGCGCTCGAGGCGGAGCGCGGAGGTGACAAGTCGGCAAAGGTGGAGACTTCTTGGCCTCCGCCCATTGCGGCCGGAACCGGAGATTCGTCTTCAGTGCCGCTTGAAGCGAAAATCGCGGCTCCACATGCGCCACTGCCTTCGGCTGCTCCGCCGCAGCAATCTCAAGCGATCGCGCAAAATGTTCAGGCCGGAAGCTCTGACGAACGCATCCGCAATCTTGAGCGGCAAATTAAGGGCCTCGGGCCGATTTCGTTCAGCGGCGACATCCGTCTTCGAGCCGAGCCCATCTTTGGCGGACCGACAGATCAGTCGCTCGATCGGATGCGTGGTCGGGTCCGCGCCCGTTTCAACGCCACTGCCGATCTCGGATCGCAATTTCGAACCGGCTTTTCTCTCGCGAGCGGCGATATTAACGATCCTACGTCCACAAATCAGACCCTGACCGGTTTTTACTCTCGCAAGGCGATTGCTCTCGACCAGGCCTTCGTCGAATTTACGCCCAAGCAGTTCAAGCCTCTGACGCTGACGGGCGGAAAGTTCCGTTACCCGTGGTACAACACCGAGCTCACCTGGGATAAAGACTTGAATCCGGAAGGCGCGGCCCAAACGCTGGGATTCAAACTGAATTCTCCTGTCTTGAAGCGGGTAGCTCTGGTGGGATTTGAGTTGCCTTTTGCGGAAGTTGCCGGGACAGTCGCCAATGACAAGAGAATCGCGCAGCAGATCACCTATGGTGGGCAGCTTCAGACTTCGTGGCAACTGGCGCCGCGAGTCACTTTGAGCGCGTACTCCGGGTTCTATGACTTCCGGGGTGCGGACGCCGTTGCCGTCGCTCTTGCACGCGCAAGCAGCAAGAACCCGCAGACTCCGTTTACCGGCGTGCTGCCGCTGGCTTCCGGAAATCCGGTGCAAGACTCAACCTACACGACCACGGCGACGACGGTGATCACGATTGGCGGAACCGCGTATCCGACGGGCGTAACGTCGATCAGCAATGCGCAGTTCGCTTCCAAGTTCGCGTTGTTCGATAACATTGCGCGCCTCGACCTCGACACGGGCAACGCGAAGTTTCCTCTCAGCTTCATTGGGGACTACGTTCAGAATACGGAGGCTTGCGGAAACCTGGCTAACATTCTCCCCGCCCCTTCGAAAACGTCGACACAAACGTTCAAACAGACGCTGAACGCACCCTGCAACTCGCGTCAACGGCGCGGTTATTGGGCTGAAGGCAGGATCGGTCGCCTGCAGGAGAAGGGTGACCTGCAATTTGGGTACACGCATATTTACATCGAACGGGAAGCGGTTCTCGGCAACTTCAACTACAGCGAACTCCGCCAAGGGACAAATGTGACGCAGCATCGATTCGATACGTTCTATCAATTCGATCGGAGCGTGCAGTTGGGCTTCACGGCTCTGGTTGGCCGTCCGCTGGCGACGAGTGAGCCCTGGTTGACGCGCTTGCAGTTCGACACGATTTATATCTTCTGACGCTGCGCGAGATCTTCTCGCGCGGCTCAGTGTCAGCAATCGGGATTCCTTGCAGGAATCCCGATTTTTGCTGCATGGCGTTACTTTCTCTTTCTGCTTCCCCTTGGAGGTGCTGCAGTAGTGCTTGCTTCATTGGGTGTGCCGAAGTAGCGGGCTGGTGTGGTACCCAGAGCCTTTTTGAACGTGGAGATAAAGGCGCTGGGCGAGCTGTAGCCGGCTTCCATTGCGGCGTGCGTTACTTTCATGCCCTCAGCCAGCAGTCGCACGGCTTGCATCAGACGAAGCTGTTGACGCCATCTTCCGAACGATATGCCCAATTCACGCTGAAAGATTCTTTCGACGGTGCGTTTGCCGGCGCCGCTGGCTTTACAGAGCTGCGCCAGGGTGCGAGCGTCGCTCGGATCTTCTTCCAGCATTTGTACGACTCGACGCGCTCGAACATCTGACACGTGCGGAAGCTGCAGTGGGACCATCTGGATTACTTCGAGTTGATCGACGATCACATCAATCAAATGACGTTGCCGAGGTGTGCTCCGTTTAAGGGATTTCGTCCTGCAAGCCTGGAGGATGAGTTCCCGGAGCAACGGGGACACGTTCACAACACAACACACTGGCCGTAGCGTTTCGACGAGTTCCGTCTGCAGATAAAGCGTGCGCATGGCTACCGTGCCAGATGCGGTGATGGTGTGTCGAGTGCGCGCGGGGATCCACACTGCGCGGTGGGTTGGCACGACCCAGGTCCCATCGTCGGTGCGAACCGTCATGACCCCACAAGACGCGTACACAAGCTGATCGCGGTCGTGAAAGTGCCATGCGATGAGGTGGCCGGCCGGATAGTCGTGGGTGAGAGTGGCGATCGCGGATTGACGATCGGGCAGGCGATCAAAAAACGCTGGTTGTCGCTTTCTCGACATTCATTGTCACAATAACGAAAGTACGCCGTGGCGGCAATCTTTAAACTCGTTGCAATGCAACCGGGGTGAGAGACCCATGAATCGCTTTCATCGGTGGTTTTGTCGTTCTGCACAATGGCGAAGGACCGTTGAGCAGCGGGTTCCATGGGTTGTTTCTGATGTTCCGTTGGGACATCGCGTGCTGGAACTCGGCCCCGGTCCTGGATTGACCACCGATTTTTTGCGGCAAAAGAGTGAGAAGGTCATCGCGTTGGAATTGGATCCTGGCCTGGCTTCGTCTCTCCGCACACGCTTGCTTGGGAGCAATGCTGACGTCGTCACGGGCGATGCCACGGCCATGCCTTTTCCGGACGAGACGTTTTCGGGAGTTGTTGCTTTCACCATGCTTCACCACGTGCCATCCCCAGAACTTCAGGACAAAGTGTTTCGCCAGGCTTGGCGCGTTTTGGAACCAGGAGGCGTCTTTGTGGGGAGCGACAGTCTGCAGAGCTGGCGGATGCGCCTCATCCATATCGGCGACACTCTCGTCCCAGTCGATCCAAAAACTCTGGGTGCGCGCCTGGAGGCCGCAGGGTTCTCCGTCGTGGCGGTGGAGAGAGGGCCCGACGCATTTCGCTTTCACGCTCGAAAAGTAGCCAGGACAGAAAACTGTGTCACCCCAACAACAGGGAAACCCGTGAGGAGGAAAAGTCATGAAGGGAATTGATGGTACTCATTCTTCAACTCGGGGCCGATGCTTGTTCGTCGTCGTTGCCCTGGTTCTGTATTTGAGTTCAGCGCGTGCTGCCGTGGGAGCGACGGGCCCATGCGCCGAGCGGCCCGAAACACGGCAACTTGATTACTGGCTGGGGCATTGGGCCACAGCAGGCGCTGATGGCGCCGCCGCGAACATCAGCAGTGTTTCCATGTCGCTCGAAAAGTGCTTATTCATCGAACGCTGGCAGAACAGCAAAGGGCACGAGTCAGAAAAAATGTTTGCTTACGATGCCGAAGCCAAGAATTGGACCGGGATGTTCGCTGACAACGAGGGGCGAGTGCACATATTTGTGGACGGGAAGGTGTCCTCAGGCACCGCTGAGTTTCATGGGCCAAGTCGTGGTCCAAACGGGGAAGAGGTGCTCAATCGGCTTCGGGTGGCACGCGTCACCGCAGACAAGATCGAGGAAACCTGGGAGAAGTCGACAGATAACGGGCGAACGTGGACGAGAGTCTATCGCGCGGAATACTCGCGAGCCACTCCTTGAGCAAGAACCCCCTCACTTATCAAGGAGTGTGAGTCATGTTGGGAAACTGGCGATATCTGTTGATCGGGCTGCTTTGCTGTGCAGCCGTTTGTTCAGTTGGCACGAAAGGTCAGTCGAGTTCGCCTCCTGTCGCAACGTCGCAGAGCGGCATGCTCGAGGGCAAGCGATTCGATTCGACGGGGACTACTGCAGCGTTCCTGGGAATTCCCTATGCGCTGCCTCCCGTGGGTGAACTGCGATGGCGGCCTCCGCAACCGATCGGAAAATGGAACGGAGTGCGCAAGGCAACAGAGTTCAGCGGTGCGTGCCCGCAACTTCCGGCACGTTGGTTTCCCACCATCGCCTGGGGTGAAAACTGCCTGTACTTGAACGTGTGGACGCCCGATCCTTCCGCCGGTAAGAAGTTCCCCGTGCTTGTGTTCTTCCATGGCGGAAGCAATACCCAGGGCTACGGACAAATGGTTCCCCTCGGTCCGACGTTCGTACAGCGCGGGCTGGTCGTAGTGAGCTTCAACTACAGGCTCGGACCGTTCGGGTTCATGGCACATCCGGCCCTGACGGCGGAGTCGGAACACCATTCCTCGGGCAACTACGGTCTTCTGGATCAGTTGCTGGCGCTCCGCTGGGTGCGCGACAACATCGCTGCGTTTGGCGGCGACCCCGATCGGGTCACAGCGATGGGACAGTCAGCGGGAGCAGTTGACATCTGCTTGCTAATGGCGTCTCCGATGGCGGCAAAGTTGTTTCGGGCCGCAATCCTGGAGAGTGGCGAATGTCAAAGCGTCTTCAACGAAGACATCCACATGCCGATCCCGTACAACTCCATCAACGGAACCGGAGAGCAGTCCGGCGAACGACTAGCGAAGGACCTGGGGGTTGCCAACGACAGCAACGTGTCCGCGAAGCTCAGGCTGCTTTCGGCCAACGAGATTCTTGAGGCCTGGAGTAAAGACAAGCGCGTCGGTTTTGGGGCCGTCGTCGATGGTTGGGTCATTCCGCAACAACCGGCGAAGATCTTTGCGGAAGGTCAGCAGTTGCATGTTCCGGTACTGGTTGGCAGCAATGCCGACGAAGCCACGGTGTTTGGTCACGGGGGTCCGAAAACCTTGAGCGAATTTCGGAAATATCTGTCGGAAGACAGCGGTGCGCACGCAGCAGAGGAATCTCGCCTTTATCCAACCACGGTGGATGCCGACGTCCCCCAACAATATCTTCGACTGCAGAGTGATGCTTTCGCCTACGGGGCCTACTCGATGGCAAAGGCGATGAGCCGCGTGGGCGCGAGAGCTTACCTGTACAACTTCACTTTCACCGAGACGGGCAAGCGTACCGACCTGGGCGCTTATCACGGCGAAGAACTCAACTTTTTGAGTAATACATTCCCCGAGACGTGGGGGCACAGCTCAGACGATGACAAGTTCGGGGAGACCTTGCGAAGTTACTGGACCCAGTTCATCAAGACCGGGGATCCGAACGCTGCTGGACTTCCAAAGTGGGCTGCCTACAATGAGCGATCGAACGAATGGCTGGAACTCGGACGAACGATTCGCGAGAGTCCGGTTGCGGCGCGGGTCCGAAGTGTCGAAGGAATCATGCTCGAGGTGCTGGGGGACACGGCGAAGGCAGTGAACAAGGGGCCAAGCATTTTGCCGATGGATTCGTCTTCGGTTGCCGGAACTCGTCGACCGGCACATTAAGCTGTGCGATGCGTTGCGCTGAGGTGTTGAAGCTGAAGTCCTTCCGCGTGGCGTTAAACTGGGGAATCTGGTTTCTGGCAAGCACCAGTTCACCGACTAACGTCATCAGACGATCGAGAATTCCTACGTCGACGCGGATGGTCGAATCTTCGGAGAGATTCTTGGATGGACTTGTTGTGTCGTCGGGCTGAGATGCGGACGGTGCCAGAGTTTTGTTTTCCAGGGGTGCCGGGGCCTCGCGGCGCAAGCCTGCTGAAACAAGAGCAACCTGTCCGATCTCATAAAAATGATTCAAATCCATTGCAGTGCTCTGTTATTTGACATGGACGGCGTTCTGATCGACTCGACACCCGCCGTTGCTCGCGTCTGGCAAAAGTGGGCCCTTCAGCACGGTTTCAATCCCGAGGAGGTGGTGGCGCGGGCGCACGGCCGGCCGAGCATCACGACCGTGCGCGAGTATCTCCCGCAGGCCGATCATGAGGCGGAGAATCGCATCGTCGAACGGAGCGAGATGGAAGATCTCGAAGGCGTCATCCCGCTTCCTGGAGCGCGAGACCTTCTGGCGAGCCTCCCCGGCGATCGGTGGACGATCGTTACCTCCTCTACCCGGCCACTTGCAGAAGTCCGTTTGCGGGCGGCCGGCTTATTGATTCCACGGAAGCTGGTAACGTCAAGCGACGTGACCAATGGGAAGCCGCATCCCGAGCCATACTTCAAAGCTGCGGCCGCGCTCGGTTATGCAGCGACGGAATGCGTAGTGGTCGAGGACGCTCCTGCGGGAATTCGAGCCGGAAAGGCGGCTGGCGCTAAAGTCATCGCGTTCCCCACCACCTGCGACGCGAATTCTCTGTGGGATGCCGGAGCCAACTGGGTGATCAAGAATTGCAGCCAAATCTCGCTGATTGAGAAAGAACCGAAGTTGCGGTTACAACTCATCGATAACAAATAGATCTTTGTCTCCCGCTTTGCGATTGCTGCCATGTAGCATGTTTCACGATCCCGCGTAGAGCTGAAATGGCGCCCAGTAGAACGGATTGCGGAAGGCTGTGTTCTTCAGCAAAAACATCTTCGCCGAGTGCAGGGCCACGTCTGGTGGCTCACCCTTCTTTAGTTCATCGTAGAAATGTTGCATCAGTTGTTCGGTGGACGCGTCCGTAGCCTCCCAGAGGGCAGCTACCACGTTGTGCGCACCAGCCCGGAGAAAGGCCCAGGACAACCCAACGAGCCCTTCGCCGGAATATGCCCTCTCACCAGCTCCATAACAGGCGGAGATTGTCACCAGATCCGCTCGAAGCGGATGCTGAATGATGTCGCGGCCGTAGAGCTTGAACGAATCGGGGTTCTTGCCCTCTCTAGAAAGAATGATCGCCGAATCCAACGGACTTGTGCGGCTGGCAGTTCCGTGCGCCACGAAATGTATGAACGAGAATCGCTCGAGATTGGTATTGAGATAGGCTGAGGGCGTGGCTTGCTCGCGTGTAATCACTTTTCGCGAGGCAGCAGAAAAGTGATTAGCCACGCTATTCACTTGGGCGCCCGCCTTGGACAGCTCCGGGTACTTGTCATTCGGAGCAATGCTATTGCCGATCAACAGCAAATTGCGATTACGAACTGGGGCGCTTCTTGAACTCGCCAGCAACCGGAGAGAACTTGCGCTCACGACCGTGGCATCCTCAACCCAGAAATGTGCCTGTGGTCCTGGGACCACGATCGTCTCGAAATTTAGATTCGCAAGAGACCCATCTGGCACGATGAAAACCCTTGACCCTTTCCCCAACAGCGACTCTGCCGGCGCGAGAAGGGTCTCATAAAGCCATCGAGAATCAGGGTTGGAAGAGGATAAACCCTCCTGAGGGCCACCCAACGATTTGCGATACCTTTCAGCAGCAGCATCGATCTCATTTCTCGCCGGAAGCGCGAAGCATCGAAGCTCCCTTGCAGTTGCTGCCCACAAGAACGAACGTTTTTCACCTAACCAGTAAAAAAGAATCGCTCCGTTCCCGTTTTTTGCAATTGCTTTTGGATTCAGCCTCGGCGGATCCACGGAAATCTTATTGCCAAGGCCCTGCGCCAGTGCCCGAGCGCGGCTGTGGTCGGCCCAGCGCAGGGCATCCTCGCTTTGCCCCC
>Ga0210386_10004903_pt1 | contig 10964 bp, 11 predicted proteins | sample IncBWH32OmetaG_FD_160091 | JGI IMG/M metagenome (GOLD analysis project Ga0210386, IMG submission 160091) | Forest soil microbial communities from Barre Woods Harvard Forest LTER site, Petersham, Massachusetts, United States - Inc-BW-H-32-O ... | reverse complement strand
CGGAATACGCGGGGGCAGGCTGGTCATCGCGCCGAAGCTCCCCCTTCGACGCCGCGGCCCGGGGGCGCTGCCCCGTCGTCCGGCCATCTATCGCTGCGCAACGACGATAGCTCTGGGTCGGCGCGGAAAGCAAGTCGCGGCGAATCGCCGCCGATCCGCGGCGATCGCCGTACGCGAGCAGGGCGCGCCGGCGGTGCCGAGGGTCCGGGAGTCGTCCGCTCCAGGCACGCTGCGACCCGCTCTGGATCAAAGCGCAGCCGTGGCCGCTCGCCGTCGCCGATCCGCACCGCGCCGAGCTCGGCGCCGTGCGCGTAGACCCAGGCGCGACGCACCCCCCACCACTGCGAGACCTCGGCGGCCGACAGGAGCCGCCGCTCCAGGCGCCGCGGCTCAGATGGCTGGCGCGCCAGCTGCTCGGCGAGCAGCCTGGCGATCCGCGCCGCGAGCAGCTCGATTGCGCTCGCATCGAGGAACAGGTCGTCTGCCTGCTCCTGCCGGCTCACCGCCGCCTCCCGCGGGCTCGCGCTAAAGGGCGGGTGGCCCGTCCGTCTGCCGGCGTCTCGGCGGCCATCGTCCAGTGGGCGATCCGCGCCCGCGCGATCGCCGCGTAGCTCGGCTCGCGCTCGATCCCGAGGAACAGACGACCCTCAAGGCGCGCAGCGATGCCCGTGCTGCCCGAGCCGCAGAACGGATCGAGCACGACGCCGCGCAGCGGGCATCCGAGGCTCACGAGCCAGCGCATCAGCGCGATCGGCTTGACGGTCGGGTGGGAGTTGCGCGTCGGCGGCGGCGCACGGCCGTCGCGCTGCTTGTTCGGGAACAGGTTCAGCTCCGTCGCCGGCAACCGCTCACAGCCGGCCTCGCGCTCGTCACGTGCGACCTTCGAGCAGAAGAACAGCCGGCTCGGCGGCGTCGACGAGGCCACGAGGTCTCGTCTGTCGGCGAGATCGAGCGCCGCCACGGCGCAGCCCGGCGCGCACCCCTGCTCGCTGCAACGCTCGTGATGGTCGGCGAGCACGTTCGCCGGCCAGCGCTCGCCGATGCGGCACGCGTCGATGTTCAGCGTGCCGGTGCCCCAGCGGCGCAGGTTCGACTCGACGCTTCCCTCGGGCGGTCTGCGCGCGAGCACGATCGGCTCCCACGCGGGCTTCAGCGTCGTGCCTCTGCCGCCGGGCAGCCGCCGCGACTTCGCCATGCCGCTGGCGTACAGCCACATCAGCGTGTCACGCAGCTCGAAGCCCGCGTCCTCAAGACCGCAGGCCAGGCGATGGAAGGTGCGCGGGGAGCCGAAGGCAAGCAGGTGCCCGCCGGGCTTCAGAACGCGAATGCACTCCTCGGCCCACGAGCGCGTCCACTCCTGAAATGCCTCACTCGCGCTCAGACGCGAGCGGGTGCTCGTTCGTGCCGCGCTCTCGCAGATCGCGCGCCCGTCCCAGCGCCGCCCGTCGAAGTCCATGCCGTAGGGCGGGTCGCAGACGACCGCGTCGACCGAGCTCGCCCGCAGCTCGGGGAGCAAGGAGAGACAGTCACCCTCCAGCACCTGCCAGCTTCGATCGGCGCCGTCGACAGCGCTCAGGTGCGAGAGGCCGAGCGAGGGCCCGCGCCGGCGGGCCGAGCGACGGGCCGGTTCCTGGGCGGCACGGTCGCTCATGCGCGTGGCTGAGCCGCGAGCGCGACGCGCGTCTCGCCGCCGGCGGGGAGCCAGTTGGCGGCGAGCGGATCAGCGTGGTGGCGCTCGCTGGTCGTGATGAACAGATGCACCTCCGCGCTCGGGCGAAGCGCGCGACGGACCTCGCGCTCGCGGCGATCGCTGAGCAGGGTCAGCAGGAGCGTGACCGGATGCTCGAGGGCGAGCGACAGCTCCTCGTAGCGCTCGAGCTTCTCCTGCAGGCGGGCGTGGGTCTCGGTAGAGCGGTCGTGCTCAAGCCAGAGCTCGAGCTGGACCCCGGCGAGCTGCACGCGCAGGTAGCCGTCGGGGCGGACGATCTCACCCCAGCTGTGGCTGCAGCGGCGCTGGCCGCGCCATTCGAGCAGGGCCGCGTAGGGCGTTGCGCGAAGGCTCTGGGCCAGGCGCGTGACGATGCCGTTGGCCTCGACCTGGTGGCGCAGCTGCTGGCTTGAGGCCAGGCGCAGGTTCCTCGCGCGCGAGTAGTCCAGGTCGGCGGGCTCGGTCCCGCGCTCGCTCGCGAGCAGCAGCGCACCGGCATGGTCGAGCAGGTAGTGGAAGGGGTGCGAGCCGTACTGCCGATAGGGACGGAAGCGCTCGACGACCTGAAGCTGATGCAGTTGCGCGAGGCGATCGCGTGCGCGGTCAAGCGAGTCGAAGTAGAGCTCATAGAGCTGCTGCGCGGTGAGCACCCGGTGCTCGTAGAGGGAGTTGCAGATCGCGCGGTCGCGCTCGGTGATACGCCCCGAGATCGCGCTCGCGAGAGCATCCTCGCCCCTGACGGTTCTCGATTTCACAGACCACGACCCTTTGTCGGGGTTCTGATCGGGCGGGGTGTACTGGCGTCTGTGCAGGAAGTCCTCACGCCGCGCGACCGCCCGGTGATGGTGTGGCGGGGGATCCGGCGGGCGGGTCGGCCGCCGATCGGGCGGGCGGGCGCGAGGTACCCTCGCGGCCACCGGGGAGCACGCGCAGCTGGCGAGCCCGAAGGCGGCGCTCGACCGAGCGCAGGTCGCTGCCGAAGCTCTGTTCTGACTGCGCGCGCAGGTGCGCGGCGCGGCGCTCCTCGCCGTCGGGCAGCGCCTGCGTGGTGAGCGTGAATGCGGGCAGCGTCTCGCCGTCGTTCAGCGTTCGGCAGGCCGCCTGACGGCGGGCGAGGTTCGCGAGATCGTGCGCGGAGAGCTCCGGTGCGACATGGCGCTCGAGCGAGCGCGCGTCCTCGGGTGAGCAGTTGAAGATCAGCTTCGTTCGCGCGTTGGCCGAGAGCGCGTCTGACATCGCGCGCGGGAGCTGGGCGAGGTGCTGGTGTGCCAGGCACAGCGAGAGGCGATAGCCGCGGGCCTCGGCGAGCAGGTCCTCGAAGCTGTGCGGCAGCGCGAGGTAGTTGTGGACCTCATCGACGTACATGCAGCAGTCGCGGCGCTCTTCCTCCGGCACGCGGCTGCGCCGAAGCGCCTCCTGCCAGACGCGCGCGACGAACAGGCCACCGAGCAGACGGCTGGTGTCCTCGCCGAGCGTGCCCTTCGGCACGCGCGCGAGCAAGAGGCCGCCGTCGAGCACCTCGCCCAGCGAGAAGGTGGTGCGCTCCTGCCCGACGATCGTGCGCACCGTGCCCCTGAGCAGGAACGCGCGCAGCTTGTTCAGAAGCGGCCCGATCGCCTGCACGCGGCTCGCCTCGGAGAGCTCGTCATACCAGCGCCAGAAGCTGGCGAGCACCGGGTCCTCCTTGGCGAGGCCCGCCGTGAGCGGCGCGCGCCAGGCGGCGTTTGAGAGGCAGGTGGGGATCTCCGCGAGTGTCAGGCGCGGATCGCGCGCGAGCGTCAGCACGCAGGCGCGCAGGATGTCATCGGTGCGCGGTCCCCAGAACTGCTCATACATCCGCCGGAAGGTCCCGACCAGATGCTCGGCGGCGAGCTGCGGGTCAGGGCCCTGCAGCACGTTCAGCCCGACCGGGCGCTCGGAGCGCTCGGGGTCGATCACGACCAGCGGCGTGGGCACGTGCTCGAGGCGAGCGAGGATCCACTCGACGAGATCGCCCTTCGGGTCGATCACGACCGCACCGCGTCCGGCGGCGGCGTCCGCCAGGATGAGCTGGGCCAGGGCGGTCGACTTGCCGGCGCCGGTGGCACCGAGCACGTGCAGGTGCTGGCGCGCGTCGGGGACGCTCACGGCAAGCGGACGCGCCGGCCCCGCGTCGGCGAGACCCAGCGGGCGACCCGTGCGCGGCAGCGCCGGCGGCGGCGGCACGCGCCGAGCGGCGGCGCGCGTGAGGCCGGAGATCCCCTGGGCCTCCGGCAGGTGTGCGAGCGCGGCGAGCTCTGAGACGCCGAGCAGGAAGGCGCGGCGGTTCAGCGAGCGCTCGCGCACCCTCCTCGCCGCGGCGCTGACGCGGCGGCGGCGCAGCCAGACGCGTGGGCCGTTGTAGGGGGCGAAGGCGCCGAGGATCGCGTGGATCCGTCCCGTTGCCTCTCCCCGTGAGGGGGCGGTGACCGTCACGCGGATCAGGCAGCGATAGAGCTGCTCGCCGCTCTTGTTGATTACCTCGCGCACATCGGGCGCGACGGTGGGATCGTGCGTCGGCGGCTTGCTGGCGCGGCCGGCGAAGAGGTCGATCATCCGTGCGAGGCGCTGCGGCGGGATGCCCTGTCGCAGTCGCCTCGCGGCGACTCGAAGGCGACGCTGCTCGCGCGCGCTCGCCGGACGCGCAAGGACCTGCACGAGCGCGCGCCGCTCGCCTGCAAGGCCCGATAGCTGACCGAGGATCAGCGCTAGCGGATCGGGCTTCACACCGGTCTGCAGCGAGAACCAGTCGGGCCCTGAGAGCGACAGCTCACAGGCGACCGTCGCACGCGACTCGCTCCCGTCATCCTCGCTCACCGGCTCGACGCTCGTGCTCGCCCCCGGCCAGGCGGAGGCGATCGCACGCTCGATCAGGCCGGGCGGGATCGCCTCGGGCACCCATAGGCGAAACGTCGTGCCCGCCTCCTGCGCGAGGACCTCCCACGCCAGGTGCGGCTGCCCGGCGAGCAGGCGCACCATGCGCGGCCGAAGCAGATCGTGAAGCGCCGACCACAGCAGGCGGGCGCTAGCGGGATCAAGCTCGGGCGGGACGCCGATCCTCACCAGGCACGCGCCGCGCACAAGTCGACCTCGACGCACACGTCTCAGCACCAGCGCAGCGGCTCCGATCGCGAGCGTGCCAGCGAGAAGGATCGGCGCGACGTGCTCGGCGACCGAGAGCACGTGATGGGCGATGCTCGGCAGCGAGTGAAGCGGTCGACCCGGTTCCTCGAGCAGACGCTGCAGCGTGCGCGTGTGTCGGCGCGTGCGCTGCCTCATCGGCCCGCCGGTCGGGTAGCTCCGAGGTACTCGTCTTCCCCCCAGGCCGCCCCGACCGTCGTCGGGAAGGACTCGGTGCGCACGTCCGTTCCCGGATGCGGCGCGTCAACCATCTCGCCCGGACGCACGACCATCCCGACGTGCGTGGCGTCCGTAGGGCTCGGCCCGAAGAAGACGAGGTCGCCGGGCGCAAGCGGCGTCGCGGGCGGCAGGTGCGGCGCGGAGTCGAACTGTTCCTCAGAGGTGCGCGGGATCGCGATGCCGACCGAGCGATAGGCCGCCTGCACGAGGCCCGAGCAGTCATAGCCGGCGCGGCTCTCGCCACCCCACAGGTAGGGGACCCCGATCTGGGCCAGGGCGAAGGACAGCGCGCCTTCGGCGACCCCGCTTGCCGGCGCGAGGAGCGGCTGTGCTTCGCGTTCGTAGGTCGCCGCCCAGCGCAGTACTTCGGCGACGTAGGCGCTTGAGTGGTTGTAGGCAAAGATCGCCCGTTCGATTTCCTTGGGCGCACCGCTGGCGCGCAGATACCGGGCGGCGGTGAAGATCGCATCGGCCGGGTTCCAGCGATCAAGGCGCCCGTCGCCGTTGCCGTCGACGGCGTAGCTCGCCCATGTCGAGGCGAGGAACTGCATCGGCCCGCCGGCGCCGGCGGAGTTCACGGCGCCCTCCTGCGTACACGAGGGGTCGGGATCCTGCCCGTCGTCGCACTCGACCTTGCCGATCCCGGCGAGCACCGCCCACGGCACGTCATAGCGGGCGCCGGCGGCCTGGAACAGCGCGAGGTATTCGGGTGGGATCCCCGCGACCTGCACCGCCGTGCCCTGACCGAGGCTCACGCCGGTGCCGCCGAGCACGCCGACCGCCGCGCCGATGAACAGGATCGGCAACAGGAGCAGCCCGCAGGAGCCGAGCGCCAGCTTCTTCACGCGCCGGCCGCCAGCTCGGCGGGATCGCTGGTGACGAGCTCGTGCTCGGCCGGGCTCGCCTTCACCGCGATCGGGATGCGCTGCTCGCCGGTCAACAGCAGGCCGTGGCCGATCGGGCAGCGCAGGAGATAGGAGCGCTCGCCGGCGCTCAGCGCGAAGGCCTGCCCGACGCGGTCGATCGCCTGCGGGGACTGGCGCAGCAGCAGGTGCTGGGAGGCGTTGTTGACGACCGCCTGACCGAGCGGGGAGTCGAGCAGATCGCCCGGGTCCTGCGTGATCGTTGTGAGGCCGGTCCAGCGCTTGCGCGCCTTCTTGGCAAGGCGGAAGAGAAACCGGGCGCCGGGAGCCTCGCGCGTTGCGCTCGGCGTCTCGCGCATCAAATCCCACGCCTCATCGACCAGTACGACCCGGCGGCGCAAGGGGCCCTCGAGCGAGCGCCAGATCGCATCGAGCGTCAGCATCAGCGCCGGGGCGCGCATCCGCTCGGGCAGGCCCCGCAGCGAGAAGCAGACGAGGTGCGAATCGGGCTGGACCGAGGTCGGGCGATCGAACAGCTAGGAGTGCGAGCCGGTCGCGTAGGGGGAGAGGCGCTCGGCCAGGCGCCTGCCGGTCTCGCCCTCTGCCTCAAGGGAGCGAACGAGGTCTGAGAGCAGCGGGGCAGGACGACGGTGCGTTGCGGGATCGGGCGTGATCCCGGCGTGCTGGTAGGCGGCGCGCCCGGCGCGGTCGAGGACCGCGAGCTCGCCGCCGTCAAGGCCGCCGGCGAGCAGTTCGATCAAATCCGCGAGGAACAGGATCCGCTCATCCAGCGCGCGTGGCGCCTCGCTCGCCGGCAGATCGAGCGGATTCAGCGCCACGGCACTCGGGCCGGTCAGCGGCAAATAGGCGCCGCCGACCGCCTCACACAGCGCGTGGTACTCATCCTCGGGGTCGAGGATGAAGACCTGCACGCCGCGATAGAGCAGGCGCAGTGCTTCGAGCTTTGCCGCGTAGGACTTGCCGGCGCCGGAGTAGGCGAGCTCGACCGAGTTGAAGTTCGTCCGCGCGAAGCGGTCGACGAGGACCGGGGCGCCGCTCTCGGTCAGCCCGTAGAGCACGCCGTCCTCAAGCGGCGGATCGGCCGAGGCGAACGGGAAGCCCGCAGCGAGCGCCTGCGTGTCGAAGGTACGCAGCAGGCGCAGCCGGTCTGAGCCGAGCGGCAGCGTCGTCAGCCAGCCGTCATAGGCGCGGAACGTCGCCGGCACGACGTGCAGCAGCATCGAGGCGCACAGCGCCCGTACGCGCGCGGTGCGTTCCTCCAGCTCCTCGCGGCTCGCTCCCGACACGCGCAGATAGAGGCCCGAGCGAAACAGGCGGCTCTCGCCGCGCGCGAGCGCGCTCGCGAGGCCCTCGGCGTCCTCGGCGGCGGCGGCGAGCGTCGGGTCCGTCAGGCGTCCGCGGTCGAGGTCCAGGCGACGACTGGACTCAAGCCGCGCGCGCTGGCGACGCAACCGCTCGGCCGCGATCGATGGTGAGATCGGAGCGATGTGGAGCGTCAGGTCAAGCTCGCCGGCGGCGTGCAGGAGCGGCGCAAGCCAGCCCTGCTCGACCTCGCGCGGGTAGCCGATCACCGCGAGCGTGCGATGCCAGAGATCGCCCGTGCGCAGGCAGTCGCGCTGCACCTCGACCGCGCTCGGCACCGGCAGCCCGTGGTCTGACTTGCCCGGCGCTCTGGACACCCTGCGCCGCAGGCGTGCGGCGGAGCTCAGCATCGGTGGATCACCCCGTCAAGCGCACAGCCGGCGAGCGGGCCCGGGTGCTCGAAGGCGTCGAGCAATAGCGCCCCCGCCTCTGAGCCAGCGAGCGCGCGCAGCTCCACGCCGGCGCCGCTCAGCAGGCCCTCGGTCTCCGCCGCGCGGCGCTCGAGCTCGGCTAGCGCGGTAGCCGGGTCGCGGCTGTGCGTGCTCAGCACGAGCAGGATCTGGCGACGACGCAGACCGTCTCCCTGGCTTGCGAGTTCGCGCAGGAACCGCACGTAGGTGCCGGCGCACTCGCGCAGCGCCGGGTGGGGCAGCTCGCCGGCGGCCTGCTCGATCGCGCTCGCCTGCTCGGCGAGGTCGACGCGCTCTGCCCGCACGGCGATCGCGGTCGGCTCGACGAGGCTATTCAGCCAGCGGCCGTATGCCTCGGCGAGCGCGGTCTGCTCCTCCTCGGAGCGAAGCGCCCAGCTCGTGCTGCTCGCCGTCAGCAGAAGCGCGCTCATGCCGTCGGCCAGCTCGATGACGCCGCTTGCGCGGATGCTCTTCACCGGTGCCTGAAGCAGCGAGACGGCCGGCGCGGCGGGAGCGTCCGGCAGCGCAGGTGCAAGTCCATCGGGGGCAGCGATGCGACGCGGCGATTGCGAGAGGTGACGCGCGGCGGAAAGCGCGAGCCGGTCTCCGGAGAGCCCGTCGCGACGCCCGAGCGCGAGCGCCGCCCCGACGAGCGCCACCGGTACGGCAAGCGCCGTCGCAAGCGCCAGCGGCAGCGCCGACCTCGCCGCGGAGAACAGCCCGTAACAGAGCAGCGCGGTCACCGCGAGGATCACGAGCTGTCGCGCGGTGAGACCCCACGCCAGGCGATCCTCCATCTCGACGTCGGCGGGCAGGCGGATGCGCTCGCGACTCACACCACACCGCCAAGGCCGCGCTTGACCAGGCGGACCAGCACGTAGGTGCGTGCCATCCGCGCCGTCGAGGAGGCGTATCGGCGCGAGAAGGTGAGCTCCTTCGCCCAGAACGGGATCCGCAACAGCACCCAGAACAGGCAGAGCACGAGCAGGAGGTCAACGACGCTTCCGCCCGTGCCGATCCCGAGCACGCTCTTGCCCGAGGCGAAGAAGACATGGACCGTCGCCGCGAGCGTGAGCGCCTGCCCGGCCTGCACTCCCAGCGCGGCCAGCATCGCCCGCCACCAGAAGCGCGCCATCCCCTCGGTCTGGGGAAGGCCATGTGCGATCAGCATCAGCGGCGCCGCGCAGACCAGCAGGATGATCAGCGCCGATCTGACGATGTAGAGGACGAGCAGCGCGACGGCGAGGATCGCGCAGGCGAGTCCGAGCAGGATCAGGAAGATCCCGCCGTCCTGGATCGCGTGAAGGACGAGCAGCTCGAGCGTGTGCCCGGCCTGCTCAGGATTCACTCCATTGCCGAGCAGACCGCTCGATAGAACGTTCGCGAAGGCGACCATCTGCCCCGAGATCGCGAGGCTCGCGTTCGTCGCGACGCCGGCGATCAGCAGTCGCGGCAGGAAGTCCTTCAGCGCGTAGGAGCTTTGAAGCGTCTCGTGGTGCATCGCGATCGCGCCGGCCGCCATCACGACGAGCACGAGCAGCGCGTCGGCGATCCCGAGTGAGAGCTGCCAGTAGGAGCGGACCTCACTCTCGCCGGCGATCTGCGGAGTGGAGAGCAGCGTGCGACCGACGAGCAGCATCGCCGGGTTCAGCGCGTCCTTGACCAGGCCGGCGAACCAGTCGTTGATCGCCTGCTCGATTTTTCCTCCGACGTCGAAGAAGCCGGGGTGACTTGCCTTGCCCGCTTCGACTTCTTCTTCCTTGCTCGACGGCGCGGGAGCGGGCAGCGGCGGACCCACTTCGATGCCGCCGGCCTCCGGTGCAGCTTCGAGCGCAGCCGCGGGCAGCGGCGGGGAGGCGGCCGGCGCGCTCTTCGAGTTCACATGCGCCTTGCTCGCAGGAGCTGCCGCGACTGGCGTCGCACCGGCCACGGCGAGCACTGCGAGCGAGAGCACAAGCGCCGCGAGGACTGTGAGGTAACGCCCGCTCACCCGACGATGCCCCGCAGGACCGTGACGAGCACCGGCGCGAGCGCGGCCAGCGCGTAGCCGGCGAGCGCCGCCTTGATCGTGCCCTTCGCCTTCTCAAGCGCTCCCGGATCGCCGGCCGCGAGCAGGTAGCGAACGCCACCGATCGTCAGCAGGAGCGTGGCAAGCGCGACCAGCAGTCCGATCAGCCAGTTGCGCAGGTTGTCGATCACCTGGTTCAGGCTGGTCGCGGCATCCGCGACCTGTGGGACGAGCAGCGCCGAGAGAAGCGCCAGCGCGAGAGTGAGCAGCAGGGTGCGTCGCATCGGTTGCTCGGGTCCGGCGCGGGAGCGGACCCGGGATCACCTCCTTTGTCTTGACTGGTCTGTCAGCCGACTGAGTCCTGTGACCCAGCGCCGGCAACCCGAGCAAAGGAGGAAGGTCTCTTCTGCTGCCCTCGCGGTACAGGGTGAAAGCCGAGAAACAACAGAAGGCGTCGCTCGGCGCGCTGGCGGCGTAGCTTCATCGTGTTGTAGGAGACGCCAGCCGCGCTGGCGAGCTCGGCCAGCTTCACCCCGTCGATCCGGCTGGCGAGGATCATCTCGGCCTCGACCGAGTTCAGCGCACCGGCACGGACCGCTCGATCGAGCAATCCGTCGACGTCGCGGTCGATCTCCTGCGGCGCCACGCGCTCGTGGAACTCAACGGGGGTGAACGACCACCGCGAGCGCCACGCGCTCTCCCGGCCGACTTCCACGAGCGTCCGATGCAAAGCATCGAGCAGCAGATTCGCCGCCGCGCGTTGGGGGCGCCGCTCGAGCGGGTAGTGACGGATCCCCTCCCAGATCGCGAGGAGCAGCGTTGCGCGCAGCTCCTCGCGATTGCGGGCGTTGCGTGTGATCCGTGCCGTCAGGTTAAGCAGGCCGGGCCTGATCGTCTCAAGCACGATCAGTCCGGCACCCGAGTCCTCCTTGGCGAATCTCAACAGCGCACAGAGAACCGCGTCCTTCTCGGCCAGCGCCTCCGGCCCGCGCATGAACCCAATAACCGCGATTGGACTCGCGAAGCGAACGAGCGCAGGGGCACTGCGCTGCCACGAGCGAAAGCGAGTCTGGAGATATCGAGAGCGGGCTCATATGGAGGGGCGTCTGTCAAGTGGCAGCGTTGATCGGCCGTGGACGCGGCGGGGGTCGACATGGAGGGGGGCGGGGCGGTTCCCGGGGCGCCACGAGCTGAAGCGCCGGCTTGGTCGACCA
>Ga0210386_10004902_pt1 | contig 10964 bp, 2 predicted proteins | sample IncBWH32OmetaG_FD_160091 | JGI IMG/M metagenome (GOLD analysis project Ga0210386, IMG submission 160091) | Forest soil microbial communities from Barre Woods Harvard Forest LTER site, Petersham, Massachusetts, United States - Inc-BW-H-32-O ... | reverse complement strand
ACGGTGCAGGGCTGGAGCACCGGGCTCAAGCAGATCCTGGCCAGCGCCGCCCGCGACCCCGACCAGGACTGGAGACAGCTATAACCTCAGCTCACCCGGTCCGGCACCGGCAGCGCGACAGCGTTGACCGTTCCCGCCGCCGCTAAATGTCTTGACGGTCCAGATAGCCGTCGATGGCGCGGACGGACGAGTTGCTCATGAAGGTTCTCAGGCTGATCTTTACGCCGAGCTGCTGCGTCAGCTGGGCGACGAGTACCGCTGCGAGCAGGGAATGGCCGCCCAGGTCGAAGAAACTGTCCTCCACCCCGACCTGGTCCAGGCCCAGCACCTGCGCGAACAATTCGCACAACGCCTGCTCCCGGGGACTGGCCGGCGCGCGGCCGCGGCCCGCGGCATACTCCGGCGCGGGCAGCGCCCGCCGGTCCAGCTTGCCGTTCGCGTTCAGGGGCAGCGTGTCCAGCACCACGACCGCGGATGGCACCATGTAGCCGGGCAGCACCCGCCCGCACGCCTCCCGTAGTACCGCCGGGTCGAGCTCGGCACCGGGGTCCGGCGCGACGTACCCTACCAGCCGCTTATCCCCGGGCTGATCCTCCCGCACCGCCACCGCCGCCCGGCCCACGCCATCGAGGGCGGCGAGCACCGCCTCGATCTCGCCCAGCTCGACCCGGAACCCGCGCACCTTCACCTGGTCATCGGCCCGGCCCAGGTACTCGATCTGCCCGGACCGATTCCACCGGCCCAGGTCCCCGGTCCGGTACATCCGCTCCCCGCCCGCACCGAAGGGACACGCCACGAACCGCTCCCCGGTCAGCCCCGGCCGGCCCAGGTACCCCCGCGCCAGCTGCCTGCCCGCCAGATAAAGCTCCCCCGCCACACCAGGCGGCACCAGCTGCAGGTTCTCGTCCAGCACGAACACCCGGGTGTTCCACATCGGGCGGCCGATCGGCACCAGGTCCGGGACCGGGTCATCTGGGCTCATCTGGTAGTCGAGGCAGCCTACCGTCGCCTCGGTCGGCCCGTATTGGTTGATCAGGCCGAGACCGGGATGCCGCTGGCGCCATTCGCGCAGCAGCGCCGCCGGCACCGCCTCTCCGCCGAGCATCATCTGCCCGGTGGGAGCGCAGCTCGCGGGCAGCCGGGCGAGCAGCGGGAGGTGACTGGGCGTCGCCTTCAGGAAGGTGAACCCGCCGGCCCTGGCGGCCAGCGCGGGCAGTTCGTCATCCACCGCGCCCAGGCACAGCCGACCGCCGGACAGCAGGCAGCCGTACAGCGCGCTGACGCTCCCGTCGAACGACACCGGCGAGATCAGCAACGTGTGGCCGGCCAGGTGCCGGTAGGTCTGCCGGGCCCGGGCCAGGTAATTCACCAGGCTCGCATGAGTGATGATCACGCCCTTGGGCCGGCCGGTCGACCCCGAGGTGTAGATCACGTACGCCGGGTGCGCCGGACGCAGCAGCCCGCGGCGCTCGGCGTCATCGACGTCGCTGGCGCGGTAGCGAGAGATCACCTCCTCAACCGCGGGGTGATCCACGATGAGCGGGGTTGCCGTTGCTGGCAGGGATCCGGCCAGGCGGCCCGTGGTGAGCGTGATTGCCGCCTGGGTGTCGGTGAGCATGAAGGCCTGGCGGTCGGGCGGGTAGCCGGGGTCGACGGGGACGTAGGCGGCGCCGGACTTGAGCACGGCGAGCAGGGCGACGACCATTTCGGGGGAGCGGGACATCGCGATGGCGACCACGCGCTCGGGGCCCGCGCCGAGGGTGATCAGGTGCCGGGCCAGCCGGTTGGCCCGCGCGTTCAGCTCGCCGTAAGTGAGCTCGGCGTCCGCGGAGAGGACAGCGGGTGCGTCCGGGGTGTGGCGGGCTCGCTGCTCGAACAGCTCGGGCACGGTGGCCGCCGGCAACGGCCGGGTGGTGTCGTTCCAGTCGAGCAGCATCCTGCGCCGTTCGGCGATGGTGAGCAGGTCAAACTCACCCACCCGGCGGCCGGGGTCGCGGACGGCCTGGCGCAGCAGCCGGGTCAGCCGGCCGGCCAGGTCCTGCACGGTGGCCTGATCGAACAGGTCCTCGGCATACTCCAGGGAGGCGATGATGCCTGCCGGGGTGCCGTCGGCGTCGCGGTCCTGCCGGAATCCCAGGGTCAGGTCAAACTTGGCGGCCACGTCAGGCACCGGCTCTGCGGTGATCCGCAGGCCCGGCAACTGCCAGTCGATGGCGGCGATACCCTCGTCGCCGATCATGACCTGGAACAGCGGATGCCGGGCCTCGGATCTGGCCGGGTTCAGCACCTCGACCAGCCGCTCGAACGGCACATCCTGGTGCGCCTGCGCCGCCAGCACGCTCTCGCGGACCCGGCCGAGTAGCTCGGCGAAGCTGGGATCGCCGCCCAGGTCGGCGCGGAGCACCAGCGTGTTCACGAAGAACCCGACCAGGTCGTGCACCGCCTCGTCGGTCCGCCCGGCCGCCGGGGCACCCAGCGGGATGTCGGTCCCGGCGCCCATCCGGGACAGCAGCGCGGCCAGGCCGGCGTGCAGGGTCATGAAGATGGTGGCGTGATGCTCACGGGCCAGGTCCGCCAGCGCGGCGTACAGGGCGGGGTCGGCCAGCTGCCAGCGGATCTGGCCGCCGCGCTGGGACGGCTGCGCCGGGCGCGGCCGGTCGGACGGCAGCGCTAGTTCCTCGGGCAGTCCGGCCAGCGCCTGCCGCCAGTACTCGATTTGCCCGGTCAGTACCCCGCCGTCGCTGTCCCCGCCGAGCAGGTCCCGCTGCCACAGCGCGTAGTCCGCGTACTGGACCGGCAGCGGCGCCCAGCCCGGTGCCCGGCCGTCGCGGCGGGCCTGGTACGCCGCGGCCACGTCCGACATCAGCACCGGCATGGACCAGCCGTCGCTGGCGATGTGATGGCACAGCAGGAGCAGCACATGCTCCTGCTCCGCGAGGTCGAACAGCCAGGCCCGGATGGGCAGCTCGCGGGCCAGGTCGAACTCGTGCCGGGCCGCCGCGTCGATCAGCCCGGCCAGTTCGTCAGAACGAGCGGTGGTGACTGTGACCGGGACGATGGCTTCCCCCGGAGGGATGATGTGCTGGTATGGCTCGCCGCCGTCGACCGTGAATATGGTGCGGAGCGATTCGTGCCGGCCCGCCACGTCGTTCAGCGCGGCGGTCAGCGCTGCGACATCGAGCTCGCCGGTCAGCCGCCACGCGAACGGCAGGTTGTACGCCGTGCTGGGACCATGGAACTGCTCCAGGAACCATAGCCGCTGCTGTGCGAACGACAACGGCAACCGGTCCGGCCGCGCCGCCGCCCGGGTCAACGGCGGGCGGGCAGCCTCCGCCTGGTCCAGCACTTCGGCTAGCGCCGAGGCCGTCGGGTGCTCGAACACCGCCCGGATCGGCAGTTCGGCGCCCAGCACCATGCGGATCCGCGACACCAGCCGCGTCGCCAGCAGCGAGTGGCCGCCCAGGTCGAAGAAACTATCCTCGACCCCGACCTGCTCCAAACCCAGTACCTGCGCGAACACCTCACACAACGCCCGTTCCCGGGCGGTAGCCGGAGCTGTCCGTCCCGGCGTTGTGGGGTAATCGGGGGCGGGAAGTGCCCGGCGGTCGAGTTTGCCGTTGGCGTTCAGCGGCATCCGGTCCAAGATCACGATCGCGGCGGGCACCATATAACCGGGCAGGGCGGCGGCAGCCGCGGCACGCAGCGCGGTCGCGTCGAGCTGGGCGCCGGATGCCGGCACGGCGTAGGCTACCAGCGCGCCGTCACCGGGCCGGTCGTAGCGGACGGTGAGCGCGGCCTGCGCGACCCCGGGCTGAGCGGCGAGCACGGCCTCGATCTCGCCGGGCTCGATCCGGAACCCGCGGATCTTCACCTGGTCATCCACCCGGCCCCGGTACTCAATCTGGCCGTCCGGGTTCCACCGGGCCAGGTCGCCGGTCCGGTACATCCGCTCCCCCGGCGCCCCGAACGGGCACGCCACGAACCGCTCCCCGGTCAGCCCCGGCCGGTTCAGATACCCCCGCGCCAGCTGTCCGCCCGCCAGGTACAGCTCCGCAGTCACCCCCACCGGCACCAGCTGCAACGCAGCATCAAGCACCAGCGCCCGCGTATTCCACACCGGCCGCCCGATCGGCGGGTTCCCGCCCTCGGGCAGCGCGCCCGCCTCGCCCGCGCGCCAGGCGGTGGCGTAGACGGTCGCCTCGGTCGGACCGTAGATGTTGCGGACCTCGGCGCCGGGCAGCGCCGCGCCGACCGCCGTGACGGCACGCGCGGTCAGCGCCTCTCCGGCCAGCACCACCGTCCGCGCGCTGGCCTTGGCGCCGTGCACGGAAAGCACCTCCGACAACGCCGACGGCACGGCGCTGATCAAGCTCCCGTCCCAGGCTTTCCCGCCTCTGTCGGCCAGCGCCATTAGGTCCTTGACCACCTCGATGCTGCCCCCGCAGACCAGCGGGGTGAAGATCTCGAACACCGACACATCAAAACTCAGCGACGTCGAGGCCAGCACCCTCGCCAGCTCACCGGCCGTGAATTCAGCCCGCGCCCAGCACAGCAGCCCAGCCACGTTCCGGTGCTCGATCACCACGCCCTTGGGACGACCGGTCGATCCAGACGTGTAGATCACATAGGCCGGGCTGGTCAATGTCGGCGGCGTGCTCAGGTCATCCCCGTCCAGGTCCGCGACCACGGCCATGGTGGCGGGATCGTCGATGACGATCCGGCGGCCGCCGCCGGGCAGGTCCAGCCCCGCCAGCACCGTGCTAGTCAGCACGGCGACCGGGGCCGCGTCGGCCAGCATGAACGCGATCCGGTTCTCCGGATACGCCGGGTCGACTGGCACATACGCCGCCCCGGCTTTCAGTACGGCCAGCGCCGCGACGATCATCTCCGCCGACCGCGGCATGGCGATCGCCACCAGCCGCTCAGCACCTGCGCCGAGCGAGATCAGGTAACGGGCGAGCTGGTTGGCGCGGGCGTTGAGCTCGGCGTAGGTCAGCTGGGTACCGTCATAGATCACGGCGGTGGCGTCCGGGGTTCGGGCGGCCTGTTCCTGGAACAGCTGCGGCAGCCCTGCCAGCGGCGCATTCTGGGTGGCGCCGTTCCACCGGACCAGGATCTGGTCGCGCTCCCCGGGAGCAAGGATCTTCAGTGAGGTCACCCGGTGTTGCGGGTGGTCGGCGGCCTGGCGCAACAGCCACGTCAGCCGCCCGGCCATCGCCCGCACGGTGGCCTGGTCGAACAGGTCCCCGGCATACTCGAATGACGCGCTGATCCCGGCCGGGGCACCGCGGGCGTCATGGTCCTGCCGGAATCCCAGCGTCAGGTCGAACTTGGCGGCCACGTCCGGCACCGGCTCGTCCTGAACCTCCAGCCCGGGCAGCCGCCAGTCGATCACGCCGACATCCTCGTCCGCGATCATTACCTGGAACAGCGGGTGCCGGCTGGGTGACCGGGCCGGGTTTAGCACCTCAACCAGGTGCTCGAACGGCACGTCCTGACGGGCCTGCGCGGCCAGCACGGTCTCCCGCACCCGGCCCAGCAGCTCGGCGAAACTCGGATCACCAGCCAGATCCGCGCGCAGCACCAGCGTGTTCACGAAGAACCCGACCAGGTCATGCATGACCTCATCGGTCCGCCCCGCCGCCGGCGCACCCAGCGGGACATCGGTCCCCGCGCCCATCCGTGACAGCAAAGCCGCCAGGCCCGCGTGCAGCACCATGAACATCGTCGCCTGATGCTCGCGCGCCAGGCCAGCCAGTGCCGCGTGCAGGCCCGCGTCGGCCAGCTGCCACCGGACCATGCCGCCACGCTGGGACAGCTCGGCCGGCCGCGGCCGGTCATACGGCAGCGCCAGTTCGTCGGGCAGCCCGGCCAGCGCTCGCCGCCAGTACTCGATCTGCCCGGCCAGCACACCGCCGTCCACCGCGTCCCGGCCGAGCAGTTCCCGCTGCCACAAGGCGTAGTCGGCATACTGGACGGGCAGGTCGGACCAGTCCGGCTGGCGGCCGTCCCGGCGAGCGGCATATGCCGTGCCCAGGTCGGCCATCAGTACCTGCATGGACCAGCCATCGCTGGCGATGTGGTGGCACAGCAGCACCAGCGCGTGCTCATCATCGGCCAGGCTGAACAGCCACGCCCGCACCGGCAATTCCGTGGTCAGGTCGAACTCGTGCCGCGCCGCCGCTTCTATCAGCCCGCCAAGGTCAGCATGAGAAGCGGTGGCTACCGTGACCGGGACCGTGGCTTCCCCCGCCGGGATGACGTGCTGGTAGGGTTCGCCGTCGTCGATGGCGAACACGGTCCGCAGTGATTCGTGCCTGGCCACGACATCACCCAGCGCCGCGGCCAGCGCTCCGGCATCCACCTGTCCCCGCATTCGCCAGGCGAACGGAAGGTTGTAGGCCGTGCCGGGCCCGTGGAACTGCTCCAGGAACCACAGCCGCTGCTGCGCGAACGACAACGGCAGCCGCTCCGGCCGCACCTCCGCCCGGGTCAGCGGCGGGCGCGCCGTCTCCGCGTCGTCCAGCATCCCCGCTAGCGACGCCGGCGTCGGGTTCTCGAAGACCGCCCTGATCGGCAGCTCCACCCCCAGCACCGCCCGCACCCGGCTGATCAGCCGGGTCGCCAGCAGCGAATGCCCGCCCAGGTCGAAGAAGCTATCCTCGGGCCCGACCAGCTCCAGGCCCAGCACCTGCGCGAATACCTCGCACAGGACATGCTCCTGCTCGGTGACCGGGGCCCGCCCCCCGCCCGCGGCATACTCGGGTGCCGGCAGCGCCCGCCGGTCCAGCTTGCCGATCGGCGACAACGGCAGCCGGTCCAGCACTACCACCGCGGCGGGCACCATGTAGTGCGGCAGCACCCGTCCGGCCCGCTCACGCAGCATGGCGGCATCAACATCCCCCGCGGTGGCGGGCACCACGTACCCGACCAGCCGCCGGTCTCCCGGCCGGTCCTCCCGCACCACCACCGCGGCCTGCGCCACTCCCGGCAGCCCCGCCAGCACCGCCTCGACCTCGCCCAGCTCGATCCGGAATCCCCGCACCTTCACCTGATCATCAGCCCGGCCCACGAACTCCAGCTCACCCGCCGCGTTCCAGCGCACCACATCCCCGGTCCGGTACATCCGCTCCCCGGCCGTGCCGTACGGGCACGCCACGAACCGCTCCGCCGTCAGCCCCGCCCGGCCCAGGTACCCCCGTGCCAGCCCCGCCCCCGCCACGTACAGCTCTCCCGCCACCCCCGGCGGCACTAGCCCCAGCCGTTCATCCAGAACGAATACCCGCGTGTTCCCAGTCGGCCGGCCAATCGTCGGAACCTGGCCCGCCCCGCCGTCCGAACTCCACGACGTGACATAGACCGTCGTCTCGGTCGGGCCATAGATATTGACCACCCGCACCCCCGGCCACGTGGCCCGCACAGCCGAGAAGGCACGCGGCGTGAACAGCTCCCCGCCCACGACCACGGTCCGCGCCCTGACACCAACCTCTGCGGTGCTTATCACGTGCGAGATCGCCGACGGCACGCCGCTGATCATCCGCTCGGAGGCCGGATTACCGAACTCCTCCGCCAGCGCGAGCACGTTACGCACGACCTCCACGCTCCCCCCCGACGCCAGCGGCGCGAGGATCTCGAAAACCGAGAAATCGAAGCTAAGCGACGTCGAAGCCAGGGACCTGGAACGCTCAGCAGCCGAGAACTGGGCAGCGACCCAGCTGACCAGATCGGTGAGGTTACGGTGCTCGACCACGACGCCTTTGGGCCGACCCGTCGACCCGGAGGTGTAGATCACGTAGGCGGGGTGCGCCAGTGCGGGCGCGGCGGCCGGGTCCGCGGCGTCTTGCCCGGTGACGGCGGCCGCGGTGGCGGGGTCATCCAGGGCCAGCAGCGGGGCGTGCCCGGGCAGGTTCTGCGCGGTCGCCCGCGTGGTCAGCACCGCGACCGGGGTGGTATCGGCAAGCATGTAGGTGATGCGGTCGGCTGGGTAGGCCGGGTCGACGGGGACGTAGGCCGCGCCGGCTTTCAGCACGGCCAGCACCGCGATGATCATGTCCGCGGTGCGGGGCATCGCGATCGCGACCAGCTGTTCGGGGCCGGCGCCGAGCTTGGTCAGGTACCGGGCCAGCTGGTTGGCCCGGGTGTTCAGCTCGGCGTAGGAGAGTACGACATCACCGCAGATCACAGCCGGAGCGGCGGGTGTGCGGGCGGCCTGTGCGGCGAACAGTTCCGGCAACGTGACCTCAGGTACATCCCGCGCCGTATCATTCCAGTCGCGCAGCAGCATGCGCCGTTCCGCCGGTGTCACTGCTCGCGCCACGCTCCCTTCGGACGGTACTGGCCGAAGGCGATTGGTCATAGTGATCCTCAGCATCGCAATCCGAGCTGCACACGGGCACCTTCAACATTGCGTACTGGCCCTTGGATGCAGGCCGGCGCGTTAGCGGATGAAGCTGAGGCGTTATTTGCGGGGCCGCGGTATCTGCACCGAGCACGCTTTGCGATCCTGCGGTTGAGCCATAGCGCCTGTATTCAGGATTCCCTCCCGTCCCGTGGCGGGTGGTCCTCGGTCATGTTGTCGTAGGCGATGATCCTCAGCTCGGAGCTGTAGCGTCGGCCCTGGCGGTCGGTGAGCCAGAGCTGGTCCAGGTCGGGGAGCATCTCGGTCACGGTGTACTGGGTGTGCCGGGCGGCCTGGGTCTGGCGGATGTGCTTGGCGAACAGGTTGACCAAGACGATGCTGCGGAAGTCGGCGGCGGCGGGCTTGAGCTCGACGGGTACGCGGTAGAAGACCCGCTCGGGCAGGCCATGTTCCTGCCGCCAGCGCCGCGCGAGGTAGAACCGTTCCTGCTCGTCCTTGGCGAAGGCCCAGGCCGAGTCGCCGACCTGGAACCTCCACTGCTCGCGGCTCAGCACGAACCGGTCGATCGTGATCCGCGGCCGGTGCGCCGCCGGAGCTGCCGGCTGGAACGCATCGAGGACGACTTCGACCATGATGTCCGCGATGACTTCGAAGAAGTCCAGTTCGGCGCCGGAAGGCGCGACCTGGACGACCACGTCTTCGCCGCGGCGGGTGACGGTCATCGCGGCACCAGGCATGACCGTGGATGACTCGTCAGGTTCGAGCGAGTCGGTGATGGCGGCGGACCAGTAAAGCTGGCCTGGCCCCAGGATGGCTGAGGGCGGGCTGGTGCGGGATGTCACGTTCGGGTGGTCTTTCGCCGGGATTTGGACGATTCGCCGCGGGCCGTGGTCGGCCTGCTCGGCGGCGATAAGCCTGCCCGGGTCGGGGTGCTGCTCGGCGAACAGCCGCTGGTCCAGGGTGTTAGTGGCCAGGTGTATTTCGCCGAGGACCAGCAGGAAGTTGCCGCGCTCCACCTCTGCGGGGGAGGCCGCCGCGATCATGATGTCCGGTGAGTGCTGCCGGGCACCGCTCCAGGTGACCGGGTGCGCGGGGAAGCATTCGGCGGCCCTGGCGGCGATCGTGTCCGCGCTGACCTGGTGCCTGCTGGCAGACTGCGGCGGCCCGAGCACCTGCTGCCAGCGCCGCTGCAGCTCAGCCACGCTCGCCGCGGCGAGCTCGCCTACCCCCCGGCCGCCGGTGGACAGGTAGGGCGATGCCACGGTCAGCAGCCGTTGCAGCGGCACCGGGCCGCCGCCGACCCGGACCCTCTCGCGGTCCAGGAGCTCCGCGAACAGCACCCGGTACCTGCCGGTGATGTCGTTGACCAGCCAGCGGACGCTGTCTAGCACAAGGCCGAGCGGCCGGGCCAGCGCCCGGGTCACCGCCTCGCCTACCTCCACCCGCACATCCCGCACCGCATCCTGGTAGACCAGGGTCCGCCCGGCGTAGTTCGCGCCCGCCCTGCGGGTCGACGGCGCACCGGTGACCTGCTCGAACGTCTCGGCCAGGCCCGCCAGCGCCTTCCTCAGCCTGGCCGGGTCTCCCGCCGTGCCCGCCACCGCGTCCCGCGCCCTGATCATCTGGTCCACCGGCTCGAGCGCCGCCGCCCGGGCCGCCGGGTCGGCGATCAGCTCCAGCTTCTCCCGCAGCAGCCGTTCCGGCCAGGCATCCGCCGGGCCCTCCAGGTCCAGCCGCAGCGCGCCGATCTCGGCGAGCCGGGTCAGCAGAACGCGGGCCTCTGGTACGCCCGCGCTGTCCACCACCTCATTGATCGTGCGGCGGCCATCACACGCCTGCAGGATCTGGAGTTCCGCCTCGGTGAGGGTAACCGGCCTGCGGTACGGCCGGTGCAGCACGTTCCCGTCCAGGAACACCGACCGGGTCCGCCGCGGCCGCAGCCAGCCTTGTATCCGCCCCTGCCGCGCAATCTCGGCGGCGACCTTATCGATCGCCCACACCTCGAAATACGTAGTCCGGCGAGCCAGCAACTGCTCCCCCGGTACCACCACCAGGCCAGGCACGTTCTGCCCCGCGGTCGCCCAGCCGACGGGTCCGAAGAACCCGATCGTGTCGTTCTTCAGGCAGTACCGCTGCAGGTAACTCGCGACCACCAGCTCACGGCCACGATCCTTAGACCGGCGCGACGTACCCACCCCAGCATCTCGCAACCGCTGCGCCAGCCCGGGGTTCTGCCAGGTGAGCGCCTCCTGGAAGCGCGGGTCGGCGTGGGTGCTGGCGATAGCACGAGACAGCCTCCCGGCAGCATCGGCATACACCTGGTCATACGCCAGCCGCCCGGCCGGATCCGTCCCAGCCAGGTCCGCGCTGCGCGCCAGCGGCTCATCGCAGAGGGCCAGCACCATATCCGCCGGGAACCCCGCACTGCGCACGCACACATCCCGCCACACGCTCCACGCCGTCCCCGCAAGCCGGACCCGCTGCCAGGCGCCCGCCGCCGGGGACGCCCGAAGGGACGTCACGACGCGACGCCGGCGAACTGCCGCCAGCCACAGCCCGATCCGCCGGCCAGCCCGGACGGGACCTGATGCAGCCCGCTACTCAC
>Ga0210386_10004901_pt1 | contig 10968 bp, 10 predicted proteins | sample IncBWH32OmetaG_FD_160091 | JGI IMG/M metagenome (GOLD analysis project Ga0210386, IMG submission 160091) | Forest soil microbial communities from Barre Woods Harvard Forest LTER site, Petersham, Massachusetts, United States - Inc-BW-H-32-O ... | reverse complement strand
GCATCTCCTGAAGTGCTGGAAAGATGCTGCGCTTCGAACACCATCGATTCAACCGAATACGGCCCTGTCGATAACAGACTCTTCAACGCCAGCAAGGCCCCACTGCTCACATGGGCCTCGCTCTCCTGCTTCATCTGGCTGCAGATGCCCGGATCAAACATCCACTCCGGTATCTCTCGCGCTGGCGAACTGTTCATATCGTCCTGCCTGCAGCGCAGAACCCTACTACCACCTCGACGCGCGTCGCCTCGAACAAACGCACCTTGCCCAAACCATGGATGCCAGCGGTACTGTACTTCGCGAATGCAAGTTTTATGGGTGTCTTGTACCCCGGTTGTACAACACCGTGAGGCCACACTCCTCGTTAGGTTACAGGCCGCCGGCACCGGGTGCCTGACAGATCGAAACAACCCGGGCATGGAAAAGTGGAAAGCAAATATCCCTTCCCACTTTTCCACACCCCCGACTGCGGCGGGGTAACTACAAAACCTGCCGCGCTACACTAACAATCTCGCTGGTACAAATAACCGGGTAGGCCAGTTCAAGCCCCTTCATTTCAATGAGCGCCTAACTCGGTCGCTGATTTTTTAAGTGCGGTTGGCAGATCGATTGCTGCAGACTTCGAAGCCGGCTCTGCCAGTTGTCAGGTGATCTAAAGGTAGTGGCGGCCTGTTCTTCATTAAACTGAGCGTGAATACCGTTTTCCCCAGACTCGATTCCACGAGGCGAACGCTACCGCCGTGCTCCTCGGCTATCCGTCGAGCCAAGGTGAGCCCCAACCCTGTTCCGTTGGGTTTTCCCGCGGTCACAAACGGACTAAACAAGGTTCTTCGAACCGGGGCAGGTATACCAGGGCCATTGTCAGAGATCGTGATGTAGATCTGTTCATTCAGTTCCGTAGCGTGGACCTCCACTTCAGGTACCTGAGTTGAGCGTGTCGCAGCTTGGCAGGCATTGAGCAACAAGTTATATATGGCACTTTCAAGATTCCTCGCATCGATGTCCGCTTCCGTCGGGGGGACATCACAGACTGAGATGGAAATGTTCCGTCCGTCTGGATGCGACTTCACCGCCGCAACGGCTTTCTCAAGAACGAATGCAATACGCTCAGGGACTAGCGGATTGTTCAGTCCACTCCTACCGAATTGAAGCAGTGAATCAATGCGCTCAGTCATCGCGAGCACTGCTTCCTGAATTTCGAGCAGCAGATCAGTCCGCGCGCTCGCACATCTATCGCGGCGCTCGAGGAACTCGGCGTTCGCATAGATTGCCGAAAGCGAGTGACGCATATCGTGGGATATCGAACATGCCATCATGCCGATTGCTGCCATCCTCTCTGCATCTATTCGTTGGCTCTGTGCCCGCCGCTGCGGCGCTCTTCGCAGATCACGACCAACGCCCTTGTCAAAGATGAGAATATTGCCGCGGTCTGAAATCTTTGGTTTCCTACGGTGTGTTCTCACTGTTCCCCCTCGTGATCCCTTTCCTGTTGCTCGCGCCATGTTGCCTCGAAGCTCGTCAGCGGTGCCGAAGACAACCGTTGGAAGGCATCTTCGTGAAGATAAGGGCCTCGGTTAGAAACCGGGAGCTATCGGATGGCGGTTGTCAGAATCTCAGTTTGAGAATTGGGCGCCTTCTGTCCGTCGATTCGAGAGGGAGAACCAGCGCGTCGCGCATCATCTGTGCCCTCGTTCCCGTGTGGACCATGAGGGTCATAGGCTGATTCTTCCTTGATCTGTTTCATCAGTTTTTGGATTTGACGTTCGCGTGCAACATCCACGAGGCCATGGCCCTCGTCGATGAGGGAATCCGTGAGTAAGCGAATCAGACGCGATTTGAGAGAGGCGATCGGGTATTCCTCGGGAGTCACGTGGACTACGACGGGAGCTGCCGGATGTGGCGCGGGACATTCTTGAGCGACGACAGAAGCTCCCAGGAGAAGGAGAACAAGCGTAAAGTGGCGATGCACATTAATCCCTTCGTGAGTTGCGAACCTGTTCTCGTGGAGCGCTGAGCATGTTGGCCTTTAATACAAAGCACCCGTGGCTGCACCAGCCGCGGTACGATGCTCCAGAGTAGTGGCCATCGGAGCACCGTCCGCGACCGTCCCACTATCCTGCGGCCGCGTATGATCTCGATTCGTGCGTGTTTGCTTCTTGAACCACGACCGCATGCTGATCGCATATACGCAGATGCAAAACAGGTTTGCCGGAATAAGGCCAAGCTGCAGCGTTCGCAATCCAATTGCACAGACAATCAAGCTGTTGACGATTGCGATAAGGAGTCCAATCCAAGACTTTCGTGCGAGCAGTATTGTCGCCAGCACAGTGAGGAAACAAGAAAGATAGTCCAAATGAAACATCGCGCTCTCAACCTTTTCTCACGTCAAGTCGATCTGAATCACACGGCTTTGAGCTCACACTGCGAGGCCGGAAGATCCTCGAGGAGCTTAAGGGATTGCTCTCAAAAATGAAGCACCTTGTTACGCCGTGCGGGCAGTATTGTCGCTAGCACGTGAGGAAACAAGAAAGATAGTCCAAATGAAAAATCGCGCTCTCAATCTCTTTCTCTGTCCATCCACTCGCGGATGTACTTCGGACAGTTTTCAAGCTTCATGCCATACTGCTCGCAGGCTCTTAGAAACCTGACTGCGCCGCGATCCGCGAGCCTGACCTCTTCCATATCCAGAATGATGTTTTGGTAGTCGCGATCAAAAATCTCAATGAGCTCCGCGACATGTTCCGCCTCGATACGGCCAATTAGGGTGAACACTGTGAATCTCTGCCGCTCTGATCTCTCGATTCTCAAGCTCATCGGTATTGTCGCGATGCTCTGCATTTGCCGCCATCCCAGACACTGGCTTCCTGTAATGCAATCCAGAGGCCACTTGCAACCTATTGAAAACAAGCGGCCGGAGGCATTGCTAGGATGACGAGATATCGGCATGTGCCGAATTCTCGGGAGCTTAGAAGGGTATTACTTATTCGGAGATAAACTTGTGTTTCTTGATCTTCAGCTGCTTAATTTTCGAGTCCAGCGTCGATCGGGGAATTCCGAGTTTCGCTGCCGCACCTTCTGGGCCGGCGACTTTCCCTTTGCTTTCAGCTAGGGCCGTTTCAATAATTTCTCTTTCTTGATTCTGGAGAGTGTTCGGCAAAGGACCTGCTGATTCCTGCCGGGGCGGCTGCACGTTTGCCAGCCAAGCCTTTTCGATCCAAAAAGTGTCGCCGCTGCTCAAGATCACCGATCTCTCAACGATGTTTTGCAGCTCACGGATATTTCCCGGCCATGCATACGATTGGCACCGTTCGAGCGTATTCATGTCGATTTTGGGAATCTGCTTGCCGGCTTTCTGTGCATATCGCTTAACGAAATACTCAACCAGCGTTGGAATATCCTCTTTCCGCTTGCGCAAAGGAGGTACCTCGATCGGGAAAACGTTGAGCCGGTAAAACAAATCGGCTCGAAACGTTCCCGCGGCAATGGCCGCGGTTAAATCACGGTTGGTCGCGGCTATGACGCGAACGTCGCTGGAAAGAGTTCTGTTACCCCCCACTCGTTCGAACTGCCGCTCCTGGAGTACTCGAAGCAAGGCGATCTGAGTCTCTGCGGGAAGCTCGCCAACCTCGTCTAGAAAAATCGTGCCGGAGTGTGCCAGCTCAAAGCGGCCCTGGCGGCGCTGGGCCGCACCGGTGAAGGCGCCCTTCTCGTGGCCAAACAGCTCCGAGGCGATCAAGGGGGAAGGAATCGACGCACAGTTTACGCTGATGAACGCCTGGCCGGAACGTTGCGAGTGCTTGTGTATGGCGCGAGCAATCAGTTCTTTTCCGGTGCCGGTTTCGCCGGTGATAAGCACCGTGGAATCAGTGGGAGCCACTTTCACAATGCTCGAGAGCACGATTTGCAGGGCCGGTGACGAGCCCACAATTTCCTCAAACATGAATGTCTGATCAATTTGCTCCCTCAGCGCAAGGTTTTCATCGTGAAGTCGATCTTTCAGAAGCTTAATTTCTTCGAATGCCTTTTCCAGGTCGGCGCGCGCGAGACGCTGTTCAGTAACGTCCATCGCCGTCCCTACAAGTTCCACGATGACATTCGACTCGTTCAGGATGGGATGGCCAATGTTATGGATGTGTTTTATCGACCCGTCTGGAAGAACAATGCGATAGTCTGATTCAAAGTTCGTTTTCGACTGCTGTGCCTTTTCATACTTCTGCTCTACGAACGACCGATCCTCAGGATGAAGTCTATTGAAAAAGAAATCAGCGGCTGTGGGATCGTCATCGGGTGTGACGCCGTATATTCGATGCACTTCAGGCGACGTTGTCACTTTCCCCGATGAAATATCATGTCTCCAGTTGCCCGTGTGAGTTAATCTCTGGCCCTCGAGCAGAGATGCTTCGCTGCGCCGCAGCTTCTCTTCCCTGCCACGCAAATCCTCGTAAAGGTCACGGAGTTTGCGGGCCGTATCGTTGAACACTAGTCCGAGGTGAGCGAGCTCGTCCGCTCCGATCACCGAAATCTGGTGCTCAAACTCACCTCGTGCCAACGCTTTGGACCCCTCTACTACCCGCCCCAGCGGCTCCGTGATACTGCGGGTGATTGCTACCCCGAGGCCAGCGGCAATCAAGAGCGTGACGAATCCCGTGATTGGCACAGCGAGAAAGATTCGGCGTTCTGCACGCGAAATATTTAAAGCTGCTCGCGCGCGCTGCTCTTCAACCTCGCGGGTTACATCTTTGACTAACTCGGAGCTCAGGGATTCCAGCGGCTGAACTTGTCTCTCGATCCGGAAACGCACAGCGTCCCACTCTCCCGATGCGGCCGCGGATGTGATCGCATCCAGATGTGACGGCAGGGTACGCTCAATTGACTCCAGAGTTGGCAGCACTGTCTGGTCCACCTTCATCTCGGGAGGCAGGTGATTGAAGGTGGCCAAGGTGCGCTGGGCGTCGTCAAGAAGGCCCTTCCGAAGCGTGGCCGATTCTTTCAGCAACCGGGCAGAGTCTTCGGAACGCGCCAAAACACCGAGCCTATCGTAGACTGACAGGAGACCGGTATGTACCCGCAGCACCTCGATGAGCTCTTCGTTTACACCGTTCAAACGTTCCACTTGGACACGGATCAAGTGCAACTGCCAAAGGAGGACGCCATTGCCAACCAACATCAGCACAATGACGAAGATAAAGCACAGTGTCAGGCGGCGATGGATGTTGACGCGGTAGAGGAATGGAATGTTCGCCAACGCATGCCTCAGCCATCCAGAAAATCGAGTCGGGCTGTTGGTGTGAGTCATGCACTATCGTCACTTGAGTTTCCCACGGACCAGCCTCCCGTCGAACGGCCTGCAGGTGACCTCGCTAGCGAACCGGTTCCGCAGTCTGATCCTTGTGATTTCGAATTCCGTTCGGCGGTCCCGTCTTGAATCCGGTAATCCCAACTAGTTCCTTTTCCAACTCTTTCGCAGCTTCGGGTGCTTTGGTTTTGCCCGTTAAAACAGAACGGACTGCCCGGATATAAGCGTGATCCACGTCCTCATATCTCTGTCCAACAATCGTAGCGGGTCGATTTACCACGCCAGTTCCCCGCCCAACGTGAGCAAAATCAGAGTACACCATTAATATTGCGGGCACCTCGTGCAGCTCAGGCTGCTTCAGTGCATTGGAATGCGAGCGCACCTCAGACTGCATTTCTTCATGAACAAGGAATCGGACCAACTCCACTGCTTCAGAGGGATGAACTGCCGATCGGGAAACTCCGAGACCGAACCCGCCCAAAGTTGCGGCTTGCCCATTGTTGCCGCCTGGAACACTGGTGATACCAATCTTCGAGCTACCGATCTTCGCTGTGTCTCGAATTGCCGGGTTAGCCTCAGCCTCGACGCTCAGAAAGTAAGACCGCGCCCACCCACGAAAAAAAGCTGCCTGTCCGGAGTAAAATGCGTTGACGGCATCCCATTCCTCATAGGAAATCACGTCGGGAGTTGAGATCCAACCTATCCAGTGCGAAGCGCGTTGCCAGGCGCGGATGGCGTTAGGATTGTTCACGGTGATCGTGTTGTCGGCTTCGATGATACTCCCGCCACCCTCTGCCCTCTGCCATTCCAGCGCGTTGCAGGTCAAACCTTCGCCGGCCGCACCTGGCCATATAAACCCCCAAAAATTCTTTTGTCCTTTGGCACGCTCTCCCCGCTGGATGCGGGTGGCCATTTTCTCGAGTTGGTCCCATGTCCTGGGTGGTGCACCGTACCCATACTCTTGAAGAAGATCTCTTCGATAAAACAGGACTCCTATGTCGGTATGAAATGGCATAGCAACTAGCTTCCCCTTGACCGTGTAGCTCGCGACTACATCCGGGCCTACGGAAGAGAGTTCTGTTGCGAAATATGGTTTCAGATCGATCAAATCCTGACTCAACGTTCCGGGCCAGATTACATCGATGCCCAACACATCGGAGCTTGAAGCTCCTTCTCCGAGTACCTCCCGCGCCATGTCTAGCTGGTCAAGAGTGGGCTCCGGAGTGGGCAGGTGCTTGACCCTAATTCCTGTTTGCCGCGTGAACTCCAGCAATCTTTCATCTGGTAGCACATTGCGTTCTGTCAGGTCGTGCGACCACTCAGGATCGAGGAAAGTCAGCGTCACGGGTTCTTGTGCAGGATGCCGGCATCCGCCCAGTGACAAAACAATCAGAAAAATGCCGATCATCTTCGTTAAGCGTCCCAGCTGAGGGTGCCCGAGAGCCACATGCCGATTTCCGGCAGCCGCAAGGTCCGTGCGCATGACATGGATCATACAATCATCTCTCCCCCGTCTACGCGAGCGTATGTCGTGTCGGCGACGGGCGTGATCCCCCTGGCTGGCTCTTGTAAGGATGTCTACCTGCACACAACCCTGATTGGCAGTTAATCAGCTCGGGGCGCCGCTTTTCCTGCTAGTTTTGTTCCATCGGTGCAAGATATACTCCGCGCACCATGATTGCGCTTCAGACGGCGCTTCCCAAAGCATCACTGCGGGAGTTCGTGCGGGTCTTTGCTCAGCGCGAGGTACATCCGTTTGAGTCCGGCGCGTTGTTTGTGTTCGAGCCGATACCGGCGCGCCTGGAGCAGATGCTCGAGTTTCAATTCGGTGTTCCTTACAGGGTGCATCATTTGGCGGGGTACGAGCTGACGACTCCCAGGCAGGCAATCATCGGGGCACAGGTTGGAGGTTCCCAGATTGAACTAAGGCCGGGAGTCATTTCCTTCGGGATTTTTTTTAGACCGTCCGGACTGTCGCGCCTCTTCGGCATTCCACTCCACGAAATAACACATCGGGCCTACGACGCCGGATTGGTTTCCAATCCGATTGTCTCCATAAGGGATCGTGCAGCGGAGTGTGTGACGTTTGAGGAGCGTGTTCGTGTGATTGAAGATTATCTCATCGAGATGGCTGCGCGCGTCCCCGGCAAAGAAACCATGCTTGCGGTTGCCGAGCATGTTTTTTCATTACGCGGAGTTGTCGGCAGCGTCTCTGAGCTTGCGGGTAAGACGGGCCTGGGAGTGCGCCAGTTTGAGCGGCAATTCCTGCGTGCCGTGGGAATGCCTCCCAAGTTATATACCCGTGTTGCTCGGTTTCAGAGCGCACTGGACGCAAAGATCGCTTCGCCTCACCGCACTTGGCTCGAAATCGCCCACAGTCTTCGATATCACGACCAGATGCACATGATTCATGATTTCCAACTGCTTGGAGGTGACACTCCCAGGCAGCTCCTCTCGCAGATCGGCGATGCGCGGCCAGGCGCACTCTCGTCGGGTGAGCTGTGAGTACAAATATTTTCACAATGTCGCGTTTTTACTAGGCCCTCAACGCCTGGATTAAGGATGCTTGGGCGAACAGGCCCTCGACCGAGAGGTAGAAGGCATCCTGATCTTAGGACAAAGGAGCGTGTTTTTATGCCAAACCTCAAAGGCGATTCAGCCGATCTGAATGTGCCTGGAGTCGCAGGTACGAATACTGCCGGTGGAGACGGCGTTGTAGGCACGGGGCGCAGAGGCGTCGTAGGTATCAGTGACACCTACCAGGGTGTCTTCGGCAAGAGCATCGAAAATGCCGGTATCGCTGGAGAAAGCGACAAATTGCACGGGATATTTGGCGTTTGCCATAACCCTTACGGCGCTGGGGTCTATGGCGCGAATGACACCACTGGATTTGGTATCCAAGGCGTCGCCGCCAATGGCCGTGGAGTAACTGGTTCCAGTGACGTTGGGCCGGGACTCTACGGTGAATCCAAGACTGGTAGCGGCACCGAAGGCTGGAGCGTAAGCAACTATGGCGTAAGTGGTCAGAGTCAGTCATCCGCCGGCGTTCGTGGCACGTCCATACAAGGCGCGGGCACAGAGGGATGGAGTACAAGCGGGGCGGGCATGTTCGCTACAAGTCAGACGGGTATCGCCCTGCTGGCAAGGAGCAGCAAGCTGGCCGGTCGATTCGAAGGCGATGTCGAAGTTACGGGTGACATCCGGCTTGTCAACGCTGATTGCGCTGAAGAATTCGATGTTGCTCAACTTGCGGAGCCTGGAACTGTCATGGTTCTCGGAGGCGCAGGCGAAGTGCGCGCCAGCGACGCGGCATATGACAAGCGGGTTGTGGGTGTGGTCTCAGGCGCCGGTCACTACAGGCCTGGCATAGTTCTCGATAGATCGTCTGACCCAAAGCAGCGATCGACGATTGGCCTGCTTGGAAAGGTGTTTTGCAAGGTGGATGCCCGAAATGCGCCTGTAGGCGTCGGAGATTTGCTGACGACGGCTGATGCACCTGGTTACGCCATGAAGGCAGTAGATCCCGCAAGGGCTTTTGGCGCTGTCCTGGGCAAGGCCTTGAGGCCATTGCAAAGCGGTCAGGGTCTCATACCAATTCTTATTGCTCTCCAGTAAATCAGTCGTACGGAGGCGAACCTTGGCATTCTACGGATTCAGACTCATAAGATTAGATTGCAAAGATCAGCGAGGTAAGCTGCAGGACGACGTGCTTACAACCTTTAGCGTATTCGTGAATCAAGTTGAACGGGGGAGGGGCGCTGCAACATTCCCTGATACGGCAACTGGCTCGACCATTCTGGCGGCGGCGTTAGGGCCTCGCACCGGCAACAACATGTCCAGCGACTGGACCGTCGGGCCGCTGGAGCTTGCTCCGAACGACGTGATCACGATCGTATATTCTGGCCAGAATACGAGCGACTCGCAGCTCAGTGACGAACAGGCGGAGCAAGTCGAGCTCAAGGTTCTTGACACTGTTGTCTCCTCGGTTGTCGGTGCAGCCGGTCTTGGCGCAATCGGGTCGGGAATCACTGGTCTCTTCGGCTTAATCGGAGACCCGGTAGGAAAGTTTCTCGGATGGTCCCCGCAAGGGCCATGCAATGGACTTATCTTCCAGGACACAATCCAGTTTACCGGCCAGGGTATCGAAGGCCTGACGTTCGGACCTCGAGGGCTCCTGGGCATGAACGATCGCGGCGTTGCGGCAGCCTTTCCCGTTGATCGAGCAACCGAATGCCCCTTCACGCGATCTTACACGGATCAGGCAACACACGATGAGAGTGTCTGCGGCCATATCGCCGAATACGATGTTACGTATTCCGTGCTTCAGGTTCCATACGCGTCGGTCACGGTACTCGCGAGCGACCTTTATTTTCCCGGGACAGAACTGAAGAAGGGTTTACGCCAACTAGCACCGCAACACTCGGAGGTGAGTGTCAGGTCGCTTTTGCGGCTGCGCGAGTAAAATAGGGTCCACGATCCTAAATCCTTCCCGCCGTCGTGAGCTTCCTCAGCCTGCGCTCGACCGGCGGTGCGCTGTTCTATCCAGTTGTTGTCTTGCCATTCTTCATTTTCCCAAGGGTCCGATTATGCCATGAAGATTGCGGCACGTCCTCGCGCAGTTTGTGCGGCGATCTTTCATCGACGAAGAAGCCAAAGCGTATCTCGCCGGGTGCGTAATGCTTGGTTCCGCTCTCGAAACAATCCTCATCCTTATGATCAACCTAACGACGAGCCCGATCGAACCCGCAGGGTGTCTAATTCGAAGGTAGACCCAAGCTTCTTCTAAAATGGGATTTCATCGACCTGACCGCTGTTGCAAAGGCGGCGGGGCTGACTTCCGGCGGCCTTCAAACTGAGGCCCAATTGAGACTGGAAGAGGCGGGCGTAGGAGATTTCGCTAGAGTAGTCCGCGTGGTGCGCAACGTCGCGCATCCCGCCCGTTACCTCAAGAACCACCCCAGTGGTCGCGTAACTGAGAAACATCTTCAGCGGCGATTTGAAATCGTTCTGGCCCACTCGCCGCATACAATAACCGCGAACTACTCTAACATTTTGAGGAAGAGGAACAAAAGGAGGAAACGCTGCAGGCGCAGGTTCCATAGTTACTCGCTTAAGGGGCAAATAAGAGGCCTGACTACACCTTCGCTCTGACTCATTGCTTGTATTCAGGCGGCACACTAGACTCATTTGATGGATACTGTCTCACCGCCAAACTGGAAATAAGCCTGGAAATGGCGCTTATCGCCTAGTGGCGAGGAGGCCATCGGGCGATGAAACAGAACCCACATTTCCTACTGATGCCCGAGACAGCTCTGCAATTGCCTTAAACCAGAATTTGTTTTTACGGAAGCCTAGCCGACTTGCTGGGGTTGCCCCCTTGGCTGACACCAACAGTTAAGACACTGTTTGCCGTTCGCTGAAAATCAATCGACCGGCCAGATCACTTTATCGCATTCTGAGCACGGCCGGTGAAGCGGAGGCGGGCCCTGCGGGAGCGCAACCCGCCAAGGAATAACCGGCTGGAGACTCATCCACGGTGATGAGCGGGGCACGATTGCTCAGATCGTGCCCCATCGCATGGATAGATTTCCCCATGCCTTGAAAACTCATGCCATAAGCTGCCGCGCAGCGGCCTCCATCTTCTGCGCTGCCAGTTGGGCCTCGAACTCCGC
>Ga0210386_10004899_pt1 | contig 10971 bp, 11 predicted proteins | sample IncBWH32OmetaG_FD_160091 | JGI IMG/M metagenome (GOLD analysis project Ga0210386, IMG submission 160091) | Forest soil microbial communities from Barre Woods Harvard Forest LTER site, Petersham, Massachusetts, United States - Inc-BW-H-32-O ... | reverse complement strand
ATCATCGGGCGGGCGCCCGGTAGCACTGATCGGCCAAATCGGATCGTCACGGTAGGTGATCGCCTCGATCGTGTACACCGGCTCCGGGGAGGTCTCGGGAAGCGCATACCCATGGAATTCGGCGTAGGGACCTTCGGTGGCATCCCGGCTGATCGACACATGACCCTCGATCACCACCTCAGCGCCGGCCGGCACTTCGAGGTCGTTCGTCTCGCACTTGACGACTTCGACAGGTTCGCCATACAGCGTGCCCAGGAACGTTCCCTCGTCCACCTCGGCGGGAATGGGCATGCCGCCGACCATCGGCACACCGGGGTCACCGCCTTGCACGACAGCGAATGGCATGGGCTTGCCGATCTTTTCCCATTCCGCCCAGATCATCCCGATATGCTGCTGCGGCAAAAACAGGCCGGTCATCTGGCGGTTGTTGATCATCATGATCCGCGAGATCGACCAGTTGGTCCACCGCCCGTCGGGGGTGCGCGCCACTATGACACCCCACGTGTTCAGGTAACGGCCGCCATCATCGGGGTGTATCTGCGGTATCGGAAAGCGATCCAAGGTCGCATCGGCGCCGAGCAGAATGTTCTGCTTGCACGGCGCCACATCCCGCGAGACCAGCTTCGGTGGAATCGGTGCATTTCCATGCACCGCGGCTAAATGTTCGACCAAGTCGTGCGCGCTCACATCATGAGAAAGACCCAGCGAAAGCGCGACGCGGGCCAAGGGATGCCGGGGATCACTGGACAATGCACCCGGTGCCCCGAGCAACCGGAATCCCGTAGGTGCACCTTCGACGTTGTCGAACAACGGCGCCGGCCGCCCCAGCTCAGTCGACCGCCGCGTGATCGCCGCCGCCTCCAACACCGCACTGACCGGCCGGTCGATATGCTCCACATCGCCCAACGACTCCAACACATCCAGATAACCCCGCAGATCACCAAACCTAGCCATCAGCGCTTCACCACCTTCAAACTCGACGCCTTCGCACCCGACACACCACTCCACCGCTTAGCGGCCGGCGATTCGATATCAAACTGGTCCAAAATGCGGGCCACGATGTGATCGACGATGTCGCCCACACAGACCGGATGGTTATAGAACGCCGGCATCGGCGGCACGATGCTGGCACCCATCCGAGCCAGCGCCAACATGTTCTCCAAATGAATCTCACTCAACGGCGTCTCACGCGGCACCAGCACCAGGCGCCGACGCTCCTTTAACGTCACATCGGCCGCCCGGGCAATCAACCCATCGGCGTAACCCGTCCGGATCGCCGCCAGCGTCTTCATGCTGCACGGAGCGATCACCATCCCATCCGCCCGAAACGAACCCGACGAGATCGCCGCCGACTGGTCATCCCACGAATAAACAACATCAGCCAACGACTCCACATCACCCGCCGACAACCCGGTCTCCAAATGAATCGTCGCACGCGCCCACCGCGACACCACCAAATGCGCCTCCACATCAGCACACCCCTGCAGCTGACGGAGCAGCTCGATGCCGAGCACCGCACCCGTGGCCCCCGTCATACCCACCACAAGGCGCTTCATCCAGCCACTCCCAGCACACGTCGCGCAATCAACGACTGCGCGAACGCTTTACGGGAGTTGCGCCGTCGATCGAGGACGACGTGAAAGGCAGTGACGAGCGCTGGGAGCAGCACCGGCCACAGGATCATTACGAATATCACGATTGGGAGGAGCATCACATCACCTACTTTTCTTCCGCGAAGCGGATCGGGGCGTCTGCGTTTTCAAGGCCCACGCAACGTTGCGTGGTTCTTGCCCGGTAAGGGGCCAGAGTTCAGGGGACAACCACGTGACTCGGTCTGTTCTGTTCGGTGAGGGCCGGCCCGACGATCGGCGCCTCGGCGCTGCGCCCGCAATTCGTGGCGGTAAACGCCGCGGCACCGCGGACAACAAGGCGTTCCGCTCCCTCACAACCACTGCTTGATCTGTCGATGCACCGCATCGTCATTGCCCAGGACTTGTTGTTTAACAACTAGATTGGGCGCGAATCTGCTCGCAACCCAGCGGCCCGCCATGATGTCAACGCGCAGTAAGCAGCCGTCGCGAGCGATTACATGGCCCGTCGCATGGGGCATGATCATGGCGTTCTCCTTCGTGGTCACTAACGCATCCCATGCAATCACCGCAGGTCATTGACGGTTAGCCCCGAAAGCGGGTGTCTTTGTGCCCCGAAAGGGGGATACGACCTGTTCCCAGCCCCCTCCGAGTGCGAGCGCAGCCGACCCGCTCGCCGCATTGGCGAGCGGTACCTGTCAGTCGATTGAAGCTGGCCGCCGGTGCCAATGCCGCATGCGAGGCACTTTCGTGGCACTCGCATTACGCGTAGGGGTGCTTTACTCACCCCAACGGGGCATTTGACTGCCGAAGCCATTGACCCATCCACGCGTCCACCACACGCTGGTGGTACCAGATGCATTGCAGATCAACATATTCTGCGATGCCAACATCAATTAGCGCGAGGTGAACAAATGCACGCGACAGCGACACTAGTCAAGGAATCGGCAATCAGCGGCGAGGATTTTCGGTTGGCGATGCGCCGGCTGGCTGGCGGGGTCAGCATCATCACCAGTGCCGGCCCGGACGGTCCTTTGGGGGTGACGGCCACCGCGGTGACGTCGTTGACAGCCGAGCCTCCCAGCGTCCTGTGCTGTTTGAACCGCTCGCTGGAATTGGAGGCGGCGGTCAAGGAGACCGGCAGGTTCGCGGTGAACATGCTGCGCGCTGATCATCACGATCTGGCGCAACGCTTCGCCGGCATGCACGGGGTGCGTGGTTCCGCGAAGTTCGATCAGGGCGACTGGACAATCCTGCAAAGCGATGTTCCCGCCCTCTCGGACAGTCTGGTCAGCTTCGATTGCCGCGTCGACGACATCCTCGAGGTAGGGACGCATTCAGTTTTCGTCGGCCTGATCACTGAAGCCAATTTCGGGGAGGCGGGTGACCCGTTGGTGTACTGCAACGGCGCCTTCGCCAGCTTACTTCCGCTGTGAGCCACAGTGCTCGCAGCACAGCCGTGATGAGTTGTCTGGAAAGGATATTGAAATGACCTCTGTACTAATCGTGGTCTCTGCCGCGGATCGTTGGACGTTGAAAGATGGCACCGGCCATCCCACTGGCTATTGGGCCGAGGAGCTGGCCGAACCGCACAAGATCTTCGCGTCGGCCGGCTGGGACATCACTATCGCCACACCGGGCGGGGTGGCGCCGACCGTCGACCGGCTCAGCCTTGGTTTGGTCGGTGGCCTGCCGCCAAAGACGCGAGCAGTGGCCGAGTATCTGCGCCAACACGATTCGGCGCTGGCCCATCCGAAAGTGCTGGCCGATATCGATCCCGCCGATTACGACGTGGTGTTCTACCCAGGCGGCCACGGCCCGATGGAGGATCTGGCCGTGGACGCCGACTCTGGCCGCCTCCTGACAAATGTGCTGGACTCCGGTCGCCCGCTGGCATTGCTGTGCCATGCGCCCGCGGCCACCTTGGCCGCACGTCGGGAGGACGGGACGTGGCCGTTCGAGGGATATCGCATGACCGCGTTGTCCAACGCCGAGGAGCGACTGAACCTCTTTGCACGCAAGGCCCCTTGGCTTCTGCAGGACCGACTGATTGAGGCTGGGGCGGTTTACCGCAAGGGGCGCCTGCCCCTACGGCCCTTCCTGCAGGTCGACCGCAATCTGTACACCGGTCAGAATCCCGCGTCCTCGGCGATGCTGGCGCACAAACTGGTTGCTGATCAGGCTTCACCGGCCTTGCATGTCTCGGTCAGCCGGGTTATCCAAGCCGATCCGCTGACGGTCTATGACCACCTCAGCGATATCACCACCATCGGGGAACGCAGCCCCGAAACCCATGCCGCCAAGTGGATGACCCACGGTAAGAAATTCAAGGGTTACAACCACATTGGTCCGCTGTACCGGTGGAGCACCGTGTGCAAGGTCACCGCGGACGTGCCCGGACGCGTGTTCGCATTCGATGTCGCCTGGCCATCAAAGACCTCGTGGCGATACGAACTCACCGCCGTGAACGACGCGACCGAGGTCACGCTGACGATGACCAAGATGCAACCCCAGGCCGCGCCCGTGCTGGCGATTCAACGCATGGTTGGCGTCCACGACCGTGCGCAACATCTCCGGACGGGGATGGATCAAACGCTGGAACGCTTGGCCCAACAGCTGCAGCGGACCAATGCGCGCCCCACCACGCGGACCAAATAGCTGGGGGCTAAACCGATGCCCAATCTGGGTTTCTATCTGACTGAGTCGGCGCAGATCTATCCGGACGCTGCGGCTCTGCGCTGTGAGGGCGTGACAACGACCTATTCAGATCTGGCCGACAGCGTCTGTCGATTCGGGGAATTCCTCGTCCACCAGGGTGTAAGGCCCGGCGACCGGGTCGGGGTGATGCTGCCCAACCGGCCTGAGTTTGTGGTGCTGTATTACAGCGTGCTGCATGAGGGGGCAGTTGTGGTGCCCATGGATCCCCGTCAAAGCGCGCGCGACGTCGAATTCCTTCTGTCCAACACCGGCGCGAAGATGCTGTTCTTCGCGCCCGAGTGCGCCGCGGCAGCAACTGCCGGTGCGCTAGCCGCGGGGGTGCCGGCTTTGGCGATCGACGGCAATGCCCTCGCGGAATACGCGGCCAGAGTAGCCGGATTCGCACGACCACTGCCTCGTGCAGACGACGATACCGCCATTGTTCTGCACACTTCCGGCACTAGCGGCTTGCCCGAGGGCGCCCAGCTCACCCACGGTGATCTGTGCCGCAATCAGGCGGTCGTGGCGGGCAGCCTGCTCAAGCTCGAGCCCGACGATGTCGTAGCGGCGAGTCTGCCATTGTTTCACGTGTTCGGCATGACCTGTGGTCTGCTCGCCGCCACATCCGCGGGCGCCACACTGGCGCTACTGCCCCGGTTCGACGCCGGAGACGCACTGAGAATGATTGCAGCCGAACGCGTCACCGTATTCCTGGGCGTTCCTGCTATGTATGTTGGCATGCTTGCGGCGGCCGAGCGCGATGATGTCGACCTCAGCTCGCTGCGGGTCTGTGTCTCCGACGGCGCGGCGATGCCCGTGGCGGTGCTGCGCACCTTCGAGAACCGTTTCGGCTGCAGGGTGCGAGAAGGTTACGGCTTGTCGCAAGCGTCGCCGGCGGCGTCCTTCAACCGTCCCAACGGGATTCGTAAGGTTGGATCCATCGGCGCGCCCATCGATGGCGTTGAGATCCAGACACTGCGGTAAATCGATTCGACGTGCCTGGCGCCGACACCTACACCTCGGCGTCGGAATCAGTGAAGTCAGATGCCCGCCCGCGCGGCGATCTCATGCGCCAGCACGACCAGATCATCCACAGTCTGCGGGACGGGCATGCCGGAGGCGGCCCGATTGCGTGGATCCTGTTGCGCGCGAGACAGAATGCCTTCGGCGATGATGGCGATCTTCCACAACGCCAGCGCATGCCAGAATCCCAGCTCCGCGTCGGTCACATCACGGCCGGTCGTCACGCAATACCGTTCGATCAGATCGGCCCGGCGTGGATAGCCCGCCAGCAGCAGCGCGCGGAATTCGGGCAGGATGGCTTCTTCGTGCTCGGGCCAGTAGGCCAGCGTGGTGCCCAGATCGGCGATAGGGTCCCCCAACGTCGATAATTCCCAGTCCAGCGCCGCCAGGACGTCGCCACTGGTCGCCGACACCACGATGTTGCGCAGATGTAGGTCGCCGTGGACCAATGACAACTTCCGCGGGGGCGGGATGGCTGCGCGGGGAATTTTCTCACCCGTTCTGGTCAGTTTGTCGGCGCAACGATTGACTCTCACACTCCCCGCGCAACACGATTAATCCCGCAGACGCGTTATCACTGAACGCAATCCGATGACGCCAACGATGTCGAGAGGGCAGAAAGATGCAATCGATAGAGGGTACGTTGCGTGGACCCGATTTGGCCCGACGGATCGCAGTCCGCGACTTCCTCAACAAGGCCGTCCGCGGCCGTGGCATGTGCGCTTACGATTCGGCGGTCATCGCGGGCAACGGGATCGGCGCTCTGGCATTCGCCGGCTGGCTAGCCCAAAGTCCATTATTCGAAGGCAAGGTCACTGTCGTTGCACCGCCGGTTGTCGAATCCCGGCGGCTGATCAACGGTGTCAGTCTGCGTGGGCGCGGGATCGACTTCATGAGCGCCGCGTTGGACACGACACTCGACGACATCCTCGAGGTGACGTCCGGGTCCGCCGACGCACCGCCAGTGGCCTACCGTCAGACAGCCGCCATGGCCATCCGGCAAGGGCGGTCGTGGCGATTCACCAAACGGGGGCATTGGCAGAACGCATTGGCCGCCGAGCGACCGATCTCCTATGGTCTGCGGAACAGCAGGGTCGTTGCCGGTATGCGTGAACTAGCTTCCAAGCTGCCCATCGAGTTCGTCGAGGAGCGAGTCGAATCCGCCTCGCACCTGCGTAGCTTCAGCGCGGGACGGCATCCACTGCTCGTCAACGCCACCACCGTGCCCACACTGATCGGCGGTGAGGCCAAGCCGCCGAAACGGATGGTGTTGGGGGTGCAGGCACCGTTCATCGCGCCCGAACGCGGCGTGAGCTATCCGCTGGAAGCCCAGACCGCTTTTGCGCCTGCGGTGCGGCGCGCGGGCACGATCGACGTGGGGTACTTCACTCCCTTCCGGGACCCAATGTCACCGCGGTCCAGCTGGTATGGGATTTACGTCCGCGTCGTCGACCGCGACGCCCTGTACAACAAAGAAGCCGAGCACCGGATCATGACCGAGCAGCTGTTCGGCGTCGCACAGGCGATGAACCTGATCCCCGACGACCCCGAGGAGACACTCGGGCGGGCGCTGGTACCGGCCTCACCATGGGGCGCCGTGACGCCCTCGGCCCCCGGAACGCTGGAACTCAAACGGCATTACTCGGGTGGCGCACCCGTTATCTACGCCGACGGCATGGTGATGAGTCTCGTCGGCGGGGTTGTCGGGGCAGAAGCGGTGATCCGCGGAGTGAACCCCGACACCGCTATCCGCCGCGCTTTGCGGCCCTGGCGCCGTCACAACCTGCTGTGGGTCCTTGAGACCAACAAGATACCGTTCGTGTCCGACATGTTGCTGCGTGCCAGCCCGGCAGCTGCGATGGCGTACCCGCATACGGCCGGACTGAATCTATGGGCTTCGGCCGCTTGACATTTGCGCCCGCATTGCGAAGCGTCCCGGGCGGGCGGAGCTCGACGCTAGACGCGGTACGACCCATTCCACCGGCTAATGGGCCGAGGAGGTCCATAATGATGCCCACAATGTGCGCGGAATTGTCGGCGCCCGCGCGAATTGGCGCGGTGCGGCAGCGGCGTCGCCTCGAGGAGCCTTTGTGCCGGGCGGCGGCGTTGATCCGTGCCGACGTCAATGTCGATCTGCCTACCTCGACGGTGCCTGCCAGCGGGCGTCCGCCGGAACACCTTGCCGTGCAGACTTCGAGGACAAGCGATGCCCGTTGATCTCTGGCGTGCATCCGGTGGCAAGCCCATGCGAGACAGCTGGGAGGCCACGTCCGCGGCATTGGTCCGTCGCTACCAACGCCTGTTCGCCAAGGCGGCCAACTTCCTGTCCGTGCACCGGTTCGACGGCATCGATCCTAAGCGGGACCGATTCCTTGCTGAGGTGGGCGCCTACGCGGACGAACTGCACAGCCAGTTGCTTCGTGCGATGCGTGACCACGCGATCTCCGGTGATCCGCGGCAGCTGGCGCGGCTGTGTGAAGTAGCCATCGAGCTGCAGGAAATTCGGTCCAGCCATCGCGAGGCCGTCGCCGAGGAGCGGCTGCACATGCTGACCAGCGGTCAAGAGGTAAGTGGGCGGCTGTCGCCCACGGCAGGCGTCAGGATGCTGCTCGAACGCGCGGCCGCCACGATTTGCGATCTCCCCGGACTCGAGCGCGGGATGGTGTTCCAGCGTGAGGGTGGTGTGCTGCACGCCGCCGCAACCGTTTTCGCCGACCACTCCGAATGGGCGAGGGACTGCCAGGCCCTCTCGGCCAGCACCAAATACGATCTGGTGCCACAACGTCCCGAGACCCTCATCATTCGGCGCCGTTCCCCGGCGATCGTCACCGATGCCCTCAATGACCCCAACGCGTTTCAGCCGATCGTGCAGAAGATGCAGGCCGCAAATTACGTGGGCGCCCCGGTGATCGCTTATGGCGAGGTCGTCGCGACCATACATGGCGATGCTTATTTCAGCGATCGTCCGGTTGACGAGATCGATCGCGATGTCCTCGCCGCCTTCGCCGACTCATTGGGACAGATCGTCGAACGGGCGATGCTGATCGAACAATTGCAATTCCAGCAAAGGGTCGCGGAGCAGCTCGCCCGGTCGGCAAGCGGCCTCCTGGGCGGCGTGGCCGGCGATATTTCGCTGCTGGAATCCGATCAGCAAGCCCCGATCGCACCGTGGCAGAGTCGCAGCGAGGTGGTCTCCGAGCTCACCCGCCGCGAGTATGAGGTTCTGCAATTCATGACCAAAGGCGCCACCAACCGAGAGATCGCGACGACGATCTTCCTGTCGGAGGAAACCGTAAAATCGCATGTGAAACGGATCCTGCAAAAATTCGGCGTGGCCAACCGTGGGCAGGCAGTTGCGACGTATCTGGAAAGCCTGGATCGCCGTCCGGGCTCGAGTGGCGGCCCGCGCCGTGGCGGTGTGGGCGGGACGGGTGAGACCCGGTAATCGTCCGCTTACATCCGGGGTGCCAACTCAGCGCACAGATGCCGGTATAAGACTCGACTCGGCGGCGAGGATGCGTTCGCGGAGTTCTGCGGGGTAGAGGCTGTCGAAGGTGGCGGGGCGGGCTTCGCCGTCTTCGAGGGCGGTGAGTAACCCGTCGTGGATGACGATGGGCCCACGCCCGCCGTGCCGCTCTTCTTCGGTGTAGCACTGATACCACGGCAGGATCGGCACCTGCCAGTGCTCTTGACGCAGGTTCGGATGTATGCGAGTACCCAACGCCCACAGCACATCTGAAATATTCGATGGGTCGATGTCGTCATCGAACACATAGGTCACCGGACACATGTGACCGACCCGGTTAGCACTCATCAACTCCCCGATCCGATGCACGATCCCGGTCGTGGTGACCGCCGGCAACCGCTCGCGCCAGACCTTCGGCAACGTGACGATCATCCAGTGACACGCCGTGTCCACCAACAGCCAGGCCGTGGTGATGGGCAGGCCCGCGCCACGCAGCAACGCCAACACTTCGGCCGACACCCCCAATGCCGGGGCGATTTGCGAATCATCGGGCGGGCGCCCGGTAGCACTGATCGGCCAAATCGGATCGTCACGGTAAGTGATCGCCTCGATCGTGTACACCGGCTGCGGGGAGGTCTCGGGAAGCGCATACCCATGGAATTCGGCGTACGGACCTTCCGTGGCATCCCGGCTGATCGACACATGACCCTCGATCACCACCTCAGCCCCGGCCGGCACCTCCAGATCATTGGTCTCACACCTGACAACCTCAACCGGCTCGCCATACAGCGTGCCCAAAAACGTCCCCTCATCCACCTCCTCGGGAATGGGCATCCCACCCACCATCGGCACACCAGGATCCCCACCCTGCACCACAGCGAAAGGCATGGGCTCGCCGATCTTTTCCCACTCCGCCCAAATCATCCCGATATGCTGCTGCGGCAAAAACAAACCCGTCATATGACGATCGTCGATCATCATGATCCGCGAGATCGACCAGTTCGTCCACCGCCCATCGGGTGTGCGCGCAACAATGACACCCCACGTGTTCAGATAACGGCCACCATCATCGGGATGCACCTGCGGAACCGGAAACCGATCCAACGTGGCATCGGCACCCAACAAAACGTTCTGCTTACACGCCGCCACATCCCGCGAGACCAACTTCGGCGCAATCGGCGACTTCTTATGCACCCCCGCCACATGCTCCACCACATCGCGCGCGCTCACATCATGGGAAAGACCCAACGACAGCGCAACCCGCGCTAACCGATGACTCCGATCACTAGACAACGCACCCGGCGCCCCCAACAAACGAAACCCCGGCGCAGCCCCCTGCACGTTATCGAACAACGGCGCCGCACGCCCCAGCTCAGTCGACCGCCGCGTAATCGCCGCCGCCTCCAACATCGCACTCACCGGCCGCTCAATACGCTCCACATCGCCCAACGACTCCAACACATCCAGATAATCCCGAAGATCACGAATCCTGGCCATCAGCGCTTCACCTAGCCCACTTCCACCACTCGGTGTGCAATCACCGGCTGCGCGAACGCTTTACGCGCGAACGCCATCTCTTTGGATCGTGGGGCAAACCGGCATGCTTTGTCGCTGTTCTCACCGACAATCCAGCAACTCGCAAGATGTTGCGCGATACAACGTCGCGTCAGTGTTCCGGCGTCTCGTCCGCTCCGTTGGTGGTCGGGCGCACCGCGCCCCAAAGCCCGGCGGCGACGCCGACGGCAGCACCACCCAGGCCGATGAGCCGTTGTGAGCGCTTCATCTCGTGGTGGACACTCGTCCCGCCGAGCAGGTCGGCCGCGTCGGCGCCGGCGGACGCGAGGAACCAGCCGCGGGTGTTTCGGCCACGCAGCGCCGCGGCGGCGAGCAGCCCGCCGATCAGTGCATCCCGGTAGCCCATCGACCGCAACAGCAGTTGCGCCGTCGGCGTTGGCTCGTCCGGGTCGCCCCAGAACCGGTTCGCACGGAGCGGGTCGACGAGAAACGAGACACCCGAGGCAAGTCGGACGCTGCCCGCAAAGAGCGCAAAACGGTCGATGGCCATGTCCCGCAGCCTAGGAGATGGTCGCGCGAGCTACGCCGAAGTCGCGGATCTCGCCGTTTTAGATGTCGTGTCTGCCCGCCGTCGTTACTCTCGAACCCCGACGCCTCTCAGACGACGCCACAACGGGCAGA
>Ga0210386_10004898_pt1 | contig 10972 bp, 13 predicted proteins | sample IncBWH32OmetaG_FD_160091 | JGI IMG/M metagenome (GOLD analysis project Ga0210386, IMG submission 160091) | Forest soil microbial communities from Barre Woods Harvard Forest LTER site, Petersham, Massachusetts, United States - Inc-BW-H-32-O ... | reverse complement strand
AGGCAATGGTACTCTCGACGTGCAAATGTGCGCAGCAGGTGACAATTGGTGCATAAACTGTACCCTGCGGACTTGCTCAGGCGGCCAGTTCCACCTCAGTGAAATCAGCGGTTTGTGAGCCTGGAGAAATCAACCCTTTCGAACCAGTCTGGCATTTTCGGGTAACGCGACTAAAATCGCCCACTGAGAACCCGATGTGGAGGTGATGTCTTCATGGTCAGTGGTTTGTGGTAGTTTGGACGCTCCCTTTGGTTTCATATGCGAGGTCCGCTTTCACGGCCTTGATTGTCAGCGTCGTTACGGTTTTCGCCACACCCTCCTTCGAGGCGACTAAGGGTTCAATTCGAAGTACGATGTTCCTCTTGGCCGCGGCTTCGTACTCCAGAAATGAATGAATCCTCTTCTGCTGCTCGGTTCCATCAAGAAAGGGGCGAAAGAGTTCGGGGTGGTCACGCAGCACGGCATATTTGGCCCACCATTCAACGTAATCGTAGTCCACACCAAACGCAGAGTTCTCGGCACGCGCCTCCAGCGCTGCCACGACTAAGTCAGGGCGCGTCGAGGACGCGAGAAGAGGCTGATATGAAACGACCCCGCCACCGAATTTGCGTTCCGTCGTGGTCTCTTCCTTTGACACCATGTCCATATTCTGTACGCGCTCGCGAATCGCCTCTTGGGTGTCCAACGCGTTCAGGGCCTTCTGAGCCTGCGCGAACTCCGTCCGATTAAGCCGATTTGCGAAAGCGGAATACCTGGCGGTTTCAGACTGCATCTCCCTAATCTTCTGTTCCAACGCCCGGTGGTCAGCCCGAACATGAGGGTCCTGCAACTTCCGGAGCGTTTCGGTGAGACGGTGCGCGTCCCAGTCGGGGTCATCCGGCAGAATCGTTAGGGTGAGAACGTTCGAGGTAAGAAGTATCTTGCTCGCTCCGAAATCCATATATTTTCCTGGACCCTTGAATACTCGCCGTGTAGTGATAAAAAGGCGATACGTCCCGGCTTTCTCAAATCGAAGATAGTCAGTAAGCTCCCTCTTAAACACTGTCGGTTGCTGCGAAAGATAACGGCGTTTTGAGTCGCAGCATACGACTCCATGCGTGCCCCATTCCAACTCGGTCAGAAGGACTGCCTGCTCCGGCTCGACCTGGAACGTGTGTGTCCACCCGGCGAAGTTCATCGATTCGTCAAGTTCGATTGAGTAGGTGGACGGGCGTGAACTACTGAATTCCAATTCGAAAGGAATCGTCTCAAAAAGATGAAAGGTCTGCCTGTCATCTTCTGTTTTTAGTGATAGCGTCAATCCTGCGGGATTGCGGCCGAGCCCTTCTTTGTTGCGGATGTCAAAGTCCGCTTGGGCACGGCACGGGGGGGCCATCGCCAGCAGACATGCCAGAAAACACAGCGGAATAAGGGCCGGTCGCTTCATCGTCTTTCTAGTTTGACACCTCTCTGTGTGTGCCGGTTCCCGATTATCCGGAGCTCAGCTTTGTGATTACTGCGCAACGAAGGGAGGACGTTGTGCCTGGTTAACGCTAGCGCTTTACCGGATGCGCGTTCTCGGTGAGGAGTGAACAGGGCCGCGTCCGTAAAGCCGTCCATGTCAAATTTTCGAGTTTCCGGTTAGCTTATCAGAAGGATTTGAGCGCCCCTCTATGGCGTGTTCGTGTGAAGCTGCGGCTCGTTCCTCAACCCTTAAGCCGTTTGGTGACCCGGTGACGACCAAATCCGCTTGGCAATCGCGGATGTACCATGTCTCATCGTCCGTTGGGTCGGACACGAAAGTTCTGACCCAGTAACCCCCGGAAATCCGCACATCAATGTCGTTTGTAATCGCTTCGACGCAAACGCTTTCAATCTGCTTGCCAAGTATTTCCTCGACCAAGAGCTTCAAGGCGCCGTGCGCATCGCGTTCTTCGGTCTGTGCCTGTCTGGACCCCACTAATATGCCGTGTGCGCTCCCCAGATGCCAAGCGGGCTCAAACCAAAGGAAGAAGCCAGCTTTTTCCCCAAGTTGACGGTCAACACACACGCGCAGGGAGTTTAGAAAAAGGCTCACGTATGAAACGCGGCGTCCTAACAGCGATTGAACAAAATCCTTGAAAGTAGACTGCGCATCCTTAGGCATCGTCAGGTCACGAGGGTAGAAGAAATGTTGAATATTGGCAATCTAAGGATGACTCCTGATGAACGCTAGCGCTTTACCGCCTGCGCGTTCTCGCTGAGGAGTGACGGCGGCGAGGTGCTCCGCGCCGTAGCAGAGAGAAAACCAAAGGCGCTGCGCAATTGTTTTAGCGTCCCGAGCTTATGGAACGGAAGGCGAGAACTAGAAACTGCCCCCACAGCAACCCCTGGTGCACAATTGCACATATTGATTACCCGTTCGGCCGACAAATGCGCAGCCGTTGATAGAATTCCATGATGTATTGTATGGGGGCCATCAGCATAATCTCAGGCAAATTGCTACCCGCGTTCTGCATCCTTTTTTTCCTCTTCGCGTTTTTTCAAATCCTTACTGGAAGATATTGGGGGAAAGCGAAGTCAATTCTTCCGAATGAACTCGAATCTAAACGCATCGCAATTGGTACGCGTCATAACCGGTTGGTAGGCATGATGACTCTGGTGGCTCTAGCAGCTCTATTTTTAACTATCGTATACTTGGCTCACACTCGTGAATTTTGGGTTGGCATGGTCGGACTAGGAACTATCGGGGTCTTTGCACTTCGCAGGGTCTTTCAGTCTGACGACCAGATGTGCAAGCAGTTAGGTTTTATTTGCCCGCATTGTCAAAAGCCCTTGTATGAGCCACGCAGTTTCATAAACCTTAACGGTCGGTGTCCGAAATGCCACAAAAGCATACTCAGCGACACGCAGCGGTCGGCGGCTTTGAGTTAACTCCTGGTTGACGTTCGAGATTTTATTGGACACGCGTTCTTGTGAACGAATGAAATTTGGCGAGCTGGTCTGCGCACGAGGGCGGCTGTCCTGCATTTCGGTGTGCTACGCGCGGACGGGTTGAGCTTTCGGGGCTTTGCCGCGAGTAGAGCGAGAATATGAAATCGAATTAGAGCGGTTGTGAACGCCCAAGCGCGGACTCTTCGTGTTACATTTACTGCGCGAATCGAGGAAAACCGTGATGCTGGCGGACTTAAGCGTTCCTAAGCGAGTCGTTCTTGCAGGGGTCGTGCTGGCGACGCTAGGAACGCTTTCCAACCTGCTTGCCGTTCCGTTTCTGAAGCTGACACACAGCTTCGACGCTTTTCTGGCTTACGCGGACGCCACGTCAATGGTTCAGATAATCGGGTTATTCGTTGCCTTGGTCGGTGGAATAATGTTTGCTCACTCGGAACCCTTGAATCGCGTCGCTTGGTGGGCATTGTTCGTTGCAATTATAAGCTTTGCGTTTGTTGAACTCTCGACCCGCAATCTTATGAACAGAACAGCTATTGTGGTCCCCTTTTTTTACGGTGGCGAAATGACGGCACTCTCGATGTTATTGATTTCTGCGCTTCGATTAATCAGGACCTGACGGACCTAAAACACTTAAGGTAGAACCTAGGACTGCAACTTTGCGTCGTAGCGCGTGACACGCCATCTTGTCCCGTCACGGACCACGTGGTAGCGGCCCGAGGACATACACAAACTCGCGCAAAAATAACCGCCATCGACTTCGGCCTCGTTTTCCGTAATCCATCGAAGTGCTTCGACGTCAAAAATTACTGACCGCTTGCCAGTTTTTTTGTCCACCACCGAAACCAGCATTTTCTCCGTTGTTTGTTTGCGGCAGCCGGACGCAGCCTTCACCGGAAGCGGAGTGAGCCGTCTAAGAAAATCCGGTGCCGCGTCTTTTCTCTCAACAGAAATGCAATATGAGTTCGCTGCGAGCTCCCAAGACTTGATTTGGTAGCGGACTACTGCTTCAAACACGTTGGCAAATTCATCTACTGTAGGAGTGTTCTGAGCGTCTTCAGAGGACTGCACGTTCAATGCAAGCAAGAGCGGCAATGTGACGAACGAGCCCACGAGACAAAAGAAAAGACCAACGAGTGCTCGTGCCCGCGACGAACCAATTAGCAGCGTACGCAGCATATCGTGCTCATTATGTTTGATTTCGCAGTCGGAGAACTACCAGTTTGTTGCCAAGTCTGGTAAACGCATTAGCCGGTAAAGTGGAAACTGGGAGCGGATTTCATCAGGTTTCAGGACGGTTCGCTCGTCGGACCACTCGGCCCAAAACCGATTCTTCATTTTCGAGAAGTCGCTGTGCTTCTCTAAAAGCCGGGACAGAACGGTTGAATGCATTGGCCATCCGCAGAAGAATTGCCATCTTATCTTCAAAATCTCCCTCTGCCCACGGACTAGGTTCGTAAACGGGTCGGCCCGACTTGTAGTGTTCTGAACCGAACAAGCGGTTCTTGTCTGCGTCATGGAGGGAAGAGTCCGTCTCTTTATAAGCAGCGTAATCAATTCCAGAAATTACTTCTTTCCGAGCTTCGTCCAGTGTCATGCGTAAAACTGTACGCCCATGGCAGAGAGAGTTCCAATACTGAGCTGCTAGGTCCGGGTAAAACGCCCTTTATCGGATGCGCATTTTCGACGGAGGAGCAAAGTTGGACTCGTGCTCCGTGCGCGGTAGGGCTGGAAGGCAAGAAAGTTTCTGGGCCCCCGGGAGAAGTGTTTTTCCTTGACTCGCTTTATGGAACCACTCGGGAGTTATCGCCGTGGTTTAGGAAAAGATTCAGCAAGCACGGGTTACGGCGTACAAGCGCAATCGACTTTGGTCACGTCCAAGTAAAATTTCCGGCAATCGTTGGGAAGCAGCCATTCTTCGTTGTACATGCCGCCTTTGTCGTTTAGCTTCAAAACGAACATCCGCATTCCAACGTAAATGGTGCCATCGGCTGTTATGGCCATGGAATTGGCATATTGTTGTGCAATCCATCTCGGCAATGTGTGCAGGATTTTCAACTGTCCGGATTTTGTGATTCTGCACAGTGAGTGGGTCGTTATAAAGAGAACCGAACCATCTGTTTCTTGTGCGAAGGCACTAGGTGCTCCATCCAGCTTGAGAGATTCTTGGAGCGTCATATTCATCGCGTGAGGCGTTGAGTAAACCAAAGCGTTGCCCACATCCAAACCCATGTGGTCAAGTCCGGACAGTATCAAGACGCCTTTCTCTAGAGCTACTACCGCTTGCACGTCGCTATTGAAAATCCGCTTCGCCTCGCTGCCGTCTTCATTCGTGAGCCAAAGACCACCACCAAACTCGCCACCGTCATATGCGAGTAGCCACTCATCATTAAACCGCGTTGCGCTTCGCAGCCCAGTCATCCCCTGCTGGTGCACCAAACGGGGCGGCAAAGCTGGTGTTTCGTCTTGCACTTTGCGCTTCTCCGTAACCTGTGCTTCGCCGCCTTCGACAGTGACTCGCCATTCGCGACGAGAATAATTGAAGCACCGGCGGTCAGATACGGTCGCACTTTTCAATTCCTCATCCGGATATACGTACCAGCCTTGCGGCACGTCAGTTGATTGCTGCATCGATGGTTGGCCGACAACCTGAGCCGACACAAGGATGGCGCTTAGAACCATCAGTGCAGACGTGCCAAAAGTTTGCAGGTTCGGTGCCATCACGCTCCGCCAAACAGCGATTCAACTGAACGTTAAACCAAAATCATCAGAACAAGTTGCGACGGCGGGAAGAATATCATGAGCCAGATGCCAGACAGCTTGGTCGCCGTGCAAGTGCTTGATTAACGTCAGAGCTTTGTCGGAAGCGCGTTTTCACGATGGAGCGAAGTTGGGCGAGCGCTCTGTGCGGGGTAGGGCTGGACGGCAAGAAAAACTCCTCCCTTTATGGACTCATGGGGAGCTAGTCCGCTGTTGCCAGAACCAATGCGTGATTATGGGCACGCCAGAAGTGTCGGAATTCCTCAGTCAAGGAGCGCGGAGCCAGCGCAATCAGCAATGCCGTAAATTTTGCTATCGTCCGCGTGAGAGCTCCACCAACGCACCCACCGCTGATGAACATCACTTGCGAACTGAGGGTTTGTTACGTCGGACCATTCATCGCCATAGAATGCGACACGGTGCGTAAGCAATGAGAGGCTGTTTACCGCCGCTTGTCGCACATTCGGGTCAGAATCGAGCAGCATCTGAATTAGAACTGGCACAGCTTGGCGTGCACGAGTGTGTCCCAAGCCGTCCGCTCCAGCCACGCGTGTCTGCGCGTCGGAACTTGAAACCAGGGCGACAATCTGTGCAAAGGCAGCAGAACCTCCGAGAACACCAGCAGCTTCGGCAGCGGCATTCTGAATTGACCTGTCATCCGATGCCAATAGTTGAGTCAGCGTACGAAGATAGGGCGCGTCACCTGTGCGGCCCAAATTGCTAATGGCCTCGATGCGAAGCGCGGAGTCGCCACTGCCAGTCGCAATCGAAGCCAGCGCTTCCCGCGTTTTTGGGGTGTCGGCCTCCCGAAGTGCCACGATTGCTGCGGAGGCATAGCTTGATTTCGACATCTCAACGAGAACATCCTCTAAGAAAGGCGGGGCCAGCACGGTGATTGCGCTTGCAGCCTCAGCTCGCTTCGTCGCGTCGGGGCTTCTCAAGTCTTCGACAAAGGGTTGAAAGGCAGCGTTGAGCTGGCTTTCATTGCTGCTGTGCAATTCAAGCGTCAGGGTATCGGTCACTTCGAATTGTTCGATTGCGGGTGAGTCAAACAAATCCTGGTTGTGCACGACAAGGTTCGTGTGCGCGTGAACTGCGTATGTGCCAGGCCGCTGCAAACGGAACTGCGTGTTTAACAGCCGCCTCAAAGCAAGACTCTTGCCCGGCGGAATTTCCCTGAAGCTGCTTGCGCAACTTCCAGCGTAGCCGCATCCCCAGTGGTCCGGTAGCTCTGCTCCGGGCACTTCGAGGGCAAAGTTTTCACAAAAGCTGGGCGCGTCAGGAGACTTGAAATCGACCCAAATCGTTGCATCGCCCCTATTGGTCACCGTTAGCGTTACGAACAAGGGTTCCCCAACAAGGTAGTCTGTTTTGTTCGTGGCGAACTGGGCTTCGACGTCTTGCGCGGACAGCGATGCGGCAATCAGCAGCGTCAACAGCAAAAGCGGAAGCAGTTTAATCAGCACGATGCGCCTCGCCCTAGTTTGAGCCACTGACTTGCATCGCCGCAAGCCTCCATGCTTCGTCAGCTGTTGGAACCCCATTCCAGTTATTTTGACGATTCGACAACCCTGATAAGCGTTAGTGCTCTATCGGATGCGCGTTCTCGCTGAGGAGTGACGGCGGCGAGGTGCTCCGCGCGTTCGATAAACCCGCGATGTGGATTCAAGTTCCCGATGACGCGACTTCCCAGGCAGTTGGCTCATACCTGAGCCCCTGATTCAATGGTTTGGTCGTAGTTTCCGGACCACGAAACAATGTGGGCAACTTCGTTCGGACCCAATTGTGAAGCGTCTGTCGGCTCTCCCCGTCTTATCAGGGTCGTTCCAACCCATTCCTCGCCCCGCATGACAACCGCAAACAGTGCTGTCTCCGCCAGAATTTGTTGAATCACGTCGAGCATTTCTGTTTCGTCGTCAACGGGATAGCACATAGAGGGCGGGCTGAACCGTATCCACAAATCCTTACCTCTGGCGGTGAAAACAACGAGATGCCCGGCCTTTGACCCAACTGGTGCCGGGATTGCAACCTCAAGGTCGTCTGTTCCGCAGGTACCAAACAATTCGGCCCATTCTGGATGCGTGGCAATCAGAGCCGTCCATACTCGTCGCGCTAGGGGATTCAATGAATCAGCATCTGCCATAGCTGTAGAAGACCTCGACGGAATTTTCGCACAATTCGTCGGAGGCCAAAATCCTCCCGCTCGTCTCTTGAACCTGATTAACGCTGGCAAGCTTCCGCTTACGCTGACCAATCGGGCACTTCTCGAATCTGTCTTGATACAATCGACCAATGAATCGCAACGAAACCGTGATTCTTGCGGGTCCGCGCACGGATTATTCTGACGTTGTCTTGGCCGCACTCAACGAAGAGGGAATTAGCGCGATGACCGTTACAATCGTGGATGTTGAGCAGGCCGACCGACCGCTTTGGGCGTGTTCGCCCGGAAACGAAATCTTCGTCGTCGTGCCCGAATCCAAGCGCGGTGCTGCTTTGGAGTTGATTCGTTGGATTTATCGCGTGTGCCTAAACTGTGAAACAAATCTTCTGCCGAAAGCTAGGACTTGCCAGAAGTGTGGAACGCCCCATCCAATGGAACCCGGTCCATTTTTAGCGGTGCCACGTGTAATTCCTGAAGGCTAGGCGGCAGTCGGCAAATTGCTTGATTCATTTGGAGGAACTACTCTTTCTTCATTACCAAGTTGCGGCCCGCTAGGTTTCTTCAGTCCGCCAGATTCATTGACCAGACGGCAGACCGTCGCTCGCGAAACGTGGTATTTCTTTGCAACTTGGTCAAACTCATTCCAGAGAGACGGTCAGCAACAACCTGCGTTCGGTCGATATTGAGCGGGGCGCGACCAATTCGTCGTCCTTCCAATTTCGCTCTGCGCATTCCTCCCAAAATTCTTTCACGAATCAAATCCCGCTCCAACTCGGCAATCGCTCCAATGATTGTCAGCATAGCGCGTCCTAGTGGTCCTGACGTGTCAACGTTTTCGCGTTTGCTAACAAATTCGATGCCGAGATGATTCAGTTCATCAAGGGCGTCCAAGAAATGCCGGACATTCCGTGCGATGCACAACGTCAAAACGGTGTCGCCGAGCGTCCGCTGGCAGTTGGTCCAGGCCGGGACGCTTTGATTTCGCACCTGAAATAATGTCTGTGTATTGGTTCACAATTGTGCATCCGCGCTGTTTGGCCATTTCGCGCAGGTCGAGCAACTGTGTTTCAAGATGCTGGTCTCCAGTGCTCACGCGTGCGTAAATAGCGGCTCGTTTCTTCATTTCAGTTCCTTCTTCCTCGAAAGCAGGTACGCATCGATGGCGCGGCGAATCAGTTCGGCGACGGGTGCGCCAGTTTTCTCGGATAGCTTCTGAAGCTTCGCCATCTGCTGTTCTTTCAGGAATAGTGCCGTCCTTCTCATAGGCATATAGAATATCATATAGGCATATATATGTCCATCGTGGGGATTCTAGGTTACTGCAACCGCCCTGCCGATTGTGGGAGGGAATATCTCTTCGCGGTAGGTTCGCTGGTTCGCGTCCTGAGGTGGCGGGTTACGTCTCGCGCCAGAAATGAGGAGCTGGACGGCTGAACTGGATGGCCACTCGCGTCTTGCTACGAACCCGCTTCTCAATCCTGATTACACGACACTCCTGCTCCGCTTGATTCCGCATGTTTATCAAGAACAGCCGTTGGCCACGCGCGACCCGGGTCTCCAGCCACAGTAGAGACCCGTTCTCGTTGATTTCAAATGCCTCGGCCTCTTCGTGGAACGGCTGCTCTTCTTCGTCCCAACCGTAAGCAAGCAAGGGTACACGATGCGCCCGACGCGGGCCTTCCCGGCGCTCGATGGAGTCGGAAGGTTTTTCGCAAGGTTTGTCGGGATTCTGTATGGCGCTCCGTTGAGTTGCATGAGCCCTTTCTCGTTCAGCTTCTTTCAGAGCATTCCAGACGCGGCTCACGGAGTCTCCCCAAGTCTTCTACGTATTTCGGCAGCACTATCAACGATAGCCTTCAGTGCGAATCACCGGTCGGAAACGTTCGGACCGATTTTCGTCTTGGTAACCTAGAGGGCACTCTCCCGTCTTCGCTTTGCGTTCACCCCCTAAATCCTGAAAATTACATCGCCAACGATTTTTCCAAGACCTCTCCACCATCGTCTGCGTCCGTCCCAGCGGTCATGCCGACCTCTATGTTCTGAGCCAGAAATAAATCCGGTTGCGAAACGGAACTCTGCTGTGTTTCTTCTTACCTAGTGCAGTCAGCCGCGATTGACTTGCCCCTTGGACGCAGCCTAACATCCGTCCCAAATGCAGGCTTTCCAAACATGATTATTGGTCAGTCCATTTCCCACTACCGAATCACAGAGAAGCTCGGCGGCGGTGGCATGGGTGTGGTCTACAAGGCCGAGGATACCAAGCTCCACCGCTTCGTTGCCTTGAAGTTCTTGCCTGACGGGTTCGCGCCAGACTCCCAAGCTCTGAGCCGCTTCGACCGTGAAGCACAGGCTGCGTCTGCCCTGAACCATCCAAACATTTGCACCATCCACGAAATTGGCGAACACAACGGTCAGCCCTTCATCGCGATGGAGTTTCTCGACGGGCAGACCCTGAAGCACCGCATTTCTAGCAAGCCACTGCCCCTTGAGCAGGTGCTGGAATTGGGGATTGAGATTGCGGACGCACTGGATGCTGCTCACACCAAAGGAATCGTCCATCGTGACATCAAGCCTGCCAACATTTTTGTAACCGAGCGGGGGCACGCCAAGATTCTGGATTTCGGTTTGGCGAAGCTTACTCCTGATTCCAGAGGTGTCGGAATTTCCGCCATGCCGACTGCTACAGCGGAAGAACTGCTGACCAGCCCGGGCACCGCAGTGGGCACTATCGCTTACATGTCTCCGGAGCAGGCACGCGGCGAAGAACTCGATGCACGGACGGACTTGTTCTCGTTTGGCGCTGTTCTCTACGAGATGGCGACGGGACGGATGGCATTCCCGGGCAACAGTGCTGTGGTCATCCACGACGCCATTCTGAACCGGATGCCAGCCGCGCTAGCACGAGTGAATCCTGACTTGCCGCTGGAACTAGAGCGCATCGTCAATAAGGCGCTGGAGAAAGACCGAAGACTCCGTTACCAAAGTGCTGCTGATATCCGCACAGATTTGCAGCGGCTGAAGCGTGATTCCGATTCGGGCCGCGTATCCGCTACAGCGAGAAGAGTTGCAGCGGAGCCCGCGGCAAAGTCTGCTCGGTTTCGATGGACAGCCACCGTTGCGGCAATAGTGGTTGCCGGACTGGCC
>Ga0210386_10004897_pt1 | contig 10975 bp, 10 predicted proteins | sample IncBWH32OmetaG_FD_160091 | JGI IMG/M metagenome (GOLD analysis project Ga0210386, IMG submission 160091) | Forest soil microbial communities from Barre Woods Harvard Forest LTER site, Petersham, Massachusetts, United States - Inc-BW-H-32-O ... | reverse complement strand
ATCAGATACGTACTGGAAAAACGCTTGCTCTGAGCCCACGTAAAGACAGCCGCATTCCGGGTCTGCGTAAACGTAGTGGCTGAGGCCATCACGAACGCGCAGAACGAACTGGTTCGGCGGTAAGCGATTCAACATGGATTGCCGCGCCGCCGTATTTGCGATCTGTACGGTGAATCCGGCGGCGGCGAGGGAATCTTCTTGCTGAATGAGATCGCCCTGCGTTTGGCACGCGACGAGCCCGAGCAATGTGAATGCCAGCACGATCAGCGGTCCACTCCGGACACCGGGGGTGAAGGAGACTTGGTCCTGCCATTTCATGCTTCAAAGCATAGGCCGCGGCCGAGAATACGGCAAACTGCAGCACTTTCACCCCGGTGCCAACTCGGGTTCTTGCGCCTCGGGAGCGAGACTTTCGATGCGGGTGAACCTTTGCGGGAATCGTACAGAAGTGCTGTACTAAAGCTTATGAACACAGACGTCAAGCTCGAAGGCGCCTTCGCGCAATCGCCCTACGCGGGCCGCAGCGCGCAGATGTTTCCACACCTGACGCCGGTGCAAATCACGCGCCTCAGCGCGCATGGCCGTAAGAGCGCCATTCAAAAAGGCCAGGTGCTGGCCGAGCCGGGCGATCGGCTGCCGATGTTTGTCGTTCTTTCCGGAAGCATCGAGATCGTGCAGCCGACCTTGACGGGGGAGACGCTCATCGTCGTGCACACCGCGGGAAGCTTTTCCGGCGACGTCGGCACGCTGCGCGGCAGCAGCAGCGTTGTGCGCATGCGGGTGCGCGAAGGCGGCGAGGTGCTGTCGATCGACGAGGCGCATCTGCGCACGATTTTCCAGACCGACACGGAGCTGAGCGAGCTTTTCATGCGCGCTTTCATTTTGCGCCGCGTGGCCCTCATCTCGACTCAAAGCAGCGACGTCGTGTTGCTCGGCTCGACCCGCTCCGCGGGCACGCTTCGGCTGCAGCAGTTTCTGACTCGCAACACCTATCCGTTTGTCAATCTCGATGTCGACACCGACGCATCCGTAAGTGAATTGCTGGACCGCTTCCAAATCAAGGTCGAACACTTTCCGGTGGTGCTGTGCCGCGGTTCCGTCGTGCTCAAGAATCCGAGCAACGAAGAGGTCGCTGCCTGCCTGGGGATGAATCAGCAAATCGACGATGAGCGGATTCGGGACGTGGTCGTGGTTGGCGCGGGGCCGGCGGGGCTGGCCGCGGGAGTCTATGGCGCATCCGAGGGCCTTGACGTATTGGTGCTCGAGACCGGCACGCCGGGCGGGCAGGCCGGATCCAGCTCGAAGATCGAGAATTACCTGGGATTCCCCACGGGAATATCCGGGTTGGCGCTGGCGGCTCGCGCCCTGATCCAGGCTCAGAAATTCGGTGCGGAAATCCGGACTGCGTACTCTGCGCTGCACTTGAACTGCAACCAGCGGCCGTACGCGATTGAATTTGCGAATGGCCACGCCGTGCGCACGCATACGGTGATCATTGCAACCGGCGCCGATTATCGCCAGTTGTCGCTGGACAACGCCTCGCGATTTCTGGATATGGGAATCTACTATGCCGCGACCACCACCGAGGCGCGACGCTGCGGAACCGCGGAGGTGATTGTTGTGGGCGGCGGCAATTCCGCGGGTCAAGCGGCGGTCTATCTCGCAGGCACTTGCAAGCGCGTCAATCTACTGGTGCGCGCCAATGGTCTGACGGACAGCATGTCGCAATACCTGATTCGCCGTATTGCGGACACACCGAACATCACGCTGCGTACCCGGACAGAAATCACCGCACTCGAGGGCGAAGACCAACTTGCCCGGGTAACCTGGAAAACCGCGCCCGGCAACGTTCCCGAAACCCATGATATTCGCCACGTGTTTCTCATGACGGGCGCGCTGCCTTGCACCGGTTGGTTGAATGCCTGTGTTGCACTCAACGAGAAAGGATTTGTCCGAACCGGTTCTGATTTGCGCAGCGAAGATCTGTCGGAGAGAAAATGGACGAATGCCCGTCAACCGGAGTTCTTTGAGACCAGCGTTCCCGGGATCTTTGCGGTCGGCGATGTTCGCTGCGGGAGCGTCAAGCGCGTGGCGGCGGCTGTGGGTGAGGGCTCGGCATGCATCCAACAGGTTCATCGGGTGCTTCACGGGTCATAACGATGAGCTCGAGGGAGGCCCCGGCTACAGTTCAGCCACTTGCTCGGGACGACAAGCGCCTGACAGCAAATGCATGACACCGACGAGGTTTCCATGCAGACGACCGCGGCGATCGATGTGCTTTTCAGGCCGTAACGTTTTCGCCGCATTCACAACGAGCGCCTTCAGAATATTGACGGATGCCTCACGCATGGAAAGAACACCTTGCTGATATAGATACCAGGCGTTCACTACTTGCGAGTAACCGTATCTCTTTCCCGACACCCGTCCGGACGACAACCCCAGATGCACGCCGGCGAGCAAATTGCTTTCGACCAGACGTCCGTTTTTCGCCGCCTTGCGTGAGAATTCCTTGTCCTCGAGCCAACCGTAAAGGACCAACCTCTCGTCGAAATGCAGGTCATTGATCGCGGACATTCTGAACGCCATATTGCATCCGTACAGATCGGCAAGTTCCGACAAGCTGCGCGCAGCGGCCGTCCGGGGCAGCGCGAGGATGTCCTGCGCCTGTTGCCAGGAAAGGGGCTGCGATCGCGCACCATCCCGAATCACGACGCCGTTCGCTCCCGCAATATTGGCTGCGGATGAAAACAACCGCACGCATTGTTCAATCCAATCCGCAGCAGGCGCAAAGTCATCATCGAAAAAAATCGCGATGTCGGCGCGCGTTCGTACCCGCTCCAAGCCTCGGTTGCGTTGCGCGGTCAATCCGGCCGGGCCGAACAGATATTCGACGTTCAATCCGGTTGCCGGTGGGGCGCCGATATCCGAGGGTTCCGTTGCAGAAATTACAATCACCGCCGGCGCGCAAGTTTGCTTTTGCAGCAAGGGCAGCAGTTCGGCAATGGCTTGCGGTCTGCCTTTGGTCGCAAGGATAATCGCCACCCGGTTCGGTGCCGCAACATCTGCATTGTTGGAGTGGAAGTTCATTCTGGCAACGGCATGCTAGCATCCTGTATGTTATTGCATTCTGCACCAGACACCCAAGCATCAACTTTTTTTGGCTCATGAGTACACCCGGCATCCGAAGCGTTCGCATTTATCACAACAATCTTTGGGCGAGATACAAAGGCGCCATATTTTCAAAGATTTTTGCCAACAGCGCCCACAGCGGCGTATCCACCGCTTTTATTCAAGTGGGGGAAACGTCCATTGATCGAAAGGGTCTGGGCGGCGCGGATCGCTCCTATCATCAGTATCCATACAAACTCTTGTTCTCGCAGTCATACGAGAAGATCCCCTCCTACAAGTTGATTACATCGCTGTCCGCGGATTTGATCAGAAACCCCAGCGACCTGGTCGTTCTGCCGGGATATCACCTTCCCGAGTATTGGGCGATGTTGCTGATCTGCATTTTGCGGCGTCGCAAGCGCGCGGTGTTCTGTGATTCGACCGCTCTTGATCGCGCGAAGAGCCGGTGGAAAGAGAAGGCGAAGGCCTTTTTCTTCCGGCGGTGCGATGGCTTTTTCTGTTATGGCACCCGAAGCAAGGAATACGTCGCGAGTTATGGCATCGACCCGCAAAGGATCTACGACGGCTGCCAGGCGGCCGCACTCGCGCATGACTACGACGCTGCGGCGATACGCGCGTACTACGCGAACAACTCATTCAGCGCCGCGTGCTCCTCGAAGTTTCTCTATGTGGGGCGGCTGGCACAGGAGAAAGGGCTGTTCGACCTGCTCGACGCATTTTGCCGCGTCCGCAAACAGGATCCCGCCGCCACGCTCGACTTGGTGGGGTCCGGAGCGCTCGAGCAGGAGCTGCGGCAGCGCGCGCGACAGCTGGGGATCGAGTCCGCTGTGGCATTCCTGGGCACAAAATCCCCGGAAGACATCGGGCGGTTGCTGCTGAGCAGCGCCGCGATGATTCTCCCGAGCCACAGGGAGCCCTGGGGGCTGGTGGTCAACGAAGCGCTCAGCTTCGGTTGTCCGGTGGTCGTGAGTGATGTCTGTGGCTGTGTTCCGGAACTCGTTCGCGACGGCGTCACCGGATATGCATTTCCCGCCGGCGATGTCGATGCACTCACCAAAGCCATGATGAGCGCGGCGCAGTTATCCAAGAGTCGGGGCGACGTCGCTCAGCGGTGCATGGATGTCATTGCAAAATTTACACCCGAGCAAGCGGCCGCGCAGATTTTGCGCGGTTGCGTTTCCATTTTGAACGCGCCGCAATAGGATAAATCGCCGAATCCTAAGCAGACCCCGCGTCAGGAGGCACGCGTTCGTTTCAACACCAGGTTGCGCAGCACGCCAAAAACTTCCTTGATCACTGGACGATCTGTCGCGTAAACCAACGCGGCGAAAATGCCGAGCGCCGCGGCCGTGCGCAACGCCGAGAAGACCGCGGAGTGCATGTCGGAGACCAGCATGGGCTGTGCGTGATCTAGCGCGATCAGCGCCGCAGCAGGCAGCCAGAACGGAATGAATGACCGGCCTGCAAACGCGACGATGTCCCGGGTCCGGCCGCCTAGGATACGAACTGCGAAAGAGAAATCGACCATACCGCTGAACAAGCGCTGCAGCGCCACGGCAATCGCGGCGCCCTGTAAATCATCGATATGGGCGCCAATCAAGGCAGCCAGCATCATGGTGCCCGAGTCCAGGACCAGCAGGCCGGTGCGCAGCCTCCATTTTCCGAAGGAGTCGAGGGTCACGGCGCCGATAGGCGACAGCATGCGCATCGGCAGGGTCAGCGCGAGGGCAACGGCGGTCACGATCGCCATGTCCCACTTTCCGCGCCATACGAAATGCATCAGCCAGGGCGCGAAGCCGACAACGCCGAGGCAGAGCACGCAGCATGCGAAGTGAATCACGGAAGTCGCCCGCAGGAAGGCGCGATTCAACGCCTGGGGATTGTGCTTCATGGCGGTGAAGATCGGGAACAGCGTGCTCCCGATGCCCTGTGCCAGCAATTGCCCGATATTGGCCGTGAGCTGAAAGCCGAAATAAAAGTAGCCCAGAGAGTCCGCGCTGATGGCTCGCCCCAGCACGAAATAGGCACCTTGTTGCGCAAGGCCTGTTAGAAACGCCGTGATGATCAGCCATTTGACCTGCCCCAGAATGCTGAGAAAGGTCGGCAGGGATAAGTGAAAGGAGGCTGTCAACGTGGGGGTAATGCGGCGATTGAGAAAGTATCTCAGTATCGTCGAGGCGACCAACCCCAGGCCGATGCTGTAGTAGCTGGCACCCAAATAGGCCGAAGCCAGAACGACGACGACGTTTGTCCCGGCCACATAAAAATCGATCATGCAGAGTTCGCGAAAGCGCAGATCGATGCTCAATCGCGCGAATTGGATCGAGATCAAGGAGGTAAAGGGTACCGACAGGGCAGAGAGGCCGATGACGTAGAACAGTTCCGGATTGCGATAGAACTGGCCGAAGACCAGCCCAAGCGCGACCAGCACCGCTGCGCCGATGAGACCTACGTACAGCGAGAAATCGGTATAGTCCTTGACCAGCGCATGGTACTGGTCTTGCTTCTGAATGAGCACTTTGGACGCGCCGGCGTTTTGCAGCCCGGCGACAAAAGCGAGCGCGACGGAAACCACGGCAAAAACACTGTAATCCCGCGCGTCCAGGATGAATCCCAGGACGATCTGCATGGCGAACAACGTCGCCCGCGTGAACAGCACGGAAATCGACATCCACACCATTCCCGATGTCGCCGATGCGCTGAAGGATTTTGCCTTGTTCATGGTGTTCGCTAAAGACGCAGCATCTATCCTGCCAGGAGGCCTTTTGCTTTTTTCACCAAACGCCGGGGTACCCACCAAAAATCATATCGTTCGGAAAAGGACAGCCCCAGCAGATCCGCCTCCTTCTCATACCAGGCCGAGTACGGATGGCCGCCCCGGAAAAACCACGGTTTGCGCGAACCTGTCGCGTGAAGCACGACGGTGTCGGCCGGTATCGGGAGGCCCTTGAAACGACTCAGGGTGAAATTCCACTTGCCGGACAGATAGTTCGTGCGGTCGTAGAAGGCGATATTGATCGCGTCCTGGTCGAGGAATAGTGCTGTCCCGGCGATTTCTGCCACCTTTTCCCGCGCTTTGCGCAGGGTTGAAACGAGCGTCTGGCGGTCGGCGGCATCGAAGGCCAGTAGCCCGGAATTCAAGTACCGCGTTATTTGCGGCGGTAAAGAGCGGTGCGAAGCCGCCGTCAGTTCGTCTTCGACCGCATGCAGCAGGGCAGGAGGGGATAGCTCTTGCGCAATCGAGTAGATGTCACCCAGAACGATCATATCAAGATCGAGATAGATGGCGTAGTCGCACGGCTCGGAAACGAGATCGAGGTAATACAGCCGGAACAGGATCTCGGGGATGAAATGTCCTTTGAATTTAAAGGCCTCGCACTCGTCCAGAATCTCTTGCGGCACGATGATCGGGCGCAAGATGATCTGCTCGCCGTACTTGCTCTCGAGTCGGCCGATGACCTTTTCGGCAGCGTGCCGATATTGCCCGCGCATCAGAATATCGACGACAACCGGGCGCGAGGCGTGGCGTGCCAGAGAGCTCAACAGGGCGAGGCATCCGAACGCGTAGCTGGGCTCAAACACCACGAAAATCCGGATCGCGGGGCTACGATGCATCGGCGGTCATGGGTCCGTTGCGGACCGCCTTGTCGTGTCCGGGCCGCAGCTTACGAACCCACGGAGAAAAATGCGGTTATGCGCTTGCGCATGTCATTCGCAAGCGAATCGACGTAGGGCTCGTGCATCATGCTGATGTGCGTGCCGACAACTTCAACGACCGCCGATTCTTGAGCAAGAGCCTGCCAGATGCGCCCGATTTGCGGCAAGTAGAGCAGCGGCTTTACGGTTGCCTCATACACGATGACTTTTCCAGGATACCTTTTCGGGCTGTAGGCAAATAAAGCCTGAAACAGGCGATTGACGAACGATTTATGCACCGGCTGATATCTCGAGACGTCCATGATTCCGTCTATCGCGTAGCCGCCGCCGAGCTTTTGTCCTCTCCTCAGGCCGATGGCTCCCTTGCCGATCGCCGATGCATTGTTCGAGATGCTCCAGAGCAATGAATGAAGAGTCCGGCTCCTCATCAAGTCTCCGTGACTCATCCAGCCGCGCACGTTGCGGGCCAGTTCGTACCAATAACGCAGCTTCCAGCGCGACAACGCCGCGCCGGTGTTCTCCGGTACACCATCGATCGCGAGGAGCGGTCCGACCTCGCGGCCGAGCGCACGCAGCTTATCGGCCATCGCCAGTGCGATCACCGCCCCGACACAGTATCCGCCCAGCAACAAAGGCCCCTCGGGCTGGAAGCCGGCCAAGGCGGTGGCATAGTATTCCGCAAGCGATTCCAGGGAGTTGCCGAATTCGACATCAGGCATCAATTTAGGCGGCGCTTGGATTCCATAGAAGCGAATCGAGGGCTCGAGGCGTCGTGCCAAATCCAGGAAATCGGTACCGGCCACCCCCGATGCGGAGTGGACGCAATAAAAGGCGGGGCGGGGGGCGTCGGTGGAAAGAGCACAATCGTTGATGGGCACGATGACCCGTTCCGAATGGCGTGATGCGTGTGCGAACAAGGCGCTCGTATTGCGCGGTGCGGCGCTGCTCAAGGGTGCGCTCATGATTTGTGCGTCAGGTCCCCCGTCAGTACATTTTAGCGTGGACATAATCTGAAGAGCCGGCGGTATTCCCGCCTATTGTCGACGTTTTATTTATACCGGGCAAACTTTGTGGGAGCGTCGCCAGATGATGTAGGACGATTTGAGGTACCCCGTGCGGATTTTGCCGACAGGCTCTCCAAAGTGACCATGATACATTGAATCACTATGGTCGCTGAAACCTCAATCCGAGTAGGGACATCCACCGCAAATTTCGTGGCGAAGCCGATCGTGCCGTCGTGGATCCTGGACGGGAAGCCCGAGGCGCGCCAGGAGCTGTTGTCAAGCAGCGCGGACGGGACGGCGAGCACTTACTTCTGGGAGTGCACCGCCGGCCGTTTCAACTGGTTTTATAGTTTCGACGAGACTCTGCACATCCTGGAGGGCGCGGTTACCCTCAAGTTTCCCACGGGTGCCTCACAGCGTGTCGTTGCCGGCGATACCGTCTTTTTCCCGGCGGGGTCCACCGCCGAGTGGACGGTGCACAACTATGTCCGAAAACTGGCCTTCTGCCGGACGCCGCTCCCCGGTTTTCTGACCGTCGCCCGGCACCTGGTTCGCCGCATCCGGCGCTTAGGGAGCGGTGACTCGGGCAACGAAGGCTCGGGGTTGCTCTGAACTACAGCGAGCAGACGCCGGACTTCGAGGCGCTCCCGTTCCAGTAGGTCAGGTCCTGGACTCCCGACGGAAGGCCGCCGGCACCATAGATTGTGATGCCGCCTGTGACTGAAAAGACGTCTGTGCCGCTTCGCGACAGCGTAAACACCGGTGTTCCGGCCTGAGAAGGCACGCTGAAGGAAACCACACCCGCGGCCGCGTTTTGAGTGTAAGTCTTTCCGCCAATGGTAATTTTCAGCACGCCGGGGCTGGTCAAGAAGGCCAGCAGTTCAATGTCGTTTTGTGCCGCGCCGGTGGCGATGGTGTCGAGCTGGCTTTGCGCCGGGCCTGCCGCAGACGTCGCTTCACGGCGGTAGAAGTAATACAGGACGTCATGGGTGATCTGGGGCTGCTGGCCTGTGAGGAACCACGATGCGTAGTACCCGGTAAGATTGTAATACCCGGTTCCGATGTACCGCCTCAAAGACGCGTCGGTCGAAGGCGATATGGAGCTGCTCTCCGAAAAGTCATTCCAGGTCACCAGCTGGACCCAGTCTGCGTCCCCTTGGATCGACCCGGTCCATGCATCCCGGTATGTCGAGCTGTTTCCCGCTTCCCAAAAGAGAAAGTCCTTGGGGCGGTATTGCTGTGGATCGACCGGCATCATGAAGATCTTGCCGTAAGTGCTATGAACGGTTTTCGGGTCGCCCTGCATCTCGCCCGCGGCCGGCACCGTGGCGGTGCCCCAGTCCGCGAAGCCATAGGACAAAGCGGCGAAGGCCGCGCCCGCGGCCCCAGTCGGCAAGGTCATAAATGTCGGCACGAAGGCAATTTGAATACCTTGAGCATTCAACCGGCTGATCACCGACTGCCACCAAACGGCCGAATTGAGCCCGGCGTCAAACGCCGACACGACGAGGCGTCCATCGCTCAGCCGGTAGGCGGCAGGGCTCGAGGCCGCAGCTGCGATGATGGAGACCACGGCGTTGCTGTCGGACCCGAGTGCCGTAAGGTCCGGCATGACGACGATCTTGAAGCGAGAATCCACGGCGTGGGCCGCTGCGAGCATGAGATGCAATGTGCCGTTGCTGTCGGTGGCATCGCTCGCGGCCAGGGTGTCAAAGGTAAACCCGGTGATGCCGCGCGCAATCGCGGCGCGTACCTCGCCCTCCATGTTGAGCTGCTGCCAATTCGCGCTGGTGCTTATTTCCACTCCCAAGGGTCGTGCGCGAAGGTAGCCACCTTGCTTCACCCACTTGTTCGATTCGCCGTTTATATTGAGATATTGCATGTTGTAGTAGTCATTCGCCGATAGGGCATTGTCGATCGACACCGGGAATGGGGGAAAATAGTGTGCGAAAACCTTTTTCGATGCGTTGAAAAAGGTGTCTGCCGAAGGCATCGATGAGGGAAGGCACGCGTCCCCGGCAACTGCCGCGACGGTGGCGGACACGGGTGCCGGTGTGGGCGTCGGAGCCGGCGCGGGAGTCGGTGCCGGTGTCGGTGCGGGAGTCGTTGCGTGTGTCGGCGCGGGTGTCGGCGCCGCCGTCGATGTTGCGGAAGTCGTTGGTGTGCCGCTGCTCGAGTTACTGCTGGATCCGCAGCCGCTCATTGCAGACACAAAAATAAACGCCAGCGGAGCCAATGCTGTCAACGCGCTCGACCGATATACCATAGCCACCTGTTCCTATCTCTTGTGATTCACGCCGATTGCGAACAGCCATGCGTGAGTTCACAAAGACGGCAGCGGCCATCCTCGGAAACCCCGCTATCTGCTCCTCACAGACCGGAAGCTTTGCGTCACCGGCTTGCGCCGGGTATGCCCTTGAACGAGCGCGAGTAAAACATGCGATGTGCGATCGGGCACGCTGTCGTAGTGCACAGACAGGCGCAAAAAATTCGCACTCGGAAATGTGACTCAGTGCCGACGAATCGCGAACGCGAAAGCGGCGCCGAGGCAAAGCGAAAATGTCGGTTTGGAGTCTAAAAAAACAGGAGTTTTTCGTTCGCGGATCGCCGATCCAAATCGCCGTCGACGGCGAGCCGGAGGCGCGGAAAAAAAAGACGCGATGTCAAGTTTTGGTTTGCGCTCGCCAACCGCCACAAAATACCGGCGCAATTGCCTGCGGCTTCCTGCGGCAGAATTGCTTTGCCTTGTCTGCAATCGCCGACAACGCCGGGCGCACGGTGGCCGCATAGCGGCTATCGATGCCGGATTGCGCAACGACGGTGCATGCCAAAGCCTTTGACGCTTCTTGACGGTGCGGTCACGCCTGGAGAGCTACGCGTGTCAGACCACACCTTACGAAGAGCAGGGCAGATGTCTGGCATCTTTGTTGCGACATGTCTGGCGAAGTAGCCGCTTCGAGAATCCGAGCTCGGGTTTAGGGGCGGTAATGAGAATATTGATCTACAGCGCGAACTTTGCGCCTGAGCCTACCGGCATCGGCAAGTACTCCGGTGAGATGGCTTGGTGGCTTGCCGATCACGGGCACGAAGTGCGGGTCGTGTGTGCGCCGCCTTATTATCCGGCGTGGGAGATCGATAAAAAATATCGCTGGCCGCTTTTCCGGCGCGAACAATGGCACGGTGTC
>Ga0210386_10004896_pt1 | contig 10975 bp, 9 predicted proteins | sample IncBWH32OmetaG_FD_160091 | JGI IMG/M metagenome (GOLD analysis project Ga0210386, IMG submission 160091) | Forest soil microbial communities from Barre Woods Harvard Forest LTER site, Petersham, Massachusetts, United States - Inc-BW-H-32-O ... | reverse complement strand
CAGCGCATCAGTTGCGCGGTCGTCTGCAGCATCTGATCGGCCGCGGTGATGACCTTGGAATTCATTTCGTAGGCGCGCTGCGCTTGGATCAGGTTGGTGATTTCGGTGACTGCTGAGACGTTGGATTGCTCAAGACTGCCTTGCAGCAAAGTGCCGGAGTTGTTGAGGCCGGGCGTATTGTTTTGCGGCTGGCCCGAGGCCGGCGTCGCCACAAACAGGTTGCTGCCTTGCGCCTGCAGGCCGGCGTCGTTGATGAAGGTCGTAAGCTGAAGCTGGCCGAGGATGCTGGAGGTAGTGCTGCCTGGCAGCGTCACCGACACCTGGCCCTGGGCGTTGATGGTCAGCCCGCTCGAGTTCGGCGGGATGGTGATGGTCGGCTGCACCAGGTTGCCTTCGGCGGTGACCATGCGGCCCTGATTGTCCATCTGGAACGAGCCGTCGCGGGTGTAGCTGAAGGTGCCGTCGGGCATCAGGATCTGGAACCAGCCGGAGCCCTGGATGGCGAGATCGAGCGTATTGCCGGTCTGCGACAGCGTGCCTTGGGTCATCAGCCGTGGCGTGCCGACGGTTTTCACGCCGGAGCCGAGCTCGATGCCGACCGGCAGGATATTGCCGTTGTCGGAGGCTTGCGCGCCGATACGTTGCACGTGCTCGTAGATAAGATCCTGAAATTCGGCTCGTTGACTCTTGAAGCCCGTGGTCGAACTGTTGGCGATGTTGCCGGCGATGACCTGGACCTGGAGGTCCATGGCCGCCATTCCGGTCGCTGCGGTGTCAAGCGCGCGCATGGTCGGGCTTCCTCACAATCAACTTGATGAACTCGGTGCTTGCGACAGCTGCTGCAGCGAATTTCGCCGCAGGTCGCCCTGCTGCTGCAGGATGGCGGCGATGTCGGAATAGCTGCGGGTGATTTGGATCATCCGCGCCATTTCGACAATCGGCCGCACGTTCGATTTTTCGATCACGCCCTGCATCACCCGCGTGTTGGCCGGCGCCGGATTCGGCGTGACGTCGGGCGGCACCATGAATGTCGAACCGCCGTCCTTTTGCAGCTTCTGCTGTTGATCGAAGCTGACAAGCTGCAATTGGCCGCGCTGCGCGCTGTTGGTGCCGACGCCGTCGCGGACGCTGATGATGCCGGTCGGACTGATGATGATGTCGCGGTCGGTGGGCTGAAGGATGATCGGCCCGTTGGCGCCGATCACCTGATCGCCGTTGCTGGTCACGAGCTCGCCGGCGGCATTGATGCCGAGCGCGCCGTTGCGGGTGTAACGCTGGCCGCGCGGCGTTTGCACCACGAAGTAGCCCTTGCCGTCGATGGCGACGTCGAGCGGATTGCCGGTGCGCTGCATCGAGCCGGCGCTGTAATCGATCCAGGTGGCGCGGTCCTGCACGAAGCTGATGCGGCGGTCCTTGCCGGTAGCGAACTCGTTGTCGCGCGCGCCCGGCATCAGGTATTCGGTGAACGTGGCTCTGTCCGACTTGAAGCCCGTCGTGTCGATGTTGGCGATGTTGTTGGCGACGATGTCGAGCTCATGGCTGAGCGACATCTGCCGTGACAAGCCGACGAGAAGCGCATTCTGCATCGGTAAACTCCCCTTCGTGCGGCGGACGACGCCGTCTCCCCGGCATCGCTCCGTCGTTTAAGCCGAGGCCTCTCCCAAGCCTGCGGCAGGGGATGAAGTGCAGAAGCCGTGCCAATGAGAAAATCAAAGCGCGGGCAATTGCTTAGCGGGAAGGGCGGGGCCGTGCGGCAGGCAGAAACCGCCGCCGCCCGGCGCATACCCGGCAAAATCTTCCGCCCGGGTGGAACTCCGCAAGTATCCGTTAACCATTCCTGACCTAGCTTTCCGGCGACGGCGCAAGCGTCCTTTCGCGCCGCGGCGCATGCGACAGTTGTTCTGCATTCTTCCTGTCGGCGGCGCGCCTCTCACCTCAAGTGAGTCACTAAAAGTCAGTCATCCGAGTGGAGCGGTGATGGCAACGACCAAAGAAGCGCAACCCGAGGCCGAGAACGCCGAAGCCGAAGGTGAAGAGGCCAAAGCGGCGCCCAAGCGTAAGCTGTCGCTCAAGCTGATCCTGATGGCGGTCGGAGGCCTCGTCGGGCTCGGCGTCATTGGCGGCGGCGGATATTTCTTTTTCTTCAGCGGCCACGAGAAGGCGGAAGCTGCGGCGACCGCCGCCGGTCCGCAAGTCAAGCCGGTGGTGTTCCTCGACATGCCGGAGGTGCTGGTCAATCTATCGTCGTCCAGCGGCAGCGAGCGCACCCAATATCTCAAGGTCAAAGTCACGTTGGAATTGCCCAACGAAACCATGTCGCAGCAGATCCAGCCCATCATGCCGCGGGTGATGGACGCCTTCCAAACCTATCTTCGCGAATTGCGGGCGACCGATCTCGACGGTTCCGCCGGGCTCTATCGGCTTAAGGAAGAGCTGACCCGGCGGGTCAATGCCGCGATTGCACCGAGCCGGATCAACGCCGTGTTGTTCAAGGAAATCGTGGTGCAGTGATTTTGTGCCCTCGTCCCCGCGAGAGCAGGGACCCAGTCTCCAAGTGCTGCCGCTCCGGATTCCCGCTGGCGCGGGAATGAGCGGAAAACAGACGGGGCAACCCAAGGCCTAGCCGATGGCGAACGACCAGGTAGACCAGGACGCTCTCGCCGCCGAATGGGGCGTGGCGCTTGAAGCCGAACAGAAAACCGCAACGGCGCCGGCGGCCGGCAACGATGTCATTGCCGCCGACGCCGATGCCGACGGCGCCGAGGCGATGGCGGCGCAGTGGGCCAGCATGGCCGAGGACGGCCATTTCATGCAGGCCGCCAAGGGCGGCGCCGAGCGCATTCTGACCCAGGAGGAAATCGACTCGCTGCTCGGCTTCTCGCTCGCCGACGTCTCGCTCAACGACAATTCCGGCATCCGCGCCATCATCGATTCGGCGATGGTCTCCTACGAGCGGTTGCCGATGCTGGAAATCATCTTCGACCGGCTGGTCCGGTTGATGACCACGTCGCTGCGCAACTTCACCTCCGACAACGTCGAAGTCTCGCTCGACCGCATCACCTCGGTGCGGTTCGGCGACTATCTCAACTCGATTCCGCTGCCCGCCATTCTCGGCGTGTTCAAGGCCGAGGAATGGGAGAATTTCGGCCTGATCACCATCAATTCGAGCTTGATCTATTCGATCATCGACGTGCTGCTGGGCGGCCGCCGCGGCCAGACCGCGGTGCGCATCGAAGGCCGGCCCTACACCACCATCGAGACCAACCTGGTCAAGCGCATGATCGAGGTCGTGCTGGCGGACGCCGAGCTCGCCTTCAAGCCGCTGTCGCCGGTGAAATTCAACATCGATCGGCTGGAGACTAATCCGCGCTTCGCCGCGATCTCGCGGCCGGCCAATGCGGCGATCCTGGTGCGGCTGCGCATCGACATGGAGGATCGCGGCGGCACTATCGAGCTGTTGCTGCCCTACGCCACCATCGAACCGATCCGCGAAGTGCTGCTGCAGATGTTCATGGGCGAGAAGTTCGGCCGCGACCCGACCTGGGAAGGCCACCTTGCAACCGAAATGGGCCAGGCCGAGATCGCGGTCGACGCCGTGCTCTATGAGGCGCCGCTGCCGCTCAAACAGATCATGAAGCTCGATGTCGGCGACACGCTGATGCTCGAGCTCAAGTCCGACGCGCCGGTGATCGTGCGCTGCGGCGACGTGACGCTGACCGAGGGCCGCATGGGCCGCGTCGGCGACCGCGTCGCGGTGCGGGTCGGCAAGCCGTTGCGCAAACCCAATACCACACTCGTCATGTTCGAGACCGCAGGCGGGGTCGGCAACCGGATGGAGGCACAGTGAGCAACGGCTTCGGCATGATCATCGAAATGCTGGTGGCGATTCTGTTGGCGCTGACTATCGCTTATTGCATATCGCTCAACCGCCGGCTCAAGCTCTTGAAGGCCGACGAGCAATCGCTGCGGGCGACGATATCCGAGCTTGTCACCGCGACCGAAATCGCCGAGCGCGCCGTCGCCGGCTTGAAGCTCACCGTCGACGAGTGCGAGGCCGGCCTGGGCGCGCGGCTACGCAGCGCCGACCGCTTCACTGCCGACCTCGATCGCAGCCTTGCCGCCGGCAAGGATCTCTATGACCGGCTGGCGCGGATCGTCGTCGCCGGCGGCGGCACCATCCCGAAAACGCCGCTTGCGCCGGCCGCGAAGCGCGCGCCCACCGCTTCACCGGCGCCCCGGCCCTCCGTGGAGGCGCCACGCGGCGGGCAAGAAGCGCCCGCCGGCGCCCAAGCGGTCGCCGCGGCCGCGCAAGCCTTTGCTGAGCGCCTGCGCGTCAAGGTCCACGGTCTGGCGGCATGATCCGTTACTTTCGCGAGCTGCGTCTTTTGCCGATCGCGATGGTCGCCAGTGCGTGCCTTCTGGTCTTGGTCGCGGCCGATCTTCTGCTCGGCCGCCAAACGGCGTCGACGTCGGATCGTGATCGCTCGAGCGTTGCTGAAGCGACCGTCATCCATACCGGGCCGGGCGCGGCGGGTCCCGCCGAGCGGAAACGGTCCTGGGCGCAGCAAATGTTCAATTTCCCCGATCCGAAAGGCGCGCCGCCGGAGCAGGTCGATCTCAGTTTCCTCCCCGTCATTCCGCCGCTCGCCGGCGACAAGAACAACGACATTATAACCGGCACCGTCGCCGAGCCGGGCGGCGAGAAAAGCGACAAGCCGAAAGGCGAGGGGAACGCTGCGGCGGGCAAGGACGCCGCCGGCAAAGAACCCGCGGACAAAGAGGCGGGCAAGAATCCGGCCGGCAAGGAAGCGAAGAAAGAGCCGAAGGATCCGCCGCCGTCGCCCAATGGCACGGTGATCCCGCTCAACCCACCGCCGGCGCTGTCGGCCGCTGAGCGGGCGATCCTCGAGCGCCTGCAGGAGCGCCGGCAGGAACTCGACAAACGCGCCCGCGAACTCGACATCCGCGAGGGCCTCCTGGCCGACGCCGAGAAGCGGGTCGATTCGAAGCTCACGCAAATCAAAGAGGGCCAGGCGCAACTCACCGTCGCCGAGCAGAAAAAGGACGAGGCGGAAGCCGCCCGCTTCAAGGGCCTCGTCACCATGTACCAGACGATGAAGCCGCGCGACGCGGCGAAGATTTTCGATCGCCTCGAGGTCAATGTGCTGATCGAGGTCGCCTCGCAGATCAACCCGCGCAACATGTCGGAAATTCTGGCGCAGATGTCGCCGGAGCGCGCCCAGCTGTTGACCGTCGAGCTGGCAAACCGCGCCCAAGGCTCGCCGAAGGACGCTGGCGCAAACCTGCCGAAGATCCAAGGCCGGCCGACCGGACAATAGATACGCCGCGGCGGTGCGTGATTTTGCGCCTATATCTTGGTGCAACCGGTTGTTAATCTTCCCTCACAAAAGGGAGGAAGATGTCATGCTGACGCGCAGAAATTTCAGCGTTTGTGCCATCTGTGCGATCGCCGGTTTTGCCGCCACTGCAGTCGGCGACGCGCAGGCGCAGACGCCGGGTCTCAAGCGCACCATCCTGCAGAAGATGGACTTTCCCGATAGCTACGTGACGATCACAGCTTCGGTCGAGATCAACCCCGGCGCCGCCGTCGCGCGGCATACCCATCCGGGCATCGAAACCGTCTATGTGCTGGACGGCGATTTCGAGCTGTCCGTGAAAGGCGACCCGGCACGCAAGCTGAAAACCGGCGATAGCTTCCATGTGCTGCGCGAAGTGCCGCACAGTGCGCGCAACGGCGACAAGCCGACCAGGCTTTTGGTGACCTATGTTGTCGACAAGGACAAGCCGCTGGCGTCGCCCGCGCCCGAGTGAGGCGTGGGATATTTGGATGCGGTTTGTCAGTTCAAGGGAAGCAACACATGGATACCGGGCTTAAGAACAAAGTTGCCATCGTCACCGGCGGCGCCCGCGGCATCGGCGCCGCTTTTTGCGAGGGCCTGGCGGAAGCCGGCGCCAAGGTGGTGGTGTCTGACGTACTCGATGGCAATCGGGTCGCGCAACGCATCAGCGAGGCGCAGCGGCCGGCGATCTTTGTGCGCGCCGACGTCACGTCGAAGAACTCGGTCGAAGGCCTGGTCGCCGACACGGTGAAGGAATTCGGCACGGTCGATATCCTGGTCAACAATGCCGGCCTGTTTGCCGACCTGTCGGCCAAGCCGTTCCTCGATATCGATGAGGACGAGTGGGACCGGGTGATGAAGGTGAATGTGCGCGGCACTTTTCAGTGCGCCAAGGCGGTGGCGCCGATCATGATGCAGAACAAGAAGGGCCGCATCGTCAACATCGCCTCCGGCACGGCGTTCAAGGGCACGCCGAACCTGCTGCACTATGTGGCCTCCAAGGGCGCCGTGGTGTCGATGACGCGCTCGCTGGCGCGCGAGCTCGGCGCCCACAATATTTGCGTCAACGCCATTGCGCCGGGCCTGACCATGAGCGAGGCGGTCGTGACCCATCCCGACTGGACCGGCAAGGCCAGCGCTGCCGGCATTGCGGCGCGGGCGATCCAGCGCGAGCAGGTGCCGGCCGATCTCATCTCGACGCTGATCTATCTGTGCTCGGACGCGAGCAACTTCGTGACCGGACAAACCATCAGCGTCGATGGCGGCGCGCTGATGCGCTAACTGGGGCTTACTCAGTAATTCTGCTGGGCCTCATGTTCGTTGTACGCTGCATCGCAGACTCAAGTCGGACATGGTGTCGCTTCCGGATGGGGCCAAAGGGCGAAATTGGATCGGTTCGAAAGCCATATTGTTCCTTTGCTTTCAGCATGATGCTTTTTTGCAACGTTTCGGGACAATAATCTCCAAATCCTATAGACGATAAAATACCTTCGACATCAGGAAATATCGAGGAGCATTTTTTTCCGGGCTCCCGACCAATTTCTTGGTGCGACAGGCAGAATTATGGCTCGACGGCTCGACGTTCAATTGACAATTCTCATTGGAGAAATTCCAATTCGCCGCGTGCCGTTCAGGCGCTTCTGGTAAGAAACGATGTTCGATAAGCTAACAACCACTCTGGTCGTGTGTACTGCCTTCGCAGCCGGATTACTCACGACTGCTGGGCAAGCTTTAGCCGATGAGCCAATAATAACGAAGGCACCGGCGGCAGCGTTGCCGGCCCCGTCGGGAGCCTGCACGAGCGTCTGGGGGTTCTTTGTCACGGACTGTCCTCTGAGCTGGTATGGTGTCAGGCTCTACGGCACGATCGACGCTGGCGGCGGCTATCAGACTCACGGCGCTCCGCTCGATCCCAATTATGCGCAAGGCAGCTCCTACCTGATTCAGAAAATGAACAGGCAGGCGATGTGGACGCTCGCGCCTGGAGGTCTGAGCACGTCGAACGTAGGCATACTGGTCGACGAGCGGTTTGCGCCCGGCTGGGCTTTCATCGGCCAACTCGAAACCAGCTTCGATCCGTACTCGTTGGAGCTCAGCAACAGTCCTTACGCGATCGCCGGCAATCGAGGAGTGCCTCTCAATCAGCAAACCGCCTACAGCGATTCGAGCCGCGCCGGGCAGTTCTACAATTCGCTGGGATATATCGGCGTTAATTCCGATACGTTCGGCACGCTCACCTTCTTTCGCGTAAATGCGCTCACCTTGGACGCCATTACCGCCTACGATCCGATGGGCGGGTCGTATGCTTTCTCGGCGCTCGGCTTTTCCAGCTCGAATTGCGGCGCCGGTGACTCGGAAACCTGCCGTGTTACCACCGCAATCAAATACCGGGTCAATATCGGGCCAGTGCGCCTCGGGGCGCTCGCTCAAGTCGGGGGCTATAAGCAAAACAATGGCTCAAACGGGGATTACGAAGGCCAAATCGGCGGTGACATACCGATTGGCGACTTCGGCTGGGGCACCGGCGCGCTTTCACTCGACGCGATCTACAAATGGGAAAAAGATGCGGTGAACCTCACGCTTGCGGGCAATCCCACCAACGCCAACGGTCTTCCGATTGCGCCGTTTTTGCCACAAACGCTGACCGCAACGATTTCCAACAATCAGAATGTGATGCTGCTATCAAAGTATCGCGTTGGTCCGCTGCAAGTATACGCGGGCTACCAGTGGTACCAGTTGACCCCGCCCAGCGATCCCGTGAATACCGTGACTGGTTTTACCAACATTGCCGGCCTTCCCATGGGAAGCGCGTTTGCCAATATGACCGCCGTCACGAACCTGGCTTATTCACCCGGATGTGCGGCGGGCACCACCTGCAGCGATAAAGTCATGCAAGTGATGTGGACAGGCGCGAAATACGCCGTCACCAAAGACTTGGACGTCATTGGCGCCTATTATCATTACATTCAAAACAACTATACGTCGGCGAGTTGCGCCAATCCCGCGGCGCACTCGCAGTGCGCTGGCACGTTCGATGCTGTTTCCGCCGTGGTCGATTGGCGCTTCGCGCCGAAGTGGGACGCCTACTTCGGCATGATGTTCTCCCAGGTGAATGCTGGCCTCTCGAACGGCTACTTGGCGCGCAATAACTTCGATCCCACGGCCGGCGTGCGGTTCAGGTTCTAAACTATGAAGCTCTTTACAGGGCGGTAAAAAAGAACAAAGCCGCATGTTGCTGGTTCGTTGGCGTCAGCTTCCGCGGGCGCGCTTGTCGAGCTGGCGCGACTTGATAGATGGTGATCTTTCTGTGCGTCAGCACAGGTTGGAAGCTAGCATGGGAGAGGCTCGTGCAAACCGGAATGCAGAATATCGCGTGGCTGCGTGGTGTGATGATCGCAGCAGTGACGACGGGGGCGCTCTCTTGGCCGCTGTCAGTAGCGCACGCCGATCAGCAATCTACGCGCCAGCGTTGGCAACAGCCGCATGCCGCCGCAAACGCCTGGGCGGGGACGTCGTTTGAGGCGAGATGCGGCTGGCCGTACCGCAACCAGTTTCCGCCCTGTATGTCGACGTGGCCTGAAGGCGATCCGAACTATCACGGCTCCAGGTCCGGGCCGACCTTCAACCGCTAGGTCTCCCCCAACAGACTTTGAGGAACTGTGCAACCTATGACTTGGACGGGCACGGATCAAAACGGACCGTAACAACTGATCCGATCGGCAATGACCGCGTCGTTCGCAGCGGCCATCTACGCGCGTCTTTAGAATTCGCCGAACCGCAAAGCCCGTTTACTCGAGCGGCTGCAGCTCGTTGGGCCGCAGCCACTGCCGGGTCTGTTCGAGCTTGAGCATGTCTTGATCGACATGCGGACCGACGGTCTTGTCGAACGCTCGCGCCACCAGCTTGTAGTCGTGGGCGCATAGCGCGGCGCGTGCCTTGGGCAGCAGTTCGCTGTCGACCAGATACTGGAATTCGTCCGGGTAGGCGCCGTACGCCATGCACAAAAGGTTATAGGAACGTTGCAGCGGCTCGCCGTGGACGTCGGAATATTCGATGCGCGAGTAAGGCGAATTGGTCGCGGCCCAGAAATAACCGGCGCCAGGGAGCGTGCGGTGCGCCATGTCCTTGCCGGCCAGCAACATCATGTAGGCGGAAAACTGATCGGCCGCATCTTCCTCGCGGCCTGCGATCGGCACCTCGAGTTGGTCGAAGGTGGCGTGGCCGAATTCATGCAGGATGACCTGAACCACGGGGCCGACAATGGCGTCCTCCCGGGTCAGGTTGCCGACCTGCGGCTGCGTCGGCGCGACGCGCCTGATCCAGTCGACGATCTCGTAACAGAGCTCGACGCCCTGCAGATGCGAGTCGTACCAGGAGTTGGCTTCTCCGCACGTCGTCAGTTTCACGCTGAGCGGTCTCGGGTAGTGGATGAAAGCCAGAAAGTGCTGCAGCTCCTCGAGGACGTGGCGCGCCTTCAGGTCATTGTAGACCTCCTGATAGAGCGGATTGGTCGGCGGCTCGTAGGAGATCACGATATTCGGGTTTTTCGGAATGTGCGGCTGGCTGCTCTGGCCGGCCGCCGGCTGGGTGTTGGTCTGTGCGATCGCAACAGCGCCGGCCGCCAGCGAGAGGACCGCCGCAAAAAGCCAGATGGCTTTAGTTTTTGGCATCGGTTCCATCCGTTGTCGTCGGCGGCGCCGCGCCTGGAGGAGGCGGCCCACCATCGTTGGGCCTGACCCATTCCGTCGCACGAACCTTGGCCAGCAAGACCGGATCGACCGACGGCATGATGGTGGTGTTGAATGCGTACACCAGCTCGGAATATTCGTGGGCGCATTGATCGGCGCGCGACTTCGGCAACAGGTTGTTGGTGACGACGTAGCCGAAGGTCTTGGGGTCGCCGCCATAGGCGATGCACAGATAGTTGTAGAAACGCTGGTCTTCGGTGCCGCGCTCGTCGGAGAAGTCGACGCCGGTCCAGGTGTGCGACGACGCCTGGAAGAAATAGGTGGTCCCGGTGAGGACGCGGAGCGCCACGTCGGTGCCGAATTGCATCATGATCAGTCCGGCGATCTTGTCGGCGGCATCCTCTTCACGGCCCCAGATCGGGACTTGCAGCTCGTTGAACACGGCCTCCGCCACGTTGTGCAGCGCCACCTGCACGAACGCGCCGGTAATGGCGTTGGCCCGCGTGACGCCATCGGACGACACCGTTGCCGGCGCCAGCCGCTCGATCTGATCGAGATATTCGTAACAGATGATGACCGGACCGTGCTCATACGGCAGGTAAGTCGCGCCGCATTGTCCGGTCTGTACGGTCAGCTTATGCGGCAGCTTGAGCGGTGAGAGAAATTGCTGCAACTCCTCGAGAATGCCGCGTGCTTTGACCTGCTGGTAGACGGTTTCCAGCGCCGGATTGGTCGGTGGCACATAGCCGATCACGACCTGGCTGTTGGCGGCGAGATCCTGCCCGAACACTGGCGCGACGGGAGCCGCCGACAACAGAACAACAAATCCGGAGACGCCGGCATACACCATCGCCGACGCGCCCCTCGCTATCGCGTGCAGAATATACGCCACGAGGCGACTCGCCTTTTGCTGCGCGTTGATCCTGA
>Ga0210386_10004894_pt1 | contig 10983 bp, 9 predicted proteins | sample IncBWH32OmetaG_FD_160091 | JGI IMG/M metagenome (GOLD analysis project Ga0210386, IMG submission 160091) | Forest soil microbial communities from Barre Woods Harvard Forest LTER site, Petersham, Massachusetts, United States - Inc-BW-H-32-O ... | reverse complement strand
TATTGAATCCCGGTAGTATTGCTTAGAATTTTTTCGACTTCCGCCACGACTTGCGTGGTACGTTCCAAGGAAGCCGCGTTTGGCAGTTGCAGGTTGATGTAGCAATAACCTTGGTCTTCGTCTGGCAGAAAGCTCGAGGGCACGCGATTGGCGAAGAATCCCGCCGCGATGCTAAAACCCACGAGCAGCACAATCACGACGATGGTTTTCTGGAGCAGCACACCGCTCCAGCGGACATACCCGTCGGTAGCCCGATCGAAGACTCGGTTGAACCAATCGAAAAATCTCCTCAGCAGACCGCGGCTGGGCTGCTTGGGGCGAAGAAGTAGCGCGGCCAGCGCAGGACTCAATGTGAGAGCATTGAACGCCGAAAGCAGCACGGAAATCGCGATCGTCACCGCGAACTGTTGATACAGCCTGCCGGTGATGCCCGGGATAAAGGCCGTGGGCACGAACACGGCGGAGAGAACCAGAGCAATGCCAACGACCGGGCCAGATAGTTCTTCCATGGCCTTCAATGCCGCTGCCTTCGGCGTCATGCCCTCCTCAATGTGCCGTTCGACGCCCTCGACTACGACGATGGCGTCATCCACCACGAGGCCGATCGCGAGGACCAGCCCAAAGAGCGAAAGCGTGTTAATCGAGAAGCCGAACAGCGGAAACAGTACGAACGTGCCTACCAACGAAACCGGCACGGCAAGCAGCGGTATCAGCGTGGCACGCCACCCTTGTAAGAAGAGATAGACAACAAGAATCACGAGCGCGAGCGCGATCAGCAGGGTTTCGACAATTTCCTTCATTCCCTGGGTGACCGAACGGGTCGTATCCAGTGCGACGGCGTAATCGATGTCTTCGGGAAAGCTTTGCTTCATCTGCCCCATCAACTTCTTGATGCCGTCTGCCGCATCAACCGCGTTCGAGCCCGGCAACTGGTAAGCGGCAATGACGGCGCTCGGCTTTCCATTGAAACGGCCTGTGACGCTATAGTCTTGAGATCCCAGCTCGATTCGTGCGACATCGCGAACTCGGACGATCCCGCCATCGGGGGTTTCACGAACCACAATTCTGCCGAATTCTTCGGGGGACAAGAGGCGGCCCTGGGCGAGAACCGCGTAAGTAAATTCCTGTCCCTTTGGGGCAGGCTCGCCGCCTGCCTTGCCCGCCGGGTTCACCGTGTTTTGCGCTTGAATGGCGCTGATAATGTCCGGAACCGTGATGCCGAGCTTCGCCAACGTATCGGGTTTTACCCAGAGCCGCATCGCGTATTGTCCCGCGCCGAAGACCTGCACGTTGCCAATGCCCTGCGAGCGCGTGATCGGATCGACGAGATTGATGTACGCAAAATTCGACAGGAAGTTGGCATCATAGGTTCCATGAGGAGAATAGAGTGCGAACAGCATGAGCGGAGCCGTAACCGATTTTCGAACCGTGATTCCATAGTTGGTGACGTCCAATGGGAGCTGTGAAGCCGCCTGCGTTTCGCGTGATTGCGCGAGAATCAGGTCCGTGTTCGGATCGGTCTTGACGTCGAAATCTACAATTAGCGTGGTGTTCGAGTTGCCTGTCGCGTTCAGCGAGTACATGTAATTCATGTTGTCCACGCCGTTCATCTGCTGCTCGATGGGCGTGGCAACCGCTTGCTCCAGGGTTTGCGCGTCGGCTCCGACGTAGGTAGCGAGGATTTGAATTTCGGGCGGAGTGATGTTGGGAAACTGCGCGACCGGCAAAGTCAGGATGGTGAGCGTGCCCACCATCACTAAAATGATGGAGATCACTATCGCGACGATGGGACGGTTGATAAAGAACTTCGACATCGGACTATCTGTCCTTGTTTTCCGTGCCGAACGGCTTGGGATTCACGCGTGCGCCAGTGCGCACTTTTTGCACGCCTTCCGCGACGACTCGTTCTCCGCGATTCAACCCGTCCGCGATAATCCACTGGGTACCGACACGGTCGCCGACCGTTACCGTACGAATGCCGACTTTGTTGTCGCTATCGACCACCGCAACCTGGTAGCCACCCTGGAGCTCTGAAACCGCACGTTGAGGAACCAGCAGTGCGCCATGTTCGGTCGAGATGACCGCGCGAACCTTGGCGTAGCCGCCGGGTCGCAGAACGCTTCCCGGGTTGGGGAACAGCCCGGCGAGCCGAATGGCGCCGGTACTCTCATTGACTTGGCGGTCCGCAAAGTAGAACGTGCCCTCGTGGAGATAGGTCGAGCCGTCCGCCAAAATCAGTTGAAGGTGCAGAGTTTTTCCCGCCGCTTCGCTGCTGGTCTCCGTCGGAAAGCGCTTCCGCCATGCCAGATATTGTGGCTCGCTGGCGGTGAAATAAACTTTGATCGGGTCCACGGTGGAAACCGACGTTACAACCCCGCTAGCTGGGGTGACGAGTGCCCCGACTTGGAGTTGGGCTTGTCCCGCGATGCCGTCGATAGGAGCGACGAGGCGCGTGAACTCTAGATTAATTTTCGCGGTTTCAACGGCGGCCTCGTAGGTCTTGATTTGCGCCTTCGCCGTTTCCACAGTAGCGATTGCCGCAAGGTTGTTCTGTACGGCATTGTCGAGATCCTGTTGGCTGGCCGCCTGCTCCTTTGCCAGAGGGGTGTAACGTGTCACATCAAGTTGAGTTCGGCCTTGCACAGCCTGGGCATTCGCCAGTGAGGCCGTGGCTTGTGCCAGTTGGCCTTGGGCTTGATCAAGCGCCGCCTGAAACGGACGTGAGTCAATCTGAAAAAGAAGCTGACCTTGCTTGACGTACGCGCCCTCCTGATAACCCTGCTTTAGCAGGTATCCTGTGACCTGCGCCCTAACATCGGCGTTGACGAGTCCGTCGAGAGTGCCGATCCATTCCCCGTAAATGGGAACATCTTCTTGCTGGACCTTAACCACTTCGACATCCGGCGTGGCGCCTGGCACCGCACCCAACGCGTGCTTGGATGGGCGCGCAGCTGCGATGATCAACCCAATCACGATCAAGCAAAAGAGTCCGCCAATTAGAAGTTTGCGTTTCGAGATATTGATCATGCTCATTCTCCGGCAGCCGGCTCCTCACTAGAGAGGATTAATCTTTCATTGCTTCAGCCGGCCGATGCCACGTCTCGTTGAAGGGGCTAACCCGTCAATTCAAGGCAATGACATCGGTCGATAAAAATCGAGAGCACACGCTCGTGGAACAACCCTTGAGCAACGAATTTGATGAGAAGCTTTGCACGAGGGACTCAAAACAAGTTCCATGCCATCGATGCCCCTCGCGATTGACTCTTCGGTTTTATACCTGCCCACAGCACTACAGTACAAAGTTATAATCCAGAAGTAAAACGGTTTGAAAATGAACCGGATGTGTTGAGCCCGTCTCCAGTTTTTGTCCTCGTGTGAGGATGTGGTTGTCCACGGCTCGCATGGCTCTGGGAGTGATCGCAATCGCGCTCAGCTTGGTTCTTGGGTTTGTTTATCTAATCTCGGTCCGTCGCCTGGAGCGCGAGGTGGCACGGCACGGTTTTGGTCACACCAAGGCCGCTTGCTCCGGCGCGCGCACTGCCGGCGGAGCTACTGCTTGATTTGAACCGTCCCTCGGAAGCTTCAAATCTCGAGTTGACCTCTTGCGACAATAGAAGCGTCGCCTGCGACCTTAACGCTAATCTGCCCTTGAGTGTCTTTTTTTTGCGCGACAACGAATAGAGTGCTCGGACGTCCGACAAAACGGCCTTGCGAAATTTCGATTGTCTGCGCGGGGCTCACCAGTCCATGTGTGACCAGGTAAGCTCCTGCGGGCCCGGCCGCACTACCAGTTGCAATGTCTTCGACTCGGCCATCGTTATCCCAAGTCCTTCCTTCTTTGCGGTTTACGTCGAAAACATATACAAATTTCGCGCCAAACCGGGCGAGTAGCTTTTCAAATTCCGGCCTTACGATAGGGGCGGCATTCAGGTCCTTACTAACAGGGGCCAGCACGCGGAAACTCAACTCGCCCACCTGCTAGCGCACCTCCGACAATGCGCTCCCTGTCTTGATGAGCTGAAAAAATTGCGGCAAAAAGGGCGAATTCAAACTCCGTGAGGTCTAGTTTGGACGTTCATTGTTTCTCCTCGTTCACGGAACGTGAACAGGGAAAATTGTTGAACACGTTGGGTTTCATGCCAGTATCGGCGGCACGAACTGTCGAATTCTGCCCTTGTCCATTAGTAACGGACATGCAGTAATCGTGGACAAGCATCCGATTAAGCCGACCCATTCAGCCGTTTCTCGATTGACGCGCTCTGCAAACTTCTGCGCGCCTTTGCCTACACCATTCGAATGGGCGCGGGATACTTCGCCACTAACGAATCGATCGTAAGCAGCGTAATACCCTCTACGGTGGCCTGTGCCACTAAGAGACGGTCAAATGGATCCTTGTGAATTGTCGGCAAGCTCTCGATGGCGACGACGTGATCGCTGACAATCGGCAACTCGCTATAACCGTTGTCAAGCAATCCGCGGCGCAGGACCCGGGCATCCACCTTGAAGTCATCCCGGCCCAACCCACGCTTCATCGCGACTTCCCATAAGCTGGCGGCGCTAAACAGAAGCTCATTCTCGGGATTGTCGATTAAGCGACGAGCGTCTGCGGACAGTCGATCAGGATGACCGGCAGCCTAAAGGAGGAGATGCGTATCCAGCAGCAGCTTCATACGCCGCCACCGAAAATCCGCTCAATCTCGTCTCGACCCATTTGGTCGAAGTCGTCTGGCACAGAAACTTGGCCCGCCATAAAACCGAGACGGCGTACTTGAGTGCCTGTTGGAGCGCTGACAGCCGTGACCTTAACCATGGGTTTACCCGCCTTCGCGATAACGAACGACTCACCCCTGGATGCCGCGTCCACAAGTTTCGAGAGCTGGGTTTTGGCTTCGTGAATGTTCACCGTCTTCATGTTCATCCATAAAACTAAGTTTACTTGGTCTAGTTTTCACGGCCAGCGTACCAAGCTCAAGCCCGTTGCCTCGACGAACGCATAGCTAATGTATCTGAATACAATAGCATAGCGCCAGTTGAAGACATCTGATCGGGGCAACTGTGGCTCGGTGGACACGTTCAGGCGATAACTTTAGCGGTCGAGTTGGCTTTGTTGGGCGGCAGCTTGTCCTTGCGATCAAGTTTCGAATCGACGAGTTCGGGGAAAAAACTCAGCGGCCGTGGGCAGCAGGCGCAGTTCCCTGACTCTGGGCGCGAGCGGAGGTAGTTGGCCCAATCAATGAGATACCTATGAGCGCCTATACCAGCCTTGCCGCCTCCTGCTGGGCAAACCGACGCATATATAAATTACTGAGCAGCGGATGAATCGGAGCGCCTTGCAGTTGAACCTTGATTCTGTTTTGGGCAGCGACCGTTTATCCCTACCCTCTTTGAAATGGACTCTTGTCTTTTTAGACTCAAGGGGCGCGAGGCCGAGAGGTGTATGCTTCCCTTCGGTACCGGCTAACTATCTGCCGAGTTCGTGAGCTGCCGGTTTTCTCGCCCAGGCCCCGACCAGTCCGTACGACACTACAACAGCTCGTCGGGCCACGACCTCTTTTCGCATGCGATCGGCCAAACTGTCAATTCGTACAGAAGCAGGAGAAGCAATGTTGAGTTTTAGTAGAGTAGGTTCCAAACTCCGCACCGCTTCGGCCAGTAATTCGTACACAGGACTCTCCGCTTCGCCAGAAACCACGGCATCGAAGCGCATGAGTGGCGCGGGCAAACCGGAATCGAGGAACAACGAATGCATCTCTAGTCCGAGTTCGGGTCGAGCCCCGCTGCCGCGCAATGCCTCTTCCAGCCACCGCGCTGCTTCGTCAAAAGCAGGGACGGCCGGACAGGAGCGGCATGTACTCGAATCAAGTTCCTGAAACACCACCAAACCACCTGCACGAGCGTGTTGTGTGATCTTTCTTAGACTCTCGGCGGGATCGTCCTGATACATGAGCACGAAGCGTCCGACAATCGCGTCGAAGGGCTGATCGAACTGCATGGCAGCAGGATCACCTACGGCAAAAGCAACGTTGGGATGATTGCGGCGAATTGCACGCGCTCTTGCCCTCTCCACTGCTGCCGGAGATCGATCTACCCCTAGGACGTGCCCGCTCTCGCCGACCAGCTCGACCGCCAAAAAGCTCACGTCTCCGCTGCCGCTACCGACATCGAGGACGCGCATCCCCGATACGATTCCTGCCTGAGTAAAAAGCTGCCTGGTGAACGGTGCGCATACAGTACCCTGAAAACTGAGACGGTCCAATTCACGAGAAGAATGGCCGAGAGCATATTCGACCTGAGGAGTAGAGGTTGCAAATTGTGATAAAGACATACGATCTCCAATCATTAGATTCGAAGGTTTTGTATCAGTCAGGCGCACGCTAAGTTACAAATCACCAACCCCTGTAAGCTACCGTCTCGGTCACTGTCCCACGCGAACCGACGACTGGCTTGAATATCATGACCAACGATCCATCCGTTGAGGTCAGCAGTCCTCCAGTGGAGTTCGCAAAGGCGTTGCAGGGGGCCGGCGGGTGAAAGGTGTTCTGCGCATATCCGAAAGTGGAGTTAGGGCGCACCGTGCCTATTTCTTGCAGCACGAGTCCAAAAAGCCCAGTAGGGTCCGATGAAATGGAATTCCATGCAAATGCGCTGTTGTTGGTTCCATCAAGGTTATTCAGGGCACGGCTGTCGGCATCCGCATCGGCGTAGCGCAGGAGGAATGCCTGCCTGGGTACAGAGGTGTTGTTGGTCAGTGCCATGGCAATCTTCGCGGACGGCGCCCCCGTCACCCGAGTGATGGTTTGAGTCAGCGTCCAACTGCTATCAGCCGTGGTGCGGGTAATCTTCACTGACTTTGCGTCATGACTCACAACGGTCGCGGGGCCCCAGTTTCCGCTGTCGCCAAAACCGCCGTAGTCGGTGTACTCAGTGCCGCTCGTGGTGTCACAGACACCGTAGCCTTCACCTAGGTCGTCTGTAGCGATGAGCGGAGTACCTTTTGGCGCCTCAAAATGGATGATGTTGCCGTTGGCGGTCACACAATACCGCAGAGAGGCGAGCTCGAAGCCGGAGGTGAAGGTGAACGAACACTTGGCGGTCGAAAAGCGGTTGTGGGCTACTGCTTCCAGAGCTGTTTTCTTTCTTAACCTTGCAGTAGCCTCTTGTTGCGTTTTAACGCTATTGGCGTTCGGAGTCTCAGCGAAACTGTGAACGCTGAGTATGAGTACGGTGACAGCCAGGACAAGCTTGTTCATAGAATGATCTCCTTGAAGATTTTGTTTCTTGCCGAAAGAGGTCGTCTTCCCGCTAACGCTGGGATCGCACTAGAAGCCCTTGTACCTGACCGTTACCGTCTTCGACGTACCTTGGGGAATCTCTAGTCCGTAGAGCATGCCAATCGATCCGTCGGTGCCGGTCACCGGTCCAGCAGCTTCGTGCAAGAAGGGGTTGCACGGGTCCGGTCCATCGGGAACGTCCTGTGCTAACCCGGCGAGAATATCGGCGGGGGGGTTACCCACAGTTTGCAGCACCAACCCGAACCGAGTGTTGGCCACGGTTGAATTCCAGCCAAACGCACTTTCGAGGGTTGCATCCAGGTTATTCAGCGAAACGCCGCTGGCGTCCACGTCCGCGTAGCGCAGGAGGATCGCTGTGGTATCTACGGCGGTGTTGTTCCGCAGCGTCATAGTAATTCTTGCGGACGGCGACGGTCCGGCCACCTGGGTGAAGGTTTGGGTCAGAGTCCACAAGCCATCGCTCGTGGTGCGGGCAATCGTGACAGACGTTGCGTTGTGACTTACAACGGTCGGTAAACCCCAGTTCCCGCTGTCTCCACGTTCGGCGTAGTCGAAGTATGCGACCCCAGAAGTGCTTCCACAGATGCCATACCCCTCACCGTCAACGCCCACGGCGATGTGTTCGTGGCGCCGTGGACTCTCAAACACCGTGACGTTACCGGTCGCGGTCACGCAATACTTCAAGAACGTGTTCTTAGTGCCGGACGTGAAAGTAAACACGCAATCGGCGCTGGAAGGGTTAGGGTGGAGCGTAGGTTGCGCAGCGCTTTTTTGTGCCGAGAGGCCCGCTGCTTTCAACTGGGTGTTAATTCTGCCTGCGCTCGGAGTCTGCGCGAAGCTGAGGAAGCAGAGAGACAACAAGGTGGCTGCGAGAGAAAGCTTCTTCACAATAAATCTCCTATCTTGATTTCCTGGGCTGAAAAACGTTGTCGTTGACACTAAGACTATTCACTCGAACCGCGGCATCTGCCTGGAGCAACAATGACGAGTGACGCCACTGTGCCCCAGGCTGGGCCGCGACTACTTAGTGCCTGATCTCAAAGATCTCTCCGCCAAACTGCCTAACCAGGCGGTTCTTAGAGACGGTTCCATACAGGTTGCCGGATGGATCCCGGGTGAGGCCTGCCAACGGACCTACTCCGTCCAGGCCTCCGGTAAAGTTGTGCAACACTTTCACCTGGCCAGCCGGACTCATTACAAACGCTGTCCCGGATCCGTGGGAGCCACCGGGTCATGATTTCCTTTTCATTTCTCGTTAATGTTGGTTCCAGCTTCTTCGTCTCTAACGACGCCACTCGATCTTGTCCCAATGTGCTTTCTCCCAATCCCGCATGTTCTTTCGCGATTCGTCCAAGATTCGCAGTGGTTGTCTTTGGCCACCCGAAGCGTCAATGAATTTCGAGGTGAATTCCAAAGACAGTCGTGCGCGCAGAAACAAAGGTCGCCTACGAGTTCGGCTGCGATCTTCCCGAACACATGCTGTTCTGCGACGACTCGCCTAGCCATTGCAAAGTAACAAGCATCAGAACGGGAAGTAACGAAACCACGCCAAAGAAAAAACGAATTCATGACGCAAACATTGCTGAGACTTTTTGTGGAACGAGAAGCGGTCAAGTGTCCAAACGGTGACTGTGGGGAGGGCGGAAGCGCGAATCACCGATAAAAATCATGTTCTCGATGTTTTGGGGAGCGCGGCTTCGGAATGAAAGCCTATGGCGTCGGGTATCAGTACGATTGTGAGGGATTTTTTGGAGGCTGCGGCCGGGATCGAAAAAAAACGGACCCCATCTTAATCAGTGGCGGCCTACTTGGAGTCCGACCTACATTGTCCCTGCACTTTGTTTCGTGCCGCGGCGAATATAGGCAATGCTCGTTCGATCATATCGTCACTTGCGGTCAATGACGCTCGGAGATAGCCGTTCATATTGACAACGCTGCCGGGCAGACAAAACACGCCCTTCTTCGCCAAAGTATCAGCAAATGCCCCATCGTCTTCGATAGGGGCCTTGGGCGTAATATAAAACGCGCCCTCAGGCGTACGAACCTCATAGCCGCATTCGCGCAATCCCCTGACAAAACGGTCGCGCCGCCGTTGCAAGGCGTTCACATCCAGAGAAATCTTTTCAAGATCGCGAAGGCAATGCTGCATCAAGGCGCTGGTCATAGCCCAGCCACTCAAGATCTGGCTGGAGTAAAGAATCGTACGCAACTCCTCAAGATGGTCCATCCGCGGTGAAAGCGCGATATATCCAATGCGCTGACCCGGTGTCAGCAGAGTCTTGCCATAGGTGTAAATCATGATTGAATTTTTGTAGAACTTCGTCGGGCTGTGAAACTTGGCGCCGTCGTACACGACTGCGCGGTAGGCCTCGTCAGACACTAAGTAAATCGGGTGCCCGAGATTCTTGCTTGCCCGGTCGAGAATGCTGCTAAGCTTGACTAGAACGTCGGGCGAATACACTTTTCCGGTCGGGTTGTTCGGTGAGTTGATGATGATAAAACGCGTACGGTCCGTAATCGCCTTTTCAATTCCGTCAAGATCAAGATCGAACGTATTTGGGTCGACATTGACTGCAACTGGCCTCCCGCCGCTGTTCAAAATCATACCCTCATAAAAGAACCAAGGCGGGCTATTGAAAATGACCTCGTCATCGGGGCCGATAAGCGCATTCATGGTCACGAGAAGTGCACCCGTGGCGCCATTCGTCATGAAGATGTTTTCTGGTGGGTACGCGAAGCCAGTGAGCTTGTTCAGCGAACCACAAACAATCTCACGCGACGACATCTCATTCATTTTGTAGCCGTACCAGGACTTATCTTTTGGGGTTGTTGCGTCGCGGAGCGCGACTACGAACTCATCCAGCGGCATGGTTTGCGGATTCCCAAGGGCAAAATCGCAATTATCCCCGCCGCTGGCGGCAATCCAACGCTCATATTTCGCAAGAAACTCATAGATAGGAATGATCCTGGTGTGAGCATTCTGGACACGCTCTGGGCTTCTTGGCGGAAACATAGTAAAACATCCCTCCTGTTTTCTTGGCGCCATGGAAATCTGTCTTGAACGACGCGGGGACGAACTTCGAGTTTTCGACCCGACAAGCGTTTGCCTGATCATACGGAGACCTTCGCGACCGCTTCCGGCCGGATATTCTGATTCACACGGAAGAAGTTATTTGGATCGTACTTCGCCTTTATCTGGGCCAGCCTCTCATAATTATTTCGGTATGTCGCACGAATGCGGTCTTCGCCTTCACCCTCCATCATGAAGTTTACGTACGCGCCGCCGGCTCCGTACGGATGCAGCGCCTCCCAGTAGTTTTTGGCCCAGGCAGTAATTCGATCCTTGTTGCGCGGATCCGGATCCACGCCGACGATCACCTCGCTCCAAGTGGCATCGCGATAGCTCCATGGGGTGTCATCGTTTCTTGGTTTGTGCGCGGCCCCGTTGATGGGGTATAGGTGCATCGTCGAGTGCAGTGTGGGTAGTTCCGAGCCATGCTTTATGTGGAGAGCGATAGCCTCATCACTCAGTTCTTTGACGAAGTCGGCTTTCCAGTACCACTGCAAACCGGGCGTATAAAGGCCGTCAAACATGCTTTGCAACATGGGAAACGGCATGGGAGCGAAAAATTCGAAGGCTGGAGGGCGGAAGCTCCGCAGCGGCCCGAGAATCTGATTCGCTGGTCGCAGC
>Ga0210386_10004891_pt1 | contig 10986 bp, 7 predicted proteins | sample IncBWH32OmetaG_FD_160091 | JGI IMG/M metagenome (GOLD analysis project Ga0210386, IMG submission 160091) | Forest soil microbial communities from Barre Woods Harvard Forest LTER site, Petersham, Massachusetts, United States - Inc-BW-H-32-O ... | reverse complement strand
CGGCGTCCTTGGACCAGGCGGCGATCTTGGTGCCGATGTGGCGCTCGATTGCCTCCAGCTCGCGCTTCTGGCGCGACTCGACGAATGTGATCGCGCGGCCGGAGCGGCCGACCCGCCCGGTACGCCCGATGCGGTGCACGTAAGTGTCCGGCGAAGTAGGCACGTCGTAGTTGACCACGTGCGTGACCGTTGAGATATCGAGTCCGCGTGCCGCCACGTCGGTGGCCACGAGGATCGGCACGCGCCCGCCCTTGAAGGCGAGCATCACGCCGTCGCGCGAGCCCTGGGACATGTCGCCGTGCAGCGCGCGCACGTTCATGCCGCCATCGCGCAACGTGCGGAACAACTGGTCGCAGCGGATCTTGGTGCGCACGAAGACGATGGCTTGCTCAGGGCGCTCGGCGCGTAGGACCTCGACCAGCTTGGCGGCCTTGTCGCGTGTCTCCACGGAGAGCTGGAACTGGGCGACGGTGTCGATCGTGAGCGTCGCCGCCTCGACCTGGATTACCTCCGGGTCATACATGTACTTATCGGCGAGCTTGCGGATCGGCGGGGGCATCGTCGCCGAGAAGAGCGCCGTCTGGCGTCCCGAGGGAGTCATCGAGAGGATCTTCTCGACGTCTTCCAGGAAACCGAGGTCGAGCATCTCATCGGCCTCGTCGAGCACCACGAAGCGACAATCGTGCAGAACGATCGAGTTGCGCGAGATCAGATCGAGCACGCGCCCCACGGTGCCGACGACGATGTGCCCGCCGGCGCGCAATTGCGCCTGCTGGGTGCGGATCGGCGCGCCGCCGAACACCGCCACCACGTCCAGCCCGCTATGGGCGCCGTAGGTGCGCAGCGCCTGGGTGACCTGGATGCACAGCTCGCGCGTCGGCGTCAGCACCAGCGCCTGCACCTCGTGCACCTCGGGATCGATGTACTGAACGATCGGCAGGCCGAAGGCGGCGGTCTTGCCGGTGCCGGTCTGCGCCTGGCCGATCACGTCGCGGCCTTCGAGCAGCGGCGGGATCGCCTGTTCCTGAATCGGGCTGGGCGACTCGTAGCCCACGTCGCGCAACGCGGCGAGTGTTTGCTCGGAGAGGCCGAGCTCGGCGAAGGTCTTGGTCATGCGCGAGAGCAGCTTACGTGCTTGGACCCTCGGGCGCGGAGGGGGTGCTTGGGCCATCGGGCGCGGAAGGCGCGGAAGGGTCTCCTCACGCGCGGAGGGACGGGCTGCTCGGGCTGGACCGGCACGAAGCCGGGTCTCTATAGAGCCGGGTCGAGCAAGACCTTGCCGGTGGTGCGCCGCTCGGCGATATCGACGTGCGCCTCGGCAGCCCGCTCCAAGGGATATGTGGCGCCGACGTGAGCCTGCAGCTCGCCGGCAGCCACGCGGGCGAACAGGTCGGTCAGGGCCTCGCTGAACATCCCGGGGCGCTCGAGGCAGTGAAACAGGTAGAAGCCCACGAGCGAGCGGGAGTGACGCAGGAGCGAGCCACTCGAGATGTGGTTGGGCTGCCTGGACGATATGCCGCAGACGACGATCCGCCCGAAGTGCGCCAAGGCTCGATAGGAGCCCTCGAACGTCTCGCCGCCGGCCATGTCGAAGACGACATCGACCTCGACTCCCAAGTTGGCCTCGATCAAGCGCTCGGTCAGGCCCTCGACGTCGGCGTCGATCGCGACGTCGGCGCCGAGGCCGAGTGCCAGGTCGCGCTTCTCGGCACTGGAGGCGACCGCGATCACGTGGCCGGCGCCGAGCGGACGGCCGAGCTGGACCGCGAGCGAGCCGACGCCCCCGGCGGCCGAGTGCACGACCACGCTCTCGCCCGACGCGACCCTGCCGGCAGTGCGATACATGTGCCAGGCGGTCGTGCCCTGGATCAGCAGCGCGAGGGCCGTGCCGTCGTCGACGTCGTCGGGGATCGTGAAGGTGTGCTCGCAGGGCGCGCTCGCGTACTCCGCGTAGCCACCCAAGCCGGTGAGCGCGATCACTCGCTCTCCCTCGCTCAGACCGCTGCCGGCGGGCGCGCGCTCGACGGTGCCCGCCACCTCGCCGCCGGGCACCAACGGCAGAGTGGCCTTGCGCACATAGGAGTTGTCGCGCGTGTGGGTGTCGGCGAAGTTGACACCGGCGCGGCTCACGCGAATCAGGACTTCCTCCCGCGCCGGCTCGGGCGCGGGCAAGTCGACCAGCTCGAGGACCTCCGGGCCGCCGAACTCGGCGATCTGAATGGCGCGCATCGGGCCAGGCTACATCACCGAAAACCGGGTGCCCCCCAGCGCGCGCGGAGGGCACCGGGTACCCATCCCCGATAAGGTCTCGCCATGCCAATAACCGTTGTCGGATCGATCGCGTATGACGCCGTGAAGACCCCCTTCGGGGAGCGCGAGCGGATGCTCGGCGGCGCCGCCGTGCACTTCGCGCTAGCCGCCTCGTTCTTCGACGAAGTGCTCGTGGTCGGCCCCGTGGGCGATGACTTCGGCGAGCCACAGCTCGAGGTGATGCGCCGTCGCGGAGTCGACGTCTCCGACGTCGAGCGCGTGGCGGGCGGCAAGACGTTCTTCTGGCGCGGCGAGTACGGCTGGGACCTCAACTCCCGCGAGACGCTCGACACACAGCTCGGCGTGTTCGAGGGCTTCCAACCGAAGCTGTCCGAGCGTTCGCGCGAGAGCGACGTGCTGTTCCTCGCGAACATCGTGCCCGACCTGCAGATCGAGGTGCGCGAGCAGCTGCCCGAGGCGCGCTTCGTGGCACTCGACTCGATGAACCTGTGGATCGATATCGCGCGCGAGTCGCTGCTGAAGGCGATCGAGAGCGTGGACTGCCTGATCCTCAACGACGCCGAGCTGCGTCAGCTGACGGGCAAGCCGAACCTCGTCTCGGCGGCCCGCGAGATCCTTGCCTGGAGCGCCCGGGGGAACGGCTCGGCCGCCGACGGGTCCGCTGCCGGCCGGCGCGGACCGAGCGCGATCGTGGCCAAGCAGGGCGAGTACGGCGCCGCGCTGATCACCGACGATGGCTTCTTTGCGCTGCCCGCATACCCACTCGAGACGGTGATCGATCCGACCGGCGCCGGCGACACGTTCGCCGGCGGCTTCGTCGGCTACATCGCCGCCCACCCCGACGAGCGGCTCTCAGACGAGCTGCTGCGTCGCGCGATGGCGCACGGTACCGCGCTTGCGTCGTTCAACGTGGAGGAGTTCGGCACCGAGCGCATCGAGCGGCTCACAGGCGAGGAGATCGCCGCCCGCGTGGAGGAGCTACGCGAGATCACCCAGTTCAGCGGCGCCCCACTGCAACTCCGCGGCTGAGGGCGCCGGCAAAGCGAGCGAGCCGAGGCTCAACCCGGACCAAGGCTCAGCCGTTTCGACGCGAGGCTCAACCGTTCCGGAGAGGGGCTCAGCCATTCCGGAGCGAGCGGATAGGGAAATGCGTGGGGAGCCGCTCATCGGCGACCCCCACGCGGAGCGAAAGGTGCGACGCGACGAGGCAGCCGGCTCAGACGATGAAGCCTGTGGCCTTGACGGCGGCGAGCACCTTGCCGGCGGTGAACGGCGTGTCGAACGGTCCGTCCGGAGCGATGTCTTCTCCTGCAGGTTCGTTCAACAGGCCGATCACGCTGGCGTGACGGGCCTCGATCGTGAGGATCGATAGTGCCGCCTTGACGTAGGCGGCGGTTTTGATGTTCAGGGCCTGTCCCGAGTAGGCGTGCACACCCGTGTTCTCGAGCACCTGCGCCGTCTTCATGAACGTTTCCACGCTGGTGTTGGCGCCTTTGAATTCGAACTTGGGTTCCTTGGCGGCCTTCGATCCCAGCGCTTTCTTGAGGAACGCGACGTGGGCGTTCTCGTCCTTGGTGACCACCTTCAAGAAGGCCGCGGTCTGCGGATTGAGCGACATGTTGGCTGCGGTGGCGCCGTTGTAGAAGGCGGCCTCCAGGTACTCCAGCGTGAGCGCATAGTTGAGGATTCCGATGTCCCCCTTACCGAAGCTCGCGGGCGGACGACCGCCACCGGAGCTCGCCAGCGCGCCCGGAGCAAGCGCTCCCAGAACGGCCCCACCGCTCACCGCGACGCCCGCGGTGACAGCTGACTTGCGCAGGAAGCCGAGCCGGGTATCGCCCTCCTGTAGGCCGTCGATCGCCTCGGCGTGAGCTTCGCGAACTGCGCCGTCGGCATCTATGTGCTCGAGATTGATCGTGTGTGACATGTCCATCCTTCTCCTTCGGTCGTACGTCAGGTGGATGAGCGGATCCAACGCTGGATGAGCTGATCCTGGGCGCATCCGACTCGGTCTGGATGTTCTTCGCCGCGAGGCAGTCAGCGGATCAATGCAACGGCCACGGCTTGTGCCGGCCGCAAGGCGGGTATGATCGAAGCGAGGTGGATGCCTGGACTTTCATCTGGTTGATGGTCTTCTTGAAGATCCCGATCGTCGCGCTCTTCCTGCTTGTGCGCTGGGCTGTGCGTCAAGCTCCCGACGCGATCGAAGAGGACGGCGGCATCGGCCCGCCCCCTGGCCCGCTTCACCCTCACCACCCGCGCACGCGCCTGCCGCGAGCTCCACGCCGCGGCCCCCACGGAGACGCACCACTCACCCCGCCCTCGCGCGTGCGCACAGCCGTCGCGCGCCGACGGCTCACGCAGCGTTGACGACGCGACGATCCCCCGCTTTTACAACTTGCGCACGGATCGCCGACCGATGTGTCGCATAATCGGGTAGACAGCAACCGTCGACTGGAGGAAAGATGGGCGCCGAAACGCAGACACAGCAAGGGACGACCAATGGTGCTCACACGGCGGATACGCTGAGCGTCACCGACAACCGCACCGGCAAGACATACGAGCTGCCCGTCAACGATGGCACCGTACGCGCGATGGATCTGCGCCAGATCAAGACGAGCGAGGACGACTTCGGCTTGATGGCCTATGACCCGGCTTACACGAACACGGCGTCGTGTCGCAGCGCGATCACCTACATAGACGGCGAGGCGGGCATCCTCCAGCACAGGGGCTACTCGATCGAGCAGCTGTGCGAGCACTCCAGCTACCTGGAGGTCGCCTACCTGTTGATCCACGGCGCGCTGCCGACGCAGAAACAGCTCGACGAGTGGATCCACGAGATCACGATCCATACGTTCGTGCACGAGAACGTCAAGGACTTTATGCAGGGCTTCCGCTACGACGCGAACCCGATGGGCATGCTGGTGGCCTCGGTCGGCGCGCTCTCGACTTTCTATCCCGACGCCAACAAGATTCACGACGAGCAGATCCGCGCGATCCAGATCATCCGGTTGCTCGCGAAGATGCCCACGCTGGCGGCATTCGCGTTCAGGCACAACATGGGCCAGCCGTATGTGTACCCGGACAACGACCTTGCCTACGCGGGCAACTTCCTGGGGATGATGTACAAGATGACCGAGCTGAAGTACCAGCCCGATCCGCGGCTGGAAAAGGCGCTCGACGTCCTCTTCATACTGCACGCCGACCACGAGCAGAACGCCTCCACGAGCGCTGTCAGGTCAGTCGGCTCCACGCAGGTGGACCCCTATTCGGCGGTGGCGGCCGGCGTGGCTGCGCTGTACGGGCCGCTGCACGGCGGCGCCAACGAGCAGGCGCTGCGGATGCTGCGCAGGATCGAGTCGCCGCGCAACATCCCCGACTTCCTGGAGGGCGTGAAGGCCGGCAACGAGCGTCTGATGGGCTTCGGTCATCGCGTCTACAAGAACTACGACCCGCGCGCACGCATCATCAAGAAGCACCTCGACGCGGTGTTCGAGGTGCGCGGCACCAGCCCGCTGCTCGATATCGCGACCGAGCTCGAGAAGCGAGCGCTCGACGACGAGTACTTCACGCAGCGCAAGCTCTACCCCAACGTGGACTTCTATTCGGGCCTGATCTACGAGGCACTGGGCCTGCCGGTGGCGATGTTCCCGGTGATGTTCGCAATCGGGCGCACCAGCGGCTGGATCGCGCAGTGGCTCGAGATGGTCGAGGACTCCGAGCAGAAGATCGCGCGGCCGCGCCAGATCTACACGGGCGAGCGCGACCGCGACTACGTACCGATCGACCGGCGTTAGCGCCGGCCTGGCCGCATACGCACGGGCAGCCCCTACCAGTCGATCGCAGACCGCCGCCGCCGGCCGGCGCGATGACCGCGCCGGCCCGTCGCATACCGCCCATCCTCGACAACGTCGCCTGCTTATGCTGATCGCAGGCGATTCGCCACCCGTCGTGCAACTCCGAGGAGGAGGATGACTGTGCCGTCCAACGATCAGACAGGCCACCCGCGAGGGAACGAGACCCCAGCCGATCTCATGGGCCGCCGAATCGAGAAGCTGGAGAGCGAGTACGGCAACCGCTACCGCCTCGAGCCGCCGCCCGACAACAAGCTGCCAAAGAGCGGCATGCCGGCCGAGGACGCCCTGGGCCTCGTCAGCGAAGAGGTTCTGCTCGACGGTCAGCCGATGCGCAACCTGGCGACCTTCGTCACGACCTGGATGGAGCCCGAGGCCGAGCGTCTGATCGCCGGATCGCTTCACACCAATTTCATCGACCACGCCGAGTACCCGCAGACCGCTGAGATCGAGCAGCGCTGCATCCGCATGCTCGCCGACCTCTTCAACGCCCCCGGCGAGACGACCGGTGCGCGTACGCAGGGCTCCTCCGAGGCGATCATGCTCGGCGCGCTCTCACTGAAGTGGAAGTGGCGAGGTCGTCGCGAGGCCGAAGGCAAGGCGCTCGACCATCCCAACCTCGTGTTCGGCGGCGATGTGCACGTCGTGTGGGAGAAGTTCTGTCGCTATTTCGACGTCGAGCCGCGCATCGTGCCGCTCGCACGCGACAAGTACACGATCGGGCCCGAGGACATCGAGCCACATGTGGATGAGAACACGATCGGCGTTGCGGCAGTGCTCGGGACCACGTTCACCGGGCACTCCGACGACATAACCGGGATAAACGACTATCTCCTCCGGCTCAAGAATGAGAAGGGCATCGATGTTCCACTACACGTCGACGCTGCCAGCGGGGGCTTTGTCTGGCCGTTCCTCTATCCGCACACCGAGTGGGACTTCCGCCTGGAGCAGGTTCGCTCGATCAACGTCTCCGGCCACAAGTTCGGTCTCGTCTATCCAGGCATCGGCTGGCTCGTCTTTCGCGAAAAGAGCGACCTGCCCGACGATCTCGTCTTCTACGAGAACTACCTCGGCAAGCGCGACGCGACGTTCACACTCAACTTCTCCACCGGCTCGGCGATGGTGCTCGCGCAGTACTACAACTTCGTGCGCTACGGCCACGACGGCTACCGCTACATCATGGAGACGATGCAATACAACGCGCGCCTGCTCGCCAGGGAGATAGTCGACTGCGGTGAGTTCGCCCTGATCGGCTCAGAGCAGGACGAGCAGTTGCCACTTGTCGCCTTCCAACTCGAAGGCGAGCACTCCTACGACGAGTTCGACGTCGCCTCCCAATTGGCGGCCGAGCGAGGTTGGATGGTCCCCGCCTACACGCTGCCGCCCAACGCCGAGCACGTGAAGATCATGCGTGCGCTTGTCAAGCAAACGCTCGGGCACTCGCTCGTGGCGACGCTCGGAGCCGACATCACCGAAGCGTGCGCCACGCTCGAGAAGAAGGGCCGCCTGCACGAGTCAGACCGCAAACGGGTCAAGACGAGCCCAGGCTATTGAAGCTGCGTAGCCGCGAGCCCTGTAGAGCTTCCTGCGCGCACGCGCTTCAGACCATCGCCGGCTCGACCTCGAGCTCGGGTGCTTCGTCGTGGCGTAGGTCGCTGTCGCGGACGAGCAGCAGGGCGAGCACGGCACCCACCAGCGCCATGCCGCCGCCGACGAGCAGGATCGTGGAGAAGCCATGGGTGAAGCCCTCGCGCGCCGCGTGGACGATCGGGGCGGGGGCACCGGAAGGAAGGGTGCCCGAGGAGACCGCTTCGGCAAGACCCCGCGCCCGACTCGCACCCACGTGCGGCAGGAGATCTTGGATGCGTTGTCGAGAGAGAGCCAGGAACAGGGCCCCAAGCCCTGCCGTACCGGAGGCGATCGCGACCTGACGGAACGTGTCGTTGATGCCGGAGGCCACGCCGCTCATCCGCTCCGGCACGGTCGAGAGCGCGACGTTGGCGAGCACTGGATTGACGATGCCGACGCCGAGACCGCCGACGATGAAGCCCGGGAGCAGGACCGTCCAGGAGTCGTCCGCTTTGGCACCGCTCATCAAGAGCAGACCGAGTGCGGTGATCGCCAGACCCGAGGAGAGCAGTATGCGCGCGGAGACCTTTCCCTCCAGCGACGCGGTTCCACCGGCGACGAAGAACGAGCCCACGGTGAACGGTAGGTAGCGCAGACCGGCCTGTAGAGGCGAGAGGTGCTCGATCTCCTGCAGGTAGAGCGTGATGTAGAGGAACAGCGCGAACATCGAGCCGCTGAGCGCGAACGCGGTTATCTGCGCACCGGTGAAAGCGTGGCTGCGAAAGAGGCTCAGAGGTAGCATCGGCTGGGCGACGCGCGACTCGATCGCGACGAACGCCGCGAACAGCACGATCGCGGCGGCGAGCAGGGCGACGATCACGCCAGAGCTCCAGCCGTCGTCATTCCCGCGCAGCAAGGCGAGCACGAGCAGCGCGTTCGCACAGGAGAACGTGACGGTCCCTCCCCAGTCCACACCGCGAGCCGTCTGATCGCGCGATTCCGCGATCTTTAGCACCGTCACGGCGATCGCGGCGATCCCGATCGGGATGTTCAAGAAGAAGATCGACTGCCAGCCGATCGCTTGAGTCAGGGCACCGCCGACGAGCGGGCCCAGGGCCACGGCGACACCGATGGTCGCCCCGTAGATCGCGGTGGCGGTCGCCCGCTCGGCGCCTCGCCACTCTTGCGCCAACAGCGCCAGCGACACCGCGAACATGACCGCGCCCCCCACGCCCTGGAGCGCACGCGCGAGGTTCAAGACTGTCGGGGATCCGGCCAGCCCGCACAGCAGCGAGGCCACCGTGAAGATCGCAACGCCGATCACGAACACGCGCTTGCGCCCGAGCCTGTCGGCGAGTGACCCCGACGTGAGCACGAACGCGGCCAGCGTCAGCGCGTAAGCGTCGACGACCCACTGCAGGTCGGTGAACGACGAATGAAGGTCCTTGCGGATGCTCGGCAGAGCGGTGTTGACGACCGTGATGTCGAGCAGCAGCATGAAGGTCGCCACGCAGACTGCGATCAGTGTCCACCACTTGCGTTCCATCTTGAAGTCCTTCCCGAGGCGCTGATAAAATCGTAAGGTATCCTTGTAGTCAGGCGACCTTACCAAACAATCACAGGCCTCCGAGAAAAATGTCTGCCGTTGCCACCGACCAACACCTCGTCGCCCTCCTCGGCTCCGTCAAGGAGGATCTGCTCGAGGAGATGTACCGACGCGTCTCGGCCGCAGGCTACCCGGGCCTGCGCCCATCGCACGGGTGCGTATTTCGCTACCTGGACGTCGACGGCTCGAGGCTGTCCGAGCTCGCCGAGAGGTCCGGGATGACCAAGCAGGCATTCGGCGAGCACGTCGCCAACGTCGAAGCGCTCGGCTACGTCGCGCGAACTCCAGACCCCGAGGACGGTCGCGCAAAGCTCGTCGTGCCAACTTCGCGGGGCCGCGAGGCATTGATCCTGGGACGCCAGATCTTCGCCGAGATCGAGCGCGAGTGGGCGGAGGCGATCGGCGTCGAGCGAGTCGCCGGGCTACGTGAGACGCTGCAGGAGATTCACGCGCTCCAAGTGGCTCGCGGAGCTGATCTTCCTTAGGGTCGTCCTTAGGGGTGATCGTCAGGGGTGATCGCCCGAAGATCCTCCCATCGGGCTGCGCTCAGGCGTAGAGCGCGACGATCTCCGCCGAGTACTTCTCCGCTATCGGCTTGCGCTTGAGCTTCATCGTCGCGGTCAGCTCGTCGCCACCGGGAAGCCAGTCGCAGGGGAGGATCGCAAAGCGCTTGATCTGCTCGACGCGACTCAGGCGACTGTTTGCCTGCTCGATGCCTCGAGCGACCTCGGCTTGGACGCCGGGGTCCTGGGCGAGCATCTCGAGCGTGCTGTCGCCAAGTCCGTGCTCGCCGGCCCAAGCGCCGACGCCGTCGGGATCGAGCACGATCAAGGCCACGTTGTAGGGCCGCCGATCGCCGATCGCGATCGCCTGTCCGATCAAAGAGCTCGAGCTCTTGATGTGAGCCTCGATGTTCGCCGGCGACATGTTCTTGCCCGCGGCGTTGATGATCAGCTCCTTCTTACGATCGACGATCTTTACGTAGCCCTCCTCGTCTATCTCGGCGATGTCGCCCGTGTGCAGCCACCCGTCCTCGTCGATCGCCTCGGCGGTCCGGCCCGGGTCGGAGCGATAGCCGCGCATCAAGATCGGTCCGCGACAGAGCAGCTCGCCGTCGTCGGCGATGCGCACATCCAAACCGGGCAGCGGGCGGCCGACGGTGCCGATCTTGGGACGCTCGCGTGGGTTGCATGTGCCTACGCAGGTCAGCTCGGACATCCCCCACAGCTCGCAGATCGGCAGGCCGATGGCGTGGAAGAACTCGAGCACGTCGATCGGGGTGGGAGCGGCCCCGGCATAGACCATCTTCGCGTCGGCGAGCCCCAGTCGCTCGCGCAACTTGCAGAGCACCAGCTCGTCGGCGCGGGCGTGCTCGGCCAGCAGCTCCGCCGAGGGCTGCTCGCCGGCTTGCTCGGCCCGCACGCGCCGCAGGCCGACGTCGATCGCCCGATGCATCGCCTGTTTGCGCTCTGAGTCCTCGTCGGCCGCGATCGCCGCCTCGAGCCCCGCCTTGATCTTCTCCCAAACTCGTGGCACCGAGCCGAAGGTCGTGGGGCGAATGTCCGGGAGTGCGGCGGCGAGATCGCGCGGATCCGCGATCACGGTCACCAGCGAGCCGTACAGCATCGACGAGTAGTACGACGAGTAGCGGTCGGCCATGTGCGCATGGGGCAGATAGGAGACGAG